>Ga0209622_1000060_pt1 | contig 11784 bp, 6 predicted proteins | sample TexAe_OM3H0_M2_FD_187943 | JGI IMG/M metagenome (GOLD analysis project Ga0209622, IMG submission 187943) | Forest soil microbial communities from Davy Crockett National Forest, Groveton, Texas, USA - Texas A ecozone_OM3H0_M2 (SPAdes) (version 2) | ecosystem: Environmental > Terrestrial > Soil >...
GAAGATTTTTGGACAGAAATTTCTTTTTACCCTATTTATAGTGAAGGTGTGATTGTAGGAACTGCTTGCTTTTCAAGAAACATAACAGAAAGCAAACTGGCTGAAACTCGATTAACGGAATTTGCCAGTAACCTTATTGAAGTAAAAAACAAACTTGAATATAGTGAGCTTAAACTAAAACAAGCCCAAACTATTGCACATGTTGGAAGCTGGGAGCTTAATTTTAAAAGCGGGATAGCTTTATGGTCTGATGAATCGTGCAGGATATATGGCATTTCACCCAAAGAAAATAAACAAACCTATGAGATTTGGGAATCATTTATTCATCCCGATGATAAAAAAAATGTACTTGAAATCATAAAACAAGCCGGCATTTTGCAGCGAGATTATTCTTTTTATCATCGTATACTAAGAAGAGATGGAACAGTAAGGTTTATTTACTCGCATAGTCATTTTGAATTTGATGCAGCGGGTAACGCTGTGGGCTTATATGGCATAGCCATGGATATAACAGAGCAAAAGTTGGCCGAGCAAGAGATTATAAGAAAGAGCGAAGAACTAAGAGACCTATCTAACCACATACAGCATATTAGAGAAGAGGAAAGAAAACTTGTATCGCGTGAGTTACACGATGAACTTGGACAACAGCTTACCGCACTTAAAATGGAAATTGGCTGGATTATTAGCAAACAAACCAATGAAGACAAAGTAATTGTTTCAAAATTACAAGAGATATTTCATTTTAGCGATGGACTTATTGCAACCGTTAGAAGAATTTTAGCAGACCTAAGACCCGCTATTATTGATGACCTTGGGCTTGTTGCTGCACTCGAATGGAAATGCGATGACTTTACCGAAAAAACAGGCATTCCTTGTTATTTTATATCAAACATTAACGAAAGAGTATTTGAAGATAATTTCAGTATCAACATTTACAGAATTTTACAAGAGTCTTTAACAAATATATCCCGACATGCCGAAGCCAAATCAGTTACTGTTTTGGTAAGTGAAAATGAAACAACTTTATTTTTAGTAATTACTGATGATGGAAACGGGATTTGTACCGAAATCACAAAAAAAGGGAAAACCCTTGGGATTTTGGGGATGAAAGAAAGAGCTGCTTTGCTAGGAGGAGAGTTAGATATAATTGGAATACCGAATAAAGGAACAAGTATAAAATTAAAATTACCCTTAATATGAATATATTAATAGCCGATGACCACGAATTAGTAAGAGCCGGGTTGATTAGAATTATTGCCGAGCAATTCCCGAAGGCAAAAATTAAAGAGGCTGATAATGGCAAGGATGCCGAAAAGTTGGGGCGTGCCTGCCCATGGGATATTATTATTATGGATATGGCCATGCCCGAAAAAACAGGGCTCGAAGTTTTAAAACAATTAAGATTAGAAATGATTAAAACGCCTGTTTTACTTTTTAGCATTCATCCCGAAAATCAGTATGCTATCAGAGTTTTAAAAGCGGGCGGCAACGGATATCTTTCCAAAGATTGCCCCATGATAGAATTTACTGAGGCAATGAAAATAATTATGAGCGGACGAAAATACATTTCTCCATCTGTTGCAGAAAAACTGGCTACCAAATTTGATGACGATGATGGCAGTAAAGAAGAACACGAGCTAATATCAGATAGAGAATTGCAGGTTTTAAAATTGATTGCTTCGGGCAAAGCTGTTTCCGATATTGCTAATGCTTTATCATTAAGCGCTGCCACTATTAGCACATACCGCCATCGCCTGCTCGAAAAAATGCAATTAAAAAATAATGCAGAGCTTACACATTATGCAATTAATCATCATTTGGTTTAAGTTATTCTGCTTTACTTTTTTAGTTTGTGCTCAAACAGGTATACTACTTTACAATAACCAATTTTTTATTTACAACACCCACGTTACTTATCAAACTCAAGTTATAAAAGCCTTCGTTTAAGGTGCTTGCATCAATAATAATTTTACCTTCTATATTTTTGTTTAAAATAAGTTTACCGTTTACATCATAAAGTTGCATCAGTTGCTTTGTAGTAAGGCTTGGTTCCACCACAAAATAATTACCTGCAGGCACCGGGTAAATTTTTACTTCATTATTTTTTGTTATGCGCTCAATATCAGCTGCATTACATCCGTTATAAGTCAATATTTTTACACCCGTCCAGTTAGAGTTAAACGGCACACCGGCAGTACATATATATGATAAGAAAATATTGTTCCCACTCATGCTAAGTCCCCATGTACCTAAGGTGTCTGTTATGTTACCATAAAAATTGCAAGAGTCGGGCAACAGTGGGTTCGATACATCAACCACTCTCATATCACTTTTCCCTGATGACAGAAAAATAAGTTTACAACTTGTGTTATACTCTATTTCGTTTGTGTGCCCGTTGCTGCTAAACCAGTTAAATGGGTTCGATTGACAATGCCAGGGGTTCCACCAACTCAACAGCGTTATATGCGCGGTATCTTTAATATTTAAAATTTCCATGCCGCAATAATCAACCGCTATGTATGCAAGCGTATCTTTCAGCACAATATTATTATAGGCACGTTGCAAACTATTTAGCGCAGGGTTGCAATATCTGCCTGTTTCAACCGGGTTATTTTTGTTCGTGCAATTTATAACTCTAAAGCCTCCTTTATCATAACACAAATAAACTATGCTGTTTATCACCTCTAAACCACGTGCATTATAATGCGTGGTATCACTTGCCGGGTTAACCGTTGTAGGATAATTTCTATCAGGCACATAACGCGATACATATACAATATTATTTTTATTCGTCACATCCAGTATCATCAACCCATGATACATGCCTCCCAAATAGGCGTAATTATTTTCTACCTTAACAATGCCGCTTCCGCCTGTTGTAAAAACCGATTTCCAAACATTGGTAACACTGGCTGTTGTAGGAATAGATATATCTACAATAGCCATACCGGGGTTTTGCCCTGTATTAAAACTATTGCCTAAAGCAAGATATAAGTAATTGCCATCTTGCTGCAAATTCATAACATGCAACGAGTCTAAAAAACTGATTGGAATATTTTTTACCAGCACCGGAGCCGTAAGTGTTGAAATATCGTAAATAGAAAGTCCAGCTTCTTTTTGTGCTACATATAAATAGGGTCTGCCTAGTAAATCTTGTCGGGCACCCATCGTCATTTTGGCGCAAGGCGATGGCACATTAGCCTGCAATTGTAAATTCAAATTACTACAACTTTGCGAGCATATATTGTCTTTTATAATTAAGAGAAATAAAATAGCCCATAGTTGTTTCATCTTTGTCTTTTTAATTTTATTATACCAAAAATAAAAAAACTATCTAACAATAAGCAGTCGTTTATTTAAAACACTTTCGTTGCTCATAATACTAATCGTATAAGCTCCTTCGGCTAACACACTTACATCAACAATCGTTCTTCCTTGTATGGTGCGTGTTAAAACTATTTTGCCTGTTACATCATACACTTGCAATGTTTGTTTTTCAGCTATGCTTGTTTCAACCGTAAAATTATTTTTTGTAGGGTTAGGATAAATCACCCATTTACTTGTAGCCACTTCGTTTATTCCGGTAGTTTCACAAGATTTTACTTGTATCTGCATCGAATCACTTCCACAACCAAGTGTATAAATAACAGTATACGTTCCTGTACCTGCTGTGGTTGGATTGAACGACCCGGTTGTACTTGCCCCACTCCAGGTTCCACCGGCTGTTGCCGCGCTTAGTGTTATCGATGGATCAGTTGTACAAAATGGCCCTGCCGCACAAATGTTTGCATCGCAGCATTGTAAAGTCATTGGGTTACATGCCGACATATTTATAGATTGCACATAACCCGTTCTTGTTGTAGAAGCTGATGTTCCGGTTGCACCGCTAACAATAATGTTACCTCCGTAACTTACCGCTACATCATATACCGCAAATGGTAAAGAGGTTAATGCAAGCTGATTTAAATTGGCATCATATTTTACAACAGCATTGCCCGAGCCCACATATAAATTACCACAACTATCTATATCAATGCCGCTATTGCCAACTTGGTTAAATCCACCGCTTGTGGTAGAAACTCCACCCGGTATAGTAACACTATCTAAAATAGCACCCGTTAGTAAGGAACGTTTATGTATCATTTTTCCGTTATGCGTATAAACAAAATTTTTATTGGCTTTTATAGCCATAATGCCCGCGTTACCATTGTTAGGTCTAAAGTTTTCGCACTTATATCCTAAAGCATAATGACTATTTATTCTAAATAAAGAGCTTAATGTATCACACGAAAAATTTTGGTCTATTGCTCCAATCGAATCTAGAGTCAAATAATAATAACGCGCATTATTTGATGCCGTTATTGAACGCACCTCATCCGGATCATTTATTCCAAAACCTCCCGGTGTTTTGTATCCAACTGTTTTCATATTGCTTACACTTCCGTTTGTTGCATTTATGTCAAAAATAACCCCACTTCCTTTAATCGAAGGAAGCCCAATTAAACGTGTACCGGCAACCACTAATTTTGTTTGGTCGCAGTTAAAAGCAATGTTCCAATATTCATCATTAGTTCCGCCTGCAACGCTATATACTTGCGTGCCTGCTGCATTTACTTTAGTAATTGCTGCAATAGAACCATTTGTTACGTATGAATTTCCTGCCAGGTCGGTTGCCAAAGTGCCAAGCCAATCTCCGCCACTGGCTTGAGCAGTATCATAAGTCGTTACAAAAGTCCATTGCAATATACCTGCAGCATTGTATTTTAATAACTTCATAGGGTGGTCGCCACCAATTATATACACATTACCCGCACCGTCTTTTTCACACTCCCACACACAGTTAGAGCTGGCTATGGTTGGTGTTTGCACCCAAGGGTCAATCACTAACGTTTTATTTTTATCGTAATTTCCTAATTGAAACGAAATTGTTTTACCTGTTTTAATAAACTTTGATGCAACCACCACCGCTTTATTATCTGCATAAAAACTTTGCGGCGCATGTTCTGTTATATCACCAAATTTAGTGACTATACTAATTTCGCCGCTGCCATTTAATTTTACTTTGTTTGAGTAAGTCATTTTAATTAATGATACATCAGCACCCGGATGCAGTATAAAAGAATATTCTATTCCGTCGGTAGCATGAAAAACATATTCCACATCTATATTAGGATACAAATTTTTGTACGTCAGTTTTTTATAGCCATTAATATAATTCTCATTTTTCTTAATGCCATTTTCAGCAAACGCGTAACTAAAATATTCCGATGATTTGTTTTCCGAAATTATTTCCACATTTTCATTAGCTCCTTCCCATTCCACACTTACCACATCTGTTTTATAATACACCGTCTTCTCTTCTCGTTCTTTTTCTAAAAACTCTTTTTCATTTCTAAATTTTTCTTCTCGCTCTTCATCACGCTCACTCTTTTTCTGTTTTTCTTTAAAACTGTACACCAATCCTTTTGGGGTAAAGTATATTTTGGTTGTGCCTTCATCATAGGCATAACTAACGGTTGATTTTAACTCAGATGAAGCCGGCAATTTAAACTGCCCTTTATTTTCTATAAAAACTTTTGAGTTTTGCCAACTTGCTGCCCAATTTTTTAATGCAGGCTTAAATGCCGAACCTTGAGCCTTTGCTAAAAAGCCCAACAATAAAAACAACGACATAAAGAAATACAGTTTTGTAGTATACTTATTCATAAAAACGCTTTTAAGGTTTATAGTATATAGTGGTTTTGCATTATAAATATATAAAAATTATTAATTATACCAAATCTTAGTAGCAGACGTAATTTACTGAAACTACGTAACCCGCATTAAGTCTACATATATTTAGTATAGCGTACAGATTTATTTTTTTTATTTTCTAATTTTAGCCTTACAACTCATTTTTTTCTTTTCAGTACAAAAATATTTAGTAATTTGGTTCTCCGTTATATCTACAAAAAATATAACTTTATCTAGTAAAACTATACGTTAAACGATTAAAACTCAAAACTATGAAGAAACAATTACTCTCAATTCTCGCCCTGTTTGCAATAAACTTTGCCACGGCACAATCAGTCCCAAACGGAGGCTTCGAAAACTGGACAACCCTAACTTGTCAAAACCCGCAACATTATTTTAGCTCAAGTTTACAGTCAAACAATGGTGGCTTAAGTCCGGTAAACGTAATTAAAACTACCGATTCCTATGCCGACTCTTTTGCAGTTAAATTAACTACAACATCTTTTGGCGGGCAAACATATCCTGCTTATTGTGCAAATGGTAACCCGGGTAATTCGGCCGGGCAAGGCATGCCTTTCAGCCAACAACCAACCAGCTTGCGCTTGTATTATAAGTGTAATGTTATGACAGGTGATACTGCTTTGGTTTTCATCATGTTTAAAAAGGCCGGAGTTACAATTAGTCAAAACATACATAAAATAACAGGTACTAAAGCTTCGTACACATTACTTTCTATTCCTTTAAATTTAGGCATAGCTCCCGATTCACTTATTTTTGGTCTTACAGCAAGTAATATATTAACAAGTGGTGGTAGTTTTCATGGCATAGCCGGAAGCATGCTGCAAGTTGATAGCGTTAGTTTTACAGGCATTGCCACACAGCCGGCTAATTTAAATGGCGATTTTGAAAACTGGCAAACGTTTTCAACCGCTCCTACATTAAATAACTGGAGTATTTCGGGAAGCAACACTCTTAACCAAACCGTAGATGCTTTTGCCGGAAATTTTGCGCTTGAGTTAAAAACCAGCGCAACTAATAATGCACACGATACAGCTTATACATCATCGGCAACAACAGGTATGTTTTCAAACAATGTTACTGTAGGGGGGTATCCGTATACTACTCAGGTAGATGCTTTTAAGTTTCATTATAAATACACGCCTGCTGATGTTAATGATAGTGCTATGGTACTATTACAATTTAAAAAAGCAGGGGTTACTTTTACAGGAGGTGCCATAACAGTTTTATTACCGGCAGCAGCATCGTATACCGCAATATCAATTGCTACTAGTTTATCTCAGGTACCCGATTCTGTAATGGTGTTTTTCTCTTCATCAAAAAAGTTTAATTATTTACCAATGTCTTATCTCGGTGCCGATTTAAAAGTTGATAATGCCTATTTCAATTCTCAGGCTACCCCTGTAACAAATTTTTCGGTTGCTGCACATGGCTGTCTAGGTCAGGCTATACAACTTACTGATTTGTCGGCTAACATTCCTACCACTTGGACATGGACTGCCACAGGCGGAAATCTTTCAAGCAGCAGTGCACAAAATCCAACCGTTACCTTTACTGCTAGCGGCACACAAACCATTACATTAAATGTAGGTAACGTAAGCGGTACCGGCTCTGTTTTTTCTAATACAATATCTATTACTCCTTTACCTACAGTTGCTCCTAATTCTCCTGATGGGCCAATTTGTATGAACTCAGGCAACATGCCTTTGCTTTTTGCTAACAACTCACCAAGCACAACTGCTACATGGCAACCTGGTAACTTAACGGGTAATTCTGTAAACGTTGGTCCAAATATTACCACAACATATTCTGTAACCGCCACTGATGGAAATGGATGTACATCTAACACAGGTACAATTACTGTTACGGTTATGCCTCAACCAACACTAACAGTAACCTCACCTACTATATGTGCCGGTGGAACAGGAACTCTTACCGTAAGTGGTAACGCAGCTACTTATACTTGGAATCCTAGTGGTGCAACTACAACAACTTATACTGTGTTCTCACCGCCAAATGGTTATACTATGACAGTAATTGGTACAGGCACTAACTCATGTACTAATTCAGCAACAGCTACAGTAACAGTAAATGCTACACCGGGCATGATGATTAACGGAACCTCTTTAATTTGTACAGGGCAATCAACTGTACTAAGTGGTTCAGGCGCAAGCATTGTTAGTTATACTTGGACTGGTGGGCCAACCACACAATCCTACACAGTATCACCTACTTCTAATGCAACGTACACTTTAACCGGAAGCGATGCAAACAATTGCTCTAACACACAAACTGTAACGGTTACAGTAAATTCTATACCGGGCATGATGATTAATGGTAACACAACTATTTGTAACGGACAATCAACCGTATTAAGTGGTTCAGGCGCAAGCATTACTAGCTATACTTGGACCGGTGGACCAACCACACAATCCTATACCGTATCACCTACTACTATGGCAGTATATACATTAACAGGCAGCGATGCAAACAATTGCTCTAACACACAAACAGCAACAGTTACAGTTAATGCTACACCAACCGTAACAGCAACTTCAGGTACTATATGTGTAGGCAATTCGGCTTCACTAATGGCAGGCGGTGCAAGCACATATACTTGGACGGGTGGCCCTGTTTCACAAACCTATACGGTTTCTCCAACTAGTTTGGCAACTTACACCGTAACAGGTACTAGTGCTAACAACTGTACAAATACAGCAACAGCAACAGTAACAGTAAATGCATTACCTGTAGTTACAATTACATCTGTTTCACCTACTTTATGTGTAAACGGTTTTGATACTTTAGTAGCACATGGTGCAAACACCTATAGCTGGAGTACAGGTTCAACAGCCGGTGCTATTACAGTTTTACCTGCCAGTACTATCACATATACTGTAACAGGTACTGATTTTAATGGTTGTTCAAACACAGCAACTATATCAGCTATTAATTGTGGCATTGGTATCCAGCAGTATAATGGCAATAGCAATACTATAACTGTTTACCCAAATCCAAACAAGGGTACTTTTGTGGTTACAACAACGCAGCAGGCTAATAAAATTGTAGTAAGCGATATTTTGGGTAACGAATTACTTACTGTTACACCAATCGACAACACTACTACCATTAGTTTAAATGCGCAGGCCAGCGGAATTTATTTTGTAAAAATAATTTCTGATAATGCGCAAACAGTAAAACGCATCGTAATTAATAATTAATTACACTTGTACTTTCAAAATAAAAACCGCTCGTAAAATACGAGCGGTTTTTTTATGCAACAATATTTTTGGGTTTATATACGTTATAATATAAAATCACTTTATATTTAGTACGTGAAAAAAATTTTTCTCTATATAACTGCCATCCTAGTAAGCACTCATTCTTATGCTCAGCTCGAATATGGATATAACAAAACTGAGGTAAAAGATATGATTCAGCTTTGTAACAGCTTTTCTTTTTTAGAGTTATACGATTCGGATGCTGATATCCTTTTGCCTCAATACAAAAAAGAGTACTCCTCCGGTATATATGGTATGGATAATAAATATCAGATATACATTAAAGATAAAATAGCCGCAATTAATCTTCGCGGCTCTACCGACCAAAAAATCAGTTGGCTCGAAAACATTTATTTTGCCATGATTCCCGCCAACGGTGTCATCACCATTTCAGGCGATAAGTTTCATTACAGCTTTGCAAAAGATATCAATGCGTCAGTTCATGCAGGTTATGCCCTCGGCATTGCCTATATGCATAACGATATTGTGTATCACATTAACAACCTAAATAAAGATGGCATCTACGATTTCATTATCACAGGGCACAGCCAGGGTGGTGCTTTGGCAAACATGCTGCGCGCTTATTTAGAAAACCTGCCGCCCGACCAAATCTCTAAAAAAAATAAATACAAAACCTACGCCTTTGCACCGCCCATGGTGGGCAATAAAATTTTTGCGAACGAGTATCAGGCTCGCTACTGTGCAAACAACAGCAGTTTTAATATTGTAAACCCAGCCGACCCTATCCCCGACCTTCCACTAAGTTATAACGATACAAATTATGTAGAAGCCAATTTAAAAAAGGCGCTCTTTAATCGAGAGTCTTTCAGTCTGAAAGATTTGGTAACCGATGGTGCTGCTAATTTATTAGAAAGTAAAATCGTTAAAATAGCAAGCATATTGGGTGTTTCAACATCCGGACAAATTTCAAACGATTTGGGCCAAGTTACGCTACCGCATTACACCACCGATGTAAACTACCACCGCTTAGGTAACCAGGTAGATTTACAACCTGCTGTGTTTCCAAAAGTTTTAAAAGATTCTACCATCCTTAAAAACGATTCGCTTATGCGCGTCTATAAAAAAGGTGCTGATGGTTATTTTGTAAACAAAGATTTATATATAAAAGAGCCTTGGGTATATCAGCACAAACCCTACAATTATTATGTAACCGTTTTAAAAATGTATTTCCCTGCCGATTACAAAGCACTTAAAATAAAGTACCTGCCCGAAAACGTAATTAAAGAACCCACTTCAACTTTTTCAAAACTCGGCAAAGCCATTGGTACAGGTTTAGCACCTGCTAAACATTAAAATTAGGGCGTTCCACTTGATTACAAACACCAGACAAAAAACAATTTTATTATCTTTAAATAAATTTAAGCAAAGCTTCTAAGGTTTATTTCATGAAAGATAATTTCTCAGCACGTTCAAGTAATTATGCAAAGTACCGGCCAACCTATCCCGATGCTTTTTTTGAATATTTAAAAACGCTGCAAACAAACTTCGATAACTGTTGGGATTGTGGTACCGGTAACGGACAAGTAGCCCTAAAGTTAGCCTCACAGGTTAAAAACGTATACGCTACCGATATTAGCCAGTCGCAATTAGACAACGCTCAAAAACGAGATAACATTTTTTACTCCTTACAAGCCGCCGAAAAAACAAATTTCCCCAATAACTTTTTCGATTTAATAATAGTTGCCCAGGCGGTTCATTGGTTTAATTTTAATCAGTTTTATGCCGAGGTTACCCGCACCGCAAAAAACAATTCGCTATTAGCAATTATTGGTTATGGTTTACTTATAATCAACCAACCTGTAGATGCCATCATAAACAACTTTTACAAAAATATCATTGGCAGCTATTGGGATAAGGAAAGAAAATATATCGACGAAAATTATTTAACTATCCCATTTCCATTTCACGAAATAAAAACACCTGCATTTAAAAACCAATACACTTGGACTTTAGAGCAACTCATAGGTTACATAGGCACTTGGTCGGCTGTGCAACATTATATAAAACATAAAAACCAAAACCCAATCGATTTAATTTATACCGATTTAAAACAAGCTTGGGGGCAACATCAAACACATATCGTAAATTTTCCTTTACTACTAAAAGTAGGGCGCGTACAAAAAAACAACTAAATCACCCTGCCCTTGTGTTCTAAAAGTTTTTCCAATTTCCCGCCTATTTCATTCTTTTTACTTCACTTTAATTTAACATATCAGTATTTTTTTATTTCCCTCTATTTTTTAGCTTTGTTAAACAAATTTTAACTTTTAAAAACTACGTATGAAAAAAATCTTCACCATCGCATCTGTTTTTGCACTAGGCTTAGTAATAACCTTTGCTTGCAAAAAAAGTACAACTACAACACCACCGGCTAGTACAACTAGTACTACAGGCAGTAATTCAACTGTAACAAGTCTTACCATTGATGGTACTGCGGCAAGCGGCATAACCGCTAGTGGTGGCGCAGGTTCTGGTGTGTATCAACTTTATGCTTCTAACCCTACTAATCTATATCCCGAAGTAGAAATATCATTTTCAGGTACAGTAACGCCATCAGGTTCTTATGCTATTTCAGCTTATTCTAACACAGTAACACCGGCGGCCAATCATTGTTATTTACAATATTATCCAAGTTTTAGTGGTAGTGCCATCGCAACATCAGGTGTAGTTACCGTTACAGCCGGTACGCCAAGCAACACAGCAGTTTTCTCAAATATTGTTTGCTCAGGCA
>Ga0209622_1000061_pt1 | contig 11775 bp, 9 predicted proteins | sample TexAe_OM3H0_M2_FD_187943 | JGI IMG/M metagenome (GOLD analysis project Ga0209622, IMG submission 187943) | Forest soil microbial communities from Davy Crockett National Forest, Groveton, Texas, USA - Texas A ecozone_OM3H0_M2 (SPAdes) (version 2) | ecosystem: Environmental > Terrestrial > Soil >...
CAGCAAAGCATAGGTTTCCGCGCTTATTACAACTTTTAAATTTATTACTACTTCTTGTCATTTCGACTAGAGGGAGAAATCGTTATTTGCAAGCAATCTAATCCCAAATAAAGATTTCTCAGTCGTTCCTCCTTCGAAATGACAAACTATTATAACATCATCCTGATTTTGTAAGAAAAAAATAAGCAGGTCTATAAGCCGGGTTTTGTTCCGCTTGCGCGGCTTCTATCATTTATCTGGTCGGCCTACCCATTGCGGCGTGTTGCAAGCAACACATAAACGAGCTGCTTATATAACCGCAACTTATTTGGCTTTTCAACCCCTAAGGTTTTCCCCACAAAGCATTACTACTTTGCGCGTGAGCTCTTACCTCGCGTTTTCACCCTTACCACACCGAGGCATGGCGGTATTTTTTCTGCGGCACTATCTGTTATGCTAAGTTGCCTTTTGCATTCCCTCTTTTTCAAAAGGTTGGGTGCTCTATGTTGTCCGGACTTTCCTCTGCAAATAATTTTACAGCGATAGAACGACCTGCTTGCCACAAAGGTACATAAAATAAAAAACCCTCACCAAGTGGTAAGGGTTTAATTTAAAAATCCAAATTTATTCTGCTTCCATAGCCACTGGAGCAGTGTTCCCGGCTAAGCTCTCTTTAATTCTGTATTCTATTTCACCGGCTAATTCAGGGTTATCGTTAAAAATTTGTTTAACCGAATCACGGCCTTGTCCTAATTTGGTATCACCGTAACTAAACCACGATCCGCTCTTTTTAATGATGTTTAACTCAACACCCAAATCAATGATTTCACCCACTTTACTGATGCCTTCTCCAAAAATAATGTCAAACTCTGCCTGACGGAAAGGAGGAGCAACTTTGTTTTTAATAACCTTAACACGTGCACGGTTACCAACTACATTTTCTCCGTCTTTAATCTGTCCTATACGACGAATGTCTAAACGTACCGACGCATAAAATTTAAGTGCGTTACCTCCTGTTGTAGTTTCAGGGTTACCAAACATAACACCAATTTTTTCGCGTAATTGGTTAATAAATATAACGCAGCAATTTGTTTTGCTAATAGTACTGGTAAGTTTACGTAATGCCTGACTCATTAAACGAGCGTGTAAGCCCATTCTGCTATCGCCCATTTCACCTTCAATTTCAGCTTTTGGCGTAAGTGCAGCAACCGAGTCAATTACAATTAAATCAATAGCGCCCGAGCTGATTAAATTTTCAGCAATCTCTAAAGCTTGCTCACCATTATCAGGTTGAGATATTAAAAGGCCTTGTGTATCTACTCCTAATTTTTCGGCATAAAAACGATCGAAAGCATGCTCTGCATCTATAAAGGCTGCTATACCACCCGATTTTTGAACATTTGCAATAGCATGTATACTAAGGGTTGTTTTACCAGATGACTCTGGTCCGTAAATTTCAATAACACGTCCTTTTGGTAAACCACCTACACCAAGTGCAATGTCTAAACCAACTGAACCTGTACTAATTACTTCCATGGCTTCGGTTTGTGTATCACCTAATTTCATTACGGTACCTTTTCCGTATGTTTTTTCCAACTTATCTAATGTAAGTTGTAGGGCTTTTAATTTTTCCGAATTAATTTTTTTTGATTCGTTTGCTTCTTCGTTTTTCTTAGCCATGATTTTTGTTTTTAGTAAAGCAAAGGTAGACTAAAGAACAATACAAAAAACACGAGGTTGAAAAAAAACTAAATATTTTAGCAATTTTTAGTTATAATTGATTGATATTCAATTAAATAATTTTGTACTTATTTTTCACCTTTTTTCAATTGCTAAAAATATTCGCAAATTTTAATCTAAGAAAATGGTCTTTTTTAAGCAGAACGCTCACCTTGTTTGGCAATAAAATCCTTAATAATTAAATCGCATTTACGGATAGATTTTCTAAGCCACTCTATATATATGTCTTGTTTTTCTTCCGCCGGCAAATAAGGGTTAGGTACTTCTTTTCTTATTTTATAACTGAACTCATTCATACACATAGCAGCGCAAACACTTATGTTAAAGCTTTCGGTAAAACCATACATGGGTATTTTTACAAACTCATCGGCCATATCAAAAATATCCTGCGATATACCTTCTTTCTCTGTACCAAAAACAAGTGCAAATTTTTGGGTTACATCAAAGTCGTAAATGGTTTTATCATTTTTGTGTGGTGTGGTTGCTACAATTTTAAAACCCTGACTTTTTAATTCACTCAGCGTTTCCTTCGTATTTTTATGGCGATGTATATTTAACCACTGCGATGCGCCTAAAGCCACATCATCAGATACTTTATAAAAATTTCGGGTTTCAATAAAATGTACGTTTTGTATGCCAAAGCAATCTACACTACGCAACACCGCACTTGCATTATGCGCCTGGTAAATGTCTTCCAGCACAATGTGCATGTGGCCAATTCGCTCGGCAATTACTTCATCAAAGCGTTTTAATCTTTCATCACTCACAAAAGATTTTAAGTACTCAAGTAAAGCCTGCTTTTTTGCCGTGTCTAAATTTTCTAACACCAGCAAAAATTAAAATTTCAAATACGGCATTAAACCATGTAAGCCACCTTCTCTGCCAAAGCCGCTTTCTTTATAACCTCCAAACGGAGAAGTAGGGTCAAATTTATTATAGGTGTTTGCCCAAACTACACCTGCGCGTAGTTTGCCTGTCATGTTAAATATTTTAGAGCCCTTGTCTGTCCACACACCTGCACTTAAACCATACGGAATGTTATTGGCTTTTTCAATTACCTCTTCAATAGTACGGAAAGTTTGTACCGCTAACACCGGACCAAAAATTTCTTCCTGCACAATGCGATGCGATTGCGATGCGTGTAAAAACAAAGTCGGTTTACAGAAATATCCTTTTTTAGGCATAGCACATGATGATTGGAAAATATCAGCTCCTTCGTTAATGCCTAATTTTATATAATGATTTATTTTATCTAATTGTTCTTTTGAGTTGATGGCACCTACATCCGTATTTTTATCCATTGGGTCGCCCACAATTAGCGTATCCATGCGGTCTTTCAGCTTGCGTATCAATTCATCTGCAATTCCTTCTTGCACAAATAAACGCGAACCCGCACAACATACATGCCCTTGATTAAAAAATATGCCGTTTACAATTCCCTCAACAGCTTGGTCAATAGGTGCATCTTCAAAAACAATGTTGGCCGCTTTACCACCTAATTCAAGTGTTATTTTTTTGTTTGTTCCTGCAATCGATTTTTGGATTAGTTTACCCACATCCGTGCTACCGGTAAAGGCAACTTTATTTACATCAGGATGGTTAACAATAGCAGCACCCGTTTTACCAAAGCCGGTAATAATGTTTACCACACCATCGGGCAAACCACTTTCCTGAATAATTTCAGCAAGTTTTAAAGCAGTTAGCGGAGTAGTTTCAGCGGGTTTTAAAACAACCGTGTTACCTGTAGCTAATGCCGGAGCAATTTTCCAGGCAGCCATTAATAAAGGGAAATTCCAGGGAATAATTTGTCCGGCTACACCAAGCGATTGCGGATTTCTTCCCGGAAAAGCATATTCCAGTTTATCGGCCCAACCAGCGTAATAAAAAAAGTGATTAGCCGCCAAAGGCACATCAATGTCTCTGCTTTCACGAATGGGTTTACCCCCATTCATGCTTTCAATAACAGCCAACTCGCGCGAACGCTCTTGTATCATTCTCGCAATACGGAAAATATATTTTGCACGCTCTTTAGCGGGCATTTTTTTCCAGGTTTTATCATAAGCATTGCGGGCAGCTTTTACTGCCAAGTCAACATCTTTTTCATCTGCCTCGGCAACTTCAGCTAATTTCTCTTCGGTTGATGGAGATATCGTATCAAAATATTTTCCTTTAGTTGGCTTTACAAATTTGCCACCAATAAATAAATCGTACTTTTTATTTAAGTGAATGTGTTTGCTATCCTCAGGTGCTGGCGCATAAGCCCAGTTGCCCATTAAATCTAATTTTGGTTCTTCTTTCTTTGCCATAAAATATTTTAATCTACGCTTATATAATCTTTTGAATAGTAAACTCCTTTTGCTTCTTTCTCTAATTGCAAAATAATATCGTTAGCTAAACTGCTTGCGCCAAAACGAAACCATTCGTTAGTCATCCATTTAGAACCCAATGTTTCACTCACCATCACTAAATATTGCAAAGCACCTTTAGCTGTTGAAATTCCACCGGCAGGTTTCATCCCAATCATTATACCTGTTTTGTAATAATAATCTTTAATGGCTTGCAACATAACCAAAGTAACGGGCATGGTAGCGGCAGGTTGAATTTTTCCGGTAGATGTTTTTATAAAATCTGCACCGGCATACATAGCAATATCACTTGCACGACGAACATTATCTAAGGTAGAAAGCTCACCCGTCTCTAAAATAACTTTTAAACGTGCTTTACCGCAAGCTTCTTTAATAGCTGCAATTTCATCAAACACAAAATTGTAGTTACCACTTAAAAATTCTCCGCGAGAAATTACCATATCAATTTCATCAGCACCATTATCAACCGCAAACTTTGTATCAGCCAATTTTATAGCTAAGGTAGAGTTACCACTTGGGAATGCCGTTGCCACTGAAGCTACTTTTACATTGCTACCCTTTAAAGCATCTTTAGCAGTTTTTACGTGGGTAGGATACACACACACTGCCGCAACTGTTGGCAAACCACCTAACGAATCGCAAGGGTGCATGGCCTTGTAACACATTTGTTTAACCTTGCCGGGGGTGTCTTTTCCCTCTAGGGTAGTTAAATCAATCATGTTAAGCGCAAGTTTCAACCCTTGTAGTTTAGACTGCTTTTTTATACTCCGCGTGTTAAATCGTGCTACACGCTCTTCAACACTAACCTGATCAACACTTGGCGATTGGTTAAAATTTGGAATTGTTTTTGTCATAGTAAAATCAACTCAAAAGTAACAATTATTTACTAAAATAAAGGTTGTTTTTGTGTTATGTATTACATATAAAATACAAGCTACAAAGTACATTTTTAGTTACTTTCGCTGTATGATTCAATTTGAAAAAATTAAGCTAAAGAATAATCTTACCCTTATTATTCACCCCGATAAAAGCACCCCCATGGCTTGTGTAAATATTTTATACAACGTAGGTGCGCGCGATGAAGATGAAAGTAAAACAGGTTTTGCGCATTTATTTGAGCATTTAATGTTTGGCGGCAGCATTAACATACCAAACTATGATGAGCCTTTGCAATTGGTAGGTGGAGAGAATAATGCCTTTACCACAAACGATATAACAAATTATTACTGCACCGTTCCCTCAGACAATTTAGAAACCGCTTTTTGGTTAGAGAGTGATAGAATGTTAAGCCTGGCTTTTACCGATAAAAGTTTAGAAGTACAGCGCAGTGTAGTTATCGAAGAATTTAAGCAACGTTACCTCAACCAACCTTATGGTGATGTGTGGTTACTATTGCGCCCTTTAGCCTACAAAGTACACCCTTACAAATGGAGTACCATTGGCAAAGAAATTTCACATATCGAGAACGCTGTGATGAGCGATGTAAAATCTTTCTTTAAAGAACATTATTGTCCCGCCAACGCCATACTGGTTGTTGCCGGAGACGTAGAAAGAGAAAATGTAATTAAGCTTGCCGAAAAATGGTTTGAGCCAATTCCTTCCGGAGTAGCAACTGTGCGCAACCTTCCTAAAGAACCTCAACAAACCGAAGAACGAACCTTAACCGTTCATCGCGATGTACCACAAAACGCTATTTACAAAGCGTATCATATGTGCGCACGTGTTGATGAAGAATATCACACCGTTGATATTATGTCAGACATTTTATCGAGAGGAAACTCATCTCGTTTATATAAAGAGTTGGTAAAAGATAAAAAACTTTTCTCTGATTTAAACGCTTACGTAATGGGCGATTTTGATAACGGCTTATTTGTTATCTCAGGTAAACTAAGTGACGGGGTTACGGTAAAACAAGCTGAGGAAGGCATTGAAGTTGAATTACAAAAAATAAAAACCGAAACCATTCCTGTGGATGAATTACAGAAATGTAAAAACAAAACAGAATCTACCATTATTTTTTCGGAGGCAGATGTTTTAAACAAGGCCACCAACCTTGCCATATCAGAGCTTTTGGGCGATGCTAACTTAATTAACGAAGAAACCGAAAAGTATCAGCAGGTTACTGCCGAGGGAGTTAAAAAAGTTGCCAATAAAATTTTACAGAAAGAAAATTGTTCAACACTTTATTACCTGAAAAAATAAAGATTGAAAGCAATCACATACATAGAGACTAATTTTAACAAACTGTTTTGGCTGTTATGCGGTGTACTGTTTATTTTAATAGCTCTGCGCGCTTTTTTTATTCCCTTTAGTCATGATGAGGCAGCTACTTTTTTCTTCTACGTTCAAAGCAATGATTATTTGCCTTATCAGGCCCACATATATACTAACAACCACGTTTTAAATAGTGCCTTAGCTAATTTATGTTTTCATTTAGGTGGTTCGCACAGGTTTGTTTTACGTTTGCCCAATGTTTTTTCTTTTCTGTTTTTATGTTTAGGTGTTTTCAAACACTTCAACTATTTAAAAACCGTATTTGCAAAAATCATACTGGTTACCTTTTTTCTGCTCACCATAAACTTTCTCGATTTTTTTGAATTATGTCGCGGCTATGGTATGTCCTTCGCTTTTATTGTACTTGGCTTGGCTTACTTAATGGATTATTTTCAGGATAAAAAAACCAAAAGCTTCATCCTCTTTTCTGTTTGCTTACAACTGGCTTTAGCCGCTAATTTAATATTGGTAGTACTGTTAAGTTTTTTACTTTTTTGTGTATTTGTGTTTCAGTTTAAAAACAAAATTATTTTTAAGCCCGCAATCATTATCACGCAAATTCTCAATATTTTAATTTTAATTTTTTGGATAAAATTTTCGTTTTTCTATAAAGAACAAGGCAAGCTCGATTCAGGTGTAGGAGATAATTATTGGATAGTAAGCTTTAAATCATTAATGTCTTTCATTTTTAGCACCGATGCCTTGTGGATGCAAATATTGGTTATAGTAGCTTTTATATGCATATTATTTTGTGCGCTAAAAACTTTTTTTCAATCGCCTATTTCCATCGATAAACTGTTTACGCCAAAATTATTTTACACCCTCACTTTAGTTACACTAATTACTGCATTTTATCTTCAAAAAAAATTACTCGATGTAAACTTTCCGGAAGACCGAACAGGCGTGTTTTTTTATTTGCTATTTGTATTAAGTCTTGCTTTTGTTGTCGATTCTTTTTCTGTAAAAATTTCAAGTGTGCTGTCTTTTGCCTTTGCAATTCCTTCACTCCTATTTTTTGTTCTTACTTATAATCTGCACGATTTTTCTTCATACTTCTATCATACTATTCCAAAATCTATTTACGATAAGCTGGTAGATGAATTTAAAAAGAACGGTCAACTAATTACCATTGGCGGGCATCGCATTCGCGAAATGGATTATGCCTTTTTAAATTACCGTGGTAACTCTATCCTTAACGGCATGGATAATTCAGAGCAAATGATTATGAATTGTGATTATTATTTTGCTTTGAAAAGTGAGCAGCCTTACTATAAATATTTTTATGATGAAATTGCTTATGATAAAACCTGGGATAGAGCCCTACTTAAACGTAAAGAAAAAATACAGCGAACCGAATTATACAAAATGCCTAATACACCCAAAAACTTTAAAGGCAACGGTGAGTTTTTTGAATTTTTTCGTTTAAAAGATTCCGTTTTAAAAACCAGAAATTGTATTGAGGTGGAGTTCGAGATAAAATACAACAAGGTGGTAGTTCCATTGTGGTCTAATATAGTACTGCAGGTAAATGGTAAAAAAGGAGAACAACTTTATTACAGACGAACTTTTTCAAACTGGTTGGCCGATGATTTAAACGGGCAAACAAAACGTATAAAATTAACTACAGGTCCTTTACCTGAAAACACAGATGATATAGTTGTATATATGTGGAATTATAAATTAAAGGATATGGATTTTACCATTAACGAAGCGAAAGTTTTAGAATTAAAAGGTAAAGGAGTCAATGTGATGATTCCAGAATCGTATTATAAATATTTAGAAAAAACAAGTAACAAACCCTTATTATAAATTACAATTATGCTAAACCGCAAACAAGCACCCGAATTTAAAACCATAGATAGCATTGCTATACAACACGCACAAAGCTTTAAGCTTGATAATGGCATCCATGTTTATATTATTGATGCTGGTAGTCAGGATTTAACCCGTATAGAATTTATTTTTAAAGCCGGCATGTATTATCAAGATGCGCCCTTAGTGGCATCTGCTGCTGGTGCATTAATAGAAAACGGCACAGCAAAATATTCTGCCAATCAAATATCCGATAGCATTGATTTTTACGGTTCGTTTTTCGAAACTTCTGTTCATCAGGATTATTCTTCGCTGGCTTTATTTTCTCTTAATAAACATTTAGAAAGCACTTTGGTTTTTGTAGAAGAATTAATAAAAAATGCCAACTATCCACAAGAAGAAATTGACACTTATCTCATCAATAAAAAACAAAAGTTTTTAGTTAACTCTCAAAAAGTTGATGTGCTGGCTCGTCGCATTTATAGTGAATTGTTGTTTGGCAAAACACATCCTTATGGTTTAGAAGTAAAAGCCGAAGACCACGATAACACTAAACGCAATAGCATTGTCGATTTTTATAAAACACATTACACCCATAGCAATTGCACCATTATTGTTTCGGGTAAATTACCTGCTAATTTGGCGCAGGTTTTAAATGCACATTTTGGTAAAGAAAAATGGGGCACCGCTTCTAATATTGAAAAAGCTTACACGCCTGCACAAACAACCAAGCAAAATATTCATTATGTGGAGAAACCCGATGCCGTACAATCTGCTATTCGCATGGGACGAAAACTGTTTAACAAAACCCATCCTGATTATTTTAACTTTCAGGTTTTAAACACCATTTTTGGCGGTTATTTTGGTTCTCGTTTAATGGCCAACATTCGTGAGGATAAAGGTTATACCTATGGCATAGGCTCAGGTTTATCTTCTTTGGTACACGATGGTTATTTTTTTATTACTACCGAAGTAGGTTCTGATGTTACCAAAAACGCTTTAAAAGAAGTTTATAAAGAAATTGAAATCATGCAAAACGATTTAGTACCTGCTGATGAACTTGAAACGGTAAAAAACTACATTTTAGGGCAATTTCTGCGTTCAGTTGAAGGACCTTTTGCCTTGGCCGATAAATTTAGGGGGGTATGGGAATTTGGGCTGGATTATAGCTATTATGATAATTATTTTAGCGCCGTAAAGTCGGTAACTTCTCAGCAAATACGAGACCTGGCGGGCAAATATTTACAAAAAACAGATATAATTGAGCTGGTGGTCGGAAAAAAATAATCACCTCCCACAATAATATAAAATTAGGCACGTTATTAAGTAAATGAACCCTAAAACTAAAAACCATATAATTGCCTATGATCAAAACTACTACGCTATCTCAAGAAAAAAAATCATCTGTAAAAACCAAAAAAGCTAAAAAAATCAATGTTGTGGCCGACGACGATTTCGGCCCATCAGATTTTACCATACAGAATATTTTAAATTATTCTAAAGCTTTGCAGGTTATTAAACTATCAACAGCTCAACCTGCTTTTGGTGTGATGAATTAAAACAGATTTTTAGTTTTTACTAAAATTACTCTGCATCCTTTTTAGGAATAAAGGTGTAGTTTACTGTGTAAGGATTATCGCTTGTGTTTTTAAAAGCATCTTGCTGCGGTTCCTCTTTAGGTTGATTTTCTTCCTCGGTGCCTTCTAACCAATATGGATTAGATTCATCAACATCATCATCATTATTAATATCCCACGAGTATACAGGTTGTTGAATGCCTGTTTTTCTGTACACATAAGCCAAGCATATTCCGGTTAAAAATCCAAACAAGTGTCCCTCCCACGAAATGTTTTTTCCGTCTTCTATATAATGAATTGCTTTTTGATATTCGCTTGGTAAAACACCCCATATAATAGTTCCGTATAAAAAAATAACCAATAATGATATACCAAACAGCGCTTTGTGTTTGCGTATAATGCCTGATACAACTAAAAATCCGGCTAAGGCATAAATTAATCCACTGGCACCAATGTGCACACTATTATGTATATCGCGTTGAGCAAACAACCAAACTAAAACACCACAAGCAATGTAGGAGATAAAAAAAACTTTAAACGCAATTTCTCTATAAAAATAAAACAAGCAAATTCCCAAAATAAGTAGTGGCAAACTGTTTGATGCAATATGTCCTAAATCACCATGCAACAAGGGCATAGTAAAAATGCCAATTAAACCACGGATGTTTAATGGAGTTAATCCATATTGATGTAAATTAAGTTTATAGGTAACATCAAAATAAAATACCACCCAAATAATAAGCAGAAAAAAAAGTGGAAAAACGCTACTTTGTAATAAACGGTTTTGGTTAGAATTCATTATAAAACCTTCTACTCAAATATCGTGCTGTTATACAAAGCCTGACAAAATGTATTGTAAAAGGAAGAGAAAAGACTATTTCAACAGGGTAACGGTACCTGTATATGTTTTTCCTTGATGGCTAACATTTTTTAACTCTATTTTCCAAACATATACATCATGTTGTAATATATCTACCCCAATTCTATTATTCATTCTACCATCCCAACCAACATTTATATCAATAGTTGTAAAAACATTATTGCCCCAACGATCAAAAATATACATTTTAAAATCAGTAATTCCTTCTCCTTCCGCTTTAAAAATTTCGTTTTTTCCATCTTCGTTAGGACTAAATGCATTAGGTACAAAAAGCGCAAAATCCTGCTCAATTATTACTGTTCTAACCATGGTATCCGAACAACCATTAGTAGATAAAGCTATTAAAGTAACCGAATATGAACCAATGCTGGTATATGTATATTTTGGGTTAACTAAATCAGATGTATCAACGCCTGTACTCAAACTATCTCCAAAATTCCAAGAGTAATGTTTTATAGTTCCCGAACTCGAATTTAAAAATGTAATCGTAGGCTCTAAAATAGTTGCCGGATCTGGTGTATAATTAAAATCAGCCGTAGGTATAGGATACGCTATAACACTTGCTGTAGCTGTATTTTTACATTGATTGGTATCGGTTAAAGTTAACTTAACAGCATAAGTACCGGCCATTGTAAAACAAGCAACGGGCGATGCATTGACGGAATATTGATTATTACCAAAATTCCAGCTGTAGGCACTTGCGCCCGAACTGCTGGTTACTGTATAATTGGCGCATTGCGGTGTACAACCTTTGGTTACATTTGGCAAAATGCTTACAGTGGGTAGTGGGTTTACATTTACAACCGCAGTGGCTGTGTTTATACAACCATTTATATCTGCACCTGTTACTGTATATACAGTAGTTGCAACGGCACTTGGGGTTACCGAAACTATATTTCCCATATTGGTATTTAAATCAGTAGTAGGATTCCAAATGTAATTTTGCGCGCCGCTTGCTAGTAATGTACCGGTTGTAAGCAAACAAAGGGTTGTATCATTAGTCTTAACAATAGGTGGATTATATACTATGACTTGAATCGGAGCTAAATTCGCGCAACCATTAACATCAACAATATTTACGGCATAAAAACCTGCATTTGCTAATGATGCATTTGCAATTACTGCTGTTTGCCCCAATGAATTATAT
>Ga0209622_1000062_pt1 | contig 11555 bp, 9 predicted proteins | sample TexAe_OM3H0_M2_FD_187943 | JGI IMG/M metagenome (GOLD analysis project Ga0209622, IMG submission 187943) | Forest soil microbial communities from Davy Crockett National Forest, Groveton, Texas, USA - Texas A ecozone_OM3H0_M2 (SPAdes) (version 2) | ecosystem: Environmental > Terrestrial > Soil >...
AAATTTTAAACACCATTTCTTTCAATAAATCGCCATCCTCTATACTAACATTATCAACGCCCTTTGAGCGGGCATCACACTCGTGCAGATAACCAAAAATATATTTTAGCTTGGCTGTGTTGTAATTGCGTGCGGCACGTTCATATCCTTCTACAAAAAACGGATTCATGCCTAATGCACTGGCAACACTGCCTCTGCTTTTATCTGGCACAAAGTGATATAATAGTACTTTTTGAAAATAATTATATAAAGAAGCGTTAGTCATTACCAAAGGGTTTTCCTTAGGGTTTGCAGCAAAATATTGTACTATACGATTTGCTTTTAACACATCTTTTTTACTAAGCGCATCCTGTAGCTCAAACACATTAAAATCTTTACTAATGCCAATGTTTTGTTGAATATGGTCTATATTAATTTCGCTATTTTCAGGTAGGTTTATACAAAGTTTACCTATTTCATTGGCAATTTTAGAGAGGTCATTTCCCAAATATTCTGCCAACAAAATAGCTGCTTTTGGATTGATACTGTATTTTTTATCTTTTAAATATCCGTTTATCCAGTCAGGAATTTTATTGTCGTATAACTTCTTCGACTCAAACAGCACTGCTTTTTTTGCAATTGCTTTTGAAAGGGTGGAGCGAGCGTCTAGTTTTTTGTATTTAAAACAAAATACCAAAATGCTTGCAGGTTGCGGATTATCCAAATAAGCCGCCAGTACATTTTTAGTGTCAGATGCAGATTTTTTTTCTTTTACTTCGTCTCCATCTCCCGTAGATTTTGAAAGTTCTTTTAAGGTTTGAGCTTCTTTTACAATAATTACTTGCCGCTCGCCCATCATAGGGAAACCTTTTGCCAAACTAATAATGCTTCCTAGGTCGGTATCTCTGCCATATAACACAGTTTGGTTAAATCCTTTTTCAGTTTCATCCAATACATTATGTTCTATATAATTTCCAATTTCGTCAATAAAGTAAGGCTCTTCTCCATGCAAAAAATAAACGGGCTTGTAAAGCTTACGTTTTAAATCGAGCATAATATCGTTGAAGTCAGACATAGTACTTGTAGGGTTATTTACCTAACAACTTTTTAATTTCGTTTAATTTTAAAAGTGCTTCAACCGGTGTAAGTGTGTTTACATCTGTTTTTAAAATCTCTTCTTTTATTTGTTGAAGAACAGGGTCATCTAACTGAAAAAAACTTAATTGATAATCGCTATCTGTATTTTTTTGAACCAATCTACCCTCTGTATCTACCAATGTTTGATTTGGTTCAAGCTCATGTTCTTTTTCCAGTTTCTTTAAAATTTCTCCGGCACGTTCAACCACATCTTTAGGCATTCCGGCCATTTTAGCCACATGTATACCAAAGCTGTGCTCGCTTCCGCCTTCGGCAAGCTTGCGCATAAAAATTACTTTATTAGTAAGTTCTTTTACCGTTACGTGGTAATTTTTTACGCGTGGAAAATATTGCTGCATTTCATTTAACTCATGATAATGCGTGGCGAATAATGTTTTTGCTTTATGTTGCGGATGCTGATGTATATATTCTGCAATGGCCCAGGCAATTGATATACCGTCGTAAGTGGCAGTTCCTCTTCCAATTTCATCTAATAAAATTAAACTTCGGTTGCTTAAGTTGTTTAAAATGCTAGCAGTTTCATTCATCTCAACCATAAAAGTTGATTCGCCTGAAGAAATATTATCGGAAGCTCCTACACGCGTAAAAATTTTATCTACTAAACCAATATCTGCACTTTGTGCCGGAACAAAAGAACCTGTTTGTGCTAACAACGTAATTAAAGCCGTTTGACGTAACAAGGCTGATTTACCACTCATGTTCGGTCCGGTTATCATCATAATTTGTTGCGCATCAGTATCTAAAAAAACCGAATTGCTCACATACTCATCACCAACTGGCAGTTGTTTTTCTATAACAGGGTGGCGACCTTCTTTAATATCAATAGCAAAGCCTTCATTAACTGTAGGGCGTACATATTTGTTGTTGTTTGCTACAATTGATAAACCAAGTAAGCAATCTAAACGCGCTAACAAAGCAGCATTTTGTTGTATGTTAATGGTAAACTCAGTAACGTAAGCTACTAGTTCTTCAAATAATTTTGTTTCAAGTGCGGTAATTTTTTCTTCGGCACCTAAAATTTTTTCTTCGTAAATTTTTAATTCGGGTGTAATGTAACGCTCTGCATTGGTAAGCGTTTGTTTACGTACCCAATCTGCCGGTGCTTTATCTTTATGCGAGTTGGTAACTTCTAAATAATAACCAAACACATTATTGTAAGCCACTTTTAATGAAGTGATTCCTGTACGTTCTACTTCGCGTTGTTGAATTTTTAATAGATAATCTTTACCTGAATAAGCAATTTGTCTTAACTCATCCAATTCAGCATTTACACCATCTGCCATAACTTTTCCCTTAGCTATAGATACGGGTGCGTCTTCGTTTAATGAATTTAATCGTTGTTGAAGTTCTTTGCAATCTTGTAATCCCGAAATAGTATCTTCAAAATATTTGTTATTAAAGTCTTTTAAACTTTGTTTAATATTTTCAGTTATGGTAAGCGACCTTTTTAATTGCATCAACTCACGTGGATTGATTCGCATGGCCGCTGCTTTTGATATCAAACGCTCTAAATCACCTAACTGACTTAATTCGCTATGCAGTTTATTAGCTTCTTCAGTATGTTTGGTAAAAAACTCTATAACATCTAAACGCTTATTTATTTGCGTGATGTTTTTTAGCGGCATGGCAATCCAACGTTTTAACAAACGAGTGCCCATCGGGGTTACCGTGCCATTTATTACATCAAATAAGGCTTTGCCATTTTCATGCAAAGGATAAATCAATTCTAAATTGCGGAATGTAAATTTATCTAACCAAACAAACTCATTTTCGTCAATGCGTTTTAAAGATGTGATATGCTTTAATTTATCATGACGGGTTTGGTGCAAATAAAACAACATAGCCCCGCATGATGCAATAGCGGCAGGCATTTCCTCTATGCCAAAACCTTTAAGCGAATTAGTATTGAAGTGTTTGGTTAATGATTCTTGTCCGTAATCAAATGTAAAGGCCCAATCATCAATGCCGTATATGTAATATTTGTCACCAAGTAAATCTAAAACCTGAGCACGTTTATTACGCTCAAATAAAATTTCATTCGGACTAAACTTGTGAATAATCTTTTCGATGTAAGATGCGTTTCCTTCGGCAACTATAAATTCTCCGGTAGAAATATCAAGTAATGAAATTCCATGCACGTCTTTGCCTAAATGCAGGCTACATAAAAAGTTATTGGTTTGATGGTCTAATATTTTTTCGCTGTAGGCTAAGCCTGGTGTAATTAATTCGGTAACGCCTCGCTTAACTATGGTCTTGGTAAGTTTTGGATCTTCTAACTGATCGCATATAGCTACACGATAACCTGCACGTACTAATTTGGGCAAATAAGTATCCATTGAATGGTGTGGAAACCCTGCCAACTCAATAAACTGTGCAGAGCCATTAGCCCGACGAGTAAGTACAATGCCCAAAACCGAAGCTGCTTTAATAGCATCTTCGCCAAAGGTTTCGTAAAAATCACCTACTCTAAACAATAATAAAGCATCCGGAAACTGAGTCTTAATTTGGTTATACTGCCTCATTAAGGGAGTTTCTTTGTCGGGGCTATCGGTCTTTTGTTTCTTCTTTTCCATATTACAAACGGAAATGCAAGATAGGAAAGAGTTAGGAGTTTAGGATAAGGAGTTATCAGTCTAATCTGCTGAGTTTTAAAAGGTTTTGAACAGTTTTTGGCCAATTTTTGAACTAATATATAAATCCCCTTCTCTAATCCGAGAAGGGGGATTTTATTGATTTACTTTTCATCTAACCGCATATTAAGCGGGTTTTTTCCATCGGTTATTATAATTTTTGAATTAGGAGAGTTAGCTAATTCTTTTAGTACTTCAATAGTTTTATATTTAATAAGCATGGGTGTTATAGTCATATTAGCTAATTCTTGCGTTTTTTTAGCAGCTGTAGCCTCTATCACAACTCGCTCTGCTTCTTTTTTCTCTTTTTCAATCGAAAAATCTACATCCATTCGCTCCTGTTGTATACTGGTTTCTTTTTCGCGTTTTTGTTTTTCAAAACTAAACTCCATTTCTTTTCGTTGTTTCTCAATACTGGCATCGGTTGATTTTTTCTGAGTTAAAATATCAACCTCTTGTTGTTTTATTTGCTGTTCAGAAAGCACCTTTTTTTCAATAGCTCTATCTATTTCATCTGGTACATCAATATCGTGTATTAGTACTTGGTCTACAACAAAACCATAATGCCCAATATCTGCATTAATATTTTTAAAAATAGATACTTCAAGTGAATCGCGCTGCGTCATTAAATCCATGGCGCGATAATGTAAGCATGTCTCTCTTGCAATGGCTGATAGATTACTCATAATAACTTCATTCTCATAATTCATTCCTAGGGTTAAATAAATGCCACGTATAGCATCAGGTTTAATATGGTAAAGCATAGTCAAATCTACTTTAGCTTCTAAACCTTCTTTGGTTGGTAACATAGTTTTAAGAGCAACTTGTTTCACACGGGTGCTAAATAATACATAACTGGTACGTGGCCCTTGCGGATACTTGCCCGCGACAAAATTTTGGTCAGATAAAACCCCACGTTTAACCTTTAAACCAATTTCTCCCGGGTCAATGGTTACACAACTTTGCCCAATTAAAATAATGCTTAAGCAAAAAAATAAGATGCTGTGTTCGGCAAAAATTTTTTTTCTGCAACGAACTTTTTTCAAAATGTTTTTCATTGTTTAATGGTTTAGTTTGTAATGAATTGTTTGATGGTTTACAAAACTTAAGCCACATTGTGCCAAACTTTAAAAATTAACAATGGTTAACTATTGAAGAAATAATTTTAAAAGATAGTGGGGTAAAATTAATCAACGCGTATATGATATACATCACTTTCTGTACGTTGTATATTACGCACAACAAAAGGGTCGGGCAGGGGAATAATTTCCATTAAATCAAACATCATGCAACCTTTACTTAAACCTTCAAAAACTAAAGTAAATTTATTATTTCCATTATAAGCAAAAGTCCATTCAGGAGCAAAAGAAATATTAAAAGCGGTTATTAGTTTAACTCGTCTGCCACTTTCTTTTTCAATTAAAAAAGTGCTGGGCCAAATGCGCACTGCATTTATTGGATTATAGGTGCAATGTATAATAGTTTGTCGCTCTTCGCTCTCTAACGTTTTTGTTTTCTTTTTTGTTTGTACTTCTTCTTCAACATCTATCATTGCTCACTATATATACGTAAAGGTAATTTACATTCTTTCGCTAATGATGAGGCAAGTTTTTCTCCTTCTTTAGTAAAAGGCCAGACAAAAAGTGTTTCTATAGGGTGATCTTTACAAATAGCATTTATTGCTTGTAAACAAAGTTTTTTGCTTTCACCTTTACCCCTATATTCGGGTAATGTAGTTACCGAACATAAATAAATACCAGTATATTTTTCTCCCGGTTTTGTTTTAGTAAGAATGTCTTTTTCTGAAATTTTATTTGAGATAAAATCATTCATTACAGATGTAGTGGTTGGTATAACAAGCACCCAAATAGCCGGTCCGTTTTCATCAGCAAACTCAGATAAAGTGGCAGGATGAATTTTCTCCAGCTTTTTCATTACTTGCTGGTTTACCTGTAATTGGTTTGGGTCTTTTCGTGTGTCAAAAACCTCGTCAATTAAAGATAACATGCGACTAAAATTGGGAAGTGGTTTTGACATAACTGAATTATCTATTTTTTGAATTTTTGCTTTAAAGCAGATAAGGCAGATTGCATATCATTTGCATCGTAAGCAATTTCTTTTTCTTTTTTAGCCGAAGATTTTGCTGCTGATACATTTCCGTTTCCTTTCATTGATAAAGCAATGCGGTTACGCTTTAAATCCAATTCTAAAACTGTTACCATAACTTGTTGATGCACTTTTACAATTTTATTAGGGTCATCAACAAACGTATCTGCTAAATGAGAAATATGTACCAAACCATCCTGATGCACCCCTATATCTACAAAGGCTCCAAAATTAGTTACATTGGTAACAATACCGGGTAACTTCATGCCTTCGCGTAAGTCTTCGGGCTTTTCAACTCCCTCTGCAAACGAAAATATCTCGAATGATTTACGCGGGTCGCGCCCCGGCTTTTCTAACTCATTTACAATATCTCTAAGTGTTGGTAAGCCAATAGTATCGGTTACATAATTGGCAATCTTAATTTGCTTGCGTAATTCTTTATCGGTAAGTAAATCGGCAACTGAACAGTTTACGTCTTTAGCCATTTTTTCTACTACTTCATAACTTTCAGGGTGCACGGCACTTTTATCTAAAAGATTTTCGGCTTTGCTGATGCGTAAAAAACCGGCACATTGCTCAAAGGTTTTTTCGCCTAGACCTGAAATTTCTTTTAACTGAAAACGATTTTTAAATGCACCATTTTCATTTCTATACTCCACAATATTTTGTGCTAAGCGACTATTTAAGCCGGATACATAAGTCAGTAATTCTTTACTAGCTGTATTTAATTCAACACCAACGGCATTTACACAACTACTTACTACTTCATCTAATTTATTTTTTAATTTAGTTTGATCAACATCATGCTGATACTGCCCAACTCCAATAGATTTTGGGTCTAGTTTAACCAACTCAGCTAATGGGTCTGCCAACCTTCTGCCAATAGAAACAGCACCACGTACGGTAATGTCTTTATCCGGAAACTCTTCGCGTGCCACATCGGAGGCTGAATAAATAGAAGCGCCACTTTCGTTTACCATTATAACGGGAATTTCTTTTGGTAGAATATCTATTCCCCGAATAAATGTTTCGGTTTCACGTCCAGCGGTACCATTACCAATTGCTATTGCCTCTATTAAATGTTTAGCGCAAAAAGCCAATACAATATTTTCTGCTTCCGATTTTTTTTGCTGAGGGTAAATTACCGTATCAGCTAATAATTTTCCTTGCTTATCAAGAGCTACAACTTTACAGCCCGTTCTAATACCCGGGTCTATAGCAAGAATTGCTTTTTGACCTAATGGAGAAGATAACAAAAGCTCACGAATATTTTGTGCAAATACATCAATGGCTTTATCATCTGCCAACTCCTTGGTAACCGAACGAGTTTCAGCTTCAATTGAAGGTTGCAATAAACGACTGTACCCATCTTCAATGGCTAACTTTAATTGGTCGGCACAAGCATTTTTTGATTTAATAAAAATGCGATTTAAAATATCGATGGCATCATCAACAGGAGGTTTAATATCTAAAAATAAAAAATCTTCTTTCTCTCCACGACGCATGGCAAGTAAGCGGTGCGATGGGCATTGAGCTAATGGTTCTTCCCAATCAAAATAATCTTCAAACTTAGCACCTTCTTCTTCTTTACCTCTAACAACCTTACTTTTTATGGTTGCTTTTTGTTTAAATAAATTTCTTGTTTGTTCACGTGCATTAGCATCTTCTGTAATTATTTCAGCAATAATATCGCGTGCGCCGTGTAAAGCATCTTCAATCGAAATAACTTCTTTTTCTATACTGATAAATTTAGCGGCCTCGTCATCTAATGATGCATTGCCTTGTGCTAAAATAAATTGAGCTAGTGGTTCTAAGCCTTTTTCTCTTGCTATAGTAGCTTTAGTTCTACGTTTAGGTTTGTAGGGTAGATATAAATCTTCCAGTTTGCTGATGGTTTCGGCATCTAATATTTTTTCTTTTAACTCATCACTTAATTTACCCTGACTTTCAATTGATTTTAAAATAGCTTCACGGCGTTGCTCTAATTGACGTAAGCGTTCTATCTCATCACGTATTTGCATAATAGCAACTTCATCTAAACTGCCGGTTGCTTCTTTACGGTAACGAGCTATAAAAGGAATAGTTCCGCCTTCATCTAATAATCGAATAGTAGCAACTACTTGTTTGGTATCAATATTTAATTTATCTGAAACTTTAAAAAAAAGTTGTGTATCGGTCATAAAATGTTTTTTGTAAATGTACTTGAGGAGTACTGAAAATAAAAAATGATTTTTGAACAAAGAGGTTATCTAAGTTCAAAAATCATTTCAATAAAAAATTATTTTAAGCTAAAAAATGTGCTTCAGATGTGATAGGTACACTTAATGCTTTTGATATGATGCAATTTTTTTCTGCATCTTTTGCCACTGCAGCAAATTCATCTGCCGTAATGCCGGCAACTTTTCCGGTAATAGAAAGATGAATGGCTGTAATAGTTAAATTTTCCATCGTTAAAGTTACCTCAGTATCTAAACTTGTTGGGTTTAATTCTTTACGGGTTAAAGCGGCACCTACTGCCATGGTAAAACAACCTGCATGAGAGGCCGCTAATAATTCCTCAGGGTTAGTGCCTTTTTCTCCTTCAAAACGGGTTTTAAAACTATAGTTTGTGTTGTTTAAAACTCCACTTGGAGTAGTGAGTGAACCTTTGCCTTCTTTTAAAGTTCCTTGCCAATGCGCTTTTGCTGTGTATTTCATTTTATTATTGTTTTAGGGTTTAATGTCTAATTTATCTTGTTTTTCTTTAGCCCTTGTTTCCATTTTTTTGCGACGACTACGATTAAAAGAATAAAGCAAGCCTGCTAAAAAAGTTAATGCAATAAAATATAATGCCTGCTCTTTATCACTTTTTATAAGATAAAACGCAGATATAAGAATAGATAAAATAGTAAAACCCAGCCATAAATATTCTTTCCCCTTATAAGCCAAATACAAATAATCTTTCTCTAGTTTTTGTTTAGCCATATTATTTAGAAATAATAATTTTTTGAGTTGTGGTATATTCTTTAGTAGAAATTTTGAGGAAATAAATTCCCGCCTCTAGATTTGAAACATTTACTCTCAAAGGTTCATTTATATACTTGTTTTCTGTTTGCGAAACTAAGCTTCCATTAATAGCATATATACTTGTAGTAATGTTATCGTTGCGCGTAAAACTTCCAATTACATTAATCTCATTAGCAGCAGGATTTGGATAAACTGATATCTGGTAAGCCTTATTTTCTGTCTGTTTTATACCTGCCGGATAATCAATATAAACATAATAGTCTTCGGTTTCGCCGCTTCCAAAAGCTGTACAAACGGTAATAGAATCGTTCGGATTTCCGCTGGCTCTACTTCTTACGCGTAATAAGGTGTAACCTGTTTGCGCATTTGCAGGCACTGTAAAAGTGGTTTTAATAAGACTATCAACCTGTGTGGTTAAAACACCGCTTACGGTTGCAGTATCATTAACAGAAGGTGATTGCGTGCAAATTTGTTTCCACTCTGTGATTTCTAACAAACCGTTTCGGTTATAATCTATCCAAAAAGATGCACTTACATCTCCATTAAAACGGGTGTCTAAGATATAAGATGAACCTCTGTTTAAAGTTGCCGTGGTGTTTCCATTTGTAGGATAAAGCTTGTAATTATTTATTGAGCAGCCTGTTAATCCATTAGCAAGTGTAGTATTTTCAATGGCTACCGAATCAATAGCGGTGTTGCCTGAACAACCTCCACCCAAATTATTGCAATAACATTTCATAAAGTAACGAAGCATAACTTGTTTAACGGTGGAGTAAGCTGTTTGCCCTGAACAAGTTACCGCGCACCTATACCAAGTTGTGTCATACAAGGTTTGTAACAAAGTAGTAGAATCTGCTTGCGAGATATTTATAAAAGTTGAACCATCCGAAGATTTTTGCCATTGATAAGATAGTCCTATGGCAGAAGTGTTTCCTTGTAATGACAATACAAAGGTTTCATTCAAACAAAGCGTATCACTTGTGGAAACTGTAGTACCTGCATTTGGTGTTCCATTACAGGCTGCAATAGGTGTCATGGTAATTTGCATATTAGGCCTGCAATTAACGAGTTGGCCATTATTGGCGGGTGCTGCGTTATCTGTATTCCAATATTGGGTAGAATAATAACTTAATGTGTTTAAGTAGTGTGAAAAAAATTTACCCGAAACGCCTTCGCTACCTGTACCCGTAGCATTAGTTTCAAAAATAAATTCAACGGGTTTAGATGTGGCATGTGTAAACGGATTGTTAAAATTTACTGTAATCCATTGGTTTTTTACAAAAACGGTAGATGATATCGTTCCTGAATATACCAATGTAGCCCCTGATTCTTCATTAGCGACAACCGAAGTAAAATTAAATGCTGAGTCAGAGGTTTCTTTTACATATATATTTAAAGGTACATTTCCCGGATGATTAATTGAATCGCAATAAACAGCAATGCCTGTAATTTGACCATACATGCCAAGTTCGCTATGTCGGTATAAGATGGCTGTACGTTCAAACCCAAAATAGGTTCCTAAAGGCTTACGACCCTCTACATTTGAGACACTTACCGTATTAGTAGGAGGATTCTCATTAGGAATAGTAATTGTAACCTGAGCTGAAAAAATCTGTATAAATAATACAAACGTACAGGTTAAAACAAATTTTATTTTTTGGCACATAATGACTAAATTTAGAACAGCCATCAAAGGTAAAATTTATTTGATGTTAAGCACCGTAGCAACACGTTAAAATAATAGATTTGCCATGTCTTTTAAAATGAGCAACACAAGTTTAGGTGATAGGTTAGGTAGATTTCGAACATTCTCGGTGGTAGCGCAAATACTGCTTATTAATGGGGTGTTCTTTTTGTTATGCAATATTATTGCTAACGTCGTCAATCCTAATTTAATAAATTATTTTACCATGCCATCTAACCTGGGGCAATTGTTAACCAGGTTTTATACGCCTTTTACCTATATGTTTACTCATTTAGAAGTTAGTCATGTTTTCTTTAACATGATATATTTTTATTTTATGGGGGAGATTTTTTCATCTATTGTGGGTGAAAAACGTTTGTGGTTTGTATACATTTTAGGGGGGCTTGCAGGGGCTATTTTCTACTCTTTGTTCTTTAACTTGTTTGTTCATGGTAACTACTATCTATTAGGTGCTTCTGCATCTGTAACGGCTGTATCTATTGTTGCTGCCATTTATGCGCCTAATCTACCGGTTAGTGTATTTTTTATAGGTTCATTTCCTTTAAAATGGGTGGTGCTGGTTTTATTTTTATTGTCAACCATTATTGATATTTCGGTTAACACAGGTGGAAAAATAGCACACATTGGTGGTGCATTTTTCGGTTTGTTATATGGCATGCAGTTAAAAAAAGGAAATGACCTTATGGATTTATTTAAACGAAAACCAAAAACAAAAACAAAAAGCAAAAACTTAAAAGTAATTCACTCCATTAAAGTAGATGCTGACGAAAAAACTTTAGATGAAATTTTAGACAAAATAAATAAAAGTGGCTACGAAAGTCTAAGTAAACACGAGAAAGAAACTTTGCAGAAAATTGCTTCAAAAAAGTAGCCTCGTATGACATTCTAATGACAAATAATGTGCCTTTATGTACGATATTTGAGCGAGCTTATGAAGCAAGAGTGTTTTTATACAATAGCGATTACACACA
>Ga0209622_1000063_pt1 | contig 11555 bp, 9 predicted proteins | sample TexAe_OM3H0_M2_FD_187943 | JGI IMG/M metagenome (GOLD analysis project Ga0209622, IMG submission 187943) | Forest soil microbial communities from Davy Crockett National Forest, Groveton, Texas, USA - Texas A ecozone_OM3H0_M2 (SPAdes) (version 2) | ecosystem: Environmental > Terrestrial > Soil >...
ACCGGCCATGCCGCCGGCGTGATGCGCTACCGTCTGCTGGCCCCGTTGCGCGAGGTTGCCGGCGAGCTGGCCGAGCAGGCCGGCGAAAGCGCCGACCTGCAGCGCCGGCACCGTGACGCGATGCTGGAACGTGCTCAGCAGGTTACGCGGGAATGGTGTGGCCCTCAGCAGGATCTGCTGATCGCGCGGATGGGTCTTGACCACGCCAACTATGTCGCCGCGCTGCAGTGGAGCGCCGCGACCGAAGGCGAGGAGCAGACGGGGCTGTTGCTGTTGGCGACGCTGCGCTACCACTGGCTGTCCGGAGGATTGCTGGCCGAAGGCCGGATGCGAACAGAAACCACGCTCGCGGCGGTAACTGAGCCCTCCGCGGCGCGCGCCGAGTGTCTGTGGGTGGCGAGCTGGATCGCACTTGTCCAGGGTGACCGGCGCCAGGCCGAACGGTGGCTGGACGAGCTTGCGGTTCTGGCGAAGCAGCTGGAAGACCCGAGGTTGGACCTGCACGTGCAGCACTGGACGGGGCTGCTGGCCATGTTCTCCGGTGATGTGGATGGCGCCGTGCGCGGACTTCGGAGCGCCGTCGACGGGCACCGTGCTCGCGGGGACCGGGAAATGGAACTCACCGCCCGATACGCGCTCGCCACCGCACTCGTGGTCGGTGGCCATGCCGAGGACGCGCTGACGGTCAGCGGCGAAACGGTGGCGTTGTGCGAGCAAAACGGGGAACAGAACGCGCGCGCGTATGTCGAGTGGGCGGCCGGGGTCGCGCACTGGACGCTGGGTCATCTCGACGAGGCGGAACAATCCGCCCGCGCGGTGCTGAAAACCCACCGGATGATGGCCGACCTTATCGGGGTCGCACTGACCACCGAGTTGCTGTCCTGGATTGCCTACGACCGCAAACAAGTGGCCCGTGCTCAGGCCCTGGCGGCGGCTGCCGGGCACGTGTGGCGAACGCTGGGCACCTCCATCGATGCGTTCGGCCCGCAGCTGTCCCGGTTCGCTGCAGGGCATGCGCCGCCTCAGCGTGCCGCCCACGCGTCCGAGCAGGTTCATGCCGCGCACCGGTTCCATGACCTGGACGACGTGATCGATTTCGTGCTCGGTGTTGGGGACGACCGGGGCAAAGCCGGACGCACAGATGTCGGAGCGCTGCTGACCAAACGAGAACTCGAGGTCGCCGAGCTGATCGAGAACGGCCTGTCCAATCGTGAAATCGCCGAGCGGCTGGTGATCTCCAAGCGCACGGCCGAAGGCCACGTCGAACGCATTCTCGCCAAGCTCGGATTCAGCTCGCGGGCCCAGGTGGCGGTCTGGATGGCGCGGCGCGCGTCGTGATTTCGTCGCGTCGAACCCTAATCACCATCCCAGTCAGAAACGCCGGACGTTTATTCCGCCGTCGATGGGGACCGCGGCGCCGTTGACAAACGAGGCCTCGTCCGAGGCCAAAAAGACTGCGAGGCCGGAGATCTCGTCGGGCTTGGCGAGCCGTCCCTGACCCCTTGCGACAAACTCGTCGAACGGCACACCGGTGGCGGCGGTGAAACCCACGGCCGAGCTTTGGACCAGTTCGGTGTCAACAAACCCTGGGCACATCGCGTTCGCGCGCACGCCGTGGTCGCGCAGCTCGATCGCCATCGTTTCGGTCATCCGCACCACCGCGCCTTTCGTGGCCGAGTAGACGCCAAGCAATGGGAACCCCACCAAGCCCGAGACGGACGCAATGTTGATGATCACCCCGCCGCCGTCGACCAGTGCCGGGACGGCGTACTTGTAGACCAGCCAGGTGCCGCGCAGGTTCACCGCGACGATCCGGTCGAACTCCTCCTCGGTCACTTCGTGCAGCGGTGCAAGGGATCCCACGCCGGCATTGTTCACCAAGACGTCCAGGCCACCTAGTGCTCGCGTCGCTTCGGCGACGGCGCCGGCGACACTATCTGCGGATCGCACGTCACACGTCACACCGACGGTGCCGCGGCCGATCTCCTTGGCCGCGGTCTCGGCTCCTTCGATGTCGGCGATTGCCGTGTGCGCTCCCGCCGAGACGAAGGCTTCCGCGATGGCGCGACCAATGCCGCGGTGCCCGCCTGTCACCAGTGCTCGCTTGCCGTCCAGAATCCCCGTCATGTCTGCACCTTTGCTGTTGTTCGTAGGGTGTGGTCATTCAGCTTGGCCAGTTGCGGCCGCCGCAGAGCGATCGCTGCGCTTGGCGCCACGCTAGGCAGTAAAGCGTCGACTGCAAGTGGGTAACGCGGAACACAGGTATGCCAACAGGTACGGGGTCAGGTATATGCACCCGTGCGGTGAGCGCATAAGCGCCGCGATTGTTGAGAAGTGGGTCACAGTGCCATGGATTCGGTGAAGGGCGGGCATGCTCGCCAGTGGCCGCGCTGCAACCGGAAAGCGTCTTCCGCCGCATTCCTTCGGGCAATGCAATCGCCGCCACCCGGTCTGCCCAGGGGAGGAAGGCCTGACAACCGTGTCCGAAAACACTACCTCGATATTCGTCGCGCTGACGCTGGACCAGCCTGAGCCGTCGGTGAATGTCGGCGGGCAGTGCAGCCCAAATCGACGCCATCTCGCTGAAGGTCAATCGATCAGCACCACGACCGCCTTGCCCAGGCTGAGCCCTGCCCGCACAGAGGAGGTGGCGCTGGGTACCACCGATCGGCAACGCGGAAGATCGCTTCCGGCAAACGATTCGAAGGCATTCGCTGGCCCCCGCCCAGTTGACGAGCGTTCGGCTCTCGCCGAAATCGGCGCCTGGGTACGTCGCTACCTACGGTCGCATCCTCTCGAGTCCCTCAGCACGGTGGGCGGCCAGGCCGTGTTGGGCGTCCGGGCTGTTCAGTATCTGATGTTCGACTTGCTCACCGGCCGATTCATGGTCGGCGAGTTCATCGAGCAGGCCGCATTCATGGCTGGAACCGCTTTTCTCCCAACGATCCTCGTGACCATTCCGATAAGCGTCACACTGGCCATCCAATTCAGCTTGCTGGCCGGGCAAGTCGGCGCCACCTCGCTGTCTGGCGCCGCGACGGGGCTGGTGGTAATCCGCCAGGGTGCTCCGCTGGTGGCGTCGCTGTTGCTCGCGTCGGCCGTCGGCTCGGCGCTGTGCGCGGACCTGGGATCCCGCACGATGCGGGAAGAAATCGACGCCATGGAGGTGATGGGGGTTTCACCGGTTCGGCGCCTGGTAGTTCCGCGGCTTGCGGCGGTCATCGTGGTGGGACTTGGGCTGACTGGCGTGACATCCTTTGTTGGCTACATTGCGAGCTACCTGTACAACGTGTACTTGCAAAACGGAACCCCGGGCTCGTTCATTGCCACGTTCTCGTCCTTCGCCACTATGGGGGACTTCTGGCTGGCGTTGGTCAAAGCGATCATCTTCGGCGCGATCGTCGCAATCGTGAGCTGCCACAAGGGCTTATCGACCCACGGCGGTCCGGCCGGGGTGGCCAATTCGGTCAACGCGGCAGTGGTCGAATCCGTGCTGCTGCTGATGATCGTCAACGTCGTGATGAGCCAGCTTTACGTCATCGTGTTTCCGCGGCAGACGATCTAAACCCATGGCCGCTCCCACCACATATCAGATTCCGGGTGCCCGCCCGGTTGTTCAGGCCGTCACTGCCGCGAGCCTGACCGTGGCGAGGGCCGGCCACATGATTCACTTCTTCGGCCGGATCGTGGTCTCGATCCCGGCCATGATGCGCCACTACCGGCGAGAAATGCTGCGGCTTTTGGCGGACATCGCCTGGGGTAACGGGTCAATTGTGGTCGGCGGTGGCACCGTCAACGTTGCGCTGGTACTCGGAATGACCTCCGGCGCACTGGTCGCTGTCGAGGGAATGAATGCGCTGAACCTACTCGGCCTTGGGCCCGCGACCGGCTTAGTATCCTCGTTCGCGACTACCCGCGAACTTGCCCCGATCATGATCGCCCTGGCGTTCATCTCTCAAGCCGGATGTCGGTTCACCGCACAGTTAGGCGCGATGCGGATCAACGACGAAATCGACGCCATGGATGCGATGGCTCTCAACCCAGTTCCGTATCTGGTGACCACCAGGGTGGTGGCATCGGTCATCGCTGTCATCCCGTTGTTCTTGACGGTCCTGGCGACGGCCTACTTGGCAACGCGGCTCGTCAGCGTAGCCGCCGGCCAGTCCACCGGGTCATATTTGCACTATTTCTCCTTGTTTATCAGTCCTCGCGATGTGCTGTTTGCGACGATTAAAGCCGTTGTCTTCGTTTTTATCTCGTCAACAATCCAGAGCTATTACGGGTTCTTCGCCACCGGTGGGCCGGTCGGTGTGGGAGTGGCCGCGGGGCGGGCAATGCGGGCGAGTGTCACCGTGGTCATGATCGTGAACATGCTGTTGACGATGGGGCTCTGGGGCGTTGAATCCGGGGCAAGGTTCGGCGGATAGCGATGCCAAACTCATTCGACCTCGATCCGCGCGGCCCATCCAACCGCCTGCTATTCGTGGTGGGTGTGTGCTTCCTGGTGGTCGCGGCGGTCACGGCGGCATCAATGGTCGCGAAATCCAAAGGCACATTCGACAATCGAGTGCGGATCGACGTCGAGCTGGTCAACATCGGAGACGGTCTGCCGGCCCGCTCGGATGTGAAGTTCCGCGGAGTCCTGGTGGGATCGGTGTCTGGTGTAACCCCATCCCGGTTCGGGCGGCCCAACATCGTCCGCGTCGACCTCAAGCCCGAGTACGCAACCGGCATCCCGAATAGCGTTACCGCACGGGTGATCCCGACCAACATCTTCGCGGTGTCCGCGGTGCAGCTGGTTTTTAACGGGAGGGGTTCCGGGTCGCTGCGCTCGGGCTCGGTCGTGCGCGAAGACAAGACGCTGCCGACAGTACTTTTCCAGAACGTTTTGGCGAAGCTCCGCCAATTGCTTGCCGCGGTGGGGCGCAAGCCCGACTCCAACAGCGTCGGCCTGTTGGCGACCTTGGGTGAGGCAACCCATGGCCGCGGCCGGCAACTTTCCGATGCCGGTCACCAGTTGAACGAGATCCTGGCGCAGCTGAATACGGTCATCAGCGTCGACGAGACAGGACCGTCCACACTTTCGGCGCTGACGGCCGCTGCCGATAGCTTGCGCAGCGTTTCCCCCGAGCTGTTCGACGCTCTCGACAGCTCGATCCGGCCGATGCGGACCGTCGCCGAGAAACGCTGGCAATTAGCCGATTTCCTCTCGGGTGGGCTGAGGACAGCCGGGACCGTTGGCGACGCCTTCGACCACCAGACCGACCGGATGATCACCATCAGCACCGAGCTTTCACCGGCGCTCGGCGTGATCGCCGACCACGCAGGCGAATTCCACGGCATATCGACCCGGATGCAAGGACTTGCCAACAAGTTCTACGACGAGGCATGGAATCCCGATACGAAACTGTTCACCTTCAAGGCGGTCGTCGGATTTACGCCGACGCGCACCTACATTCGCGCTGACTGCCCCCGGTATGGTGCGCTCGCCGGCCCCAGTTGCCAGACGGCGCCGGAAGTGCCGACCGCTCCGGATCTGATGCCGGCGTTGGGGTCGATGGGATACCCGCCTACACCGGGGCTGTCGGAGAATCGGCCTAACCTGGCCCCGCCACGCGGCTCGATACGGGGGGCACCCGACGAACCCCCTCCGGCCGGGCCACCGCACGACGTGACGCCGCCGCCGGCCGAATCCCCCGCCCCAGCACGGAGTCCCGCGCAACCGCCCGGCATGACGGCCGATGCGCGGCCACAGTCGGCGGTTGTCGGCGGCAACGTGGGGCCGGTCGGCAGTCGAGAGGAGAAAGATGAGCTCGGCCTCATTGTCGGCGGGCAGGCCAACTCGGCCACCGAGTTGCTGTTAGGCCCATTGGCGCGCGGCACGACCGTTCACATCGCGCCGGATCCGGGAGGTGGCCGGTGAGACGGTATCGCAGGCCCGTGATTAGTTTCGCGGTTTTCATGGCTACTGCGGTCGCCATGACGTGGATGGTGTTCGCCACATTGCAGCGCGAGGTCGCGGGCCCGACGAATACCTATTCGGCGATTTTCACCGATGTGTCGGGAATGGCGCCCGGCGACGACGTCCGGGTGGCCGGAGTCCGCGTCGGCCGGGTGGACAAAATAGAACTGGCCGGCACCCTGGCCAAAGTCACATTCCGCGTGCAACGCAACCAGGTCCTCTATACCAACACCGTCGCATCGGTGACCTATCAGAACATCATCGGACAGCGATACCTCGGGCTGTCGCAAGGACCGGCCGGTGACCAGACGCCGCTGCCGAACCTCGGTCAAATACCCAAAGAACGCACCAACCCTTCATTGGATCTCTCCTACGTGCTCAACGGGTTCGAGCCCCTCTTCACCCAGTTGGATGCCAACCAGGTGGACAACCTGGCCAACGCCATCATCGAAGCCCTGCAGGGGGATTCGGGGTCAGTCTTGGTGTTGACAACCCAGGCGTCGGCGCTCGCGGAAACACTGGCCGGACCCGATCAAGTTCTCGGCGACCTCATCGCCAACCTGAACCAGCTCACGAGCAGCCTGGCGGCGCAGAACACGAACCTGCAGACAATGATCCGCGAAGCCCGCGGTGCGATGGCAGAGCTGGCGAATCGCCGGGAGACGTTGGTCTCCTCTGTGGGGTCGATCAACTCCACAGCAGGACGGCTGGCGACGGTCGTCAACAACATCACACCCGATCTACAAGAATTCGTCGGCCGGCAACCCGGTTTTCTCGATTACGGCCTCCACGACGGGCGGCAGCGGTTTGCCTATATGGCGGCGAACCTTCCGTTTCTGATCAAGGGCCTGGCCCGGATCACGCAGGAAGGAAGCTACATGAACGCTTACGCGTGTGACGTCGACTTCGCCCTCTGGCGCGGACTGTTCAACTGGTTCCGCGCCTTCGTCGCCTGGACGACGCCGGGGAACGAAACCAAGCACACCCAGATGTGTCGGTAGCCAACATGTTTGATCGGTTCAAGCGCCCCATCGAGTCATACAACAAGACATGGCTCGGGATGATCGCGCTGGGCGTCACCGGCCTGGTAGTGGTGGCGGTGGTCGCGTTCGGCAGCCTCAATGGCGGCAAAACCCGATACCAGGCCGAGTTCGCGCAGGCCGCCCAGATCGAGAAGGGCAACCAGGTAACGGTCGCGGGGATTCAGGTGGGCAGCGTCGAAGGTGTGGAACTCGCCGGCGACCACGTTGTGGTCACATTCCATGTCCGCGACGACGTGCACGTGGGCGGCGATTCTCGGGCCGCGATCAAGCTGACCACTATCCTGGGCTCCCGCTACCTGGAGTTGTCACCGGTCGGCACTAACGCCTTGGACCACAGGACAATCCGGTTGGCCAACACGGAGGTTCCCTACGATCTGCAACAAACCATCGCCAACGCGACCACCACCTTCGAAGCCGTCGACGCCGATCGCATCGTCGATTCGGTGAGCATGCTTAACCGCAACCTGCAAGGACTCCCCGACGCGTTGCCCCAAGCCCTGGACAACCTCAAGGCACTCGCCACCGTCATCTCGGATCGCCGCGATCAACTCGGCAACCTGCTGTCCAACGCCGACACTCTGACCACGATGCTGCGCGACCAGAAGGCCGATCTCGGGACGCTGGTGCTGCAGGGCCGCGACCTGCTCCGTGAGATAGCGACCCGACGCGCGGCGGTCCACCGGCTGTTCGCCAGCGCCACCATGCTGGTCGACAGGGCGAAGGCGATCCTGCATGACGAGCCGGCAATCAATCAACTGCTCGCCGATTCCCGTGAGTTCACCCGGATGATGGCCGACCACGACGCGCTATTGCGCAACATCTTGCAGTCGATGCCGATCGCGGTGCGCAATGTTGCCAACGTCACCGGCAGCGGCAACGCCTTAGACCTCAACGTCCCAGCCGGTCCTTTTGTCGACTCGTGGATGTGCGCGCTCAGTGGGCGGGCCAAGCAGCTCAATCTGGTCGAATACTTCAAGGACTGTGAATGAGACTGCGGAGCAAGGTGATTGGAGCTGTCCTGGTGGCGGCGGTAGCGCTAGCTGTCGGAGGATTCGCGGTGATGCCACGCCTGGCCCATCGACAGATCACGGTGACCGCACACTTCGAAGACGCTGTCGGGTTGTATGCCGGCAACGCGGTCGCGGTGCTGGGGATGCAGGTAGGCAAGGTGACGAGCATCATTGCCAAGGACAACTACGTGGAAGTGAAACTCGCGATCGACGACCGTGTCGACATTCCGGCGGAGGTCCAAGCCGTAACGGTGTCGACCTCGATTCTGACGGACCGTCACGTCGAGCTCACGCCGCCCTATCGGGGCGGTGCAAGGTTGAAGAACGGCGACGTGCTGGGTCTGGGGCGCACCCGCACACCGGTCGAATTCGACCGAACCTTGTCGATGGTTGACAAGCTGGGCAAGGCGCTGAACGGCGACGCCAATGGGCATGGGCCGTTGGGGGATCTGGTCAACCTGGGCGCCGACATCACCTCCGGCAACGGGCCCAATATCAAAGCGACTCTCGACAAGCTGTCTCAGGCGCTGCGCGTCGGCACTGACAAGGGCGCCCACAGCAAAAGAAACATCCAAGCGGTCATCGCCAGCGTTGCGGAGCTGACCCAGGCGGCCGCCGACAACGACGCCGCCATACGTGAATTCGGGTCGAACCTCCGGCAACTTAGCGACATCCTCGCCGACGAAGACCTCGGGTCGGGCGCCACCGGAGCGAAAGCTAACCAGATTCTTTCTGAGGCGGCCCGGCTGCTGGAGCGCAACCGTGACGCGTTGAAGAGCACCTTCGCCGATACCCGGGCCATCACCATATCGCTAACCGACTTGCGCCGCGAAATGGAGGAGACCCTCGATGTGGGGCCGCTGGCAATCGACAATATCTACAACGTCATTGACGCCAACGCCGGCAGCGTTCGCGTACATGGGTTGATCGACAAGATCATCCTGGACAGTCAATTCGGCAAGGAAATCTGCAACCTCATGGGTCTCAAACAGTTGGGGTGCGCTACGGGAACGCTGAAAGACTACGGGCCGGATTTCGGTCTGACGCAAATGCTCGACCTGATGGGCAATGGGATCAGTGGTAACCCATGAGATTTAGAGCGATCCGCGGCTGGTTGCGGTGCGCCGTGTCGGTCGGCGTGAGCACGTTGTTGGCCGGATGCGCCACCGGCCTGGACACTCTACCGCTGCCGGCCCCCGAGGCCGGCGGCCAAAGTTATGCGCTGACAGCCGTTTTCTCCAACGCGCTGAATCTGCCGGCGAAGGCGAAGGTGAAACTCAACGGCGCCGATATCGGCGAAGTCGATTCGATTTGGGCGGAGAACTTCACGGCGCACGTGAAATTGCGCATCAGGGCCGACGTCCCGCTACGCGTCGGCAGCAGCGCCGAACTCCGGTCGGCAACGCTGCTGGGCGATGTCTTCGTCCAAATCAGGCCCGATCCACAGCAGGCTCCAGATACGCCTCTCCTGCGAAACGGTGACACGATCCCACTGGAATCCACCGCCGCCGCCCCGACCGTGGAAGAACTACTCAACTCGATGGCCCTGCTGGTAAACGGGGGCGCGGTACGGTACCTGGTTTCGGTGCTCAACGGTGCAGGCCAGGCAGTGGGTGGACGCGGCGAGAAGGTCAGCATGTTGCTGCAACGAAGCAGGTCGTTGCTGTCTCGGATGACCGCTCGGTCCAAACAATTGGATACGGCGCTGCGGCGCACCGCGGAGCTGGCGGCGACAATGTCTGCACGAAGGGACACGCTTAACGAGTCCCTCACCGCCGGCGCGCCGGCGATGGCTGTCATCGCCGACAACACCGCCCGGCTGGCCGACCTGGCCGACGGCGTCGCACGCATCACCCGCCAGCTTTCCCGGTTTCCCTCTATCGAAGGAACCGACACCCGCAGCGTGGTCGCCGACATCAACCACCTGGCAGCGGTCTTCAACGACATCTCCGTCGACCCCGACTTGTCACTGATGCCGTTCAACCGATTGATCGGGCTATGGATGCACGCCACCAACTCGACATCGGGCCATGCCGACGTCGCGATCGCGAAGCTGGCGCTGGTGCCGTGGCCCGATAAGAACTATCCCGGTGATCCGGGCTTCCACGGGCCGGACGGCACCGACTGGCACCTGATGGTCGGCAGCCTACGGTACGAGTGGAACCTGTTGCTGGACAAGATCTATGGGGCACAGCGATGACGTCGCCACCCAACCCGCTGGAATGGTCCGCCCGACTCGTCGTCGACCTGGTCCAAGCGCTGGCCAAACGCCGGATCCTGGTGTCATGCATCGCCCTGGCCCTCACCCTGGTCGCGGCATTCGCCTATGTCGCTATCGATGGCCTGGGGGTGAACCCGGCACGCACGACGATCTCGGTGCGCGTGCTCCTGCCGGAGTCGGGCGGTCTGTTGGCCAACCAGGATGTCACCCTGCGTGGAATACCGGTCGGCCGTGTCAAATCCGTCAACCTCACCGACAAAGGGGTGGAGGCGGTAGCCGTCATCAACGCCGACGTAGGGATCCCGCGGGACAGCCCGGTGCGTGTCTCGGCCCTGTCGGGTGCCGGTGAGCAATATCTGGACTTCCGTCCGGAGCACGGGGGTGGGCCGTTTCTGGCCGACGGCACGGTGATCGGCGAACAGCAGGCGGCGATCCCGGTGTCGCTGCCGCGGATTATCGACGATAGCCACGGTGCGCTGGCTCAGCTGGATCCCAAGAAGCTGGGGGCTCTTTTGGGTGAACTCCGCGTCGGACGAGAAGGCCCGCAGAAGCTGGCGGCCATCTTCGACGGCGCAACCTTTTTGGCGTCCACATTGGACGGCGTGCTCCCGCAGACCGTCAGCCTGCTCCGCAACACCCGGGTCGTGCTTACGACACTCAACGACGTCACCCCAGGCCTGCGCCGAACCTCGGTTGATTTGCAGGAAATACTCTGGGGTGTCAACAGAATGGACGGCGGGTTCCGGACGCTTATCGACCGGGGCAGCGGTCAGCTGGCCGATATCGACAACCTCATCGCCGACAACCGCGAGAACATTGTCCAACTCCTGGGCAACCTAACGACCCTCTCGCAGCTCATGTATCTTCGGACACCGGCGCTGCAGGATCTGTGGCGTACCGACCACGAGCCGCTGATCGACCGCATGGCCACCGTTTTTCACGACGGCGGCATCTGGGGAGTCGGGGAGTTCTACCCGAAGTACCGCTGCGACTACAACCTTCCGCGCCGCCCTCCCTCCCAGGCCGACTTCCCCGAGCCGTATCGCTACACCTACTGCACTAACCCCGACCCATCGGTGCTGATACGCGGCGCCCGCAACGCGCCGCGGCCCCCCGGTGACGACACCGCCGGCCCGCCACCGGGATACGACCCCGCGGCCCAGACCGATCCCACACCGGCATATCCGCCGTACACCCTGCCCACCACCTACGCCGGCCCCCCGCTGCCGACGTGGCTACCGAACTGAAACCAAGGGAGCAGCAATGTCCAAGCGGACACCAACCAAAAGCGTTTTCGACAGGCTCGCTGAGCACGACGA
>Ga0209622_1000064_pt1 | contig 11534 bp, 9 predicted proteins | sample TexAe_OM3H0_M2_FD_187943 | JGI IMG/M metagenome (GOLD analysis project Ga0209622, IMG submission 187943) | Forest soil microbial communities from Davy Crockett National Forest, Groveton, Texas, USA - Texas A ecozone_OM3H0_M2 (SPAdes) (version 2) | ecosystem: Environmental > Terrestrial > Soil >...
CGAAGGACTTCGGTGTACTCTTCGGCCAATTCAGCTCGCGGACGCTCTGCAGCCTTCGCGTCACCCTCCGTGACGCCCATAATGCGGTTGTTTCCGGCGAGTATTTCTGTCCACGTGCCACGGTCTTCCGCGTGGATGGTCTCGATCACCGTATTGGCGTTGTCGCTGACGCTGAGGGCGATAATGCGCTTTTGGATGGCGTTCGCTCGGTCTTGTGGAGTGAAACCTCCAACGGGTGCGTAGATCAACAGAATCGGCTTTCCATCGATTTCAACCGGCGAACCATTATTCTCGATGACAAGGGAGTCAGCAACCGAAGAGGAGTCGCGCGCGGTTTCGCTGCTTGTCTTTGGACTTGCAAATGAACAGAAGAGGCTGACGAAAGCACACGTCATCAGAAAACGATTTGCCGCGGATAGTCCCGACCGATTCCTTATGCCCAAGCCATGTCGCACAAAGCCTGAATACGCGAAGTGCGATGCCAAGATGAGCGTTGCCATAAACCACCGAAAAACCCACAACGCAGCGTACGGCGCGTCTCTGTCCGCTGGGGCCTGTCAGTTGTACCAGTTCAAGAGTGGTGCTGTTGTGGACAGTCGCGCTGGATGCTGAGGAATGGTGCGGTTGAAACCTCATAAAGTGCTACCGCTTTATCGGAGAGGTTTGCCTATCTGGGATCGTACCGGAGGAGCGGGGATTCTAGTTGAAGTAGCATGCGATCATGCCTCGAATAGGTCCTAGAGGTCGGAGCCTGACCAGCCACGCGGTTTGTGTCGTACCTCCTCGAACATCAGTACAGGTGGGGTCGAGCAAAGAGCCCGGGGGAGGGCACAACGTAAGAACATGGATGAAGAACGAACCTTGTCGTTGCTCGAGACCGCGCAAGGAAAACATGTTACGGGAAGTATGGAGACGAGCGCGGCGATTCTCCTAATCAATTATCAGAGCTTCGGGCGCGTGGAGCAGGATCCGGCCACGTCCCTTAGAAATAGTCCCTGCGCGCACCCAGTCGCTCAGGGCGCGGCTGGCAGTGAATCGGCTAATATCGGCCAACGCGCTGAGCTCATCATTTGTGGCGCGGATTTCGACCCCATCGGGATGAATCGTACCCGCCTGGTCACCGAGTTTAAGCAAGGTCTTGGCCAGCCGCTCCACGGCAGTTTCTGTAGCCAACGCAACGTGACGTTCGATGTAGTTTCGCAGGTAGTCAAAGGCGATTCGCAAGCCATTTTCTCGCACCTGAGGATAGAGGGTTGCGAAGTTGCGTACGATAGCGCGGTCCCAGACCAGAAGTTCACAGTCTGAGGCTGCTTCTGCGGTTGCCATATATGTGGACGGAGTCTTCAGCAGAGCCATTAGCCCGATGACATCACCGGGTACCAACTGCGCCAACAGGACTAGCTCGCCCTTTTTCGTCAGGTGACAGTAGCGAGCCCGGCCGGCTTGAACCATGAAGAAGTGAGTAGCAGGATTGCCCCCGACAGTAATCGCGTGCTTGGCGGGTACCCAACGAAACTCGGATGCGCCGAGGATGGTCCGTGTCGCCGCTTGTTCAAGGCCCGCCAAGAAGGTGGATGCCCCGCTGGCAGCCGTCACTGATCGAGAAGTGATCATGCACTAAGATCCAACATTCCGTCCGCGGGTCAACCTTGAGTCTCGCAGAATGCACTGGAGACGAAAATGGCGGTGGTGCAGCTCGATCGCTTCATGCTTGCACCCCGCGATCAAGTTTGCGCCTTACTGGAAAGTCTGCTTCTGTTTCTACATAAGCGAGGCATAGCGCCGTGCCTAATGCACCGAGCACTGCGACTGTAATCAGCAGCAGGATCAATGGCATACTTTTCTCCGATCGTGCGCAAGAGAGACTGCGATTCGCCTGCAGTGGCACCCCGCGGATGCTTAGAAGCTGCAGCTTATGATCTCATCCTTTGATAGCCCGGTGGCTGGTAGCTGTGCGACTGAGAGAATTAGCAGCGTGACACTGCAAAAATACGAGGTGGAATGGAGTGCTTGGGGGTTAAGGCACTCTCAGAAGGCCCGAGCCGGGAAGCTCATGGCGTCGCTCAACCGGTAAGGTGATTTTTAATTGCATACTGAATCAATTCAGCATTGGATTTGAGACCAAGGGTCTCCATCATCTTGTACTTGTGAAAGGCCACCGTTCCAGGTTTCAAATTCAAAAGGTTGGCAATCTCTTTCATGGACTTGCCTTCGGCAAGCAGCTGCAGGACCTCGCTCTGGCGAGGAGTTATTCGCTTCTCTTCCACATAGGAAGCCCCGTTTCTCAGAAGAAAATCGACGGTGTCCTTGGTTATGACAGGAGACAAGTAGGATTCCGATTTCAGAGCTCGACGAACGGCCCTGACCAGTTCCTCGGCCCCGCAACTTTTTACGACGTAGCCGGAGGCACCGCGCCGAAATGCTTCAGCGGCCACCTCTGGCGCCATATTCATGGTCACAAAGACCAACTTCGTTGCAGGCAAGATATGCTTGATCTGATCACCGGCGTCAAGCCCATTCAGTTGTGGCATCGCGATATCCAGGACTACGACATCCGGCTTGAGTTCCGACGCCAGCTGAACCAGAGCCCGTCCGTTATCCGCAATTCCGACAACGTCGAACTCAGGCTCGAGAAAGCTTTTGCAAGCTTCCGCCAGCAACGTGTGGTCGTCTGCAATCACCAGCCTGGCTCTGTGACGATGTTCCATTGCGCATTCCGGCTCTATAGGAACAGTTTCTCTTCTTGTTCACGGTGACCGGGTGGAAACCGCGCGCTATCTCCAATCGATACTAGGCGGAAGCAAACCCCGCTATAAACTGGCAGTTCTCTCAGTATGAGTAAGAGAAAAGCGTATCGAAGCCAGGCGGAATATAGAAAGCCCATCTTAACGAATGCTGCCATTGTGACTGTCATCTCGTTGATTCCGGGCCTCAAGATCTCAATAGATGGATTCCGAGACGAACAGAATCGGCTGGTGGCGGATACCATCACGTTTTCGGGGGCGACTTGAAGACAGCTGAACGCATTCAGCCGGGACTGACGCCCACGCAAGAGGTGGTGGAAACCAATCAGGAGAACATCGCAGCGAGTAAGGTGCAGATTGCTGTAAATCGGAAGAAGATTGCTTGGAACGAATAAGAGATTCAAGATGTTTCCAAGCGCAGCCGGGGTAGGACTACGTGAACGGGGAAGTGAAGCAGTTGCCCTGCATGACCGCCCGAATAGCGGGAGCCAAGTCTCTGGCTAGGGATTCCTTCCACACATAGCCGAGCGCTCCTGTGGACCGTGCGGCTTCAACAAAATCAGAATCCGTGTGTACCGTTAGAAAGACGATCCTTGCAAGAGAACCAAGCCTCCTCAGACGCCACGCAGCTTCTATCCCGTTCACGATCGGCATGGAGATGTCGAGCACGAGGACATCAGGGAGCAGCGTTGTCGCAAGCTCCACCGCATGCTTGCCGTTTTCAGCCCTGCCGATGATATCGAACTCACCCCCGAGCACAACAGTAATGGTTCGCAGCATCTCTTCCTGATCGTCAGCAATTAGGATCCGAGGCAGAGGTATCGAACCGCTCTTCTCAGCCAAGGTGTGCGGGCGCTCGGCAGCGATTTGACAATGGAAGTCGCTTTCGACGGCGGTTGGCATCGAATGGATAATACGACGAGACAATCTCGATGCCTGCCATCAAGGTTCACAGTCCTTCCCTATTTTATTTCTAGTCCGCACTTGCAGAAACATGTGACATGACGAGTGTTTCAGCACGAGAAAGAGAGCTGGAACCTGGCAATTTGAGGTCCCACAGAGCCGTAGTTTTTGAGGTTCCGATCACATGGCCACAAGCCGGGAGTCGCGCCCAGCGAGTCGGACAATTTGGAACCGGCAAGTTGATTAAGCGCGGAAGCAAAATGTTTGATGAAGGGTTTCTGGTTGACTTGATTGGCTGCGACTCAGCCGCAGCCGACTGTAACTTCTGCCAGTTTTCCCTCCTTTACGCCCCAACTACTCTCGGGTCGGATCACCATTGACCGATTCTGACATACGAATCATGAGAAGAAGAGCGTGACGATGTTAAAGCCACATCTAACCGGCCTTGTCGTCCCGCACGGTGAATTGGTTGTTCTCAAGCGAGACTCTCATGATTTTACTAGCCCGTCCTGAGGAGTTCTTCCATGCAAATCGGACATGAACTTTACGGCTTTGAACCCGAGAAGGAGATGTCGCGTCAACACTCGGGCTTACGATTTTCGGGTCTCTGCAAGAAAGCCTTCATCCTGACAGCCGTACTCACACTTGCGACAGGATGTGGAAAGAAACAGGTGGTTTCTGCGGGAGGACCGCCGGAAGTTGAAGTCGCGGCCGTTGTACAGCAGGACGTTCCTCTTTACACAGAGTGCATCTCGACCCTTGATGGTTACGTCAACGCTCAGATCCAACCTCAGGTGACGGGCTACTTGATGAAGCAGAATTACACGGAAGGCACGATAGTTCACGAGGGTCAGGTGCTGTTTGAGATTGATCCGCGTCCGTTTGATGCGGCTCTCCAACAGGCAAAGGGGCAGCTAGCCCAGGCTGAAGCACAACTCGGAAAGACGCGACTTGACGTAGCACGCGATACACCGCTAGCCAAAGAGAGTGCTATCCCCCAAGCTCAGCTCGACAACGATATTCAGGCGAACGAGGCGGCGCAGGCGATGGTATCCGCGGCCAAGGCGCAGGTGGAGCAGGCGCAGCTAAATCTGGATTTCACAAAAGTACGATCCTTGGTGAATGGAGTCGCGGGCCTGGCAAAAGGACAAATTGGCGACTTGGTCGGGCCTACGACGATTCTGACGACGGTGTCGCAGGTCGAACCCATTAAAGCCTATTTTGCTATCAGCGAGCAGGAATATCTAAAGCTAGCTGACAGAATCAGCGCCGTGGCTCAAGGCAGGAGACGGGCAGACGAGCGGAAGATTCTTGAACTTGTTCTCTCAGATGGGACCGTCTATTCACACAAAGGCTGGGTCGTCCTTGCCGACCGACAGGTTGATGTGAAAACGGGAACTATTCGCCTGGCAGGGGCGTTCGACAATCCGGGAGGTATTTTGCGCCCTGGAATGTTCGGCCGCGTCCGTGCAGTCACTGGAATCGCGAAGGCCGCTTTGCTGGTCCCACAACGTTCGGTGGTTGAGGCTCAGGGTAGCTATAGCGTTGTCGTGGTCGACTCGAACAATCAAGCCAGTATTCGTCCGGTGAAGATGGGGGAGCGGGTGGGCCAGATGTGGGTGATTACCGATGGCATAAAGCCGGGAGAACAAGTAATCGCCGAGGGCATGCAGAAGGCAAAAGAAGGCTCAACGGTGCGCACTAAGCAATTCAATTCCGCCGGACAGGGAGAATGAGCCATGGCCAGCTTTTTCATCAGACGTCCCATCGTGGCTATGGTGATCTCTATACTTATGGTGTTCATTGGCATCGCGGCAATGTTGGGCCTACCCACAGCCCAGTTTCCGAACATCGCTCCCCCTGAAGTTCAGGTGAAAGCCACATATCCGGGAGCAGATGCGGTAACCGTTGAGCAGTCAGTCGCTACGCCTATCGAACAACAAATGAGCGGCGTGGATAACATGAACTATATGTACTCCAACAACGCCAATAACGGGCAGATTACGCTGACCGTCAACTTCGATATCAAAACAGATCCCAATACCGATCAAATCCTGGCGCAAATGCGCACAAATCAGGCTAATTCACAGTTGCCTGCGGACGTGGTCAATTATGGAGTCACAGTTCAGAAGTCAACGACGGCTCCGTTGATGTTAGTGAACCTCTATTCGCCAAAAGGAAGTTATGACAACATCTATCTCGCAAACTATTCCTACATTAATTTGAATGATCAGCTCACGCGCGTGCCGGGTATCGCGAGTGTGAGCGTGTTTGGAGCCGGCCAGTACGCCATGCGTTGCTGGGTCAAGCCGGACAAACTAGCCAAAATGGGAGTTACAGTTCCCGAGATTGTCAAAGCCATCCAGGCTCAAAACACTGTCAATCCTGCGGGACAGATTGGCGGTGAACCCGTCCCCAAAGGGCAGGAATTTACATATGCTGTGCTGGCACAGGGCCGGCTCCCCTCGGCTGAGGAGTTCGGTCAAATTGTAATACGCGCGAACCCCGATGGGTCGATCCTTCGTCTGAAGGATGTGGCTCGGCTGGATCTTGGGTCGCAGGTCTACAACGTGATAGGGCGTTACAGCGGCAAGCCGGCAGCAGTCGTAGCCGTGTACCAACTGCCTGGGTCAAACGCGGTGAAGGCTGCGGCCGGGGTTCGCAAGCTGATGCTAGAGGCCAAGCAGCGTTTCCCGCAGGACCTGGAGTACGACATCGCGCTGGACACCACCTTAGCGGTTACCGAGGGATTAAACGAGATCAAGCACACGCTCTTTGAAGCCATCCTCTTGGTCATCCTCGTTGTTTACATCTTTTTGCAGGGCTGGCGCGCTACATTAATTCCGCTGCTGGCGGTACCGGTCTCACTGATTGGGACGTTTGTGGTATTTCCACTTCTTGGCTTTTCCATTAACACACTTTCACTTTTCGGACTGGTGCTGGCGATAGGGCTTGTCGTGGACGACGCGATTGTCGTAGTCGAGGCAGTTGAACACCATATCGAGCACGGCATGTCTCCCAAGGATGCCGCGTTCAAGGCTATGGAAGAAGTCTCAGGCCCCGTCATAGCAATCGCCCTAATTCTCGCAGCAGTATTTGTCCCAACGGCATTTATTCCAGGCATTACGGGACGGCTGTACCAGCAGTTCGCGATCACCATTGCCATCTCCGTAATCTTCTCCGCTTTCAATGCGTTGTCGCTGAGCCCGGCGCTCTCGGCATTGCTGTTGCGTCCGCGCAAGGAAAGCCGTGGTCCTCTGGGAGCATTCTTTCGCTGGTTCAATCGGGTGTTCGGCAGGACTACAGACGGTTATGTCAGTCTCTGTGGAAGCCTGATTCGCAAGGCCGGCGTCAGCATGCTCCTGCTGCTGGGCATGGCCGTACTGGCGGGATGGTTTGGATCACGCTTGCCAAGCGGTTTCCTGCCGGACGAGGATCAGGGATATGTCTTCGCCGGCCTGCAGTTACCCAATGCCGCTTCTCTGCAGCGCAATGATGACGCATCCCGCAAGATCGAAGAGATGATTCTTAAGACCCCGGGCGTTCAGGCGGTGACGGCAGTGCTGGGTTACAGCATGTTGAGCGGGGCCCAGAATACATACAGTTCCTTTTACTGGATCACGCTTAAGCAATGGGCAGAGCGCAAGGCGCCCGAGGAACAGTACGAAGCAATTAAGAAGCGCTTGAACCAGGAGCTCTCGAAGATCACTGAAGGGGTTGCTTTCTCCTTTCCACCCCCGGCGATTCCAGGTGTGGGAGCCTCAGGAGGCTTTACCTTCATGCTGGAAGATCGTGCCGGCAAAGACCCTCAATTCCTGAGTCAGAACCTGGACAAGTTTCTTGCTGCAGCGCGCAAGCGGCCCGAACTGGCAGCGATTTATACGACTGCTTTGCCCACGGTACCCCAGGTATACGTTGACGTGGATCGTCCGAGGGTGATTGCCCAAGGGGTTCAGCTCTCCGATGTTTATAAGACGTTACAGACGTTTATGGGTGGTCTGCTAATCAACTACTTTAACCGGTTTGGACGGCAGTGGCAGGTCTATGTTCAAGCCGAGGGAGATTATCGGACTCGAGCAGAGAACCTTGGGCAATTCTATGTAACCAATGATGCCGGACAGCCGGTACCAATGAGTGCGTTGACCTCAATCAAACCGCGCACTGGCCCGGAGTTTACACTCCGCTACAACCTCTACCGATGTGCACAGATCAACGGCAGCCCCGCGGTCGGCTACAGTTCGAACCAGGCGATGAAGGCACTGGAAGAGACCTTCGCGGCGACCATGCCCGCGGAAATGGGATATGACTATATGGGGATGTCGTATCAGGAAAAGAAAGCGGCGGAGGGAGTATCCCCGGCGGTGATCTTCGGTATGTCGCTGCTGTTCGTGTTCCTTATTTTGGCGGCGCAGTACGAAAGTTGGTCCTTGCCCTTCAGTGTTCTATTGGGGACACCCATCGCGGTGTTCGGTGCATTCTGGTTCCTGTGGATGCGAGGCTTGGAGAATAACGTATATGCCCAGATTGGATTGGTCATGCTGATCGGCTTGGCCGCCAAGAACGCCATTCTCATTGTCGAGTTTGCCAAGATGGAATTCGATAAAGGCAAGTCGGCCGAAGAGTCTGCCTTGATTGCGGCAAAGTTACGCTTACGACCGATCTTGATGACCGCATTCGCATTCATCCTGGGATGTGTGCCTCTGTGGACGGCCTCTGGCGCTGGTGCCATCTCGCGACGAGTGCTGGGAACGGCCGTCATTGGTGGCATGCTGGCAGCCTCTGTTCTGGCCATCTTCCTGATCCCGGTGAGCTTCGATGTAGTCGAGCGACTCGCCCATCGAAAAAAGAAGCATTTGCCGTCAGCATCCACGCCGACCATTCTGCCGGCGGAAGGGGACTGACCATGATCAGGCTACGCCCGCTGCTAGCGATTGTGTTCCTACTGCTGACAGGATGCATGGTAGGTCCCAAGTACAAACGTCCTCCAGTCACCGTACCTGACGCTTATCGGGGACTGGCTCCAGATGCCGGTCCCCAAGCTGCCGCATCACTTGGCGACGAGAAGTGGTGGATGGTCTTTCAGGATCTACAGCTGCAAGGGCTGATTCGGGAGGCACTCTCACAAAACTACGATGTCCGAATTGCAGCTACGCGTGTGCTTCAGGCACAAGCTGTGCTGGGCATTACGCGTGCCGACCAGTTCCCAACCATCACTGGTGGTGTATCCAGCAGCAACCAACGTTTCCCCGCAACGAAAATCACACCGGCTTTCGAAACCAGCCCCTCCGAGGTAAACCTATCGCTATTTTGGGAGCTTGATTTTTGGGGTAAGTTCCGAAGGGCAACGGAAGCGGCGCGTGCAAGTCTCTTGGCGACGGAGTGGGGCCAGAAAGCAGTAATGTCCAGTCTGGTGAGTAATGTGGCTTCTGCATATTTCCAATTGCTCGAACTGGATTCGGAAATGGAGATTTCGCGTGGCGCGCTTGCTTCCCGCAAGGAGTCTTTACGGCTGGTAGAAGTCCGAGCGAAGGGGGGGGTGACCTCTATGCTCGACGTTCGTCAGTCGGAACAACTGGTTTACACCGCGGCGGCAGCCATTCCTGATCTGGAGAGGCGCATCGAGCAGCAAGAGAATCTTATCAGCATCCTGTTGGGTAAGAATCCAGCTCCTGTAACTCGGGGGAAGTCGCTAGTGGAGAATGCGATTCCACCGACAGTGCCAGCGGGGTTGCCCTCTTCTCTGCTGGGGAGACGTCCGGATATTCAATCGTCAGAACAACAACTGGTGGCGGCCAACGCGCGTATAGGTGTCGCGAAGGCCGCGTATTTCCCACAAATAACGCTAACTGCTATTGGGGGATACCAGAGTCCGGCGCTGACGAACTTATTCACTGGACCCGCAGGTTTGTGGAATTTTGGGGGTCAGTTAGTGCAACCCATCTTCACGGGCGGAAGAATCCGCTCCAATGTGAGACTGACGGAAGCCCAACAGCAGGAAGCAGTCCTTGTGTATCAGCAGTCTATTCAGCAGGCCTTCCGCGAAGTCTCCGATTCCCTGGTGGCCTATCGCAAGAATCAGGAATTCCGCGCGCAGCAGGAGTTGCTCACGAACTCAGCGCAGGATGCGACCAGGCTGTCAGATCAGCGGTATCGGGGTGGCGTGACAAGTTACCTGGAAGTTCTCGACAGCGATACCCGTTATTTTGACGCCCAACTCGGCTTGGCACAGGCTCGACTTAACGAGCGTCTGGCTCTGGTGCAACTCTACAACGCACTGGGGGGTGGATGGCAGCAATAGGAGACGTTCGACGACCATGTTCGCAGACTTGGAGCATCAGCCTAGACGTATCCTCGAGCCGATGGAGAGAATCACCGAGGTTCTGTTCGCCTTGATCATGGTCCTCACTTTTACCTGCTCCTTCGGTGTTGCGGGGGCGGGTCGTGAGGAAGTGCGCACCATGCTTATCGGCGCGTTGGGTTGTAACCTGGCATGGGGGATCATTGATGCGGTCTTCTATCTCATGGGGAACTTCAGCGCCCTCGGCCAAGGCATCCTCAGGCTACGAGCCTTGCGCGAAGCTACCAACCCCGCGCATGCACACCAGATCATCGCTCAAGCTTTACCTCCAGTGGTGGTATCTGTCTTGTCTTCGTCCGAACTCGAAAGCATGCGCCAGAAGTTGAGCGAACTAGCCGGATTGCCGCCCCGTCCGCGCCTTCGCATAACTGATTGGCTCGGCGCCTTGGGAGTGTTCCTGACCGTCGTCCTGGCTACATTGCCGGTCATAATTCCCTTTGCATTCGTCGAGGACGCGAAACGGGCACTGCGAGTCTCAAATGGGATTGCTATCGTGATGCTGTTTGTGACCGGATATGCGTTCGGGCGTATTGCGGGCCATCGACCCTTGGGGATGGCCGCCTCAATGGTAATCCTTGGAGCAGCCATGGTCGCGATCACGATTTCTCTGGGAGGATAACAACGACGCAATCGTTATGGACCCTCGCTGTCCCTCTTCTGCTCGTGGGCTTGGTCGCTGGCCAAACTCCGCGAGATGGTGCGAGCGATGGGCCGGCGAACGACCCCTCTCCCCAGCAGTGGTCTTTTTCCGTCAACATTGCGGGATACATCGTGCCTCACGACCGATCCTATGCTTCTCCCACATTCTCTGCCGATCGTGGGCATTTTCACTTTGGGTCGCGCTACAACTACGAAGACAAGGAGACAGGCTCTTTCTGGGTTGGCTATAACCTTGAATTGGGTGAGAAAGTGGCTTTAAAGCTCACGCCGATGGTGGGTGGAGTCTTTGGCAACACAACCGGGGTTGCTCCTGGGTATCTGGCAGGAATCAGCTGGAAGCAGCTTGAACTTTCTACCGAAGGCGAATTTGTATTCGATACGCGGAACAGCGGGGGCAGCTTTTTTTACAGTTGGACCGAGCTGAGCTATTCGCCCAGAGATTGGTGTCGTGCGGGTATCGTGGCACAGCGGACAAAGGCTTACCACACTAGCCTCGATATTCAGCGCGGAATCTTGATCGGCTTTTCGCACAAGAAGTTGGGTTTCACAACCTATCTATTCAATGCTGGATGGACTGACCCGACTGTGGTTCTGTCTCTCGGGCTCAATTTTTAGATCTTCGCGGCCCCTCGCAGGAGATTTCTGTTCGGGCTTGGCGTGCCCACCTGTGCCAGCCAAAATCTTCGAAGCTTGTGATTACTGGGGACCTATGTGCAAAACCAGGCCTTTCCTGAGACGCAGGCCGTATCGAAAGTTTCTGCCGTTAGTGTCTCCAAGCCTGGAGAGCGTGCAATGAGATTGGAACACGCAATGCCAAGGTGCAATTAAGTGCTAAATCGAGTCTACCACCGAGCACTGTTGAGAAGTCG
>Ga0209622_1000066_pt1 | contig 11448 bp, 9 predicted proteins | sample TexAe_OM3H0_M2_FD_187943 | JGI IMG/M metagenome (GOLD analysis project Ga0209622, IMG submission 187943) | Forest soil microbial communities from Davy Crockett National Forest, Groveton, Texas, USA - Texas A ecozone_OM3H0_M2 (SPAdes) (version 2) | ecosystem: Environmental > Terrestrial > Soil >...
GAGGTGGGCGGCCGTCATGGCCGCCAGGATGCCGCCCGAGCAGGTGGCCAACAGGTGGGTGCGGTCGGTCCCGGCGATCTTCTGCACCGCGTCCATGGCCTGGATCATCGCGCCACCATAGGCGTCGAATCCCCAATCCTTATGCCGCGCTTGCGGATTGCGCCAGGAGATGACGAACACCTGCTGGCCTTGCTTCAGGAAGTACTCGATCATGCTGCGTCCGGGCGCGATGTCCATGAGGTAGTACTTGTTGATCGCCGGCGGCACTATCAACAGCGGGACCTCGCGCACCTTATCGGTTTGCGGGGCGTACTGGATCAACTCGAACATCGCGGTTTGCAGTACCACAGCCCCTTTGGTGATCGCCACTGTCTCACCCACCGTGTAGGCGTCGGGCTCGACCATCGCGGGGACGCGTGGTTTTGAAAGCATGTCGCGCGCAAAGGCTTTTAATCCTCGCACCGCGCTCAGGCCGCCGGTGTCGATCATGGCCTTCCATCCAAGCGGGCTGATCAACGGGTTGTTGCTGGGCGCAAGCCCTTCGACCACGAGGTCGAGAACGAACCGCATCCTCTCGTTGTCCCGCCAGTCGAGCTGGGCGTCGGCGAGCAACGCTTCTGCCGTCTCGGCGGCTGCCAGATAGGCCTGCATCGCACGGTGCAGCAACGGGTTCTCCTGCCAGGCAGGGTCGGTGAATCGCTTGTCGGCCCGGCCGGGAGCGCGGTCGGATTTGCCGGCGGCGATGGTGCCCAGTTCCCGGGTGAGGGCGCCGACGCGGCCGGCGACCGCACTGGGGTTCTTGGCCAGATTGGCGCCGAAGTGGCTCCAGGTGGCGTCGGGCAGCATCCTGCTGACGAAGGGCCGGGTGGCGCTGGTGAGCAACAGGTCGAGCGGTGCGGCCAGCTCGTCTGCTCTTCGGGTTGTGGTAGCCATGATCAATGTGCGCTTTCGGTTGTGGGGACGGTGATTTCGCGCTTCAAGATCTTGCCGGTGGAGCCTTTGGGCAGGGCGTCGACGAGCCAAACCCGGCGCGGGTACTTGTAGGCCGCCACCCGGGCTTTGACGTACTCGCGTAGCTCGGCGGAATCCGCCGTCGCTCCTTCCTTGAGCGCGACCGCGGCTCCGACTTCCTCGCCGAGGGCGTCGTGCGGGATGCCGATGACGGCGGCTTCGGCGACCGCGGGATGCTCGTAGAACACTTCTTCGATCTCGCGGGGGTACACGTTGTAGCCACCACGGATGATCATGTCCTTGGTCCGGTCGACGATGTAGAAGTAGCCGTCTTCGTCGACGCGTCCGACATCACCCGTATTCAGCCACCCGTCGGCCGTGATCGTGGCCTTGGTGGCGTCGGGCATGTTCCAATAGCCCTTCATCACGTTGTGACCGCGGATCTGGATCTCGCCCCGTTCCCCGTCCGGCACCTGCACGCCGTTGAAATCCACGGCCCGCATCTGGATGCCCTCGACGGGGGTGCCGATCGAACCCGCCTTGCGGGGACGGTCGGGGTGGTTGAACGAAGCGATGGCTGAGCTCTCAGAGAGCCCATAGCCCTCCAAAATGGCGCAGCCATACGCCTTCTCGAAGTCGGCCAGGACCTGTACCGGCAGCGCGGCGCCCCCGGACACGCAGACTCGCAGGGTGCTGGCTGATTCCGCGGGAACATCGTCCGCAATGCTCAGCAGTGCGGAGTACATCGTGGGCACGCCCTCGAAAACGGTGACCCCGTCGCGTTCGATTACCTCCATAGCCTTGCGCGGTTCGAAACGCGGAAGCAAAGTCAGCGTCGCCCCGGCAAGGACGGCCGCGTTGAGTGCACCGGTCAACGCGAAGACGTGAAACAGCGGGAGGCACCCCATCACCACGTCGTCGGGCGTGATGTGCAACAGCGTGCGGACGCAGACATCGGCGTTGCGGCCCATGTTTCCATGAGTCAACATGGCGCCCTTCGGCTTGCCGGTGGTACCGGACGTATGCAGGATCACCGCGACGTCGTCGTGGCCGCGCTCCACCGGCGCCTGTTGCGGGGCCACATCTGCGGTCAGCTCCGCCAGACCGGCGTCGTCGACAAGCCAGCACCGAGCGCCCACCTCGACGGCCCCGGCGGTGGCCTCGTCCGCGAAAGCCGGTGTTGCGACAAGCGCTTTGGCGCCACTGTTGGACAGGTAGTAGGCCACCTCGCGGGCCTTGAGCAACGGGTTCATCGGGACGGCGATAGCGCCGCGGTACATAATGCCGTAGAACGCGATCGCGAACGCCGGGGTGTTGGGCAGCATCAGGCCGACCCGATCCCCAGGCTCGATGCCGGCGTTGTCCAGCAGGGCAGCCACCCGGGCCGCGGCGGCATCGAGTTCGGCGAAGGTGTACTCCAGAGAGTTGCAGCGCAGAGCAATTCGGTTGGGATAACGCTGCGTCGATGCAACGAGATTCGTACTTAGGCTAGTCACGAGGTGCCTCCGGGGAAGTGCTGGGGATCGGGGCTGATCCGGCTTGGGTAAGTGATGTCGCGACGGCTAGGTCGAGCAGCACGCCGCGCCCGTCTCTTTCTGCCGCTTGCAATCTCGGTTGTAAGGGATGGGCGCTTAGGCGCCCGGCATCGCGGCCATCAGATCGCCGATGCTGATCAGTGCCCGGTTCAGAACACCCGAATCCGCCAGCACCGTCTGCCCGGTCATGACCCTGTTGTGCCGTGACGCCAGGAATGCGTAGAGCGGGCCGTACTCCTCGGGAGAGGGCATGTGCTGAAGCGGGGCGAACCACTCGAACTGCTGCCGGAAGACGTCCGCCGGGACGTCGGACTGTCGGGAGTCCTGTAGATCGAGGGCGGCAGGGCCCCGCAATTGGCTGTTCGCGATGCCGGTCGGCGCGACCGCGTTGACGCGAACCCTGGGTGCGAATTCGAAGGACAGCTGATTGACCAGGGCGCGGATGGCCCCCTTGCTGGCGGTGTAGGCCACTCCTCCCCCGTCAGCCGCGAATGCCGCCTGCGAACAAGTCAGCACGACAGCACCGTCCTCGGCGTCGAGCAGGTCGAAGAAGATCCGTGCGGTGAGGGCGTAGCCCTTGACGTTGATGGCGAACACCTCGTCCAGGAGGGAGTCGAGACGTTCCACCGGAATGTCGGCCAACCGCACGTTGCCGTCCCAGATGCCTTGGGCTCCCACGATGGTCGTCAGGCGGCCGAAGCGCCCGACGACCTCGTCGCGGCAACGCGTCAGGTCAGCAATGCTGCGGACGTCGCCGTGTACCACCAGTACGTCGTCGCCGAATTCGTCCCGGAGCGTCGAGACCTTTGACTCGTCGTACTCGAACAGCGCCAGCGTCGCGCCCTCGTCCCGGAAGTGCCGGGCGATGCCAAGTCCGAGGCCGGAGCCGGAGCCGGTGATGAGAACGACGTGGTCATCGAGCAGTTGCATTCTTTGTAGTCCTTCATGGGATGTGGTTTGCGCTGGGGCTGCAGACACCGATCAACGGGCGGCTGAGCGTGCCAGATCGGGTTTTGACGCGTGCGCGAGATCGAGGGCGTCGTCCCAGGTGCCGCCTCGAGCGAGAAGCTTGCGATAGCCGCGCAGCGACCGTGACAGCCCGCTGGCGAAGACGGCGTGGAATTCCCCGTCCCGCCCGAACAGGACCAGGAATTCATCAGTGCTCAGGGATCCCTCCGCGACGAAGATCTCGTCACCGGGGGCCCGCCGCCCGTAGCTATGGAACCGACGTCCGAACTGATCGCTCCAGAAGTAGGGCACGCCGCCGAAGGACTCTTCGGTGCCGCGGGCGATGTTGAGCCCGACGTGCCTGCCCTTTTCGACGGCGTGTGTCCAGTGCTCGATGCGCAACGGTTCGCACAACATGGGGTGAGCGGAGCGGGCGACGTCACCGGCCGCCCACACTCCGGGCACGTTGGTTTGACCTGCCGCGTCGGTGAGGACACCGCTGTCCAGCGCGACACCCGAGCCGAGAAGCCAATCCACGTCGGGGTCGACCCCGATGCCAACGACGACGTAGGGCGTCTGATGGGTCGAGCCGTCCACCAGATGAAGTGTGTAGGCGCCCAGTTCACCGGTCACGGACGTGACGGCACTCGACATCTTTAGCTGCACACCGTGTTTGGAGTGCAGGTCGGAGATCACCTGGCCGAGCTCGGGACCGACGATGCAGTCCATGGGGCGCTCGGTGTCGTGCACAACCGTGATGGACACGCCGTGGGCACTGAGTCCGGCTGCGATCTCGAGCCCGATGAGCCCCGCGCCGACGACGGTCACGTCTCCGTGGCGGGCAGCGGCCCGTCGCAGGGCCCGCAGATCCTCCGGTGTGCGGAGCACCGGAAGCGCTTCACCTTCGACCGTGGTAAGGACCCGCGCGCGAGCGCCACACGCCAGAACCACGGCGTCCCATGGCAGCGTCTCACCGTGGTTGGTGATCACGAACTTACGATCGATGTCGAGACCGACCGCTTGGTGCCCAAGCAGAAGAGTGATCCGGTTCTGCCTGATTCGCTCTGCTGAGCGAAGCTCGAGGAGCTCTGGCTCACCCCGCCCGAGCAGCAGACCCTTCGATAGCGTCGGACGGTCGTAGGGACGGTGCAGCTCTGCGCCCAGGACCGTGATCGAACCTTCGAACCCGCCTTCACGCAGTCCATCTGCGGCCGCCAGGCCTGCCGCTGACGCTCCGACTACGACGACGTTGTCGGTCTCCTTCAGCGCGTCCGTCACGTCGGACCGGGACCTTGGAAGATGGCTTGGGCCGGGCACGACCGTACTGCTTCCTGGAGATCTTCGACGTCATCGGGATCGACCTCGTGACGCAGCAGGACTGCCGACTTGGCGTCTGGCGGAAGATCGAAGACATCGGGCAAGATGCTCACGCAGATCCCGTAGGAACGACACCGGTACTGGTCGAGCCGGACGACGGTCTCGTCACTCATCGAAGCCATCCTTTGCTCACAGAAATAGTCCGAGGTTGGGAGTGGCGATCGCCACTTCGGTCAAGAGGATCTCCCGGGACAGGAGCCGTGGCCCGTCAGCTGTGATGCGGAGTTCGTCGTTGCGCCGGTAGGGGATGAGGTCGAAGTGCGGATCGATCCCACGCTGTCGATAGAGCAGCACGGCGCTCGAAACTGCAATGACGTTGTCTCGGTCCGTCTGTCGGGCCAAGACAGACCCGACCAGACGCATGGTGCGAGAGGGCGGAATCTCCGAGTAAGCCTTGGCAGTGCTCAGACGGTCGATGCGTAGACGTACGTGGGCCAGGGTGTCGCGGACCCGGAACGCGGCGCGATTGACCTCGTCCGATCGCTGCTCGGTCGCCTGCCTGATCGGGATCACATACAGCAGTTCGGGATCCAGGAGCTGATACCAGTCTTCCTCGCGAGCTTCATCCAGCAACTTCGATTCGAGAGCCAGGAACTGGGTCGCGATGTTTTGCAGTTCGGTGTCCGCCAGGGGGCTCTGGTGCACAGCTGGTGGCGCGTGCTCGGTCGTGTCGATGGTGGTCATCGTGAACGGCGCCCTTCGGTCGTCGTGGATGATGCGTCGCCACGCATGACGGCAAGCCAGTGCCGGTAGAAATTCAACTGATTGAATTCCCCAAAGCCGGTGGGACGCTTGATGCCTGGACCGTGATAGTCAGGGTCTGGCGTGACGTCGACCGTGGTTCGACCGGCCTGCTCGAAGTTGAAGCTCAAATTCTCGCGTTGCATCCAGGCGCTCTTCGCCGCGCGAGCGGCGCCCTCCCAGGCGACGGTGTCGTCCGCTTCAAAGTTACCGGCGGATCCGAAGGTCAACTGGCCCGTCACATAGGAATCGAGCTTCTCTTGGTCACTTTGGCACTCGTAGACGAATTGCCAATTCCACAACTCCATCTTTCCCGGCGCGATCGGCTGCCACACCCGGAAAGAGGTGACGACCGCCGGAGGGCCGCCCGGAAGCGTAGGGGAGGCGACGCGGAGGTAACTGAAGTTCGGGAAGACGGTGCCAATTGTCGGCGGGTTGGTCTCGAGGACGTACCGCTGAGCGTCGTCGAGGACCGAGAGGTCGAACTGAGCGACGGTCTCTGGTGAATAGCCCCACAGGGGCAGGCCGACCTTCGCCCATCCAAAACCGAGCGTCGCGTGGCCATCGCCAAGTTCGTACGCGTGCATCATCTCGCAATTGGCCCCCAGCTCCTGGATCATCTGTACCTCTTCGTTACTCCAGTGCAAACTGTCGGCATGGTAGGCATCACCGGAGAAGTTCTCGGCGCCGGCTTTCCAGTCCGCATTGATCTGATACCGCTCCGGCGGGCCCGCCACCTTCACACCGCCGGGGGCCAAGTTCACCAGGATGTCGAGCATCCAGCCTCCCCCGCCCAGATACTCGTCGAGCGACGGACCTTCCTGCGCTAGTGACGCGAAGATGAAGCCGGACCGGACGTCGACCCGTGGGGCCCTCTTCAAACCCCATTCCTTCGGGTCCAGCCGCGTTCCGTACGCCTCGCGCATGTGTGGCGTGCCGACGAGGTCGCCCTTGTTGGAGTAGGTCCAGCCGTGGTACGGGCATTTGAAGAAGCGTGAATTCCCGGTGTCGGTCTGGCACACCTGGGTGCCGCGGTGGCGGCAGTAGTTGGACAACACGTTGATGCCACCCGTGCCGTCGCGCGTGACGATCACCGGATCGAGGCCGATGCGGCGCTGGACGAAGTCACCAGCCTTCGGGATTTCGCTCTCGTGCGCGACGAAGACCCAGCAGGTGCCGAAGACCTGGTCCAGTTCGGCGCGGAAGATCGCCTCGTTGTTCCAGATCTCGGCCGGTACCCGATTCTTCTCGAGCTCCGTCTCGACACGGTCGAGGATCGGCGTGACTTCCGAAGCAATAGCGGGGGCGATGACAGTCATGTAACTCCTTGCAAGCACCGGGCGGACCAACGTGACGCCAGTGATGGTTGACCCATCGTATGACTGCCATCACAGTGCCGGAAGGCGTAAGTTTCGATGCCCAGCCATTGATGGCATCGATGGAAGACCACACTCGAGCCAGCCGGCGTCGAGAGAGCCCTTAGATCCGGTATCGATGTCGTCGATGGTCGAGCATCCACGGGAATTGTTTGTCGCGAATCGCAGGTCGTCTTAACCTGACGTTGGCGCCGCGGGTCTCCCGCATATTCGTGTTCGCGGGACGCCAAGACACCAACGAGGTTCCAATGAATCGATTCGAACGCTTCAGTCATGCCGGTGGCAGCCACGTTGCCCGCTCGGCGCACCTCCGGGCGCGCACGCTCAACCTCAAGGACTCCGCCTCATGACGCTTTTGCTCGACGACCAGGCCGTCCGAGATTCATTCGGCTGGGCACGGGCAATCGATGCACTCCGCGCTGCGTACGCCGGGGACGTCGCAGACTCCCGCTACCCCGAACGGTCGATGGCTCGCGGTGACGGCAGCTGGCTCCGGACGCTCACCGGGATATCGGCCGACAACGGTCTCATGGGCGCCAAGCTCATTGCCGCGTCCATGAAGACCCGTCAGGTGTCCTACCTGATCCCCTTGTTCGACGAGCACACCGCTGAGCTCGTGGCTCTGATAGACGGTCAGTCGATCACCGGATTCCGCACCGCCGCGACCTCGGCGGCCGCCGCTGACCTCCTGGCCCCCGGCGAGCTCGACGTTGCCGTAATCGGCTCTGGCTTCGAGGCCAACAAGCATCTTCGCGCCCTAGCGGCAGCACGCGCCCTGTCCTCGGTCAGCGTCTGGAGCCCCCGTGCGGAGAGCCGGTCTCGGTTTGTCGCGGATCTGGATGATCTGGAACTGCCCCTGAGCGCTGCCCAAGATGCCGAGAGTGCAGTCGGCGCAGCCAACCTGGTGATCTGTGCGGCCCGTTCGCGCGACGAATCACCCACCGTCCGTGGCGCGTGGCTGCGGCCGGGAACCACTGTTATATCCGTCGGATCGACCCTCCCCGAACAACGCGAGGTCGACGCCGAGCTACTGGATCGCGCGGAGCTCATCGTCGCTGACATGGTCGATGAGGTTCTGCACGACACCGGCGATGCATTGGCAGCCAAAGCAGCCGGCGTCGATCTCGGGTCGAAGACCATCTCACTGGCAGACCTCGTGGCGGGCCGGCATCCGGGCCGCACGAGTAGCGACCAAATCCTGGTGTACAAGTCGGTGGGCTCAGCCGTGCAGGACATCGCCGTCGCAGCCATGTGTCTGGCCGAGGCCCGCCGCCTTGGACTCGGCGTCTCGCTACCCATAGCGATCCCCCCCGTCCAAAAATAGAGGCCCAGCTATGACTTCTCAGACGATCGCGCAGATGTCCAGCCTCGGTCTCGCCGACCCATCGCTGGTCAGGTCGTCCTCCTACGTCGACGCACAGTGGCTCACCCGCGACGGCGGCGAACGGCTCGTCGTGCACAATCCGTCCAACGGCGAACCGATCGCCGATCTGCCGTCGGCCGGCGCGGACGAGACCCAGCTCGCCGTCGAGGCTGCCCAGCGCGCGTTGCCCGCCTGGCGCGGACTCTCCGGCAAAGAGCGTTCAAGGGTCATGCGTCGATGGTTCGAGCTGGTCCGGGACAACACCGAGGACCTGGCGCGGCTCATCGTTCTCGAAGAGGGCAAGCCCCTGGCCGAGGCCGTCGGCGAGATCAACTACGCGGCGTCCTTCATCGAGTGGTTCGGTGAGGAGGCCAAACGCGTGCGCGGCGATATCTTTCCCGCCCCCGAGTCGTCTCGACGAGTCGTGGTGCTCAGGGAGGCGATTGGCGTGTGCGCTGCCATCACACCGTGGAACTTCCCCGCCGCCATGATCACTCGCAAGGCTGCCCCCGCACTGGCCGCCGGGTGCACGATGGTGGTCAAGCCCGCCGAGCAGACGCCGCTGACAGCACTGGCCCTGGCCGAGCTCGCTGAGCGAGCCGGCGTGCCGGCTGGAGTGCTCAGCATCGTGGTCGGCGATGCCCGCGAGATCGGTCCGGTGCTGACTGGCAACCCCGTCGTCCGCAAGGTCAGTTTCACCGGCTCGACCGAGGTTGGTCGGCTCCTGCTCGCTCAATCAGCGGAGACCGTCAAGAAGACCTCGATGGAGCTCGGCGGCAACGCGCCGGTCCTCGTCTTCGACGACGCCGATCTCGATCAGGCGGTCGCCGGCGTGATCGCCACCAAGTACCGCAATACGGGCCAAGCGTGCATCAGCGCCAACCGGGTCTACGTCCAGTCGGGGATCTACGATCGGTTCGCCGAAGCGTTGACACGCAAGGTCGAGGGCCTCGTGGTCGGTGACGGATTCGACGCAGGTGTCCAGCAGGGTCCGCTCATCGACGTCGACGCGGTCACGAAGGTCGAGGAGCACGTGGCCGACGCGGCCAGCCTGGGTGCGCGCGTGCTCTGCGGCGGTCGGCGTCACGATCGCGGCGGCTTGTTCTTTGAACCGACGGTTCTGGCCGATGTCGACTCCACGATGCGCATCACCCGCGAGGAGACATTCGGACCCGTGACCCCGCTCATCCGGTTCGAGGACGAATCCGATGCGATCCGCATGGCCAACGACACCGAGTTCGGGCTGGCCGCATACCTCTTCACCCGCGACGCTGAGCGTACGTGGCGGGTCAGCGCGGCTCTCGAGGCGGGAATGATCGGCATCAACACCGGCCTCATCTCCAACGAGATCGCGCCCTTCGGTGGCGTGAAGCAGTCGGGCCTGGGCCGAGAGGGATCGGTCTACGGGATCGACGAGTACATGGAAATGAAATACCTCGCCTGGGAGGGCGCTGGAGCGTCGTAGAAATCGCATCCTGAACAGAAACAACTTGGCCCTTGAACAACCCCCGAGAGGAAACAACATGGCTGCTTACACCCGCACCGAGGCCCGCGAATGGGCCCGCGAGAAGCTCATCGGCGCCGTCAACTGCACCATCCCGTCGTTCACGAGCGACCTGAAATCCATCAACGAGGCAGGCATCCGCCACGACATCCGTCTCGCGAAGGAACACGGCTTCCTCGGGACGCTGGGCGTCTCCGAGGTCAACATCACCCTGCCGGAATACCTGGAATTCCTTCGCATCATCCGCGATGAGGCCGGTGAGGACCTGGTCGTCGTACACCACGGAAGCTGGAGCACCCTCGCCGACAACATCGAGGCCGTCCGCGGGGCCGAGCAGGCGGGCGCAGATCTCGTGCTGCTGTCCTATCCGCCGAACTTCTACCCGGAAACTGAGCAGGAGATCTACGACTACACGAAGGCGGTGTGCGACGCCACCGATCTCGCCGTCATCCTCTTTCCGATGTACCTGTGGGGATTCAGCCCGCGAATCCACCCGTCGGACATCCCCAGCCGCCTCATCCGTCGCCTACTCGACGACTGCCCCAACATCGCCGTCATCAAAGCTGAAGGCGGGTTTCCCTACATCCAGGGAATCATCGAATGCCATCGTCTATTCGGCGAGGAAGTCGTCATCTCCGTGCCCATCGAGGCCGATCTGATCCCACTTTCACAGATCATCCCCATCCAGCTCTCGGCAACCAGTGACCACGAGTACTACGGGCCCATCATTCCGCGGGTCATGAACCTGCTCGCTGACGGCAAGAACGATGATGCTGCCGAATTGTTTTGGCAGACGCATCCCGCGCGCAAGGCCAAGGCGGCCCTGGCGCCGTCGCTCAATGGTGGCGCATTCATCAATCGCCAGGCGTGGAAGTTCCAGGGCTGGCTACAGGGATACAACGGTGGTCCGCTGCGTCAGCCCACCCAACGAATCCACGACGGTCAAATGCTCGCTCTCCGCAAGGGTCTCATCGACTCCGGCCTCGACCCGTCCATGGACCCCCTCCGCGAGTTTTTCGTCGGCCGCAACCCGGCCTGACGCACGCGAATCAGCGTCCGGGCGTAGCCACCAGTTTGGCTGCCTGCGTCCGCAGTCGGTCACGGAACCACGCCTGGGCAGGATCCCCGTCGAGGCGGCGCAGCCAGATGAGCGTTTCGGTGATTGGCTCTAGCTGCATGGGTGGATCGATGAACTGCAGATTGGCGGCCTCGGCCACGAGGGTCGCAAGTGTCCGCGGAATGAGCGTCACCAGCGTGGTGTCGCGCAACATGAAGGGGGCCACAGCGATGCTGGTACTGACCTCGACTCTGCGCGGTATGCCGAGGACATCGAGGTTCGTGTCACCCAACGAGGGCCGCCCGTCCTCGAAGGTTGCCGCAAGGTAAGGCATGGCGCTGAACTCCTCGACCGTCATCGCCGAACGGACCGCGCGGTTGGCGGCATCGGCCGCCAGCACGTAACGATCGCGATAAAGCACCTCGCGACAGACTCCGTCTCTCCAGAGAGCGGGGAACGCCGAGATGACCTCCCGAGGCAGCACGATCACGTCGACACGTCCGCGCAGCATCTCAGCGGGAATGTCGATCGAAACCGTTCGAACCTGCACACGGATGTTCGGGTACGTCAAGGAGATCTCCACCAGTAGCGGGTGA
>Ga0209622_1000067_pt1 | contig 11446 bp, 10 predicted proteins | sample TexAe_OM3H0_M2_FD_187943 | JGI IMG/M metagenome (GOLD analysis project Ga0209622, IMG submission 187943) | Forest soil microbial communities from Davy Crockett National Forest, Groveton, Texas, USA - Texas A ecozone_OM3H0_M2 (SPAdes) (version 2) | ecosystem: Environmental > Terrestrial > Soil >...
TAGGAGGCATTTTTTTACCACCATCATCAGAGAAGTTTTTTACATACTCAGGGAATTTTTTAACGTCTTTTTTAAGTAAAGCTAATAAACTGTCTGCCATTTTTTTAGCTTGCTCTTTAGTACGTTTAACTTCTGGTGCTGCACCAGAACCAGCATAAGAAATAAGAATGTGACGAACTTTAGCAGAATCAAGCATGTTAACTTTATCTTCTAATTTAATAACCTTAACAAGGTTATTCTCTTGAAAAGGACCATAAACAGTACCCTTTTCAGCCACAAAAATAGAAGAGTCAACTTCGGGACTAATCATATTCTTTTTAAACAAACCTATATCAACTGTGTTGTTTTCATTTTCTGCTTGCATTAAAGCAGAATCTTCAGCTAAGGTTTTTTTGTTTTTAAAATCTTTAGCAATATCTGCTAATTGAGCTTTAATATCAGCTATATCTTCAGGTGTTGCATAAGCATCAAAAGCTACGTAATCAATTTTACGGGTAGTTTCAGGGTTTTGAAACAAATAGGTGTGATTGCTGTAGTAATTTTGAATATCGTCATCGCTTACTTTTATAGCTGAATCTGATACGGTGCTGTAACGTTTAGCCACATAAGTCACGTTGTATGAAGTGCTTTGCTTTTCATATTCTGCTTTACCTTCAGCCTCTGTAATGTATAAGCCTTTTTTTAGCAAGTTGTTATATTTCTCGGCCATACGTGTATCGTGTACGTAATCTTCTACTTTTTTCCAATATGCTTCTTGCTCAGGGGTCATCTGCTGTGCAAACCCCGCTAATTTAGCCGGATCAAGTGTTCCATCAGGTTTTGCAAAATTAGGATAAGCTTTACCGGTTTGTTTATCAGTAAGCTGACTAACTACAATTTGATGCGGGTGTGTAATCATTAAATCATACAACTCATCTTCGCTAATGTTTACACCAGCCTTAGCGTAGTTTACTTTTAACACGTTGTTAGCTAAAAACTCACCCCACACTTGGTCAACAAGACCTTGTTTGGTTTGCTCATCAACCTTTTGTCCGTTTTGCTCGTAGGTTTGTATAGCGGCACTTAATTTTGCCTGAAACTCATTATAATCAATGTTTTTACCAGCAATTGTACCCACTGTACGCTCATTGGTTCCGAATAAAGATCTGCCTGAATTAAGGGCTCCTTCTAACACAAAAATAATTAGGGCAACGGCAATGATACCAACTAATAGCCCTGTTTTGTTACGAATTCTTTCTAATACGCTCATAGCTTATATAAAATTAAAGTGTGCAAAGATAAAAAACCGCTTGAAATGCGAAAATTTAATTGAAAGCGGCTTTTTTATGAAAAATGTATGTTAAATGTGGTTCCTTTTTGGGTTTCGGTTTTTAAAGTGCCCCCTAATTGCCCTATTAAAGAGTAGACTAGTTGCAAACCTAATGTATCAACCTGTTTTATATTATCTGCACTGGCAAAACCTACCCCATTATCTGAAACAATAAGATTGTATTGTTTTTCGACTTCGTTAAAAGAAATATTTATGATTCCTTTTTTCTTATTTTTAAAGGCATATTTAAAGGCATTAGACAATAATTCATTAATAATAATTCCACAAGGAATGGCCTTATCAAGTTCGATAAATTTTTGTTGAACCTTAACCGTTAAATTAACGGTGATGTTTTTATCTACATTATACGTGCTGGTAATATATGACACTAACTCATCTAAATAATCTTTAATCTCAATAGTAGATAAGTTTTTTGAACGATATAATAACTCGTGTATAATAGCCATTGATTTAATACGGCCAATGCTTTCGGTATATTTTTCTTTTGTAACGGGGTCACTAATGCTTTGGGCTTGGAGGTTAAGCAGGCTGCTAATTATTTGCAGATTATTTTTTACCCGATGATGAATTTCCTTTAGCAAAAATTCTTTTTCAGCGAGTGATGAGTTTAGTTTTTCCTCTACCTTTTTCCGTTCAAGAAAAGATGGGATTTCGATAGCATGTTTACTTTTTTTATTATTTTTTTTAGGAAGATAACTATCTATTTTATGCGGAGGTGCCATAATAAATGTGCAATGCTTATCGCCTTTTGCACGACAAGAAATTTCGACAGCTGTTAAAGGCATGTTAAAGCTAGCTTCTGTCCAGCCACTTGAATAACCTGCATTCATAATACAAACAGTTGTTTCAGACTTTTTACCTGATTTTATCCATGAATCCGCTTCAAAAGAATAAGGGTGGTGGTATTTAATAAAAAAGTTTTCATCGGGAGTCGGGCTACTTTCGGGTAAAATATCTACAAAGGCCCAACCTGTATAAGCAAAATGTACCGGACCCGCAGATAGTTTACTAATAGGGTCTTTCAATTTCATTTTTTTATGAAAGCTGCGGGCATCTTCTAAACCTAAAACGTGCGATAAATCGAATAAAAGGTTTTTACCAATACTAAGCGCTTGCTCTTCTCCGCGATCTTTATACAAATGCTTAATGCTATTTAAAAACTCATGCGATAAAGCAGAAGCGCGCACCAAAATATAACGCTCTTTATTAATTTCGATACACCCTTTAGACGGGTTGAATTTTAAAGAACTAAAATAATCTCCTACTAATTTCTCGGCTTTACTAAAAACAGGTTGTATCGGTTTTGGAACTTTTACTGTTGGCTTATTGGTAATATGGTTTAAAGTTTTTAGCTCCTGATTTTCTTTTTTAAGAAAAGCTATTTCCTTTTTAAGTTCTTTAATTTTATGTTGGTACGATGCATCCATTTTTTCGGTAAAAACCAAATATAAGGGCACGAAATTAGTGTTTTTTTAGATTAAAACCGGAAAAGATTAGATACGTTTTGCTCTATTCTTCAAACAGAATAACTATTTTTCTATTTAATCGGGTTAAATAGTTTTGGTACTGCCAATCAGTATAATTTTGCGTGGCATTAATACATTTTGCAAATTGCTTAACACGGTATTTTATTTCTTCTTGCAACAGGTGTACTAATTCAGTACCCTCTTCAAAACAAGAGGCATTGTCTTTTATTTTTCCGTAATGCTCTTCTAAAGACTGGTCTAAAACTACCTGTGGTTTTAAACCCTTCTTTAAGCAATTCATATACTTATCGCGCACAATAAATTCTTCATCATGCGAGTTTATAAAGCGTTGTTTAATTTCTTCAGGCATATCATAATCACGCTCGGTTTCATAGTCCCACTCATCTTTATAGCGCTGCTCTAAATACATGTGTGGCGCTATAAATACATGGTTCCAATCAATAGGCATTTGCCACAAACCAAATCGGCGCGAGTTATTTCCTAAATCAATGATTTTAAATTGCTTTTTGCCCGGTGTAATTCGACTACCACGACCAATCATTTGATGATATAGGGTAAGTGATTTTGTAGCGCGGTTAAGCATTATAGTTTCTACCTCCGGCTCATCAAAACCATGTGTAAGTATACTAACCGAAGTAAGTATGGCATCTTTGGTGTTATGAAACCAATCTAAAATTTCGTAACGCTCTTTATCGCTATAGGTACTATCTAAATGCTTTACCGGATAATTTTTCTTTTTAAAAGCTTCGTAAACCAAACGACTTGAAATAATTCCGCTATTAAAAATAAGTGTTTTTTTACCCATTGAAACTTCTTCGTAAGCCGATACCAATTTACTTTGCATCATGGCATTACTATACAACATTTCTAATGAGGCAGTTGTAAACTCACCCGTGTAACCAATTTTAAGTGATGATAAATTTACATCATAAGAGTAAGTAACACCTTCGCACAAATAACCACTTTCAATTAAAGACGGAATAGTTTCACCGATAATAAGTGCATCATAGGTGTCCATTAACGGCAGTTTTTTGTTACTGCTAAGCGGAGTTGCCGTTACACCTAAAATGTTTACGTCTTTAAAATGTTTAAATACTTTTCTGAATGAATTATTGTGCGCTTCATCAACAATAATTAACCCAATATCTTGTAAAAACTCTAAATTATCTTCATCGTGCAAACGATTATTTAGTGTTTCTATAAGTGCTGTATATACAAGATAGGGTTCATTTTTATCTAAAATTTTTACACTGCTATTAATGGTTTTATTAGGAATGTTTATAGAACTTAAAACAGCTGATGTTTGTTGAGAAAGCTCAACACGGTGTGTTAGTATAAGAACTTTTTTATTGAACTGTTGAATGTATTTTTTAGCAATCTCAGAAAAGATAATGGTTTTACCACCACCTGTTGGCAATTGAAAAAGTAAGTTAGAATGTGGCGGAAGCTCAGCTAATTTTTTATAAATATTATCTACAGCTAATTGCTGATACGGGTATAATTTCCGTTCGGTGGTTTGCTCAGTAATTTCTTCGCTCATAAAAAAAAAGTAACCTGCAAATATAGGGCTAATTTTTTATTGAAAAAATCATTTACAGATATATTTCGGCAATGGCAATATCGCTTGTTTTTTGAGTAAACACTGCAAATGTTTCATTTATTTTTTCCTTCCTTATCAGTACTATATTACCCTGGCTTGCATTTACTTTTTGAGTTGATGATAGCTCTATTACAATCGCTCCTGACGAAACATAAATAGCCATAATGTCGCTATTCAAAATAAATTCTTTTTTAGATTTCTCTAACAAAGAAAAACCCAAGGCGTTGGCTTTTGCCGAGCCTCTAGTCATTACATTAAAATCGGTTACTTTGCCAATAGAACTTGTTTCCCAATCTCCGGAAAAATTATCAGTATCAAATTTTTTAAGTTGCTTTGTATATTGGTTTTTGTGCTGAATGGTCAGCTCTCCATCTAACACCATAATAACGCGAGAAACGTTGGGTAGGCTAGTAAATGTAGATTCTTCTACTTCAATAGTAGCGGTACTTATTCTAAAAATAAAATCCAGATTTTTATAAATGGCTTCTTTAGGATAGATGGCCAATTGTGTAGTTGTGCCACCCTGCCAAGTACTTGTTTTTAACTGCTCTTTTTTAGTGAGATTTATTTGCATCCGATAATTTCATTTTCTCATCTTTCCACTTAAATGTTTTTATCATTTGCATAATATCAACGCGCAAATAATCAATTACAATTTTCAAAGAATCAATATTAGGTGGGCAATTGAAATATAATGAGCCACGCAAAAAATGTTTGGTGCTATCGGTTATATAAAACTGGATAGCCGACGCGCTGTTGCCGGAAATATCATACAACAAACCGTACACATGTGCAGAATCGTTTATTAAAACCTGTTCATCTAAACCACTTGCTTTTACCTGATGACGTATAGCAAGTTCACGCGAATCGTTTAAATGTTTGGGCAAATCGTTATTAAGCGGGCTGTAACTAACATACAGTTGCGCTCTGTACAGCGGATACATTATGTTGAGCCAGCAAGGTTCTGCATTTTTGCTTTTATCATTTTCTACAAAAGAATAAACGGGGGTTTGAAATGTAAACGGGCAAATGCTATCGTAGGTTTTGTATTTTTTTTCAGGGAAATTTAATTTATAAAATGCCGTTGGTTTAGGTGCTGATGTGTTTTCATCATCGTTACCAATGCAAGAAGCGAAGCAAAAAGTAATAGCAAAGAGGCAATAGAAAATCAGTTTTTTCATCTTTCAAAAATAAAAAACCCCAACAGATAAAACCGGGGCTCGTAAATTTATTATCAACAGCTTATTTAAAAAGGTAAATCGTCGGCAGGGGTTGGCTGATTTCCTCCACTTGCAGGCTGATTAGAAACTCCATCACTCTTCCTGATTAACTGAAAAGTCTCGGCAACTATATCGGTTGTGGTACGTTGTTGACCCTCTTTATCCTGCCATTTACGGGTTTGTATTTTACCTTCTAAATAAATGGTGTAGCCTTTTTTAAGAATGCGTTCGGCACTTTCGGCAATGGTTCTCCACATAACAATATTGTGCCACTCGGTTTGTTCAATGCGGTTGCCCTCTTTATCCTTATAATATTCGGTTGTAGCTAAACTAAAGCTTACGCGAGCCACTCCCCCATCTAAACGGCGCATTTCGGGGTCTTTCCCCAAATTACCTACCAAAATAACTTTATTTACACCTGCCATCCTCAAAAATTATTGTCAAACAAATGTAAAGATTTAATCAGCTTAATTGTTTTTACAAATGCTTATTTTTGTTTGATTTTGAAAACAAAACCAAATACCCAATATGCAAATTTTAAGCAGGCACAAATTGCTTTTACTGTTAGCGGAAAAGGAAGGGCTGTTGTTTTATTGCATGGTTTTTTAGGCTCGACAGATGTTTGGGAACCAATAAAAACTTCCTTAGCAAAACAGTTTAAAATAATTTGTATTGATTTACCAGGACATGGACAAAGCGATTGTTTTGGCTATGTACATAGTATGGAGTTAATGGCTCAGGCAGTTAAAGCCATTATGGATAGTTTACACCTGAAAAAATATGTGTTGATTGGACATAGCATGGGGGGTTATGCAGGCTTGGCTTTTGCCGAGTTGTTTCCTGATTTTGTTAGAGGTTTGTGTTTATTTCATTCAACCTCATACGCAGATAGTGAACAAAAAAAACGTGACCGAGACAAAGCAATAAGAGTAGTAAAAAACAATACTGATATATACGTAAGGGCAACCATTAATAATTTGTTTGCTACAAAAAATTTAAAGCGCCTTAAAAAAGAAATTTTATTTACTCAAAGAATTGCCCGTAAAACTCCAAAACGAGGCATTATAGCAGCGCTTGAAGGCATGAAAACCAGACCCAGTAGAGATGTGGTGTTGCATTTTGCCAATTATCCTATTTTATTTATTGTTGGCAAGTACGACAATCTGTTACCTATGCAATCTCTATTAGACCAAGCTGAAATAGCAAAGCACAAAGATGTTTTATTACTTGAAAAAGCCGGGCACATGGGGTTTTTAGAAGAACCTGAAATTTGTGTAAAGCACCTGAAACGATTTATTAGAAATTCGTTCGCACCCTATAAATTAAGAGGGTAATCTCTGTTGCTCGATAATTTTCGTAAGCTCAATAAACTGAGCTACACTTAATTGCTCAGGCCGTTTATCAAATAATTTACTGGAAGTATCAAAGCCATCGTGCAACAAAGGCTTTACAGAATTACGTATGGTTTTACGACGTTGATTAAAACTTGTTTTTACCACAATAAAAAACAACTTCTCGTCGCAGTTTAATTTTTGTGTAGCATTTCTTTTAACCTTTATAACCGCCGATTTTACTTTTGGCGGCGGGATGAAAGCACCGGGCTCTACTGTAAATAAATAATCAATATCGTAATAGGCTTGTAGCAATACACTTAAAATGCCATACACTTTTGAACCTGGTCCCTCTGCCATACGCTCGGCTACTTCTTTTTGAAACATACCCACCACTAGATCAACCCTGTCTCGTAAATCAAGTACCTTAAACATTATTTGAGAAGAGATGTTATAAGGAAAGTTACCAATAATGGCAAATTTTTCGGAGAACAAATTATCCATGCTCACCTTTAAAAAATCGCCATACAAAATTTTATCTTGGTGTTTTGGGTAGGCTTTCTTTAAAAAATCGATTGATTCTGTGTCGATATCTACCGCAAAGAATTTTTCTTTCTCAATAAGATACTTGGTTAAAACACCTGTACCGGGTCCAATTTCAATTAAAGGTAAATCGGTTGATTGCAACAAAGCATCCACAATGTTTTTGGCAATTTGTTCATCTTTTAAAAAATGCTGTCCTAAATGTTTTTTTGCTCTAACTGGTTGCAAGTATAGTTGGTTTAAATAATTTCTAATAAAGTACGGAAAGCTACGAACTTATCCTTGAACTTATCTATAGTTTGTTTTTGTAATGCAGGAGCGTATTTTCGTTTGTACTCCTCCATATCGCTCATGTTTAAAAAAGTATATTGCACCGAGTAGGTTGTGCCCTCATCTTCTACATTAAGTACTTTAAGCATACGGTGGTCAATAAAACAACCTGTTTTCATTACTTCAGGAATATGAAATTCCTGCATCCACTTTAGCCATTCATCGTGCGAGGCATTATCAACATTTATGGTTACGTTATATATATACATGATAGATTAATTTGTGTTCCTTACTACTAATTGTACCGTATATCTGCTTTTTTGTTCTAACAACACTTCTTTATCTATACAAACGCGTTCGATGGTAGATTGGTCGTAATAACGTATAGTAACTAATTCCAGTTCATCGTTATATAAAACTTTATACTCGTTTTGTAAGGTTTGAATAAGAGGTTGAATTTTTTTATTATCCATATCAACACATACCGAAAAACTGATGGCTGATAATTGCATTACATTTATTTTTACCTGATGCCGATGAAAGAGGGCAAATATTTTACTCAAATTTTCTTCAGCAATAAAAGAAAAATCGCGTGGAGAAATAGTAATAAGCATTTGATGTACCTTAAAAATAAAGGATGGAATTGGTAAATGTTTGTTACTATCTTTTATAACAGTTCCTTCTGCAACAGGTTCCACAAAAGACTTTACATATAGTGGAATGTTTTTATTTTGCAGCGGTTTAATTGTTTTTGGATGTATAACCGTTGCACCATAATATGCCAACTCAATAGCGTCCTGATAAGTTAGTTCATCTATTTTTTGTGTGTTGCTAAACCATTTTGGGTCGGCGTTTAACACGCCGGGTACGTCTTTCCAAATGGTAACGCTTTCGGCATTGGTGCTATAGGCAAGTATAGCAGCCGTGTAATCAGAACCTTCTCTGCCCAATGTAGTAGTAAAGTTTTCACTTGTGCCACCAATAAAACCTTGCGTTAAAACAACTCTATGCTGTTTGAGCAAAGGCAATAATTCTTTTTCAGCCAGTTGTTGGGTTAATTCGAAATCAACATTTCCTTCGCGGTAGGTGTTATCGGTTTGTATAATGCCTCGGGCATCAAGCCATAAACAATCACTTCCGTCTTCATTAAAATAAGCTGACACAATTCTACTCGAAAAAATTTCGCCCAGGCCAACAATTTGGTCGTAATGATGGCTGAATGTTGAGCTTGGTTCATCCTCAATAGCCCAAAGTAACTCTACAAAATCATTTTCTAATTGGGCATAAATGGCACTTGATTTATTTTTAAAAAGAGCTGATACAATGTCGAAATGAAATGTTTTTAATTCATCAAAAATTTCCTGCATAGTTCCCTTATCAAAGAAATAAGCATTTACCAAGCGCTCTAAATTATTAGTGGTTTTGCCCATAGCCGATACCACAATAAGCAAATTATCTTTTGTGAACTGCTTTACTATTGATGCTGCATTTTTAACAGCAGCAGCATCTTTAACCGATGCCCCACCAAACTTAAATACTTTTAACATGACCGTAAATATACGGTACTTTAGAAACTAAGCGGGGTGTAGCTGAAAAAATTACTTACGTGTTGAATTAAATTTTTGCACACAAATAAGCTGGTCGTAATAGGTGCCTTGTTGTTTATGATATACGTATATGGTATAATCATTCTCAGTTTCCCAGTGGTCGCCCTCTATTTGGTTTGTTTCGGCAGCTTGTTTTCCATCGGGTAAAAAAACATACATATAATCGTAGTAGCCTTGTTTTAGGTACAATTCACACTCATAGGTTTTTTTAAAATAATTAAAGGTCATTCGGTTTGCTTTGGTAAAATGGTTGTCGACCATATTTCCTATCACATAAAAATCGCCATCAACCTGCGGGAATTCAAAAGGAAATGTAAATTTCACATAAGCATATTCCGCCGATATATCAATTAGTGAACTATCGCGTTCCTCTACCGTAATTAAAAACCTTCCATTAATGTCTTGTGTTTGATAATAGCGTTTAAAGGTTTTTACTTCATCAGGCAATAAGGTTACGTGCCAGCTGTTGGTAGAGTCGCGGTACATCCTATCTGTATTCGCCGTAACAAATTTAAAATTTTTAAAAACGGCAGATCTGTATTCGTTACCTCCATTAAAGGTGTTACTGCCATCATCATAATCATAACTCAACTCACTTGGTTTAAGATATAATGGCTGGAGGTTATAAATGGCGTTGTCCCAACGATTATTTTGTTGTATGATAACTTTTAAATCGGCAAACTGAGGAATATTATATCCGGGATTGAAAATACTAAAATCAACCTCTTGCTTATTCATATAATCATCTGCACCCGCAGCCTGATGTATGTTTGCTTTGATGGCAACTTTACTTGAATAAACCATTAATCTACGGGTAAAAACTGGTTTGTCTTTTGCGCCACTTACATACACTTTTAAAAGATAGTTGCCCGTTTTACTAATGCGCATGTTGTTATTAGGAAAAGACCATATATAATGGGTATATTTTTGCGTAGTTCCACCCGAAAAAGTATAGGTAAGAATTTGTTCTTCGAAATAATTACTAAGATACTCTTGTTGCATTAAATCAGATGGTTTCCAAGACGCATCGCAATGCACCAACGTATAATAGTATATTTTGCTGTCTGCATCTAAATCATCAAAGCTAAGTAAGAGTTGTTGTCCGCTTTCAAAATCAATAACCGGAGATGACAATAAAAAAGAACTTTCGTGTAATAACACACTTTTAATATTAGGTACATATATCCAATCTTCGTAACGTAATTGATTTGTGTTCACATACTCTTCCGTGGAATCTGTTTTCGGGTTTTTTGTATCGCTTTGCGAAAAAGCAAAAAAGCTAACTAATAAAAAAAAAGAAAAAGAAAAGTGCTTTATTAAATACTTCATTAATTTTTAATTAATTGCCCACTACCCTTACCTGTTTTATTTATTATAGTAGCACTGCCGCTATAATAAAGATTACCTGTATAATCCATTTCAGCATCTAATTGGTTCGATACATTTACACGGGCCTCGCCTGTAGACTTGTAAACTACAAACGAATAAAAAGTTTGCAAATTTTGTGCATTAATAAAACATTCGCCTGTTGCATTTACTAAATGATACTGGCCAACACCATTAAGATAAACATCGCCCACACCATATAAACGACCATACACCCAGCGCACATTCAAATCTAAATGTATATCGCCCGAATTATTGACATTATATATCACTGAATCTTGTGTGATGGTGTTGCTATATATGTTGCCAACGCCATCTTGGACAAAATAAAGTACATGAGGGGCAGTAACATAAACAGTGATATCATTATTACTTCTTACAAAATTACATTTGTTTAAATTTTTAATTTGAAGTTCCCCATTGCTGACCTCTGTAGAAATATTAGATAACAGGTTTTTACCGGTTGAAACCTTTACTGTACAAGTAGTTGTCGTAGTATCTTGCAGATAATAAACCTCTATTTTATCAAAAGTATGAAGTGTAGTAAAAGGTGCAGTTACAACACGAGTTTCGTTTACAGGCGCACCACGAGATTTAATACAATCACAATCGTTTTGTTTTTTACAAGAAGTAAATAAAATTAAATAAGAAAATAATACTGTTGATATGCTA
>Ga0209622_1000068_pt1 | contig 11444 bp, 6 predicted proteins | sample TexAe_OM3H0_M2_FD_187943 | JGI IMG/M metagenome (GOLD analysis project Ga0209622, IMG submission 187943) | Forest soil microbial communities from Davy Crockett National Forest, Groveton, Texas, USA - Texas A ecozone_OM3H0_M2 (SPAdes) (version 2) | ecosystem: Environmental > Terrestrial > Soil >...
AGCTTGATGCGCTTGCCGACCCCATGCGCTCCACCGCTCCATCCCGTATTCACTAGCCACACACGAGCGTCGTGCTTTCGAATTTTCCCAGCCAACAGTTCAGCGTACTTCCTTGGGTGCCAGACCAGGAATGGTCCTCCAAAACACGGAGAGAACGTCGCGGTTGGTTCTTTGATGCCCACTTCAGTGCCAGCGACTTTCGCGGTGTATCCGCTGATGAAGTGAAACATTGCCTGCTCAGGAGTGAGTGAGCTAACGGGTGGCAGCACTCCGAATGCGTCACAGGTCAGAAAAATCACATCTGTCGGATGTCCGGCAACACACGGAATCAGACTGTTATGTATGAAGTTGATGGGATATGCGCCCCGCGTATTCTCGGTAATGCGCACGTCGGTATAGTCGACGCTACGGTCTTCTTCGAGAACAACATTCTCCAGTACAGCACCGAATCGTAGAGCAGAGAATATGTCCGGCTCAGATTCGCTGGTTAGGTTGACGGCCTTTGCATAACAACCGCCTTCAATATTGAAGATGCCATCGTCGCTCCAGCAATGCTCGTCGTCTCCAATGAGATATCGCTTGGGATCAGCAGACAGGGTGGTCTTTCCTGTGCCGCTCAATCCGAAAAGCAATGACGAACGTCGCGTTTGCTTGTCTGCGGTCGCCGAGCAGTGCATCGAGAGGACGCCCCGTTTGGGCGCGAAATAGTTGGCCACGGTGAATACACCCTTCTTCATCTCGCCGGCATATTCAGTTCCAAGAATCACGAGTTCCCGGTCTTCAAGATTGAGGCTGACGCAAGTCTTCGATCCGACGTCGGCCATCAGACGGTCCGCCGGAAAGATGCCAGCGTTGTAAATCACGAAGTCCGGTTGATCAAAGGCTGAGAGTTCTTCGGTTGTAGGCCGGATGAGCATCGTATGCATAAAAAGCGCGTGATACGGTCGCGAACAAATCACACGGACCTTAATGCGGTACTTTGGATCCCACCCAGCAAAACCATCGAAGCAGTAAAGACGGTCGCAGACGTTGAGGTAGTCAAGAGCACGCTGGCGAACCGTCCTGTACGACTTTGGATTGAGCGGAACGTTTGTCGTCCCCCACCAGACCTCTTTTTCGGAGGCGGGATTCTTGACAATGCGTTTGTCCTTGGGTGAACGGCCAGTCTTCTCTCCCGAATACGCAACAAGAGCGCCATTCTCTGCAATCGTGGCCTCTTTCTCATAACGTATCGCATGTTCGTACAAAACACTGGGCGGGAGATTGCGATGGATTTCCTTCCCGCTTAATTCATGCTGGCCCAAATCGAATGAATTCATAAGCCATACCTCGCCATCACACTAATTGTTCTTCTGTTCTGTACGCAGAACACTAGCGCTGCGCGCCCCGGCCTGCCTACTGACAAAAACGCCAGCCACTACTTGGGGACACCTGCCCCTAGGGGCTAATGGGACCGTCACGAATCTCTCTTTCGAATATCTCCGAGTTTGTAACAAAGACATCGTCGCCGACCAGTTGAATCTTGTCGCCGAGACGCTTCGTGAGTTTCCGCCATCCAGCGCAATCGTCTTCTGCTAATCCGTCTTCGACAGACTGTTCAGAACATTCTGTGGAAGAGGCGATGGAACGTGTGGATCGTAGAGGAGGCGCATTACAAGCGTCGATGACTCCTTGAACAGGGGTCTTTCTGCAGCGTCGGATTGGCCTTGAGAAGAATACATGTAATCGGGCTTGCGAAGAGTTCCCGCCTGGGCTGTGTTGCGAGCACATTCTCTTGGTTGGCAACCCTGATACTTTTGCCAGTTGGCCGCGGTTCCAAGAATCTTTACCGTTGCCCTACTGCCGTTTCAAGAAGATTTGAGTTTGTCCAACGTCTCGTTAATCAAGGCCGCAGAAAGGTGCTGATCATTTGTCGTTGCATGTCCCCTCTTCAGTAGCTGACTGCTTCGCGGGAAATTTCTGCAGTTTTGGGACTCATCCCGATGCTCAGACAGCCACCGACCATGCCGGTCATCGAATTGAAGAACATCGGAGACGCGTCTGACGGCAACGCCTTGAGCAATAACCGCAGTTGTGCAGCACAAGAAGCCCGCTCTTGACGGTAAACACAGACGACGAATTGGAGGAGTCATGGAAGCAACACTCGCTAATGTGAATGCACGACAGATGGGCGGTGTCAGCCCCAGTACCACGCATCCCTTATCTACCGAGGAGCTTCGGAAAATCGACGCGTACTGGCGGGCCTGCAATTACCTCGCTGTGGGCATGATTTATCTGCGGGACAATCCTCTGCTTCGTGAACCCCTCAAGCCGGAACACGTCAAGAATCGCCTACTGGGTCACTGGGGCTCCAGCACCGGTCTGAGCTTTACCTATGTTCATCTCAATCGCCTTATCAAGAAATACGATCTCAACGCCATTTTCCTCGCTGGTCCCGGACACGGTGCGCCGGGTGTGCTAGGGCCAGTCTATCTGGAGGGTGCGTATTCGGAGATTTACCCAAGCAAGAGCGAAGACGCAGAGGGAATGCGCGTGTTCTTCAAGGATTTCTCCTTCCCAGGCGGTATCGGGAGCCATTGCACTCCAGAAACGCCGGGCTCAATCCATGAAGGGGGCGAGTTAGGCTACAGCATCTCCCATGCTTTCGGAGCTGCCTTTGACAATCCCGACCTGCTAGTGGCGGTGGTAGTGGGGGATGGCGAAGCAGAAACGGGGCCACTAGCCACCTCCTGGCATTCTGACAAGTTTCTGAATCCCATTCGCGACGGCGCCGTCCTGCCGATCCTTAATCTGAACGGCTACAAGATCAACAACCCGACGCTTCTCGCGCGGGTGCCCAATGAAGAGTTGGAGCACCTATTCAAGGGTTACGGCTGGGCGCCGCATTTCGTGGAGGGTGACGATGTCGATTTGATGCACCAGGAAATGGCGGGCACGCTGGAAGACTGCGTGCTCGAGATTCGACGCATTCAGGAAGAAGCCCGTGCGAGTGGTAAGGCCAGCCGGGCGCGTTGGCCGATGATCGTGCTCCGGACACCGAAGGGGTGGACTGGCCCGAAGGAAGTGGATGGGCACAAAGTAGAGGGTTACTGGCGTTCCCACCAGGTACCGCTTGCAGGTGTACTCGAGAACCCCGCCCATTTGAAGCTGCTGGAAGACTGGATGCGCAGCTACCGACCGCAAGAGTTGTTCGATCAAAGGGGGCGACTGATCCCAGAGTTGAAAGCACTGGCCCCGACGGGTGCACGCCGAATGAGCGCCAATCCTCACGCCAACGGGGGTTTGTTGCGAAAATCCCTGCGTTTCCCTGACTTCCGCGACTATGCCGTCCAAGTAGAAAAACCTGGGCAGAATGCGGCTGAGAACACTCGTCCTCTCGGCCGATTTCTGCGCGACATCATGCGCCAAAATCCGAGCAATTTTCGCGTCTTTGGACCCGACGAAAACAGCTCGAACAAATTGGATGCCATCTACGAGGTGAGCAAAAAACTGTGGTTGGCCGACTACCGGCCGGAGGACGCCGACGGAGGCGAATTATCCACAGATGGTCGAGTGCTCGAAATGCTTTCCGAACACACGCTGGAGGGCTGGTATGAAGGCTACCTCTTAAGCGGCAGACACGGGTTCTTCTCCACGTACGAAGCTTTTGTCCACGTTATCGATTCCATGTTCAATATGCATGCTAAGTGGCTAGCGATGTCTGAGGAGCTGCCGTGGCGTGCGCCCGTGTCTTCGCTCAACTTGCTGATTACCTCCACCGTCTGGCGACAGGATCACAACGGCTTTACCCACCAGGACCCAGGGTTCCTTGACCTAGTGGTCAACAAGAGCCCAGCTGTTTGTCGGATCTACCTGCCGCCCGACGCAAATACCCTGCTGAGTGTCGCCAATCACTGTCTTGCGAGCACGGGCTACATCAACGTCATCGTGTCCGATAAACAGAAGCACCTCCAGTACATGACCATGGATGAGGCCATTACGCATTGCACCAAGGGCATTAGCATCTGGCAGAAGGTGAGCAACGACCAGGGCTCGGAGCCGGATGTGGTGATGGCCTGTGCGGGCGACATTCCAACTAAGGAAGCGCTGGCAGCGGTAGTGCTGCTTCGTGAGCACTTCCCTAATCTCAAGATCCGCTTCGTGAACGTAGTGGACCTCTACAGACTCGTCCCCTCGACAGAGCATCCCCACGGACTCTCGGACCGGGACTTCGATAGCTTGTTCACGAAAGACAAACCTATCATTTTCAATTTCCACGGCTATCCCTGGTTGATTCATCGCTTAACCTATCGACGTACCAACCACAAGAACCTGCACGTGCGTGGTTACAAGGAAAAAGGAAACATCAATACGCCTCTCGATTTGGCCATCCAGAACCAGATCGATCGTTTCAGTCTGGCGATCGACGTTATCGACCGTGTGCCCACACTTGAGGTGGCGGGCGCTCACGCCAAAGAAATACTCCGCAATATGCAAATCAAGAGTCAGAACTACGCTTACGAGCATGGCGTGGATATGCCAGAGCTTGATCAATGGACCTGGCCGGCGTGATAGCCGGTCGGCACGTCGGATGCCAACGACATTGGCGTGGATACCGACGCGACAGCGGTAACTCATCGCGCTGGAGGAACTGAGGAATGAGCGAGAGTCTTCCGACCGTCTATCTGGCTCGTCACGGTGAGACCGCATGGAGTTTGACTGGCCAGCACACCGGTCTTACTGATCTACCGCTCACCGAGCGCGGTCAGCGCACCGCCCGGCAGCTCGGTGAGCGTCTCAAGGGGTTGGCTTTCGCAAAGGTGTTGACAAGCCCTTTGCAGCGCGCACGCCACACTTGCGATCTGGCTGGCTTCGCAGCGGTTGCTGGAGTTGATCCCGACTTGGTCGAATGGGATTACGGTGAATACGAGGGGCGCCGCACCAGTGACATCCGTGCGGAGTGTCCGAACTGGCAATTGTTCCGCGACGGTTGCCCAGGCGGCGAATCACCGCAACAGGTCACAACTCGTGCTGATCGCGCGGTGAGTCGCGTGCGCTCAATCAACGCAGACGTGCTGCTTTTTTCCAGCGGACACTTCATTCGGGTGTTGGCTAGCCGCTGGCTGGGTCTGGAATTGTCCGCCAACGCGAGGTATTTCATGCTGAGCACAGCAAGTCTGAGCGTCCTTGGCTACGAACACGACCTTTCACGGCCGGTCATCCGGCTGTGGAATGACACACATCATGTGGCAGCTTAGGCCAAGAACGCAGTTTAGAAACCAAAGCTGATCGCACCAGAAAAAGGATATTACGATGAGCACAAAACCTGTGGCACTCCCCGAAAGTCTAACGGCCACAAAATCCGCAACCGTCGTACCAATTCCAACGGCACCCCAGCATATTTCAAAGCTCATCCAGCAGTACGGCTGTGGCCCAGTTCAGTTCTCCGGAACGGACAATGCGCTTTATGAGCGCCATCTCATTTTTGACAATATCGTCGATCCCGCTGCTTCGGATGCTCGGATGAGGTTCGAAGCCTTTGCTCACTCAGTCCGGGACATCCTTTCGCAACGTTGGGTGCGTACTGAGAACACATACGAGCGTGAGAATGCCAAACGTGCGTACTACCTCTCGATGGAGTTCCTGATTGGCCGCTCGCTCAGCAATAACATCATCAACCTTCTGCTTGATCCCATTGTTAAAGAAGCGGTCCGACAAAAAGACATAGATTGGCTTCAGTTGGTGGAGCAGGAACCTGATGCCGGGTTAGGAAATGGTGGACTGGGGCGTTTGGCAGCGTGCTTTCTCGACTCCATGGCGACATTGCAACTTCCAGCCATGGGGTATGGCCTGCGTTACGAGTACGGCATCTTTAAGCAATCTATGCAAGACGGATGGCAGCTGGAGAAGCCGGACAATTGGCTCCGTCGCGCCGATCCCTGGGAGATCGCCCGCCTAAAAGAGACGGTGGAGATCAAGCTCAACTGCTCGTTCGAGCTGCACGGCGGCAGCTTGCGTGCTGTGCCGGGTCGACCGTCAAGCTTGATCGGCGTTCCATTTGATCGGCCGGTCGTGGGCTATGGCGGAAAGACTATTAATACATTACGTCTCTGGGCCGCAGCTACACCTGATTACTTTGATTTTCAGGAATTCAGTAGTGGAGACTTCGTCGCGGCTTTGGCGGAAAGTCTTACCGCGGAATCGATAACCCGGGTACTTTATCCGGACGACTCCACCAGCATGGGGCAGGCACTCCGCTTCGTGCAGGAGTATTTCCTGGTCGCCGCTTCATTGGCCGATCTGGTGCGGCGCTTCCGGCACACCAACGATGATTGGAACATTTTCTCAGAAAAGGTAGCCATCCAGCTCAATGACACGCACCCGGCACTCGCAGTCCCCGAGTTGATGCGAATTCTGCTTGACGACGCGCATTTTGGATGGGAGGCGGCCTGGGACATAACGCAAAAGACGCTTGCGTACACGAACCATACGTTGCTGCCCGAAGCTCTCGAGAAATGGCCACTCGTGTGGTTTGAGACCATGCTCCCGCGTCACCTGGAGATCATCTTCGAGATTAACCGGCGCCTACTAGACGATGTTCGAAGTCGCTTCCCAAGGGATGAAGGACGCACCGTACGCACGAGCTTGATAGAGGACGGTACTCAGCGCAAGGTTCGAATGGCAAACTTGGCCATTGTCGGCTCTCACAGCACCAACGGAGTCGCCGCGATTCACTCCGAACTGCTTCGCACGATAACGGTCAAAGACTTGGCTGAGATGTTCCCCGAACGTTTTAACAATAAGACCAACGGAGTCACACCCAGGCGCTGGTTGCTGCTTTCCAACCCAGCGCTCGCCCGCACCGTTACTGAGGCCATCGGTGACGAATGGATCAGCGATCTCAGCCAATTGAGCAAGCTCAAGCCGCTTGCCGAGGACAAGGGGTTCCGTGACATCTTCCGTGCGTCCAAACGCGAGGCCAAGTCGCAGTTTGCCGATTGGCTCAAATCTACAACGGGCTTGGAGGTTGATCCGAGCACCATTGTCGATAGCCAGGTCAAGCGTATCCACGAGTACAAGCGACAACTGCTCAATGCGTTACGGATCGTCGTTTTGTATAACCGCCTGCGAGCAAACCCTGACATGGAGATGACTCCGCGTACGTTCCTTTTCGCCGGCAAGGCAGCACCCGCTTATCGCCTGGCTAAGCTCATCATCAAGTTCATCAACAACCTTGCCCGTACGATTGATGGGGATCCTGCTGTGAGAGGCCGGCTCAAGGTCCTATTCCTGCCTGACTACAACGTTTCGCAGGCGGAGCGGCTCATCCCTGCCACGGATGTTTCGAACCAAATCTCCACGGCGGGATACGAAGCGAGTGGTACGAGCAATATGAAGTTCATGATGAATGGGGCCCTGACCATCGGCACTCGCGACGGCGCCACTATCGAGATGGCCGAAGAAGCAGGCGAGGAAAACTTCTTCTTATTCGGCCTCACGGCGGAGCAAGTGGTTCAGAGTCGCGGTTGGTACAGCCCACAGTGGCACTATGACAATGAGCCGGAGACGCGTGCGGCATTGGATCTGATCCTCTCCGACCATTTCAGCCGCTATGAGCCCGGCGTCTTCTCGGAGCTCCACGATACGTTGTTGGCACACGGCGACCACTATATGCACCTGGCGGATTTGAAGTCGTATTTGGAGGCGGACCAGCGGCTGCTTGATTTATATGGTGACCAGGACGCTTGGGCGCGAAAGGCCATCTTGAATGTGGCGAGCTCGGGGAAGTTCTCAACTGATCGCACTATCTCCCAATACGCGGAGGAAATCTGGAAGGTGAAACCATGTCCAGTGCCTTAGAAATGCAATCACTGGCGGGTGAACCAAAAAGCAACGTGACTCTTTCGCCCCTTGCAGGGAAGCTGGCCCCGAAGGAAATGCGAGTGGACCTGGCACGACTCGAGAGTCAGTACTTTGCGCGTCGGCCCGACGTCGGGGACCCGAGCCAGATGGTCAGATTCGGGACTAGCGGACACCGAGGCTCATCGCTACATGGCACTTTCACGGAGGCCCATGTTCTGGCAATCACCCAAGCCATTTGCGATTACCGGCACGCCCAGCGCACCGAGGGTCCTCTTTATTTAGGGAAAGACACGCACGCACTCTCTACACCAGCCCAGCGCACGGCAATCGAGGTTCTAGCTGCCAACAACGTGCAAACCGTCATCCAGCGGGGCGACGGCGTAACACCAACCCCGGTGATCTCGCGAAGCATTCTCGTCTACAACCGTGGGCGCAAGGAGCACTTTGCGGACGGCATCATCATCACACCATCTCATAATCCTCCGGAGGACGGAGGACTTAAGTACAACCCGCCTAACGGCGGCCCCGCTGATACCGAGGTTACTCGATGGGTAGAGGATCGTGCCAATGATCTGCTGCGCGCTGACAACGGCGGCGTAAAGCGAATTCCGTACAACACAGCCCTTCACGCGGCCAGCACGTACCAGGAGGACTTTATCTCGTCTTACGTGTGCGATCTGCAGCACGTGGTGGACACGGATGCGATCCGCGACGCGGGTGTCAAGTTGGGAGTGGATCCGCTGGGTGGAGCTTCTCTACCGTATTGGGAGCTGATCAACGCCGTCTACGGACTGGACATCGTCGTCGTAAACCCGATTCTGGATCCTACCTTCTCATTCATGACACTTGACCACGACGGCAAGATCCGCATGGATTGCTCCAGCCCATACGCCATGGCCCGTCTCGTTGGCCTGAGAAATCAGTTTCGCGTCGCGTTTGCCAACGACCCAGATTCGGACCGGCACGGCATAGTCACGCCCTCTGCAGGGCTTATGAACCCAAATCACTACCTCGCAGTAGCTGTCGGCTACTTGCTTACACACCGTTCGCAGTGGCCCGCTCACGCTGCAGTGGGCAAGACGCTAGTTAGCAGTTGCATGATCGATCGCGTAGCGCAGAAATTCGGCCGCAGACTGTCAGAGGTCCCTGTGGGCTTTAAGTGGTTCGTGCAAGGTTTGTTCGACGGTTCATGCTGTTTCGGTGGTGAGGAGAGCGCCGGCGCAAGTTTCCTCAGATGCGATGGAACAGCTTGGACGACGGACAAAGACGGTCTGATCATGGATCTATTGGCTGCCGAGATCACCGCCGGCACGGGTAAGGACCCGGGCGAACACTATCTCGAACTGACCAGAGAGTTCGGCACGCCTTACTACGCGCGCATCGACGCGGCGGCTACTCCCGAGCAGAAGGCAAGGCTTCTCAGATTGTCCACCGAAAGTGTCCAGGAGGCGAGTCTGGCGGGAGAGCCCATCATCGCCAAGCTGACTCGTGCGCCCGGCAACGACGCACCAATTGGTGGTCTCAAGGTAGTGGCTACCAGCGGATGGTTTGCCGCCCGACCATCGGGTACGGAAAACGTCTACAAGATTTATGCGGAGAGCTTCAGGGACCAATTTCACTTAGACGCACTTGTGAACGAGGCACAGGAAATCGTGAATAACGCATTGCGGTGATGTTTGTTGTTGGCAGGAAAGAAAAAGGTATGCCCGATCAAACACAGACAATGAGATTTCCGTCCTCCCTGTCGGGCCATCGGACCTGCGGTGTGCTGCTGCATATCACGTCTTTGCCCTCGCGATATGGTATTGGCGATATGGGGCCCGGGGCTTTTGCATGGGTCGACCGGCTACATGAAGCGGGCCAGAGTTGGTGGCAGGCCCTACCCTTGGGCCCAACTGGATATGGCGACTCTCCCTACCAAGCTCTTTCGTCTTTCGCCAGCAACGGATTGCTAATCAGCCCAGAGCTTTTGGTTGAGGATGGCTTGCTCGACACGAAGGCGTGTGAAGGTCAGTCGTTCTCGTTAAACGCTGTTGATTATGGTGCGGTAATTCAGTTCAAGCACCGATTGCTCGACCAGGTATGGGGCAATTTCAGGGCAGGTGCGCGAAAAGACTTAGGCCCGAATTACGAGATGTTTTGCGACCGGCAGGCACATTGGCTGGAAGATTATGCGCTCTTCCGGGCCCTGAAACAGAAGTTCCATGGCGTCTCTTATCTTGATTGGCCGGTAGAACTCATTCGCCGCACTCCTGCCGCCATGGCCCAAGCTCGGAGAGAGTTGTCGCAACTGATGGACAGGGTTCGCTTTGCCCAATTCCTGATTTTTGAACAAGCACAGCGTCTCAGAGAGTACGCACACTCTCGAGGAGTTGGGTTGATCGGTGACCTTCCGTTCTTTGTTTCGCCCGATTCGAGCGACGTATGGGCACATCCCGAACTGTTCCTGCTCGACAAAGAGTACCGGCCGCGATTCGTTGCTGGAGTGCCTCCTGACTACTTCAGCGAGGACGGGCAGCTTTGGGGCAACCCTGTGTACGATTGGGATGCGCTCCGCCAGACTGGCTTCCGATTCTATGTAGACCGCCTGCGTGCTCTCCTAGCTCACGTGGACGTAATCCGCCTGGATCATTTCCGCGCTTTCGCAGGCGCCTGGCATGTACCGGCCGACGCCAAAACGGCGCGCACAGGGTGCTGGATACCAGGCCCGGGTCCCGAGTTTTTCAAAGCGGTCCAAAAAGAAGTGGGTTCTCTCCCATTCATCGCCGAGGATCTGGGGGTGATCACGCCTGACGTCTGCGCACTGCGCGACGAGTTCCGTATTCCGGGAACGAGAGTGCTTCAGTTTGCCTTTGATGGAAATCCTGGTAACCCCCACCTCCCAGAGAACTACTCAACTAACACGCTCGTGTACACGGGAACACATGACAACAACACGACTCGGGGATGGTTCGAGGCGCTACTCGAACCCGAACGAAGGCGGGTGTGGGGCTATCTGAAACGAGCCGAAGGCGATAGCCACGGGATCGTTGAGGAGTTACTCCGCCTAGCGTGGTCTTCGGTTGCTGCGCTTGCAATCGCTCCCTTGCAAGATCTGCTGAACCTGGGAGCCGAGGCACGGATGAATCTGCCGGGATCTACCGATGCACACTGGCGTTGGCGGTGCACTGAGGAGATGCTGCGCAGCCCAACTTTCCAGCGACTTCGGGATGTGACGGCAACTTCAAATCGCTTGCATGCGCCACAGCGCCAGCCAATTGCGAATGAGGTTAGCGCCGCAATGTGACCTTCGGCTCACGCAACTTATTGGTGACCTTCACGGAGATACAAGTGAAAGCAACGCAACTGATCCACAACCTGGGACAGAGCATCTGGCTCGACAACATCACGCGCGACTTGCTCGACACCGGTACGTTGAAAACCTACATCGATGGTCTATCGGTAACAGGGCTGACCTCGAATCCCAACGATTTTTAATCAGGCCGTTAAGAACAGCTCTGCGTTTGTGGGCGAGCACAGGGACAAAGGACCCAACGGCATCGGATGTTCTTTACGTTAAGGCTCTTGCTGCACCTTTCACGGTGAACACAATGCCAGAATCA
>Ga0209622_1000069_pt1 | contig 11365 bp, 9 predicted proteins | sample TexAe_OM3H0_M2_FD_187943 | JGI IMG/M metagenome (GOLD analysis project Ga0209622, IMG submission 187943) | Forest soil microbial communities from Davy Crockett National Forest, Groveton, Texas, USA - Texas A ecozone_OM3H0_M2 (SPAdes) (version 2) | ecosystem: Environmental > Terrestrial > Soil >...
CCCAATGTGGATGCCGGCAGCTTCAAACTTCACCTCCGGGGTCCGACAGGGATGCGTATTGAAGACACGGCCTTTTTGTGCGATTTGGTCGAGAATTCGATTCGCCGCGAAATTCCGGCAGCGGAAGTGAAGAGCGTAATTGACAACATTGGACTGCCTTATAGCGGTATCAATCTTTCGTACAGCAATTCGGCTCCGATTGGCACGTCCGATGCCGACATCCTTGTAACTTTGTCTGCGAACCACCATCCTACCGAGAACTACGTCAACCAACTTCGTTTGCAACTGGCGAAGGAGTTTCCGGGAGTGATGTTCGCATTTCTTCCATCCGACATGGTCACGCAAATATTGAACTTTGGATTACCGGCTCCAATCGATATTCAGGTGACAGGCTACGATCTGGAAGGGAACCGCGCATGGGCAAGTCAACTGCTGCAGCAAGTCCGATATGTGCCGGGAACCGCGGACCTGCGGATTCAACAGCCTTTCGATCAACCATATCTGCACCTGCGAGTCGAACGTACGAAGGCTCAACAGCTTGGCTTCACGGCGCATGACATCGCACAAAATCTCCTGGTGTCGCTTAGCGGCAGTTTTCAGACCTCGCCCACCTTCTGGGTTGATCCGAAACAGGGAGTCAGCTACCAGATCGCGACCGAAACCCCACAATATCGGACCAGCAGCTTACAGGACCTTGTCAATATCCCAGTTACGGGAACGAATCCATCCGCACCGCCATCGTTGATGGCAAGTTTGGTGTCTATAAAGCGCGATGCCGGCATGGCAGTTGAGTCTCATTACGACATTGCGCCGGTGATCGATATTTACGGCTCGGTTAGTGGGCGCGATTTGGGTGGAGTCTCGCGCGATATCAACAAACTCATCGCTGCCGCGCGAAATCGACTGCCGCGTGGCTCGCAAGTCGTGGTTCGCGGCCAAGTGCAGACGATGCGGTCCTCTTATGCGGGCCTTCTGAGCGGCTTGCTGATTGCGATCCTATTGGATTACCTGCTTATCGTGGTGAACTTCCAATCCTGGCTTGATCCTTTCATCATGATTTCCGCATTACCGGCAGCACTTGCTGGAGTCGCGTGGTTTTTGTTCGTCACACATACAACCCTAAGCGTGCCCGCGCTTATGGGAACGATTATGTGCATGGGTGTGGCCACTGCAAACAGCATTCTGGTAGTGAGCTTCGCCACCGAGCAAATGGCGGAAGGCAAAGATCCCGTGGCGGCAGCCTTGCAGGCGGGCTTCACGCGTTTTCGTCCGGTGCTGATGACCGCCTTGGCGATGATCATCGGGATGGTTCCGATGGCCCTGGGAATGGGTGATGGGGGCGAGCAAAATGCTCCGCTTGGGAGGGCCGTGATTGGCGGTCTGATTTTCGCAACCGTTTCCACTCTGTTCTTCGTGCCGACTTTCTTCAGCGTGTTGCATGGGTGGAGGCAAAAACGCGGGATGAACGACAAGATGACAACTGCTTAAGCGCGATGGTGAGTGATCATGAATGACATAGAAATCAAAGAGACAATTGACCGGCCTGAACTGGTCCCCCTGACCCATCGGAACGCCGGCAAGCAATCACCTAGACGCTGGTTGGCGGCGCTGGTGATCGCGCTTATTGTCGCGGCGATCCTGATTTTCGGGATTCGATCGCGCATGAAGGCCGAAAGCAGTTTGCGCACGGTGACCGCGCAGATGGCCGTTCCGTCGGTTTCGGTGGTCAAGCCGAAGCAAACCGCGTCCGCCCAGGAAATCATCCTGCCCGGAAACGTTCAACCATTTATCTCATCACCGATTTATGCCCGGACCGATGGATACCTGAAGAAGTGGTACTTCGATATTGGAGCCCACGTCAAGGCCGGACAGTTGCTTGCGATTATTCAAACTCCGGAAGTCGATCAGCAGTTGGCGCAGGCGCGCAGTAATCTTGCCACCGCGCAGGCGAATCTTGAGCTGGCGAAGATCACGAGAGATCGTTACCAGGGATTGTTGGGCAAACACGCAGTGGCGCAGCAGGACGTCGACAATGCGGTCGGGACCTACAATGCCAACAAAGCAATTGTCGACGCCGACATGGCCAATGTACAACACTATGCGGCGCTCGTGTCGTTTGAGAACGTTTACGCTCCCTTCGAAGGCGTGATCACGGCCCGCAACACCGACATTGGCGACCTTATCAATTCGGGCAGCAGCACCGCCCCCAGGACGGACCTCTTCGACATGGCTCAGCCGGGCACGCTGCGCGTATACGTGAATGTGCCCGAGGAGTACTCGCGGGGCATCATACCTGGCCAGACCGCTTCCGACATCGTGCTAGCCGAATTTCCCGGCGAGAAATTTCAGGGCAAGTTAGTACGCACTGCCAGTGCCATCAATATGACAACGCGCACGCTGTTGGCGGAGATCGATGTCGATAATCCTAAGGGGACTCTGCTCACCGGATCTTATGCAGAAGTACACCTGAAGGTTCCCGGGCAGGGCTCCACCTTTCTGATTCCGGTGAACACGCTTATTTTCCGATCGCAACACTTGCAGGTCGGTGTTGTCAGAGATGGAAAGGTCGTGCTTGCAGAAGTCACTCCGGGACATGATTTCGGAGCTGAAATAGAGATCGTCGCCGGTCTGAAGGCGGATGATCAGGTAGTTCTGAATCCACCCGATTCTCTCGTTAGCGGACAGCAGGTTCAAATCGTGGACGCCACACTGCCTGGGGATACGAATTGATGCCTCCGCAAATGAGAATCCTCGACGCTGAGTCCTGGCGGCCAATCTCGACCGCGTTTCTCCTTCTCGCCGCGGTTCTTCAGCTTGCCGGCTGTGCCGTGGGACCTAAATACAAAACTCCCGCGACCCCGGTCCCACCCGCATACCAGGAGATGGGAAACTGGAAGACTGCCCAACCCAATGACCACAACCTGGGCGGAAACTGGTGGGAACTGTTTCAGGATTCCCAGTTGAACTCGTTGGAGCAGCAGATCAACGTTTCCAACCAGAACCTGAAAGCGGCGACAGCTCAATATCAACAAGCCCGGGCCGCCTTGCGCTACCAACGCGCCGATTACTATCCCACAATCACGGCGAATCCTTCGGCGACCCGCAGCCGGTATTCCAATAACCGTCCGCCGCACACCTCAATATTCAATGGCATTACTTTTAATGACTTCACCTTCCCTCTTGACTTGTCCTACCAGACCAACGCGTGGGGACGCGTCAGTCGTAATGTGGAGTCTTACCGCGCACAAGCGCAAGCCAGCGCCGCGGATCTGGCTGTCGTGAACTTGAGCCTGCATGCGAACCTGGCTATCGATTACTTTGCAGCACGCACGTTGGATGCCGAAGAAAAATTGTTGAGAGACACGGTTGCGCAGTACGAACAAGCGCTGCAACTGAATTTGGACCGATACAACGGAGGCCTTGCTTCCGAAGTGGAGGTCGAGCAAGCCAGGACGATCCTCGAAACCACCAGAGCGCAGATGATCGATGTCGGAGTCGCCCGGGCCCAATACGAGCACGCGGTTGCGATACTTATCGGCAGGCCTCCAGCCGGTTTCAGTCTTCCAGCATTGCCGCTCACAACGCCACCGCCACCGATCCCCGTTGGTGTACCTTCGGAGTTGCTGGAAAGACGTCCGGATATTGCGGGGGCAGAACGGCGGGTGGCCTCCGCCAATGCCCAGGTTGGCTTAGCCAAAACAGCCTATTACCCTCTCGTTAATATTGTGGGTCAAGGCGGGTTCAACAGCGGCACGATCACGACATTGTTTCAAGGACCAAGCGCGATATGGTCGATTGGTCTTTCCGCCTCGATGACAATTTTCGATGTGGGACGGCGACGTGCCCTGTCCGAGGAAGCAAAGGCAGGCTATGACTCTTCGGTCGCATACTACCGTGAAACCGTTCTGACCGCGTTCCAGCAAGTTGAGGACAATCTCGCTGCTTTGCGAATCCTCGAGCAAGAGGCGGGCACTCAAGCTACTGCTGTACAAGCGGCGCAACACTCGCTCTCGCTATCGACTACCCGATACGAAGGTGGAGTCACCAGCTATCTGGAAGTGATTACCGCGCAAAACGCCGCTTTGTCGGATGAAGTCACCGCAGTGAATATCCTTGGACGACGAATGGCGAGCGCGGTGTTGTTGATTGAGGCCCTTGGTGGCGGGTGGGACCGCTCCACGCTGCCGGATCGACCCGAATGCTGCGGCAAATTGATGAGCAGCAATTCCAATCCATAACCGGGAACCGTGGACACCACGAAATCCCAGCTCGCCTTCAACTCGGAGGTATCAGGTGGTCCACTACGATTGCGAATCGCAGAGATCGCCGCAAGCGGGCCCTCGCGCCCATGTGAAGCAATTAGGTTTACTGCAGGGAGTCCGGGTGCACCTGCACTGGCCGCATCCCATCCTGGCTTCTCTCCAGGCCAGGACGGAAAATCCCCAGCTTGTGCATCTTGTGTATGAGCGTGGTGCGTTTCAGGCCCAGCTTTGTGGCCGCTCCCTTGGGCCCACCAATCACCCAACCCACTCGCTCGAGTGTTTGTAAGATGACGGCTCTCTCGGAATCCCTCAGAGTAGTTACGGGGCGAGGGACTATGACATCTTGTGTTTCATTCGATGGCAAAGGATTCGGCAAAACGCCATTGTTCGAAAGGATCACCGCTCGTTCGATCAGGTTTTGCAGTTCACGAATATTGCCGGGCCAATGGTACGAGCCGAGCGCGGACATGGTCGTCGTAGGAATGTGCTCGATCTGCTTACCCATCCGCCGCCCAAACATCTCTACGAAATGCGTCACAAGACTTGGAATGTCCTCGCGACGTGCGCGCAGCGGCGGCAGGAGAACAGGAAACACATTCAGACGATAATAAAGATCGCTACGGAATTCACCCCGTTTCACCATCTCCGTCAGATCACGGTGGGTAGCGGCCACGAGCCGAACGTCCACTTTGTGGGTGCGGGCGCTACCCAGTCGCTCGAACTCCTGCTCCTGCAACACACGCAGCAACTTGGGTTGCAACGACAACGGAATATCCCCGACCTCGTCAAGAAATAGGGTTCCCTTGTCGGCCAGCTCAAAACGGCCAGTCTTCTGCGCTATGGCTCCGGTGAAGGCGCCTTTCTCGTGACCAAAAAGCTCGCTCTCCAGAAGATCCAGTGGAATGGCAGCGCAATTCAGTCTTACAAACGGTTGTCCACACCGCGGGCTGAGATTGTGAATCGCGTGCGCGATCAGTTCTTTGCCCGTGCCGGTTTCTCCCTGAATGAGAACCGTGGAACCTGTAGAAGCCACGCGTTCGACTTGCTCGAGAACCTGTTCCAGAGCAGGACTGCTACCGATGATTTGCTCAAATCTACGTTCTTTCCAATCCTGGTTGCCGAATCCGAATTGTTGCGAAGTTCCCATACACGACCCCCTGGGCACCCATGAACGCTGGTTATGGGTTCAACTCTCAAGAGCTGCTTGAACAATTTGTAGCAGGGCCTCATCGTCGAAAGGCTTTGACAGGAACTCCGATGCCCCTGCTCGCAACGCCTGCATTCGCATTCGTGCGTCGCCGTGCGCTGTAATGAAGATGGTCGGAATTCTGCACCGCTCGGCGTTCAGCTGGGCCTGTAATTCCAGACCAGACATGCCTGGCATGCGGATGTCCGCGATCAGACATGCTGTCTTGTTTTGCGCACCGGACTTCAAAAATTCCTCTGCCGACGAGAATTCTTGCGCCGGCATTCCCGCAGACTTCAGCAGCCCCCTTAATGCACTACGCATTAAGTCGTCGTCATCGACGATCGCCACTAATTTCGTTTTTCCCTGTGTAACCATACTGAAAAGGTAGCGCCTCCTAAACGAGAGCGCAATTATGCCTTAGTATGAGTAAGTTAATACTGCTCTGTGGGACTGCTTGGGTGAGGCGATTCGGTCGAATGGCGGCGCTTTCGCTTACTTTTGGCCCGATGGAGTCTCGAGCTTGGCGGCCATTCTGACCAGTTCCGCCAGTGATTCAGCCTGCATTTTGCGCATCACATGCCCGCGATGGATCTTTACCGTGATCTCGCTGGTTCCGAGCTCAGAAGCGATTTGCTTATTCAGCCTGCCTGAAACGACTAAGGCCATGACTTCGCGCTCGCGGGCGGTCAGAGATTCGTAGCGGCTTCGCAGTTGACGAACCGCACCCTCCTGTTGCCGTGCCAGGCGGTCGCGCTCCAAGGCTTGGTAAATCGCATCCAGCAGGTCCTGATCGCGAAAGGGCTTGGTCAAGAACTCGACCGCGCCGGACTTCATAGCCTTCACTGTCATTGGAATGTCGCCATGCCCGGTAATGAAAATGATCGGAATCCGGACGCCCGCCTCCGCCAACTCGCGTTGGAAGTCCAGGCCGCTGACTCCAGGAAGTCTCACGTCGAGAACCAGGCAACTTGGGCCGTCAACCCGCTTGCTTCGCAAGAATTCTTGTGGTGTTCCGAAAGTCTCGGAACGCAGGCCCACTGATTTCAGCATGCCCTGAATCGCCGCACGCACTAGGTCATCATCGTCGACGACGAAAACCGTGGGCGCACTGGGCGGCGTCATGGATGCGCCTCGGTCTTGAAGGGGAGCGCAAGGTGGAAGGTCGCTCCCTGTGAAGAGTTGTTAGCAGCCCAGAGACGGCCACCGTGCGATTCGGCGATGGAGCGGCTGATGCGAAGTCCCATGCCCGTTCCATGAAGCTTCGTAGTAAAGAACGCATTGAAGATTTGGTCCGCGTGCTGGGGCGGCAGTCCCACGCCCGTATCGGCCACCGACACCGTCAGCTCGTTATTCTCCGCGCGTTGCGACCTGATCTCGAGCCGGCGCGTCCCGTTCACCTCCTTCATCGCATCGATGCCATTGATCATCAGGTTCATGAGCACCTGCTGCAATTGCACGCGATCCGCCATGATTTGAGGAATATCTTCGGCGAGATCGGTTCGGACGGAAATGGAGTTTCGCGTGATCTCGCTACTCATGAGGGCAACCATTTCTCGAATGATCTCGTTTATATCAACCAACTCCCGTTGCGCAGCGCCCTTCTTGAACAGCAGGCGGACTCGGCTGATGATCTCGGCGGCGCGGGTTGCGTCCTTCACAACTCTCGATGCCGCCTCGCGTGCTTCTTCGACATCGGGTTGTTCGCGGTTCAGCCAGCGCAGGCAGGTGTTGGCGTCAGTGACCGCGGCGGCGATCGGCTGGTTCACCTCGTGCGCAAGAGACGCAGTCAGCTCTCCCATCGTGGTCACCCGGCTGACACGCGCGAGGTCCGACTCGGCCTGACGCAGAGCCATCTCGGCGCGATTGCGGGATTGCTCAACGCGACGTTTCATCTCGATCAGTCCAGTAACGACTAATGTCGCACCCAGGAACACCACAAAGCGGAGGAAGACAGCCGGTTCGACAGCTGGCGGAAGCGTTCTCCGCAGGAAGATGAAGCCGAACGCTAAGGCGGAGAGACCCACAGATAACAGGCCGGGGCCCAAGCCTCCGAACAGGCTACTCACCGTGACCGCGAGTAGAAAACACGATGCTGGCGCATCGATGGGCCACGCCACCGCCAGCGCCACGCCACAGCAAATCGTCGCCAGAATGTAACGTTGCAGTTTGGAGAGCACTTGTTCCACGCCAGGTTGCTGCGCGGCTGATGGCTACCTGAGCGGCCATCACGGGGCTTCAGAAACCTCCGCATGATTGTGCCACAATTTCGGCTTCGCTCGACACCAGGGATCGTTCAAGTAGAGCGCGGGAGGCTAATCTCCCGCGCTCAATTACTTCAGCATCGAAAGCGAAGAACATCTACGGCGTTTGTGGCTGTGCTTGAACTCGCAGTTCCGGGTTCAAATGCAAAGTCTTGCCAGCAGCGACGTACACCTTCTTATCGAACTGTGTGCGTCCCGGCGCACGCACTTCAATGTCATAGCTGCCAGGTTTGAGATTCATGGTTTTCAGTTTTCCGACCGTGCCGGCGTAAGCGCCGTCGATGTATACCTCTGCGTCTTTCAGCCTCGTATCGAACTTCACCGCGCCAGTCGCAGGTGCATAACCGTAATAGCCGTATCCGTATGGATAAGGTCCCCAATACGAGCCGTACCATCCCCACCCGTACCCGGGTGCGACGATGACGCGACCCGGACGTGCGTAAGCCGCAAGAGGCGCCAAGAGGGTCGCGCTCACTATGCCCAACATTATTAGTTTCTTCATAGAACCACTCCTGCACTCTTAGATGCGCGGTTGTGCGTTTTTATCGTAAAGAAGAGTAAAGCAGTGAACCGCCTTGGGACATTGTCTCGAGTTTCATTGCTGTTCTGTAATGCTGAGTAACAGCAAGCTCGAGGGCTACAACTGCCCATCCTCGAAGCGGAAGATAATTTGTTGTCTATGATTTCGTTGGCGGAAAATCAACTTCGTCGGTGCTCGCCTGGCATTCGCCGCTCCGTGTTGAGCGAGCGAATGCCAGATCGCACACTTAGTTGCCCATCTGACTTGGCTCGGAACTAGCCGTTGGCTGTTGGCCAACCACTACGGTCTGCTGCCTGTCTTGAGCCAGTTCTTTTTCCTGGCGGCTCGAATATTCGAACTCATGCCCAGTCAGGCTTCCCGGATAAAACCATTTCAGGAGGGCCTCCGGATTCCCACTGCTCCCCTCCGCAAAGGTGATCGCAGTATCGCCCGTGGGCTCTCGGCGCTCTGTTGGCGTGGTCTGGAAGATTCCGTACAGATGAGTCTGATCCGAATTAAAGATCTCCACGAGATTCCGGTCAGAGTCGCTGCTGGCCAGCTTGAAAACATAGGTCCCTGCGGGCAAAACTCGTCCCGGGATCTGAATTGGCTGGCTAAAGGTGAGAATGGTTGTCTGGTCCAGTTCATCAGCATGAGCAGTGAGTTCGAAAAATGCTGCAAACGCGATGATCAGGCCAATGATGATGTATGTTTTCTGTATTTTCATTTTCGTCTCCTTAAAACGAATTTGGTATTTGCACTTCGGATTAGATAAAGAACTTCACTACTGCTTTCCCGGCCTTTCCAGCGTCTTTCGCCGAGACCGCCGCGACTTTATATGAGTCCTTACCTACAACTTTGGCGGAGTGTGTGACAACATGTTCAGCGGCGAATGACGGTGCCGCCATGCAGAGAGAAAGAGCGAGTAGAACAAAAGCCTTCTTCATATGTGCTCCTTAGTTGGCCTGGTGACGTATTTCCATCAGCTGAACTATGAAACTTAAGTTGACTTTCATCTCGCCACTCGTCAGGCATCGTGTTTTTGTTTCACACTTTGGCTAAGGCACGGGCGATACCAAACCCGAGCAGCCGGTGCTTTCTTAACAAAGTGCTTATTCTGAGGAATTTGTCTCGTTGGGCGACGCCTGTGCAGGCTCTGCATCGGAGGTGTCGGAACTGTCGGTGGACGCTCCGTCGTGTTCCGACAGTCCGTTTGGGTGGATACCTAGCTTGTTCATCCTGGTAATGAGGGTGGTCCGCTTGAGGCCGAGGCGAAAAGCAGCGCCATTTCGCCCTCCCACACGGCCGCCGGTTTCTTTGAGAGCCTGAAGGATTTGCTCGCGATCGACGTCTGCCAGGATGCTCCGGACAGGCTGGCGTCTGGTGGGCCTGCCGCTTTCCTCCTGCCCGGATGTCGCCCGTGTCACGTTAGCTTGTATCTCCGGCAGCGGCACTACCAACGCCGGGCCACGAGACAAAATGACGGCCCGCTCGATTACGTTCTGCAATTCCCGAATGTTTCCCGGCCAGTGATACTGGCACAGAGCATCCATCGTCTCTGATGAGATGGTCTCAATTGTCTTATTCATGCGCCGGGAAAACTCGTTCGCGAAGTGCCGCACCAGTAGGGGAATATCTTCAGGGCGCTCGCGCAAGGCAGGAACCTTAACCGGAAATACGTTCAGGCGAAAAAAAAGGTCCGACCGAAAGGTTTGTGCTTCAACCATGGCGCCCAAATCCCTGTTCGTCGCCACGATCAGACGCACATTGGTTGAAAGGGTTCGTGTGCTCCCCAGACGCTCGAATTCACGCTCTTGCAGGACGCGCAGGAGTTTCGGCTGAAGCTCGAGTGAAATGTCGCCAACCTCATCCAAAAACAGAGTACCGTTGTTCGCGAGTTCCAACCGCCCTATTCGCTGAACAACGGCACCCGTAAAAGCACCCTTTTCGTGGCCAAAGAGCTCGCTTTCGAGCAATCCGGTTGGAATCGCGGCGCAGTTCAACTTCACGAATGTCCTGGAACGACGTGGACTGAGATTGTGGATGGCCCGGGCAATTAGTTCTTTCCCGGTGCCCGTCTCGCCGTTAATCAGCACGGTCGAGTCCGTGGGTGCCACCGTCTCGACCAGCTTGAGGACGCGATGGAGTTCAGTGCTGTTGCCGACAATCTCCTCAAAATGTGCGTCTTCACGAATCTCGTCCTCGAGATAAAGTTTCTCTTGGGCGAGCTTGTCTGTGAGTTCTGATACCTGGCGATAGGAAAGTGCGTTATCAACGGCGATGGCGATCTGGTTGGCGACTTGCGCCAAAAAGTCGACATCCTCCTTCCTGCACACATCCTCGCCACGTTTACCGAGCATCATGATGCCAAGCGGTCGATTTCGACTCAGGAGTGGAAGGACGCATGCGGTTTCGAACTCCCATGACGGGACAGAGCCATTTTCCGGCTGCGACCCAATCAAGTCTTTGATCGTGCCGAACGAAGATTTGCCAGTGCTGAAAATGTCAGAAAGGGCGGCGTCCTGGCTTGCCAGGATTTCTTGCTCGATGAGACTGCCATCGCCCGAGTGCAGAAGAGCATGGATTCGCAGGCGGCCGCTCTCAGGATCTGGCAAGCCGATGCCCGCAAAATCGGATTGCCTGATTTGCCGGATACTTGCGGTCACCGCTTTTAAGAGGTCGCCGATCTCGAGGTTCGAAACGGCATTGGTGGTGAGGTCAAGCAGCAGCTGTAGCCGATCTTTTTGGGCGTGCAACTCGGCCTGAGTGTTTTCCAGTTCATGGTTCACCATCGTAAGTTCTGCTGTGCGCTGCACAACCCGAATCTCCAGATCGTCGCGTGCTCGGGCGAGCAATCGTTCTGCGCGGCGACGTGACAAACTGAACCAGCCCACGAAAAGGCCGAACATCCCGTAAACAAACAGCCAGGATTCCGAGTACGCATGGCCGGCTGCAGCGGGAATGGAGAAATAGCTCCTTGCGGAGTACGAGAGCAAAAGAGCGAGTAGGCCCGGTCCCGTTCCGCCATACCAGAAAATGATGGCGATCGCGGCGAAGGAGAATGAGATAAACGGATGCGGTAAATGGTAATGGCGCAGAACGAGAGCGATTGCAAGAGCCACACCGATTGAAA
>Ga0209622_1000070_pt1 | contig 11363 bp, 6 predicted proteins | sample TexAe_OM3H0_M2_FD_187943 | JGI IMG/M metagenome (GOLD analysis project Ga0209622, IMG submission 187943) | Forest soil microbial communities from Davy Crockett National Forest, Groveton, Texas, USA - Texas A ecozone_OM3H0_M2 (SPAdes) (version 2) | ecosystem: Environmental > Terrestrial > Soil >...
ACCCCGGAGGTGGATGTGCTGCACGTACTACAAGTGATAATAATGGAAACTACAGCTTTAGCCATGTAGACCTTGGTAGCTATAAAATTTATGTTGATATACCAAATTACGGAATGGATAGTGTAAGAGCCGTAACTATTACGCCTGCCGATACTACAAGTAAGTATAATAACTATTATGTAGACTCTAACACCGTACGTGTGTTACCTACTACTGTTTTAACTGCCGCTATTTGTTTTGGAGATAGTATTAAAGTTGGTAACCACTATCATAAAACAACAGGTGTTTATTACGATACATTGCAAACCGTAACTATGTTTGATAGCTTAATTGTAACAACACTTACGGTTAACCCTAAAGTTGACACAAGTCTTTCGGTAGTTTCTATGTACACTTTAACGGCCAATGCCGCATCACCTGCTACTTACCAATGGATAAACTGCGCAAATAACACCGCCATTAGTGGCGCTACCAGCCAAAGTTTTACGGCCTCAACCGGTGGAAATTACGCGGTAGTAGTAACACAAAACAGTTGCAGAGATACCAGCCGTTGTTTTGCTTTAGGCAGTGTAGGCATTAATGCGTTTACAACAAATAACACTCTAAATATTTATCCAAACCCTAACAACGGTACATTTATGATAGAGACAAATGCTACTACTAAACAAACGGTGCAGCTATTTGATATAAATGGTAAAATGGTGTTGAGTCAGGTAATTGAGCCTGCCTCCGGTATTTCTAAAAAAGGAACTACTTATACTATAAACGCAAATAACCTAAACGAAGGAGTTTATAATTTAAATATTATAAACACCGAAGGCGTAGTGAATAAACGAATAGTTATAGTACGCTAAAAACACCATCCTCTAAAAAACTTACCGCAAAGTACAGGTGTAAAAAAGCGGATGCTTAAACAAGCCAAAAGATAAATGTATTAATTTAAGTACATTATGTACCCTTTTAAAGAGTAAATGTATACATAAACCCGGTTTTGTACCACATGATGTATACATTAATACACAGAGTAGAGTAGAAGAAACTATAGTAGAAAAGAAAAAAGTAGAGGAGAGGAAATCATACTAAATACTCTCGCGTGAGAAGATTTTCAAACTCTAATTTTTAAAATAGTATGAGATAACCTTTAGTATTTGTACCCTAAAGCTTAAAATACAAATTGGGCGGCGGAGGGATTTTAAAGTACGTTTTAATAGTAGCATATTTCACTAACTTTACGCCGTGGATTTTAAACTAACATCAGAATATCAACCAACCGGAGACCAACCACAAGCCATTAAAGAACTTGTGGCAGGTTTAAAAAACAATGTAAAAGACCAAGTGCTTTTGGGTGTTACAGGTTCGGGTAAAACATTTACGGTAGCTAATGTAATTAATGAGGTTAACCGCCCTACTCTGGTACTTAGTCATAACAAAACCTTGGCAGCACAATTGTATGCCGAGTTAAAACAATTTTTTCCTGAAAATGCGGTTGAGTATTTTGTATCGTATTACGACTATTATCAACCTGAAGCTTATTTACCAACCACTGGTACTTTTATTGAAAAAGATTTAGCCATTAATGATGAAATTGAAAAGCTGCGTTTAAGTGCAACCTCATCTTTATTATCAGGCAGACGAGATGTTATTGTGGTTTCATCAGTATCCTGTATATATGGTATAGGCAACCCGCAGGAGTTTAAAAAGAGTTTGGTTGAAATTAAAACAGGTCAACGCATTAGTCGTAATAAATTTTTACATCAATTAGTACAAGCTTTATACTCACGTACTACCGAAGAATTTTCTCGCGGTAGTTTTCGTGTGGTGGGAGATACGGTTGACATTAATCTTTCTTATGCCGATTTTTCGTTACGTGTTTCTTTTTTTGGTGATGAAATTGAAGACATACAAACCTTTGATACAGGCTCGGGCAAAAAAATAGAAGCTTTTAAAGAATACATAGTTTACCCTGCTAACATGTATGTAACTGCACCCGAAACCATGAAGAAAGCCATGATTATGATACAGGATGATATGATGGCGCAGGTACAATATTTTGCAGATAATGGAAGAGTGATAGAAGCCAAGCGTTTGAAAGAACGGGTAGAACATGATTTAGAAATGATGCGCGAGTTGGGTTATTGCAGCGGCATAGAAAATTACTCTCGTTACATTGATGGTCGCTTACCCGGCATGCGCCCCTTTTGTTTGTTAGATTATTTTCCGAAAGATTTTTTATTTGTAATAGATGAAAGTCATGTTACCATGCCACAAATACATGCCATGTATGGTGGTGATTATTCGCGTAAAGTAAATTTGGTTGAGTACGGTTTTCGTTTGCCGGCCGCTATAGATAACCGTCCTTTAAAATTTGAAGAGTTTGAAAGTTTATTAGGGCAAACTATATATGTAAGTGCTACCCCTGCCGAGTACGAATTAAAAAAAGCCGAAGGTGTTATTGTAGAACAATTAATTCGCCCTACGGGAATTATAGACCCGCAAATAGATGTTCGTCCTTGTTTGAATCAGGTAGATGATTTACTGGAAGAAATAAATAAAACCATTGAACGCGACGAACGTGTGTTGGTTACCACACTTACCAAACGTATGTCGGAAGAGCTGGCAAAGTATATGGCCAAGTTACATATACGTTGTCGTTACATTCACTCAGACATTGACACATTAGAGCGTGTAGAAATTTTACGTCAACTCCGCGAAGGAATAATTGATGTACTAATAGGAATAAACCTTTTACGCGAAGGTTTAGATTTACCCGAGGTTTCTTTGGTTGCCATTTTAGATGCCGATAAAGAAGGCTTTTTACGCAACGTAACATCGCTTATACAAACTACGGGGCGCGCGGCACGTAATGTAAACGGGCGCGTAATCATGTATGCCGATAAGGTTACCGATAGCATGCAGTTTACGATTGATGAAACGCAACGTCGCCGTACCAAACAAATTGAATATAATTTTAAGCATCACATTACTCCTACCCAGGCAGGCAGAAAAAAGAAAGATGCTTTTTCACCTACCGAAGTTACTGTTGATGGCAGATTAGTAAAAGCCTACACCGAAAATTTTGATACCAGCTTAGCGGCCGACCCTGTTGTGCAATATATGAGCGAGGGCGAATTAAAAAAACAAATCGGTCTTTTAAAATCGGCTATGCTAAGGGCATCAAAAGAATTAGATTTTATTGAAGCGGCCCGCCTGCGCGATGAATTATATGTGCTTGAAAAATTGCTGAAGGATAAAGGGTAACATGGAAATTCATTCAAACTTATTGAGCGACGTAATAAAATTCTATAAAAAAGAATTAGCCGATATTTATACCGAAAGCGAATTACAAAATATTATTAATTGGATTTTTGAGAAGCAATTAAAATTAAATTCATCTCAAGTTATTTCAAATTCAAACATTCGTGTAAACCAATCCGATTTAATTTTGCTGGAGCAAATGTGCTATAAATTAAAAGAGCACACACCCATACAATATGTGTTGGGCGAAGCCGAGTTTTATCACTTAAAATTTAAAGTAAATAAAAGTGTGCTCATTCCTCGTCCGGAAACGGAAGAATTGGTTGATATGATTATTAAAAAGCATAAAACTCAAGCTTCACTTCATATATTAGATGTTGGTACGGGCAGTGGATGCATTCCAATTTCCCTCAAAAAAAATATACCTAATTCAAATGTGTATGGTTTAGATGTTAGTGATGCCGCGTTAGAAGTAGCTAACTATAATGCCACTCAAAATAAAACTGATATAAACTTGTTTAAAGCCGATGTTTTAGTTGAAAATGCGGCAGAAATCATCCTAAATCACATAAAAAACCAAAAAATTGACGTTTTAATCAGTAATCCGCCCTATGTTTTAGCATCAGAAAAAGAGGGTTTACATAACAGGGTAAAAAACCATGAGCCTCATTTAGCTCTTTTTGTTGGTGACACCGACCCTATTTTATTTTACCGAAAAATAGCCCTGCTGGCAAAAAAAATCTTGTCCGATAAGGGGGTACTTTACTTTGAATGTCATACTGATTATGCCGAAGCTGTTTATCAATTATTAACTGCAATGAACTTTGCGCAAGTATACTTACTTAAAGACATGGCAGGTTTAAACCGTTTTGTTATTACTAAAAGTTAATTTTTGCTATCAACAAGTCACTGTTTAAAAAAACAAATTTTATAGACGAAAGGGGCTTTCCTAAACACTAAATTTGTTAGTGTCGTAAATAACCTTTAATTTTAGCGTAGTTTAAAACAAAATATATGGATAGAAAAGTTACTATCAACAAGTTACTAACCGTTTTATTTGTGCTGTCGGTGGTTTTTACGGCTAAAGCTCAAGACAAAGAGAAAGTTAAACACCTGCCATCTATTATGTTAGGAGTTAGTGGTCAAAAATACATGGGCTATATTGGTAGCCATACTAATGTTAACCCATTGCTTGACACCCGTTTAGGTTATTTCTTATCAGTTGAGCAACGTTTTGGTAAGGTTATAGGTGTTGAATTAGTTGGTTCTTATGGCAAATTGGCCGGAACCGATAACCAAACAAGTACATCTTCAGGAGTTACAACCCAATATTATGGCAACTTTCAATCGCAGGTTATAACCACCCAGTTAATGTTTGTAGCTAATTTTGATGGTGTAATGAAAGCCGACCCGGCAGTTTCTCCATTTTTAAAAGTGGGTATCGGTTATATGATGTTTAACACTTCCAGCGATTTACAGGATTCGCAAAATGCGCTCTACCAATATCAAACCGATGGCTCTATTATTGCTACTCATACTAATACTGCAGGTAACCCGCCTGTTACAACCTATACTACAGTGCCAACTAAAAGAGATTACACGTATGAAACAAAAATAGGTTCGGGTGGTTCTTTGGTTATTCCGTTTATGTTAGGTTTAGATTTTAATTTTGGAAAACACATGAGCAGTATGGTTGGTGTAGGTTACACCATGTGTTTATCTAACTTAATTGATGGCTCAGGTAAAGGCTCTAATCCCGGTTTTATTAGTGCTAATGTAGGTTTGCGTTATGAGTTTGGTAAAAAGACTGTGGGTGGTGCTGAAGATCAATATAAAGATGTGGATTTCTCTTCGATAGACCATTTAGATGCTGATAAGGATGGCGTGCCTGATGATAAAGACATGTGTCACGGAACTCCAAAAGGTGTAAAAGTAGATGAAAAAGGCTGTCCGCTTGATTCAGATGGTGACGGCGTACCTGATTATTTAGATCATGAACCTAATACAGCTAAAGGCAATAAAGTAGATGGTTTTGGTGTAACTATTGATGAAAAAGCCATAGCACAACATCAAAAAGATTGGGAAAATGAAGCGCCTGAGCGTAGTAAAGAGTTTAACGTAAAACCAAGTGCCGAGTATCTTAAAAAGGTTGAAGCAGCCGCTAAAAAAGCCAACGCAGGTAAGTTTAATGCAAGTAAAATACCGGCTGAGTTAAGGTCTGCAGACATTAATGGAGACGGATATATTTCGGCAGACGAAATAACCAAAACTATAGACTCTTTCTTTGAAGGAAGCGGTGATTTTACCGTAGAAAAAATTAATAAACTAATTGATTTCTTCTTTGAACAATAATAAAAACAGGTAGCCCTCTATGAAATATATTATCGTATTTATTAACGCCTTAGCAATTGCAATTTATCAGTTAATTTTTGGAGACCCTGTAAGTGTAACAGCTAAAATACCCGATAATATAGAAGCCGGAAAAAACTTTGACATAGAAGTTACTATAAATAAAGCCCAGGTTGCCGGGTTTGCTAAATTACAACTAGAAATTCCGCCTGCATTTGTAGCTACTGAAAATGATAGTAAAGGCGGAAGCTTTTCAGCCTCAGGAAGAATTGTAAAAGTTATTTGGACATCGGTTCCGGCTGATGCAGAATTGCATGTGAAAATTACTGTTTCGGTTCCGGCATCTTCAACAGGTAGCTTACCCATTAAAGGTAAATTTTCGTACATAGAAAATAATGTAAAGCAAGAAGCTGAATTTCCTGAACTGACTGTAAATTTAGGTGGCGCTTCTGCACCATCTGATGTTGCAACTCAACCTGCAACCGATATTTCAAACCAACCCGCCGCAGAACCTGTTGCTACTGCTGAGCCTGTTGCTACCGGTACAACAAGTACTACTACTGAGCCTGATGCCGCACAAGCATTTTCAAAACCAAACGAACCGGATGCAGCGGTTGCAGTTAGCCGAAAAATAAGCGCTTTAGAAGGCGCTAATAATTTTGAAGTTACCGTAAACATTAAAAAAGGAGCCATTAAAGGTTTTGCTAAACTATCTGAAAAAATTCCGGCAGGATATAAAGCAGAACAGTTAAATATTTCAGGTTCTTCTTTTGCTTTTGAAAACGGAGAAGCCAAATTTATTTGGACTTCGATACCGGCAGCCGAAGATATAACTATATCATACAAACTTGTACCTGATGGTACCAGCATTCAAAATCCATCTTATATTGAAGGAAGTAAGTTTTCATACATAGAAGGCGATCAAACAAAGAAAATAGCTTTAGACAGACAGGAAATAGTTGCAAATGGCGCGGTAGCTGCAAGTACACCTATTCAAACTAATACTGAGCCTGTGGCTACTAATACTACATCTGCTGTTGATGTTAATGCAGTCGCTCAAGAACCAGCTAAAGAACCTGTTGCTACTACTACAGATAATTCAACAGCAGCTAACACAACAGCTTCTGCGCCTAAAAATGGAAACATTCATTATTCAGTACAAATTGGTGCATTTAAAAATGGTGTAAGTGCCAGTGCTTTAGGAAGAAAATACTCGATAAACGAAAACATAAAAACCGAAATGCAGGATGGGTTTACCAAATGTATTTTAGGTAAGTTTGACGAGTATAAAGCTGCTCGTGATAATCGCGAAACAATTAAAAACAAAGGTGTGTCAGATGCTTTTGTTACTGCATACAATTCCGGTAAACGTATCACAGTGCAAGAGGCACTAATGGTTAGTAACCAAAAATGGTATAAATAAATTACTGGATTATTAGTGATTTTAGTACATTTGAAAAACTACTTTAATGCTTATTCGTATCAAAAATATTTTTCTTTTTATACTACTTACTACTTTCGCTTTTAGCAGCGTTGCACAAACTACTGCTGAAAAAAAGAAAAAAGAAAAAACTGACTCAGATACAACCGGCAACCCACCGCGTTTAGGAAATATTTTTAAACCAACCATTGGCTTTGGTGCCGGTACACTTTCTTATTTTGGCAACATATATCCTAAAGGGCAGCAGTTTCAGTCTATCACTCAGTCTCGTTTGGGATACGATTTAAACTTATCGCAACCACTTACTAAATACTTATATTTTAATTTTTATGTAATGTTTGGTAAACTGGGGGCTAATGAGCGTTCTGCTACGCCTGCCCTTAACCAAAATTTTGAATCACAAATACGCTTAGGCGGGTTACAATTAATGTACGATTTTTCTAATCTTATAAAAAAACAAAATAGTATTCGTCCTTACATTTTAACCGGCTTTGAAGGTTTCGAATTTCTTTCGAAAACAGATTTGTACGATAAACATGGCAATAAATATTATTACTGGAATGACGGAACCATAAAAAATATGGCGCAGGGTTCACCTGGCTCACAAAATGCAACCACTTTGGTACGTGATTATTCTTATGATTCTGACATAAGAGAAATGAATCAGAATGGATATGGCAAGTACCGTGAAAGCTCATGGGCTATACCGGTTGGTGCAGGCTTTACCATGAATGCGGGTGAACATATTAAATTTAGAATGGGTGCCACCATGCACTTTACGTTTACCAATCATATAGATGGTGTGGCAAGCACTAAAAACGATAAGTTTTTAATGTTTGCTGCATCGGTACATTATGATTTAGTTACACATAAAAAAGATGGCTTTGGTGATACTTTACCGAGTGACCATTATGATGGTGTTGACTTTTTGGCTATTGATAATGCAGATGAAGATGGAGACGGTGTAAGAGATTTAGATGATTTATGCCACGGTACACCTGCGGGAGCAAAAGTAGATGCACACGGTTGCCCTGAAGATATAGATAAAGACCTTGTACCCGATTACAGAGACGAAGATTTATTAACTGATACGGGTACTGTAGCCAATGATAAAGGAATTGCCATGACAGATGAAGACCACCAAAACTGGTATAATAGATATTTTGATTCAACAGGACAGTTTTCTAAAGTGGTTGATTTAGGTGGCCCAAGTGTAAATGGAAAAAGCCCAATTGTAGATGCTAAAAAAAGTTCAAAAGATTATACGGTTGAGCTGGTGCGTTACAAAGGCGGCATTCCGCCGGATGAGATGGCTTATTTATTAAGCATAGGAGATATACGCTCATTTAATTATAACGATACAACCGTAGTTTATACAGCGGGTAATTATGATGATGTGCGAAAGGCAATTAAAAGACGAGACGAGTATGTTGGCGAAGGTTTAAAATCTGCCAAAGTTGGTTATTTTAAAGGGGAAACTTATTTTAATTTAACGGATGCTGAACTGGCAAAAGAACTTGCTGAAGCCAATAAAAAAGGTGCTTTACCAAATGATGCAATTGCTAACAATAACACGGAAAACAATAATTCTTCAGGAAATAATAATTCGAATAATTCGGGAGCAGTAAATAAAGGAATTATTTACCGCGTGCAATTAGGTGCTTACAAAAACAAACTATCGCCTAATATGTTTAAACATGCCGGCAAGGTGCTTGAATTAAAAACAGAAGACGGCTATTACAAATATGCATCGGGCTCGTATAAAACACTTAAAGATGCTGCTGCTCATAAAGCAGAACTTGTTTACGAAGGTTATGAAGATGCCTTTATTACCGCTTACGAAAAAGGTAAACGTGTAGCTTTAGATAAAGTAGGTGCTACTTTTGAAGATAAAACGTATAAGGAAAACTTGAGTGAAACTGCAAATGCGGGAAGTGCTATAGATAAATCGTTGGTTAGTTTTAAAATACAATTGGGTTCTCTTAAAAAACCTGACGATACTTCGTTAGATGATCAGTTGAAAGAATTAAAAGATGTAGATAAAGAGCCTACACCAAGCGGATTAATGCGCATTACTGCCGGAGAGTTTAAAAACTATAACGATGCCGTTAAATATAAAAACACCTTAGCTGAAAAAGGCATTATTGGTGCTTTTGTAATAGGAACCTTTAAAGGTGAAGTAATTTCAATACAGGAAGCTTTAGATTTATTAAAGTAAACCCTCATTCAATTTAGTATAAAACAAAAAAGGCTTTCTATAAATAGAAAGCCTTTTTTTGTAATCAAAACCAACCAATAAAATTTACAAATATGTTTTAAGCAGTTTGCTGCGCGATGTATGTTTTAAACGACGTACGGCCTTTTCTTTTATTTGACGCACACGCTCGCGGGTTAAATCAAAGCGGGCACCAATTTCTTCTAAGGTTAATGATTGGTTTCCGTTTAAGCCAAAATACAAACGCACCACATCCGCCTCACGCGTAGTAAGGGTGTTTAAGGAACGTTCAATCTCCTGACGAAGAGAATCTATCAATAATTCTTTATCCGGGCTTAAAGAGTCTTTTTCTTCCATTACATCATACATGCTTCCGCCCTCGTCATTTATACTTAGGGGAGCATCCATTGATACATGGCGGCCACTGTTTTTAAGGGTTTCAAAAACATCACTTGGCATTAAATCCATGGTAACGGCAATTTCATCGGGCGTTGGCTCACGCTCTAACTGTTGTTCAAGCTTTGCGTAAGCCTTATTAATTTTATTAATAGAGCCAATTTTGTTTAACGGAAGCCTTACGATACGGCTTTGCTCTGCCAATGCTTGTAGGATACTCTGACGAATCCACCATACGGCGTATGATATAAATTTAAAACCACGCGTTTCATCAAAACGTTGCGCAGCTTTAATTAAACCTAAATTTCCTTCGTTAATTAAATCGGGTAAACTAAGCCCCTGGTTTTGGTACTGTTTTGATACAGACACCACAAAACGCAAATTAGCTTTCACCAATCGGTCTAAAGCGGTTTCATCGCCTTGCTTAATTTTGCGTGCCAGTTCAACTTCCTCCTCAGCCGTAATAAGATCAACTCTTCCAATCTCCTGCAGATACTTATCAAGCGAAGCAGTTTCTCGGTTCGTTACTTGTTTCGTAATTTTTAATTGTCTCATAGGCTAAAAAGTTTTTGAGGTTTACTATACTCCTACGCACAAATATCAAAAAGGTTACAATAAATGTAGCCATTTTTTGATTAATTGTACATTTTATCAAAAAAAAATTATGCCTGCCTAATTACAGGGTTTTTAACCCCAAACTTGCCCCTTTTAGGCAGAAAAAATACCCTATTTTTGCAGCACTATGAAAAAAGTTAAAATAGGAACCCGTGGCAGCGAGTTGGCACTTTGGCAAGCTAACTATACCAAAACTTTACTTGAAAAGCAAGGTTGTGAAGTTGAGATAAAAGTAATTTCTACTGAGGGAGACCGCTCGCAAGAGTGGAACACCAGCTTTGATAAACTAGAGGGCAAAGGTTTTTTTACCAAAGAAATTGAAGAAGCTTTACTTAATAACGAAATAGATTTAGCCGTTCATTCGCATAAAGATTTACCTACTATTAGTCCGGATGGGTTAATGATTGCAGGAGTATCTGATAGAGAAGACCCAAGCGATTTATTAATTATTCGTAAAGAAGCGGTTGACGAAAAAGAAAAATTTAACCTGAAACAAAAAGCCATTGTAGGCACCTCGTCATCGCGCAGAAAGGCACAATTGCTCGCTTTTAGAGACGATGTGCAAATAAAAGACATGCGTGGCAATGTACCCACACGCATAAAAAAACTATTGGCTGGCGAGTATGATGCTATTATGTTGGCAGCAGCCGGTGTTGAGCGTTTAGAAATTGACTTGGGCGATGATTTAAAAGTAGTTAAGTTAAGTCCGCAAGAGTTTGTACCAGCGCCCGCACAAGGTGTATTGGCTTGGCAGATACGAGAAGACGATACAGCACTTGAAATTTTAATTGGGAAAATAAATAACGAAGATGTGCAAACGCGCATTAACCTTGAGCGACGTGTATTGAATTTATTTGAAGGTGGTTGCCAAATGCCCTTGGGCGTTTATTGCGAAAGCGAAATGAACGAAAAAGACAAGTATCTTTTTAAGATTTGGGTTAGCAAGGCTGATGCTTGGGATAAACAACCCGTTCAGTTATATTTTGAATCGATTTTTGCTTACGAGTTACCCGAAAAGATTTTAGAAAAAATAAACTCCATCACTCCTCAAAAAGTTTTTATTACTAAAACCTGCAGAGAAAAAGATTATTT
>Ga0209622_1000071_pt1 | contig 11279 bp, 11 predicted proteins | sample TexAe_OM3H0_M2_FD_187943 | JGI IMG/M metagenome (GOLD analysis project Ga0209622, IMG submission 187943) | Forest soil microbial communities from Davy Crockett National Forest, Groveton, Texas, USA - Texas A ecozone_OM3H0_M2 (SPAdes) (version 2) | ecosystem: Environmental > Terrestrial > Soil >...
CATTAATCAAAAACAAATACAATGAACTACTGGCTCATTAAATCAGAACCCTCTGCCTATAGCTGGGAACAATTTGTAAAAGACAAACAAACTTTTTGGAATGGTGTGCGTAATTACGCTGCCCGTAACAATTTAAAAGCCATGAAAAAAGGTGACCTTGCTTTTTTTTACCATAGTAACGAAGGGCTTTGCATTGTTGGCATTGCTAAAGTAGTTAAAGAACATACACCTGATAAAACGGCTACCGAAGGCGAATGGTATGGTGTAGATTTTGCTCCCTATAAAGCGTTAAAAAAACCGGTTACACTTGAGCAAATAAAAAACGAGCCTCTATTAAAAACAATGGAGTTAATTCGCATTTCACGTCTATCTGTATCAAAAGTTACCGATAAGGAGTTTGATAAAATTTTGTTAATGAGTGAAACTAAGTAATGAATAAACTTTCGTTTGCCTCTGTTACTATAGATGTTTTAAACCATGTGGCACATGATATTATAACGCATTTAACTGACAGCAAGATTGTTTTATTTTATGGGGAAATGGGGGCCGGTAAAACCACTCTTATTAAAGAAATTTGCAAACAACTTGGTGTTACAGATACTATGAGCAGTCCAACCTTTTCAGTAGTAAACGAATATCACACAAGCAATAATAAAACTATTTATCACTTTGATTTGTACCGTATAAAAAATGTGGAGGAATGCCTTGATTTAGGCATGGAAGAATATTTATTTAGCGACAATCATTGCTTTATTGAATGGCCAGAAATTGCCTTGCCTTTATTGCCAGAAAAGTACTACAGTCTTTCTATAAAAACAGAAAAAGATAACACACGAAGCATTATCCTTTCTTAAAAGCGAAATTGTTTTTTATTTTTTTAATGAATCTCTAATTTCCATTAATAATTTATCAGTAGAAGAAGGCTCAGGTGCAGCAGTCGGTGTAGCTTCTTCTTTCTTTTTAGCGGCATTTATTCCTTTAATAATTAAAAATAAAGTAAGCGCTACAATTACAAATGATATAATATTTGAAAGAAAGCTTCCGTATTTAATAGCCCCAATTTTTAAATCTGCTATGTTACTTAAGTTAGCTGCTTTAAGTGCAGGAGTTAATATAAGCGGTGTAATTACATCATCAATTAATGATGATACTATTTTACCAAAGGCACCACCAATAACAACACCAATTGCTAAATCAATAACATTGCCTTTCATGGCAAACTGTTTAAACTCTGATACAAATCCCATAATTCCTTTTTATTATAATCGACAGTTCTTTTTAATTACTACCTAAAACTTTTAGTAATTCATCTAATTTAGGCGTTAAGATAATTTCTGTACGGCGGTTTTTCTTACGAGCATCGGCTGTTTTTGCAGGATCTAAAGGAAAAAATTCTCCTCGTCCGGCAGCACTTATACGTTTAGGATCTATGCCGGGGCTGCTTTGTAAAATAATTTTAGTAACGGATGTAGCACGCATAACACTCAAATCCCAATTATCTTTAATTTCTCCGTTGCCATGCATGGGCACATCATCCGTATGCCCTTCAACCATTATATTTATATCAGGGTTCTGGTCTAAAACTTTAGCTACATTTTTTAAGGCTTCTATCCCTTTCGGCTCTACGGCAGTTTTACCACTTGCAAAAAGTAAAGATTCATCCATGCTTACATAAATTTTACCATTTTTTTGCGTAATGGTTAAGCCTTTATTTTCAAAATTATAAAGGGCATCGCTTAGTTTCTTTTTTAAATCAGCAGCGGCTTGATCTTTTTGTTTTAAAACAGCCTCTAACTCATTTACACGTTTTTCGCGTAATTGCAATTGAGTAGATAATGAATCTAAACTTTGTTTTTGTTTATTAAGCTGGGCTGATAAAGTATTAAGTTGTACTGATAATGCATTTAATTCATCTTGTTTTTTTAACAATTGCGTTTGCGTTGTCTGCAAATCGCCACTCAATTTGGCATTATCCTTTTCGCTGCTGGTTAATTGTCTGTTTAATTTATCCATCAACTCATCATTTAGCTGATTAAGCTTATCATACTTAACTGTAAGTATGCGATAATTAGACCCCATTACATTGGTATCGCGACGTAACCCCTCAATATCCTTTGTATCGCGGATAATTTGGTCACTCATATCTTTCATTTTTGCTTCATTAGCTTGCGAGCTTGTTTTAAGAGCCGATAACTCATTTTCACAAGCTTTTTGCTTATCCTGACACTCTTCTAACTGGCGTTGCGGAACACAAGAAGTCAAAAATGTTGCAATTATTATAACGATGTAAAACGATTTTTTAATCATGGTAAACAATTTATTGTTAGCAAAAATATGCTTACAAGTGTAAATAATTACCGCTTTTTTTGAAACTTTTAAACAATTAATAGCGTATAAGTAAACTAACTATGAGCACACTTAAAAACAACTGGCTTACTGAAAATCATATTGATTTTGAGTACAAAAAATACATGGTGTTGGGCTACTTACAAGATGTAAAAAACCAATATGAACGTCAAGAGTTGTATCCTGCACTGGCAGACGTTATTGCCCATTATAAAAATCTAAAACAAATAAAAGATAATGCCAATAGTATAAAAAAAGGGTTTGCAAAAGATGTTACCGGCATTGATTGGCAAAAAATGGAACTTATTCGTAAACAAGAGAGCATATCTGATAGTTTATTTCAAGAACTTGAAACGATAATTGATTTTTCGATGCCTTTATTCGCTGATAAGATAAACATCGGGAAAAAAATGTATGATTATGTAGAGCAAAATTTATCGTTAAGAATAATCGGTATTGCTCCGTTGCGAAAAGAAGAAGGCTATCTTATTATAAATACGGATAATCAGAAAGAAATTTATGTATATCAATATGGTTTTTCTGCCTTACAAAATGTGCAAGAACGTGTAAAACAGCTATATACCGAATATATCAGCACCTATACGTATACAATTAACAACACTTTTGAGAAAATAAAACAAGATTTGATTTCTACTAGAAAAGAATTGCCAAATCCGGCTGTTTATGCCATAAAGAGTGCTGTTTCAACACCATTTACCGAAACACTTTTACCGGTGGCCAAACGCTTTTTTGTAGACAAGTTTGCAGCCTAACAAATCTCTATTTTTTTAACGCCATTTTTAGTTTAAATTTGTGGGGTAAACTCACTCCTAATGAATAAAAAACTATTTATCAGCTTGGCTTTTTTACTTGTAAATTTTGCCATTTACAGTCAATCTAAATTTCAAAGGATTTTTGAAAAAGGTTTTACCACTGCTTACGGTGCCCAACAAACTACTGATGGCGGTTACATTATGGCTGGTTTACATCAAGTTTCAAGTACCGATTTTGACTATTTAATAGTTAAAACTGATGTTAATGGAGATACTTTATGGACTAAAACTTATGGTGGTATTGGTGATGAAGAAAGTTACGCCATGCAACAAACTACTGATGGTGGGTATATTTTTGCAGGCATTGATAGTTCTTCAGGTTTAGGAGATTATAACGTGTATTTAGTAAAAACTAAGGCAAACGGAGATACCCTTTGGACAAAATCTTACGGGGGAGTTCATCATGATTTTGGGCAAGCTGTTCAACAAACTGCTGATGGTGGTTATATTATTGCCGGTTATACAAATAGTTTTAGCACAGGAGGAGATGATGATGTTTATCTTTTAAAAACAGATGCAAACGGAAATCTTACCTGGAGTAAAACTTATGGAGGCACTTATGGCGACTATGCTTTTGCTGTTAAACAAACTGCCGATGGTGGTTACATTTTAGCCGGCATTACAAGTAGTTTTGGCATTAGTCCTTACGGAAATGTAAATGACTTATATGTGCTAAAAACCAATGCAACCGGTGTACTTACATGGAGCAAAACCTACGGGCAGGATGGAGATGATTGGGCTTATAGCGTTATCCAAACGCAAGATGGAGGATATGCTATTACGGGCCATACAAATATAGATAGTACAGGATCATACAGTGACTTATATTTAATTAAAACTGATGCTAGTGGAGATACTTTATTTACAAAATCGTTTGGAGGCCCTAATTATGAAAAAGGGTTTGCTGTTATTGAGACTCAGAACGGTGGGCTTGCTATAGGAGGTTCTACATATAGTTTTGGAAATGGAGCGAGCGATATTTATTTACTTAAAACCAATGCAAATGGAGGTTTTGTTTTTAATTCAACCTTTGGTGTATACGGAAATGATTTTGCATATACTATATCGCAAACATCAGATAAAGGTTATTTTCTTAGCGGATACACCAGTAATGCGCTTGTAAGCAATAGTAGCTTTTACGCAATAAAAACTGATTCGTTAGGCAAAGATGATAGCTGTAACCAAACTATACCAACTCCAACTATCATAAGTGGTGTTGCTAAAATAAATAACCCGGCAACAATAATGGCCACCCCAGCTACCATTACAGCAAATAAAACAAATACAAATATGAGCTATGGGGTTACTGTGATTGACCCTTGCCCTATACCAATGAGTATAAAGCAAAGTGCAAATAAACAAACGGCATTTACCATTTACCCAAACCCAAGTAATGGAAATATTACGATTAGAACAAGCGATTTAAAAGAAAACACACAGCTAATTATTTATAATCAACTTGGGCAAACAGTGTTAACCAAACAGATAAACAATGAGTTTACTACTTTAAATTTAGATGTAAACATGGGGGTTTATCAAGTGCGTATTTTAAGTGGAAACGAACTTATTTATCAAACAAAAATTATTAAAGAGTAGCAGGTTATTTTATGAAAGAGAAAATTGAAACTATACTCCAGGAAATAGAAAATTTTTCGGCACAAAGCAAAGAACAGGTTGAAGAATATCGTATTAAATGGCTTAGCAAAAAGGGTGAAGTAACTGTTTTGTTTGACGATTTTAAAAATGTAGCACCTGAATTAAAACGCGAATTTGGAGCTAAATTAAACGAGCTTAAAAACAAAGCCCAAGAAAAAATAAACCTACTAAAAGAAAAATTTGAGTCGCAAAATCAAACTTCTTTTCAAAACATTGATTTAAGCCTGCCTGCAGAACCAATTGCTGAACTTGGCTCTCTGCATCCTATAAATATTGTAAAAAAAGAAATCACCAAAATATTTGAGGATATTGGGTTTACATTAAGCGAAGGCAGAGAAATTGAAGATGATTGGCACAACTTTACTGCATTAAACACACCCGAAGATCATCCGGCGCGTGACATGCAGGATACTTTTTACATACAAACAAATCCTGAAATTGTATTGCGTACACAAACTTCATCTGTACAAGTACATTTAATGGAAAATAATAAACCTCCCATTCGTACTATTTCTCCAGGCAGAGTATATCGTAATGAAACTGTATCTGCCCGTAGCCATTGCCAATTTCATCAAATAGAAGGTTTGTATATAGACACTAATGTTTCTTTTGCCGATTTAAAACAAACTATCTTATATTTTGCGCAACGCTTTTTTGGCGCTGAAACCAAAATACGTTTACGCCCTAGTTTTTTTCCGTTTACTGAACCAAGTGCCGAAGTTGATATTTCTTGCACCATTTGTAAAGGCGAAGGGTGTAATATTTGTAAATATAGCGGCTGGTTAGAAATTTTAGGTTGCGGCATGGTAGACCCTCAAGTACTTATTAATTGCGGCATAGATGCAACTAAATATAAAGGCTTTGCTTTTGGCATGGGGATAGAACGCATTGCCATGCTTAAATATAAAATTACCGATATACGTTTGTTTTTCGAAAATGATATACGTTTCTTAAAACAGTTTCAGTCGGCATAAAATGTCAACTCGTTTAGAGCAATTAAAGCAAATGTTAGCGCAAGAACCTAATGATGAGTTTTTGCAGTACGCTATTGCTATAGAATATTTTTCAGCAAATAATTTTGAAAAAGCTATTGCTTGTTTTAAAAACATTTTACATTCTAACCCCGAGTATCTGGCCGCTTATTATCAAATAGGTAAATGCTACGAGGAATTAAAGCAGTATGATAATGCCAAAAGCATTTATACCAAAGGCATAGAGCTTGCTCAAAAACAAAATAAAATAAAAACACTTAATGAATTAAGGGAGGCCTTATTTCTATTGGAAGATTAAATATTTAACCTAATTCCTTCTAATTAAAATAATTTATTTAATTTCCCATAATGTTATTAGGTGTTTCCAATAAAAAAATAAAGAAAAGTCTTCTAATTCTTTTGTTTTGGTCTTTGCACTTTTTTATGCCTGCCCAGCAAAATTTTTTTAATGTAAACACTTCCGATATAACTGATAGCGCAAAATTGTTTTTTCAGCAACAACTTAATTTTAATGCTCAAACAAGCTCAAACACCACTTTTACTTGGGGGCTGGGACATGGCTTCGAAATTGGCTTTAATGTTTTTGGTGTAAATCTTGACAACCGCACGGGAAAATTTTTAGTGAATGATAAGGACTATACTGCTCCACTTGGCCCCATTCTTTTAATTAACGCACAAAAAGCATTTCACTTAAACGAGCATTTTAAAATTGGTATAGGCACGCAAAGCGGATTAAATCTTACATCGTACTCCAAACAAATCAGACCTGTAACATTTGATTATGCAACTTTCGTATATCAACCAATACACACACTAAAATTAGTAGCCGGAGCTTATTATGGCAATCCTTATTTTCTAGGTAGTGGGAACCAATTAGGATGTATGGCTGGGTTTGAATGGGCCATTATTGAACATCATTTTCATATACAGGCAGATTGGTTATACGGAAACAATTCTATGGGAATTTGGGTTCCGGGTATGGTTGTTTATTTCACAAAAAATATTTCTATGTCTTTGGGTTGGCAATTCCCAAATCCTCATACCACCAATTCACAAGCTTTTGTTTTCGAGTTTACATTTAGAAAATCGTAATCATTTACTAGATGCAACAATTAAAATGGGTTGATAGAAAATTTGATTTTGGGTTTAGAAAAGAATATTTACCGTTTTTAATTGAAAGAATAAAAGCGACTGCGCCACGCATAGAAGAATTGATTAAGGGAATATCTGAAGAAAATTTATCTAAACAATTAAATAATCAATGGTCGATAAAAGAACATATAGGTCATTTAATTGATTTAGAGGAATTGCATGAAGCAAGAATAGAACAGTTTGCAAAGGGGTTAAGAGAATTGCAGGCGGCCGATATGAGCAATAAAAAAACATACGACGCTAACCATAATTTAAAAAGCATTTCTGAATTGATAACGGGTTTTAAAAAAGCAAGAGGTAATTTCATTTCTGCAGTAGAAAATTTTGAAGAAAATAAATTAACACATAAAGCATTGCATCCAAGACTGCAAAAAGAAATAACGTTGACTGATTTAGTTTATTTTGTGGGTGAGCACGACAATCATCACCTCACATTAATATCGCAAATAAATTTTAAAAGTTAAATCTATCCTTTCCTCGATAAGTTTTCTCAATATTTACTACCTTTATTGAGATGAATATGAAAAATTTCTTTTTCATTTTGCTTGTTTTCATTACTCATTATTGTTGGGCTCAATCCTCTTTTTCATCTGTTATTGAAAATGAAAAAAAGGCGTTTTCATTCTCTCAAAATGCGTCCAGTTGTGCCATAAGTGATAATTACGACGTAAAATATTATCGTTGTTGTTGGAATATAAACCCCGCTATAAACTTTGTTTCGGGTAACATTACTACTTATTTTAAGCCTCAATCTCCTATAGATAGCCTACAAATGGATGCCTCTATTTCTTTAAAAATAGATAGTGTCTTGTATCATAATTCGAAAATAATTTTTTCGCAACAAACCGGCGATGTACTTCAAATACATTTTCCTGGCGCTATTAATGTATTAGATTCCATTACAGTTTTTTATCATGGCATTCCGTCATCATCCGGTTTTGGTTCCTTTATGCAAAGAACTCATGGTCCAAATCATGAACCAGTTATATGGACTTTATCAGAACCTTACGGCGCAAGAGATTGGTGGCCCTGCAAAATGACGCTAACAGATAAGGCAGATTCAATTGACACCTACATAACTATTCCACCTGGTAATAAAGCAGCCGGTAATGGTTTATTAAAAGAGATTATTCCTCAAGGAACTAATTTAACCTATCATTGGAAACATAGACATCCTATTGCAACTTACTTAATTGCACAAGCCGTAACCAATTACACGTCATACACAGATACAGCTCAATTACGAAGTGGAAAAATGCCGGTTTTATATTATGTATATCCTGAAGATACCGCTGACTCAAGAACTTCAGATAAGCAATTACTTAAAGTAATTCATTATTATGATAGTTTGTTTGTGCCCTACTCTTTTGCTGATGAAAAATACGGTCATGCTGAGTTTGGCTGGGGCGGTGGCATGGAGCATCAAACCATGAGTTTTGTAGGCGGTTTCTCTATTGAATTGCTTGCCCATGAATTGGCTCATCAATGGTTTGGCGACAGAATTACCTGTGCTACATGGCGCGATATATGGCTTAACGAAGGTTTTGCGGTTTATTGTACAGCCCTTAGTTTAAGCCAGTTATACGGACAAACATATTACACTTATTGGAGAGGTACAACCAGTAGTAATATAACAGCTATACCAAATGGCTCAGTTTATGTAGATGATACAACCAGTGTAGCCCGTGTTTTTGATAATAGATTAACTTACAACAAAGGCAGTTATTTGCTGCATATGTTACGCTGTATGCTTGGTGACAGTTTGTTTTTTACAGGCATTAGAAATTATTTAAACGACCCAACGCTTGCATTTTCATTTGCAAAAACAAATATGTTACAACAACATTTAGAAAACGTGTATGGCAAGCCACTCAATAATTTTTTTCAGGAGTGGTTTTATGGTCAAGGTTTTCCATCTTATTTAGTTTTATATAATCAAGATGCGAATAATCAATTAAAAATAACTATTAATCAAAGTACATCAGATAACTCTGTTTCTTTTTTTGAAATGCCTGTGCCTATTGAATTTAAAGGGCAGGGGAAAGACACAATTATTGTTTTTGATAACACATCATCAGGACAAGTTTTTAATATTAACTTAAATTTTAGAGCAGATAGCATTTTTTTCGACCCTGATTATCATATCCTGTCAACAAATAATAAAGTAATGAACGAATATGCTTATTTAAGAAGCTTTCAATCGCTTGTGGTTTATCCAAATCCGGCTAATGATGTGGTAAATGTTGAAATAAATAACTTCGCCAATTTCCCTAGAAGTGTAGAATTATATAATGTTTTAGGACAAAAATTGTTAGAGTTTGTTCCAATTCAACACGAATTTTCTGTTCCACTTCTCAATCTTGCCAGTGGAACATATTATCTAAAAATCATTTCTGATGATAAGGTTTACACCCATAAAATTGTAAAGGACAAATAATTTACTTTTTTAGTATTGGCAATAAAATAGATGAAGCATTTTTGCCATCATGGTAAATGCGAATGGTTGATTTTACAAAATCTTTTTCATCGCAATGATAAATGTCTACAAATTGCTGTGGGTTTCTATCAACTAAAGGGAACCAGGAGCTTTGTATCTGAATCATAATACGATGTCCTTTTTGAAATGTATGGGCAACATCGGGCAATTCAAATTTCACCTGCGTAATTTTTTCAGGTGTAAAGGCTTCCGGGTTTTCAAAACTGTTTCTAAATTTTCCACGCATTACTTCACCACGCACCAACATTTGATATCCACCCATGGGATACTTATCATCCTGCGTATAACTAAATGTATCCGGAAAAACATCAATTAATTTCACCACAAAATCCGCATCGGTAGTAGAAATGCTTGCTAATAAATCTGCCACAACCGGTCCTGCTAAAGTAATATCATTATTAAGTACCCCTGTTTTAAAAGTAAGTACATCTGGTCTACGCGAAGCAAAGCGTTGGTCATCTGCCATATACTCGCGTGTACGTGCCAAGTGAACATCTTCAGTATAAGGAACAGGTTTAGCCGGATTACTTATATATTCAGAAAAACTAATTGCAGTAGTACTTGGTTGAGTAAAACTTAAAGATTCTTTTTCGTTTAAGTATATAGGTTTTACTTCTATATTTTTAGGAGGCCACTCATTAAATGTAGTCCATTTATTTTCTCCGGTTACAAAAATACTTGCTTCCGAAATTTGTTTAGCATCACCCTCCCCTTTTAAATAATAATTAAAAAATGGCATTTCAATTTTTGAATAATAATAGTCGTTAATTCCCTTGCCAAACTGAACATTCCCCAAATGACTTCCGTCTGATTTAGCCCAACCACCATGAAACCAGGGACCCATAACTAGTTTGTTATTTGTTGCGGGGCTTTGTTTTTCAATTACTTTATAAGTGTTCCATGCACCCCAGCAATCTTCAGCGTCAAATAAACCTCCCGTAATTAGCATGGCAGGTTTTATGTTTTTTAAATGATAGGTTATTGTATGCGACTTCCAAAACTCATCATAATTAGGGTGATTCATTTCCTGAGTCCAAAACTTAACCGTATCACCCATATATAATTTGGTAAGATTTTTTAGTGTTCCTGCTTTCAAAAAGAAATCATAATTATCGTCGCTGTTAAAATCAAAAAAAGCACCTTCTTCCGTTGTAAGTTTCGGGCGAGGTTTTCCAAAAAAATAATCAAAGCCATATGTATCTAACAGAAAAAAAGCACCGTTGTGATGCACATCATCACCAATAAACCAATTGGTAACAGGTGCCTGAGGACTCACTGCTTTTAAAGCCGGATGGCCACTCAATGCTGCCATAGTAGAATAAAAACCGGGATATGAAATGCCGCTCACACCCACTTTTCCATTATTTATTGGAATATTTTTCACCATCCAATCAATCGCATCATATGTATCGCTGGCTTCATCTATCTCTTTAGGTGATTTTTTATTTTCTATATACGGACGTATATCTTCAAATTCACCTTCGCTCATAAACCTACCGCGAACATCCTGCATTACAACAATGTATTTTTCTTTAAAATAACATTTCGTATTTCTACTCCAAAAATTCTTAAATTTCCCTTCGCCGTAAGGAGCGCATGAGTAAGGCGTTCTCATAAGCATTATGGGGTGTTTTTGCGAAGAGTCTTTTGGGATGTAAATAGAGGTAAAAAGCTTTACTCCATCCCGCATCGGAATGCTGCGCTCAATTTTAAAATAGTTGTTTACTATCCAAGCAGAATCTTGTTTAAGCTCTTTTGTTTTTTCAGCTAATGTTTGTGCTGTAAGTGAGTTGCAAATAAAAA
>Ga0209622_1000072_pt1 | contig 11247 bp, 8 predicted proteins | sample TexAe_OM3H0_M2_FD_187943 | JGI IMG/M metagenome (GOLD analysis project Ga0209622, IMG submission 187943) | Forest soil microbial communities from Davy Crockett National Forest, Groveton, Texas, USA - Texas A ecozone_OM3H0_M2 (SPAdes) (version 2) | ecosystem: Environmental > Terrestrial > Soil >...
GCACCTTTTAAAGATTTGTTTTTAGGTAACGCCCCTATAAAATATCCACGTGTGGCCGATACACAAAAATGTTTGCGTGTTAGCGGTAAGCATAATGATTTAGAAGAAGTTGGTGTTGACACTTATCACCACACCATGTTTGAAATGCTTGGTAACTGGAGTTTTGGCGATTATTTTAAAAAGGAAGCCATTAGCTGGGCTTGGGAACTTTTAACCAACGTTTATAAAATTGATAAAGACCGTTTATATGTTACCGTGTTTGAAGGTAGCGCAGATGATAAATTGGCTTTTGACCAAGAGGCTTATGACATTTGGAAACAATTTATACCTGAAGACCGCATTTTACGAGGCAACAAAAAAGATAATTTTTGGGAGATGGGCGACCAAGGTCCTTGTGGACCTTGCAGCGAAATACATTGCGACATGCGATCTGACGAAGAACGCAAAAAACAAGATGGTAAAATATTAGTAAACGCAAGTCACCCACAAGTTATTGAAATTTGGAACAATGTGTTTATGGAATTTGAGCGTAAGGCAGATGGCTCTTTACACAAACTACCTAAACAACATGTAGATACAGGGATGGGTTTTGAACGCCTTTGTATGGTGTTGCAAAACAAACAATCTACCTACGATACGGATGTGTTTACAGCACTTCTTGAAAAAGTAGAAAGCCTTTGCAACCATCATTATAAACCACAAGATGAGGCTCATCATAAATCACAGCAGGTTATAAACATTGCCATGCGTGTTATTGTTGATCATATACGCGCTATATCTTTTTCTATTGCCGATGGACAATTACCAAGTAATACAGGTGCCGGTTATGTAATTCGTAGGATTTTGCGCCGTGCTATTCGTTATGGTTATCAATCGTTAGGGTTAAAGGAGCCGTTTATGTACCGCTTGGTGCCGGTATTGGCAAACCACATGGGGCATGCCTTTCCGGAATTAGTATCTCAAAAATTATTGATTGAAAAAGTAATTAAAGAGGAAGAAACTTCGTTTTATAAAACACTTGATATTGGTTTACGCCGTATTGATAATATGTGTTTAGACATTGTAAATAATAACAAGAAGAAAGAAATTGAAGGTAAAGTAGTGTTTGAGTTATACGATACATTTGGCTTTCCACTTGATTTAACTTCGTTAATTGTACGTGGTTATGGTTTATCCATCAACGAAAAAGAATTTGACGCTTGTTTAGATGAGCAAAAAAATCGTTCGCGTGCTGCTACACAAGTAAATACAGATGATTGGGTTTACACTGCGGTACAATGGAACACCGATAAAGGCAGAGAAGTAAAATTTGTTGGCTACGAAGAAACAGATGTTGAATGTTACATTACACGTTACCGCAAAGTAAAAGCTAAAAATAAAGAGCAATTTCAATTAGTGCTTAACGTTACTCCTTTTTATGCTGAAAGTGGTGGACAGGTAGGCGATTCGGGCGTTTTAATTAGCGCTAATGAAAAAATGATTATCACCGATACTAAAAAGGAAAATGGAATTACAATACATTTTACTGATAAGTTACCTGAAAATATTTCATCGTCGTTTATGGCTCATGTAGATAAAGCAAGACGTACGTTAATTGCCAACAACCACAGCGCAACACATTTGCTGCATGCTGCATTACGTAAAGTTTTAGGAACACATGTTGAGCAAAAAGGCAGCTTGGTAAACGAAGAGCATTTGCGTTTTGACTTCTCTCATTTTTCTAAAATAACGGAAGAAGAAATTAATGAGATTGAACGCATTGTAAATGAAAAAATAAGAGAAAACATTGCATCGGATATACAATTGGTTGCTTTAGAAGACGCAAAAAAAACTGGTGCTATGGCCTTGTTTGGCGAAAAATACGGCGACATAGTGCGTGTAGTTGCTTTTGACAGAAACTACTCGATGGAGCTTTGTGGTGGTACACATGTTAAAGCAACCGGACAAATTGGTTATTTTAAAATAACATCAGAAGGGGCTGTGGCTGCGGGAATACGTCGTATAGAAGCCATCACCTCATTAAAAGCTGAAGAGTTTTTTGAGCATCAAACAGAGCAATTACATCAGATAAAACACCTGCTTAAAAATCCGGCAGATGTAATAAAAAGCGTTACTGCTTTATTAGAAGAAAATCATGCCTTGCAAAAACAATTGCAACATTTTTTGAAAGAAAAATCTAACCTGCTTAAAAAAGATTTACTTACTAAAAAGCAAACTGTAAACGGCATTAGCTTAATTGCCGAGAAAATTGAATTAGATAGTGCCGAAGAAATTAAAAATCTCTTATTTGATTTACGTACGCAAGTAGATAATTTATATTGCGTGGTGGGTGCAGAGGTTAAAGGCAAGCCAAGCATTTCGGTTATTATATCTGATAATTTAGTGAAAGATAAAAACTTAGATGCCGGAAAAATTGTACGCGAAGTTGCCAAAGAAATTAATGGTGGCGGTGGCGGACAATTGTTTTACGCACAAGCTGGCGGCAGTAAATCAGAAGGTTTACAAGCTGCTATAGCTAAAGCTAAAGCGTTTATTAATTAATACAATGGAGTACAATAAAAACTTTTCACTATTTAGTGCCTACGATTTTTTGGTGGCAAACAAACTTGGAAAAGAGAGTGATGAGATTAAAAACTCACCTGATAAATTCAAATCTTATTCAAGCACTCTTAAACGAGCTAAAATTATCACTTTAGTACAGAACAAAAAATTAGCAGATAAATTCTATTCAACGGTTTGGCCATCTGGATTAACTGAAAAAGGAAAAACAAGAGTTAAGTTTTTTGAAAATCTTGTTACACGGTTTAATGGCGACCAAGAAGGAACAATAACCGAAGATGAAGAAGAAATTACAACAGAAGAGAATGAATTTGCCTATGAAAATGATTTACAAAACTATCTTATAAAAAACCTATCAGTAATTGAAAAGGGGCTTAAACTCTACGAAACAGAAAGCACAAAAGGAAAAGAGTTTTATGTACCTGAGACATCAAGGCGAATCGATATTTTAGCCATTGACAAACAAAATAACTTTGTTGTAATTGAGTTAAAAGTAAGTCGTGGGTACGAAAAAGTTGTTGGACAAACACTTTTCTATCAATCAAGTATAAAATCAATATTCAAGCAAGAAAAAGTTAGGGCAATAATAATAGCGAGAGAAATTACAACCGAACTAATAACTGCAACAAAATTTTTACCCGACTTCGAATTATTTGAATATCAACTCTCACTGACTCTTAATCCAATAAAATAATTAAACCCTTTTTACCGACCAAGCCTCCGGCTTATCGTTAAAAAGAACTTTGGTTTGCTCCCAAACCTCTTTAAATAAATCCGAATCGCGATAAGCTCCTAAAAAGGCTTCTTCTTGCCAATAGCTATAGGTAAAATAAATATTAGGTGTGTTTATATCATTCAGCAATTCAAGCTGCACACAACCCTCAAAACTTGAAATTTTTTCTTCATATTTATTAAAGAGGCTCAAAAAAGTCTCAACTTTCTCAGGGGTAAAACTTAATTTTACTATGCGTATAATCATAATTTAATCTTCAAATTGTATAGAAATATTAAAATCGGTGTTAGTGTGCATGCTCTTTGGAAAAAGTAGTTTACTTGCTTTCTCTCGGTTAATGGCAATTTCTAAATAACCAAAGGTGTTAAACAAAGCCAGTGCCGTGTTGGCACTTACATCATCATAATCATTAACTATTTTATCAATTTCAACTCCGGGTAAATTAATACTGAATCTACGGCCTGCGCTTTCTGCTTCAAAAAATGTTTTGGTAATATTGGTTACCACATTGCCAAAATCATCTATATGCAAACAACGTCCAATAATAGATTGTGGTGTAACCGTTGGCTGAAATTGCATTAGCTGAACGTAATCGTTACAAGGTTTTACTATTTCGGGCTGAGTTATCAAAACCTGCAAAGCCTTTACCATAGCATCTTTTAAAAAAAACAGGCCTGCCTCAAAATCTTTTCCATCAAAATAAAAAACCTTTGCCCTATGTGCATCAGGCAACAGAGTAATAAAGCCGTTATCTAAACAAATGATTTTTTGGTTATCAATTTCTATAAATAATAAACGCTTAGCGGTTTCCTGGCTTTTAACACCAACCATGTGAATTGTACCTGCCGGGAAAAATTTGTAGGCATTACCAAATATGTAAGCCGTATGGGTAAGATTAAACTTTTCTACATCATGACTAATGTCTACAATGCTTGCTCCTTCAATGCCTGACAAAACAGCCGCCTTTACCAAAGCCACGTAGTTGTCTTTGATACCCAAATCGCTGGTAAGAGTTATGAGCGGCATTGTTTATCTTGTTAGTAAAATATAAGTAGTGCTGTAAAAGTAATATATAATTTTGTGTTGAATAAAATATACCGATTTATTTTGAGCGAAAAAACTGTAAACATAGATGCCTTTGAACCTGTTGAGTTGTATGGTGTTAATGATGTAAAGCTAAATGCTATAAAAAAATATTTCCCAAAATTGCGCATTGTGGCGCGCGGTTTTGAAATGAAATTGATGGGCGATGATTCTGAAATTTCTCGTTTTGAAAAGAAACTAAAATTATTATCAGACCATTATCATAAAGCAGGCACCCTTACCGAAGCCTCTATTGACAGGCTATTGGGGCAAACAGGCGATAACCTGCTTGAAAAAAGTGTTGATAACGGAAGCGATATTATTTTATTTGGCGTTACAGGCAATGCTATAAAAGCACGTACCGAAAACCAAAAACGAATGGTAAAATCTATCTTAAAAAATGATATGATGTTTGCTGTTGGCCCGGCCGGAAGTGGAAAGACTTATACCGCCGTAGCACTTGCCGTTAGAGCTTTAAAGAATAAAGAAGTAAAACGCATTATACTTACGCGACCTGCAGTTGAAGCCGGAGAGAACCTTGGTTTTTTACCCGGCGATTTAAAAGAGAAGCTTGACCCCTATTTGCAACCCTTATATGATGCTTTGTATGATATGTTGCCGCCCGATAAATTAAATCAGTATATAGAAAGTCAGGTTATACAAATTGCGCCCCTTGCTTTTATGCGCGGACGCACCCTTGATAACGCTTTTGTAATTTTAGATGAAGCGCAAAACACCACACAAAGTCAAATGAAAATGTTTTTGACACGTATGGGAACCAGCGCTAAGTTTATTATTACAGGAGATACTACGCAGATAGATTTGCCGAGAAACCAATCATCGGGGCTTTTACAATCTATTCAATTATTAGAAAACGTAAAAGGCATAGATTTTATTTACTTACAATCAGAAGACATTATTCGTCATAAACTAGTAAAAGAAATTATTGCCCGTTACGATGAAGAGAAAAAGTAAACAATACAAAAACTCATGAACGCACTAACCGAAACTCATTTTAAATTTAAAAATCAAACATCTTTCTATAAAGGTAAAGTAAGAGATGTATATACTATTGATAACAAGTACCTGGTAATGGTAGCATCTGACCGTATAAGTGCTTTTGATGTGGTTTTACCACGTGGCATCCCTTATAAAGGGCAAGTACTTAACCAAGTAGCATCAAAATTTTTAAAAGCTACAGCCGATATTGTACCAAATTGGATGATGGCAAACCCCGATGCGGTTGTAACCGTGGGTAAAATGTGTACACCTTTTAAGGTTGAAATGGTTATACGCGGTTATTTAGCTGGGCATGCAGCACGCACTTATAGCAGCGGCTTACGTGAGTTATGTGGCGTAAAATTGGCCGAAGGCTTAAAGGAAAATGATAAACTACCCGAACCCATAATTACCCCAACCACCAAAGCAAGCGAGGGGCACGACATGGATATATCTCGTGAAGAGATTTTAAAGCAAGGCATAGTTAGCGAAGCGCATTATTTACAGCTTGAAAAATATACACGAGCACTTTACCAACGTGGAACTGAAATTGCCGCTAAACAGGGTTTAATTTTAGTAGATACTAAATATGAGTTTGGTTTAGGCAACGATGGTAAAATTTATTTGATAGATGAAATTCACACACCGGATTCATCTCGTTATTTTTACTTGGATGGTTACGCCGAGCGTCAAAAAAAAGGAGAGCCACAAAAACAGTTAAGTAAAGAGTTTGTTCGCCAATGGTTGATTGCCAATAATTTTCAGGGAAAAGACGGGCAAACCGTGCCCGAAATGAGTGACGAGTGGGTAAACGAAATATCTACCCGATATATAGAATTATATGAAAAAATAACCGGAGAGGCCTTTGTACGCAACGATGCCAAGGATTTAGCCCAAAGGGTGGAAACAAACATTAACACTTATTTACAAACATTAAATTAAAGCATTTTGGTAAACCCAATGCTATTTGTATTTTCGCAAAAAAATTAACTATGGCACAGATACACATTACAGGAATAGAATACGTAGAATTGAACCAGGATGAAGTAGAATTTACTTATAAACCCGATGTGCCTAAACTTAAATTAGTAGGTACAGTTTATGAGGCTAGCGAAGAAAGCGAAGAAGACGATATACAAAGCGTGGTGTTTTTAACCCAAAACCAGCTTAACAAGGTGCTTTTAAATAAAGAAGTTGAGTTAAAAACCATAGAAGACGGTAAATGGCAAACACAAAAGCCATTAACCCGCGAGCAAATCAAAAAAATTGGCTTAGTTACGTTGGAAAGCGAATATTTAGGTAAATCGGGTGAGCACAAGTGCTACGAAGTAACTAAAGTAGAGCAATAAGCCATTTTTAGCCGTAGAAATTAAATGCTTCTCAAGAAATTGAGGAGCATTTTTATTTTAGGCTTTTATCATAAAACCTTACAAACAAGACATAAAAAAAGCCCCATATTTCTATGAGGCTTCTCTTTTTCTAAGAAGAAAAATTATTTTTTTCCACCTTTTTTGCCTTTAGAAGCTTCTTCAGCTTTAGCAATAGAATCAGCTTTAGCAACTTGAGCTAATGAATCAGCTTTAGCAGCCATAGCAGCAGCTTCAGCTTGCGCTTGAGCAGCTTTAGCAATAGAATCAGCTTTTGCAACTTCCATTAAAGAATCTTGTTTTGCTTTTTCTTTTGCTTCGATTTCAGCTTTGCTTGGTCCGCAAGCAACAGTAGCAACTGCTAAAGATGCAACTGCGAAAAATGATAGTACTTTTTTCATTTGGTTTTTTGTTTTTTAAATTATGGGGGCAAAAATATGGGTTTTTACATAATCACCAAAAAAAATAATAAAAATTATGCTTATGCGTTTGTTCATTAAATTGTTCCTCATTGCCCTCATTGCATCTATAAAATGCCAAAATTTACCTAAATGCAACCCGAAGAGATTCCCCATATAAATAATGAGTCTAAATACATAGGCAAAAAAGTAAAAAAAGTTTTGCTTTGGTTGGCTGGTATATTGGCTGTGTTGCTTGTTACACCTATATCTCTAGCTCTTATATATGAAAAAGAGATAAAAGAACAGGTAGTAAATGAATTGAATAAACACCTTAAGGTAAAAGTTTATATTAACCCTAACGACATTGACTTTACCATCTTAAAAACCTTTCCTAAAGCGGCTGTGTGGTTTAAAAATGTAACTATTATGGGTTCTTTGCCCGATGTACCAAATGACACTTTACTAAAAGCAGAAAGCATTTACCTGCTGTTTAATGCAAAAGACATTTGGAATAAGAAGTATGAGATTAATCAAATAAAAATTAAAAATGCCGCATTAAAAATCAGGGTGAGCGATTTAGGTGAGGTAAACTACGAAGCCTGGAAAGCCGATGAAAGCATTGATAATAAAGGAAATTCAACTGCTTTTAAGTTAAATAAAATTGAGTTAGATAATTTTGATTTTATCTACAAGAATTACCAAAGCAAATTAAAACTAGTTTCTAATTTTAAAGAAGTAACTTTTTCAGGCAATTTTGCTGATGCAGCCTATGAGCTTAACCTAAACGCCCAAGGGTTTATTTCTTCGATTAAGTCAAACAAACGAAATTATATTAAAGATAAAAAGGTTACCATTGATTTATCGGCTGCTGTAAACAACAACACGTACAATATCAGTAAAGCAGAGATTGGACTTAATCAATTATTTTTTGCGGTAAACGGAAGCCTAACAAACGCAGATACTGTAATGCCTTGCAACATTTCGTGCAAAGGAAAAAACATAGACATACAATCGGTTTTATCGTTATTGCCTGAGAGTTTTCACAGCAAAATAACAGATTACGAAAGCGAAGGTGTGTTTTATGCCGAAGCAAATATGGAGGGTAATTTATTGGATTATAACAACCTTAACATCAACTCTTCTTTTGGTATTACTAATGCCAGCGTTACTTACACGCCTTTAAAAACAAAGCTTAACAATGTAAATTTTACAGGTTCTTTTACTAAAGAGAAATATAAATCGGAGTTATTGGTTTTAAAAAACATAGATGCCAAACAAAATCAAAATTATGTTGCAGGCAACTTAACACTGAAAAATTTTGCAGCTCCCCACCTATCTTTTGATGCTAAAGGCAAATACAATTTAGAAGATTTATTCTCACTAGTACCCATAGATACGGTAGCTTCTGCCAAGGGTGTTATTGATTTTGATTTAAATGCCGAATTAAACCTCAACGAACTTTCTTCTAAAAAAAATGATGCGGGTTCTTTAACCGGAAAAATAAGGTTAAGTGAAGTTGAAGTTGCTTTAAAAAATGGTAAAACCATACAAGTACCCGAAGGATTAGTGCGTGTTGAAAACGAAAATGTGTACACCGAAAATTTAAAAATAATTCATCAAACTTCATCCTTACAAATTAGTGGAAATGCAACTAATTTATTGAACTATTTATTTAAAGAAAATCAAAATTTATACATTGATGCCGATATAACCTCGCCTGCAATTAATGTAAATGATTTTTTATACAAGGCCTCAGAAGGCAATACAGAAAAGGGTTCTGAGAGCAACAAAAAAATAATCGCAATCAATAAAAACATTTCGGCAAGCATAAAATTAAATATAGATAAAGTTGATTTTAACAGCTTTACTGCCAAAAATTTTGTAGGCATTTTAGAATTAAAAGACAGAAAAATACTGGCTAAGAATTTTTCGTTTGCAGCATGTGATGGAGATATAACACTAAACGGAATTGCCGATGCAAGCGATACTAATTTTGTAAAAATAAATTGCTCAACAAATTTAATTGATGTTGATATACATAAAATGTTCAGTCAGTTAAATAATTTTGGACAAACCGCTATTATTGATAAAAACCTGCAAGGCAAAACCACGGCTCAAATTGATTTTTCTGCTACATGGAACGACCACTTGGTTTGCGATTTATCAAGTATTTTAGTTAGCTCGGATATAACCATAAACAAGGGCGAATTAATTGATTTTGATGCTTTAGAAAGTCTTTCTAAATACATTGAGTTGAAAGAATTAAAACGCATTAAATTTTCTACGCTAAAAACTCATGTTGATATAAAAAATCAGATTATTTCTTTTTCAAAAACTGAAGTAAGTAACTCAGCTTTAAATCTTGATATATGGGGCACACATAGTTTTACCAACGAAATTGATTACCATATAAAATTATTGTTGAGCGAATATTTGGCTAAACGCCCCGGTAAAAGCAAACAACTGGATGAAGAATTAGTGGAGAACGAAAACGACCCCGAATTAAAACGTTGTGTTTTTATACGCATGACTGGCACTACTGATAAACCTATTATTAAGTATGACAGAAAAGCTATGAAACAAAAAATTAAACAAGATTTAAAAGATGAAAAGAAAAACCTGAAACAATTGCTGCACGAAGAGTTTGGCTTGTTTAAAAAAGATACTACGCTTAATAAAAAAGAAAATACCAAAAAGCAAGACCAAAACTTTAAGGTAGATTTTAACCAAAACACCAAAACAGATAAGCCCAACGGCAAGCCAAAAACTAAAGAAGAGGAAGAAGATTTTTAAGGCGATGTTGTAAAAAAAAGCCCTTAGTGTTTTACAAAACTGTACAAATTGTACGTACTAATTACTATTTAAAAAAAAGGAGAAAAAAAATACTCCCTTTGGTCGAAATGACAAGAGCTTACTAACCGGTACAGTGGTACAGTGGTACAATTTACATAGGTAAATTGTACCACTGTACCAGTTTATGTAAATGAAAATATGGGTGCAATATTAATTTGGGTTTGTCATTCCTCCTTCAAAAGGACAAATAAAAACCGTTCCAAAAAAAGGGGGCGGTTTTTTTTTATTGACTTATACATCGCAACATTTTTAGTATTTACCTCAAAAACTAAATTAATCAACAAAACACTAGTGAAAAAAGTCTGTTTGTATGCTGTTAGTTTAAAGATTTTTTGCTAAATTCGTGCTGAGCAGATTATATATTATAGTATATGAATAGAAGTTTACGTTATATTTTTTTAACACTTTCTTTATTACTTACTCAGGCTTTTGTAGCCCAAAAGCTATACTGGGTAGGCGGTTCGGGTAATTTTAACGACCCAAACCACTGGAGCCAGCAAAGCGGTGGCATTGGTGGGGCTAAAACCCCTACAGTTACAGATGACGTTTATTTTGACGAAAATTCGTTTAGAGGCAGTTCTGTAATTAATATTATTGGAGGGGGGGCTTGCCGTGACTTAATTTTTGCAGACTACACACCCTCGGTTATTTTAAACGGGACTCAAAACGAAAAATTAATTATAAGTGGCAACATAAAGCTAAACCCATATATAAACAATCAGTTTTTTGGTGTTATACAACTTGTTTCATCAAAAGCAAATACACAAGTAGATTTTGGTATTTCAACCTTAAAAGGTAATTTATATTTTGATGGTAGCGGAAGCTGGAATAGCGAAACAATTTCAACTTCTGATAACTCGGAGGTGCATTTAAATAGTGGAAAAGTAACATTGGTTAACAGTGCTATTAATTCCGGAAGTATTTTTATTGGGGATAATGCAACAATTGATGTAACAGAATCAGTACTAAAAGCTAAAAACAAACTTTGGTTTAATAATCCATCTACACTTATTGATAATGGTTTATATATTGAAGCTCCAATAAATGACCCTACACGCTATAGTATAGGAAATAACCAAATACCAAACAACAGACTTGGCAATGGAGGCAATTCTACTTATGCTTGTGCGTTTACAGCCACGGTAATTAGCCAACCTAAATGTGCAACCTCTTGTGATGGAATTGCTGCTTTTACTCTACCTGCCAGTTGTTTTGGCACATCAGGTGCGCCTTATACAGCTAAATGGTTTCC
>Ga0209622_1000073_pt1 | contig 11079 bp, 6 predicted proteins | sample TexAe_OM3H0_M2_FD_187943 | JGI IMG/M metagenome (GOLD analysis project Ga0209622, IMG submission 187943) | Forest soil microbial communities from Davy Crockett National Forest, Groveton, Texas, USA - Texas A ecozone_OM3H0_M2 (SPAdes) (version 2) | ecosystem: Environmental > Terrestrial > Soil >...
CATGCGGACCATGGTGTGGCCGTGCTCCAAATGTTTGCCGGCGAGGATGTATCGCGCCCCCACGGCGAGCACCACGAACGACGTGGTCAGATAGGCCGCCGTCACCATATGCGCGAGCCGATAGGGGAAGCTCGGGCTGAAGACGATGTCGAGCCAATCGAGCGGATAGGCGACGCCGTCGCGCATTTCGAATCCGACCGGTGTCTGCATCCAGCTGTTGGCCGACAGGATCCAGAAAGCTGACATTAATGTGCCGCCGGCAACGGCGACCGCCGACAGCGTGTGCAGCCACGGCGGCATCCGCTCCCAGCCGAACAGCAGCACGCCGAGAAACGTCGCCTCCAGGAAAAAGGCGACCTCGACCTCGTAGCCGATCATCGGCCCGACCACGTTGCCGAGAACGGCTGAGTAGCGGCTCCAATTGGTCCCGAACTGATAGGTCAGCACAAGCCCTGACACCACACCCATCGCAAACGCTGCCGCGAAAATCTTGGTCCAGAACCGCGCGAGCTCGCGGTAATGCTCCTTGCCGGTGCGCATCCACATGACGCAGAGCGTCGCGACATACGCCGACAAACCGATGGTGAAGGCCGGGAAAATGATGTGCCAAATGATGGTGAAGGCGAATTGCAGCCGGGCAATGAGGACGGGATCGAGTTCCATGGGATCAATCCTCAAATGAGTGCTTACCGTGCCCGCGCGCTACGCTCATTCGGCGGGCGCTGCTAATCGAGACTGCCCGGCCGAAGCGGGCCGCTCCTTCGCAAGCAGGTCTTCGAGCCAGAGATCGTGATGTTCCTTGGCCCAGTTGTAATCGACCTCGCCGGTCCACATCGCCTCGAACGCGCCCTCCATTCCGAGCGTGCCGATATAGATGTGACCGAGGATCAAAGCGACGAACAGCACCGCGATGACGGCGTGCACCACCTGCGCGATCTGCATTCCGGCGATGTCGGTGACGTAGAACGGGAACAGCAGCAGATAGCCTGATACGGCAACCAGCAGGCCCGCGCCGAGGGCGCCCCAGAACACCAGCTTCTCGCCGGCGTTGAACCGGCGCGCGGGAGCATGCTTCGATTTGATGAAGCCGCCGCCCTGCCTGAACCATTCAATGTCGGTCTTATCCGGAATGTTGTCCTTGATGAAGATTGCAACGACGAACGCGAGCCCGATCACGAACGCGAAGCTCGTGAAATTGTGCGCATACTTGGCGGCCTCCGAGACCACGCTGAACGCGTCGTAGCCGATCAACGGCAGCAACAGGTGCTTTCCGAAGGTGATGTTCAGCCCGGTAATGCCGAGAATGACGAACGACACCGCGGTGAGCCAATGCGCGAAGCGCTCGACTGCTTTGAAGCGCAGCACCTTGCGTCCCGATCGCCCCGCCGAGATGCGGATCCGTCCGAGAAGGAGATACGCTGCCGCCAGGGCGGCAAGCGTGCCGAGGATCACGATCGCGCCGCCCCAATAGAGCGTCACTTCGTGGAAGTGATCCCATACCCGCCCGGCGGGCTGTATGAGCACGCGCGCCCGCGGGTCGAGCTGGTCGATGTCGCCTTGGATCCGCGGAAGCTCGCGAAGGAGGGTCTGCTCATTCACCACGCTCGCGTCCGGGTCGATGATCGGGGCTTGTTGGGCTTGGGCAGGCACGGCCAAAGCGATGACGCCTGCAAGCGCGATCGCGCCGAGTATCAAACGTAGCCATGCCGCCAGTCGTGTCATGCCGCATGCTCTACGTACCGATTAAGTCAAGCGCGACCAATCCTTCCCACGAGTCAAGGCCACGTAACTGAAACTTTAGTCACATGGCTGCAGCCAATCTCGATCCGGATTGCCTGGATTTGTTCAATCTTGCCGTTTCGGCCCTGCGAGCAAGGAAAGCCCCGCAAGAGGCTTGGACGCCTCGGCCGTATTAACTCTCTGAAAGGAAGTCGCTTTGCAGCAAGACGTAGCAATCGAGTTCTCCCGCGGCGCCTAGATGCGTCCTGTGTCGGGGCGACAACTTGAAGGAGACTCGTCATGATTAACTTTAAGAAAGGTTTGGCCGCGCTTGCCGTGGCGGTTGCTGTCAGCGCTGTTGCGTCGCCGAGTTACGCGCAGGACGGCGGCGTCCATATCAGCCAACAACGCGCGCAGGCCATTCACGCGTGCAGCGTCAGGGCCGCCCGTTATCCGCAGTACCTCTGGGGTAACCAGGAGATCTATACATACCGGGCCTGCATGGCCGAACATGGCCAGCAAGAATGAACCGGAGGTGGAGGGCCATGGTTGCAATCGTTGAGACCGTACACGCATAAATCGCCTCGGATCCCTCCGCTGTCCCCCCACAGCAGCGCGATGGGACTCGGGGATGGTCGCCGCGGCGGCCAGCTTTGCCCAGTCGCATCGAGCGCTGTCGACCCCGTTTTTGGTTCGACGCTTAATCCCCGCTGCGGCTCCGAACCGGCACAACGCCTCCTCGGCCTGCCCTACTCGGCACCCGCAAAAGCGCCGGTCGTCAGGCTCAATCGGTGCGCGGCACGCACTTGGCAGGTTGATCCGTTTGTCAAAGGACCGCTAGGATTGTTGGTGCACGACTTCGGCGCGAGAACCCAGCCCCCGATCGCCGTCGTCGAATTCGAGGCCGTCTCAGCGGCCGCATATTTCGAACTCGTGGGATCATGGATCTGCTTGAGACCCCCGACAAGGATTCCCCACTACGTGACGATATCCGTCTTCTCGGCCGCATTCTTGGCGATACGGTGCGCAGCCAGGAAGGCGAGCCTGTCTTCGCGATCGTTGAGCACATCCGCCGGACCTCGATCCGCTTCCACCGCGAAGAAAATGAAGTCGCACGGCGCGAGCTCGAAGCGACATTGAATAGCCTCTCGCATGGTCAAAACATTCAAATCATCCGCGCTTTCAGCTACTTTTCGCAGCTCGCCAACATCGCCGAAGACCAACATCACATCCGCCGGACAAGAGCCCACGCACTGGCCGCTTCGGGACCGCGCGAAGGCACCATGGCCCAGGCGCTAACTCGCGCTCGTGATGCGGCCATTTCCCGGTCCAGGCTACAGAACTTTTTCACGAGTGCCATCGTTTGCCCGGTACTCACCGCCCATCCGACGGAGGTGAGGCGGAAGAGCGCGATCGATCGTGAGATGGAGGTAGCGCACCTACTGGCGGAGCGCGATCGCCTTCGGCTCACCCCCGAAGAGGCGGCAGCAAATGAAGAGGCCTTGCGTCGCGCCGTGCTCACGCTGTGGCAGACCAGCATGCTGCGCGGTAGCAGACTCAAAGTCATAGACGAGATAGCTAATGGACTTTCCTACTACGATTACACTTTCCTGCGGGAGTTGCCTCGCTTCTACGCGGCGCTGGAAGACCAACTCGCTTCGACCGATCCCGCCTGGGACAACTTCGAGCTACCCTCGTTCCTGCGCGTTGGAAGCTGGATTGGCGGCGACCGCGACGGCAATCCCTTCGTCACAGCCGAGGTACTGCGACAAGCGTTGGGCATGCAGAGCGAGCGCGCACTCAAATTCTATCTGGATGAGGTGCATCTTTTGGGCGGCGAACTATCGCTCGATGCGCGGCTGGTCACTGTATCCGATCAGCTGAAGGACCTAGCGGTGCGCTCGCCTGATCGCTCGGCGCAGCGCCGCAACGAACCTTATCGTCTAGCCGTCTCTGGTATCTATGCGCGCTTGGCCGCGACGGCGCGGGAGCTCGGGCAGGCAGAGGCGTCGCGCCACGCCGTAGGTGAGGCGCCGCCTTACGCCGAGGCGGCCGAATTCGTTGCCGACCTTGGCATTCTTTACCATTCACTCACGGCCAATCGCTCTGCGACGCTGGCGCGTGGTCGGCTGCGCAGCCTGCGCCGCGCCGCCAGCACTTTCGGCTTCTATCTCGCGGGCATTGATCTGCGCCAGAATTCCGAGGTGCATGAGCGCACGGTGGGCGAGCTGTTTGAGATGACTTGCACTGCCTCGAACTATGCCGACCTCTCCGAACCTGCCCGCATCTCCCTGCTGCGCGAGGAGCTTAAGACCGCGCGACTGCTTTCTTCGCCTTTCCTACGCTATTCCGCTGAGACGGCCTCGGAGCTGGCGATCTTGCGTGAAGCCGCCGAAGCACACCGGCGTTATGGCAAAGCCGCGGTGCCCAACTACGTGATCTCGAAGACGAACGGGGTCTCGGACCTTCTCGAGGTCGGGCTGCTGCTCAAGGAGGCAGGATTGTTGCGGCCGCGCGAGCGCGAGCTCGACGTAAACATCGTCCCGCTGTTCGAGACGATCGCCGATCTACGCAACTGCGGAAGCATAATGGACGAACTCCTCGCCATGCCGGAGTACCTCTGCCTCCTGGAAGGTCGTGGTCGCGCACAGGAGGTGATGCTCGGTTACTCCGATAGCAACAAGGATGGTGGCTTCCTGACCTCGGGCTGGGAACTCTACAAGGCAGAAATCGCGCTCGTCGACACGTTGCGGCGTCATGGGATCACGCTACGTCTCTTCCACGGCCGCGGCGGATCCGTCGGCCGTGGCGGCGGCCCGAGTTATCAGGCCATCCTCGCGCAGCCCTCAGGGGCGGTGCAAGGGCAGATCCGCATCACCGAACAGGGCGAGGTGATCGCCGCAAAATATTCGCAAGCAGAGGTGGGTCGACGAAACCTTGAGATTCTTGCCGCCGCCTCCCTGGAGGCGACGCTCCTGCAGCCAGACCAAGCGGTGCCGCGCGAAGAGTACTTCACGGCCATGGAAGAACTCTCCAACCATGCCTATCGAGCGTATCGGAACCTCGTATACGAGACGGCTGGGTTCGACCGGTACTTCTGGGAATCGACGGTCATCGGAGAAATCGCCAGTCTAAATATCGGCAGCCGTCCCGCGTCCCGTAAAAACTCGACGCGCCTCGAGGATCTGCGCGCTATCCCTTGGGTCTTCGGCTGGTCGCAATGTCGGCTCATGCTGCCGGGCTGGTACGGGTTCGGAACGGCGATCAAGGCCTGGATTGCCGCGCGACCGCGGGACGGCATGCGCATCTTACGGGAGATGTACCGCGAGTGGCCGTTTTTCCAAGCGCTGCTCTCGAACATGGATATGGTACTAGCGAAGAGCAATATCGCAATCGCCTCACGCTACGCGGAACTTGTCGAGGACACCGAACTGCGCGAAGCTATCTTTCCGCGGCTGCGTGCCGAATGGCAGTACACGACTGAAATGCTGCTCGCCATCACCGGCCAGCAAGCATTACTCGACCAAAATCCCCTGTTGGCGCGCTCGATCAAGAACCGCTTCCCTTACCTCGATCCGCTCAACCATCTACAGATCGAACTGCTGAAGCGTCATCGGGCCGGCAAGACCGACGAGCGCGTGGTGCAGGCAATCCATCTGACCATCAATGGGATAGCCGCAGGGCTGCGCAACAGTGGCTAGTTTCCTGCCGCGGGTCGCCTGCTTTACGCCCATTCGTAAGCTGTGACCGACGTGCGTCGTGATTTCAGTACTTGAAGCGCAATCCCGCCGTAGTAGAGATGTTGTTGTTCACGAAAAAGCTGTTCGACAATCCGCCATTGAATTCCGACCAAAAGCAGCCGATGTAAACATCCCACTTCGGTGCAAACTTCCAGTCGATAACACCGGAAACCGCGTTCAACGTACCGGCGCATTGCGAGTGCTCTTTGCCGTCGCAGAATTGTACCCCGCCGGTGGGCGTGCCGAAGTGGGAATGCTGTTGGTAATGGTAATAAGCGGCGATCACATCCACCTGGTCGGTAACGGCGTATTTGACGCCGGTCCAATAGACGTCGAAAATCCTGCTAGCAAAACCGGCGGCACCGAACGACGTATTGCTGATATTCGTGTTGTTGAACACTTGACAGCCCAGGCAAACGAAGTCTCCTGCGATAGTGTTAAAGGCAGCCTGCGGATCGCTCGGCGCCGAATATCGAATCTGTTCGAAGCCCGCATACAACTTCAGGGGTCCATTCGTGTATCTGGCCAGCAGCATCACGGCCGTATTGTCGGAGATCGTCGCCGTGAGCACGGCCGGCAGGAACGGCGGTATCGGGTTTCCATTGGCGTCAGTGCTCCCGCCCAAAACCGCGGTCGATACGGAATCTTTCACCCAGCTGTAAATTGCGTCGAACGAGAGCACGCCGTTGGCGAGGTTCGGGATATCGCCGCCCACCCCGAATTGGTAGGCGCCATTGGAGGCGTTGTTCTGCCCGTAACCACCGAACTGCCAAATCGCCGCCACGCGGGCCTGGCCGACAGTGAGCCGATATTTCAGCGACGTCGTGTGCCTGCAGTTTTCGGTGTTGCCGCCGCCGCAGGTGATCCCCTGCCAACCGATGGGCGAGAAGGCGTAAGAGGCGCCCATTGGATCGTACTCGAGGACACCATCGTACGTCAGCGCGTTCTGCCGAAAGACCGTCAGCGTGCCATAGCTCGCAGAGCTGAGACCGACCCAACCGTTGCCGTTGTAAAACTGGCCGGCTCGGCTGGAATCCGCCCACGAGGTTTGCTGGTCCTGGGGAGTGCCGGCGTTGGCATGGGCCGATCCCGCTCCACTGGAGGGTCTGAATGAATAAGGATCGAAGCCGGCATCCAGGGCAAAGACCACAGAGGTGTCTCCGCCGATCGGCTCGGTCCCTTTGATGCCAATGAATGAATTTTGCAACCCGTTGGGTGCAACGTCCCACCGCGACGACCGGCTATATCTCTGGACGATGTATGCGGAACCCGGAGGGCTGCGCGTATCAAGCGGCGCGCCGTGAGTCTGGTAGCTAAAGCCCGCGTCGATCACGCCGTAGAGCGTGATGCCGTACCAGGTCAGCTGGCAGTCCGTTTCGATGAAGTCCCAAAGGCCCGTGCACGTCTTAGGCGCGGCGTTGGCGGTCGACACTCCGCAGCAGGCGCCAGCGGCCGCGAGGATCGTTGCAGTAAAAATACCGAGCTTGGTCATGGCAGCCCCCCTGCCCTAACTTTCATCATCGTGACTTGAAAGTTGTCAGTTGCAAGACACATTCCAACCTTGGCAGAAAGATCCCGATCCAGTGGCGTCCGTGCCACAGTTATCTTACATGGGCCTGACTAAGATTCTCGGTTTCCTGGCGCTGTCACTGCCGCCGAACCAAACCCAGTAAGTTAGAGCTGACGCGGCGGGATGGAGCTGGCGCGGACGTCCGCCGGCTCGGTCGCTGAGCAAACCAAAGTATAAGGCCTTCGATCGTTGGCTTATCCAGTAAATCCAAAGATATAGCTGGTCCGAGCGTGGTGCTGAGCCTATTTCCTTGGGGAGTGCGCTGAGCCTATTTCCTTAGGGAATACCGAGCCTATTTCTTTGGGGAATACAAAGCACAAGGCGTCGGTCTCTGTTGCAGGAAAATCACGAACGGTGATCCACAAGTATGGAGAGTTATGATGAAGGCACTTATCGCTGCTCTCGCACTGGTCACGCTGATTGCCACCCCGACCTTCGCTCGGCCCGCCGAGCGGGCTTACACGCCAGGCACGTTCATTTTCCCGACAGATCAACAACTTTGTCGGTCCGGACAAACCGACTTCTGTCACTGGCGGGGATACCCCCTTTGGCAGTGGTATAGCGGCGCCTAGTCGATCACCTGCCGATTTAATTTCAAATGCGCCGCCCTAGCGCGATCACACTGCAATCCCCTCGTGATAGGCGGTCAGCCAGCCCCAGGAGCCCGAACCGTATCCGCGCTTGATCACGCGCTCCTTGTAGATCTGGGCGATGATCTCACCGTCGCCTGCGAGCAGCGACTTGGTGGAGCACATCTCCGCGCACAGCGGCAGCTTGCCTTGCAGCATGCGGTTGGCGCCGTATTTGTTGTACTCCTCGATGCTGCCGGGAACCTCCGTCCCGCCGCCACCGGCGCAATAGGTGCACTTGTCCATCTTGCCGCGCGAGCCGAAGTTGCTGAGCATAGGATATTGGGGCGCGCCGAACGGGCAGGCGTAGAAGCAATAACCGCAGCCGATGCACAGATCCTTCGAATGCAGGACGACGCCGTCGTCGGTGGAGAAAATGCACCTGACCGGGCAGACCGCTGCGCAGGGAGCGTCGGTGCAATGCATGCAGGCCATGGAGACCGAGCGCTCGCCCGGCTTGCCGTCGTTGATGGTGACGACGCGCCTTCGGTTGATGCCCCACGGCACCTCGTTCTCGTTCTTGCACGCGGTAACGCAGGCGTTGCACTCGATGCAGCGGTCGGCGTCGCAGAGAAACTTCATCCGCGCCATGTCGGGTCTCCTCACGCCGCCCTGATCTGGCAAAGCGTGGCTTTGGGTTCCTGCATGCCGGTCACGGGATCATAGCCATAGGTCGTGAGCGTATTGACGCTCTCGCCCAGCACGTAAGGATCGGCGCCTTTGGGGTATTTGCTGCGTTGGTCGACCCCCTCGAACCAGCCGGCGAAGTGATAGGGCATCCATACGACGCCTTTGCCGATGCGCTCGGTGATCGATGCTTTCATTCGCGCCTTCGAGTTGCCCTCGGGGCCAAAAACCCAGACCCAGCTGCCGTTTTTGATGCCGCGCTCGGCCGCGTCGGCCGGATTGATCTCGACGAACATGTCCTGCACCAACTCGGCCAGCCATTTGTTGGAGCGCGTCTCCTCGCCGCCGCCCTCGTAATCCACCAAGCGGCCGGAGGTCAGGATCAGTGGAAATTGCTTGGCAGTGCCTTTTTCAACGGCCGTCTTCTGCACCGTAAAGCCGAGATTGGGGACGCGGAACTGAAGGGCATCGGGCAATGTCGGGTATTTGCCGACGAGATCGGGACGCGACGTAAAGATCACCTCGCGGTGGACCGGAATGGGATCCGCTAAATTCCACGCGATCGTGCGCGCTTTCGCGTTGCCATAAGGGCTGCACCCGTGCGCGATCGCGACCCGTTGGATGCCGCCGGAGAGATCAGTCGACCAGGAGACGATGTCGGGATTGTTGCCGCCAACTTTCTCAATGACCGTAAGTTCCTGAGGCGTGAGATCCTTGTCCCATCCGAGCTTCTTGAGCACGCCGAGCGTGAACTCGGGATAGCCGTCCTTGAGCTCGGAGCCGACCGAATAGGACCTATCGGCGAGCAAGCTCTCGCCGTTGCGTTCGACGCCGAAGCGCGCGCGGAACGTCCCACCGCCTTCCTTCACCGCCACGTTAGTGTCGTACAGGATCGGGCTGCCGGGGTGTTTCAACTCGGGCGTGCCCCAGCACGGCCAGGGCAGGCCGTAAACTTCGCCGCCCACCTCCGGATCCTCCTTCGGCGCGCGCAGCGTCACCACATCGAATTTGGACTGGTTGCGCATATGCGCCTTGAGCCGCTCGGGCGACTGGCCGCAATAGCCGGTCGACCAGCCACCGCGGTTGATCTCGCGCAGGATGTCCTCTGCCGAGACGTGGCCGTTCTCGACCTTGATGTTCTTGAACAGTTGCTCGGCGAAGCTCAGCTTGCGCGCCAGCAAGTACATGATGTCGTAATCGTTCTTGCACTCGAAGACCGGTTTGACGATCTGCTCGCCCCATTGCAGCGAGCGATTCGAGGCGGTGCGCGATCCGTTCATTTCGAAGCTGGTACATGCCGGCAGGATATACGTGCCGTTCTTGCGCTCGGAGAGGACCGCCCACGTGGTCGGATACGGGTCGCACACGACCAGCAGGTCGAGCTTCTCGATCCCTTTGGCCGCCTGCGGCATGCGCGTAATCGTGTTGCCGCCATGCCCCATGATGAACATGGCCTTCATGGTGTCCGGCTGGCTAACCTGGTCCTTCGGCAGCAAGGTCGCATCGAACCAGCGCGTGCTGGTGACACCCGGCGCTTCCATGAATGTTTTGTTGGCGAAGCGGGAGAGCATCCACTCGTAATCGACCTCCCACACGCGGCACCAATGCCTCCAGGCATCCTCGGCGAGGCCGTAATAGAGCGGCAGCGTCGTCACATCGAGGCCGAGATCGGTCGCGCCCTGGACGTTGTCGTGGCCGCGGAAGATGTTGGCGCCGGCGCCCATATGGCCGACATTGCCGGTGGCGAGCAGCAAGATGCAGCTCGCGCGAACATTGGCCGTCCCGAACGAATATTGGGTCTGGCCCATGGCCCAGATCAGCGTCGACGGCCGTTGCTTCGCGAAGATCTCGGCAATGCGTCCGACCTGTGCTTCCTTGAGGCCGGTGACGCGCTCGACCTCGTCGGGCGGCCACTTCTCGACCTCCTTGCGGATCTCGTCCATGCCGTAGACGCGCTGCCGGATGAATTCCTTGTCCTCCCAGCCGTTGCGGAAGATGTGCCAGAGCATTCCGTAAATGGTCGGAATGTGCACGCCCGGGCGAACGCGCACATATTCGGTGGCGTGGGCCGCCGTCCGCGTGAAACGCGGATCGATGACGATCATGTTCGCGCGATTGAGCTCCTTGCCTTCGAGGATGTGCTGGAGCGAGACCGGATGCGCCTCCGCCGGATTGCCGCCCATGATCATGATGGTCTTGGCGTTGCGGATGTCGTTGTAGCTGTTGGTCATCGCGCCGTAGCCCCAGGTGTTGGCCACGCCGGCAACAGTGGTGGAGTGACAGATGCGCGCCTGGTGATCCGAGTTGTTGGTGCCCCAAAAGGCGGCGAACTTCCGGTTGAGATAGGCGGCTTCATTGGTGAACTTGGCGGAGCCGAGCCAATAGACGGAGTCCGGCCCCGATTTGGCGCGGATTTCGAGCAACTTGGTGCCGATCTCCTCGATCGCCTGATCCCACGAGATGCGCTGCCAGGCGCCATCCACGAGCTTCACCGGGTAGCGCAGCCGGCGTTCGCTCGACACGTCGTCGCGCACCGCTGCGCCCTTGGCGCAGTGCGAGCCGCGATTGATCGGACTGTCCCAAGCCGGTTCCTGTTCGATCCACACGCCGTTGGCCACATGCGCGATGACCGTGCAGCCGACCGAGCAATGCGTGCAGACATTCCTGTGGACCGTGACCGCGGCGCCGGGAGGCGGCGGTGGACCGGCCTGCGCCTTGCGGACAGCACCCACTGACAGAGTTCCGACCGCGGCGAGGCTGCCCGCGACGAGGCCGGATCGGCGCAGAAAGCTGC
>Ga0209622_1000074_pt1 | contig 11010 bp, 9 predicted proteins | sample TexAe_OM3H0_M2_FD_187943 | JGI IMG/M metagenome (GOLD analysis project Ga0209622, IMG submission 187943) | Forest soil microbial communities from Davy Crockett National Forest, Groveton, Texas, USA - Texas A ecozone_OM3H0_M2 (SPAdes) (version 2) | ecosystem: Environmental > Terrestrial > Soil >...
AATAATAGTGTTTGCATTTGAAATATCTAATCCGGATTCAATAATAGTCGTAGCAACAAGTATGTCGGTTCTTCCTTCAATAAAATTAAGCATTACATCCTCCAGCTTATCACCCTCCATTTGTCCATGACCAACAGCTACTTTGGCCTCGGGCAACAAACGCTGAATAATACCGGCAACTTCTTTAATGCTTTGTACTTTATTATGAATAAAAAATGCTTGTCCGCCACGTGTAATTTCAAATTGTAAAGCATCGCGTACTAACTCTTCATTAAAATTATGAAGTTCGGTTTGCACCGGATAACGATTTGGCGGTGGTGTCGCAATAACCGACAAATCACGCGCACCCATTAAAGAAAACTGTAAGGTACGTGGAATAGGTGTTGCTGTAAGCGTAAGTGTATCTACGTTTTGTTTGATGAGCTTTAATTTATCCTTTGCGCCTACGCCGAATTTTTGTTCTTCATCAATAATAAGCAAACCTAAATCTTTAAATTTAATTTGATTGCTAAGTAATTTATGTGTGCCAACTAAAACGTCAACCTTGCCTTCGGCTAATTTTTGCAAGGTTTCTTTTTGCTCTTTGGCAGATTTAAAACGATTAATAAAATCTACCGTACAAGGAAAATCTTTAAAGCGTTCTGCAAACGTTTTATAATGCTGTAGCGCTAAAATAGTTGTAGGCACTAGTATAGCAGTTTGCTTACCATCGCAAGCAGCTTTAAATGCGGCACGTATGGCAATTTCTGTTTTACCAAAACCAACATCACCACAAACCAATCTATCCATCGGATATGGTTTTTCCATATCACGTTTTACATCGTTGGTGGTTTTTTCCTGATCTGGTGTGTCCTCGTAAATAAAAGAAGCTTCTAACTCATGTTGCAAATAATTATCGGGCGCAAAAGCATGCCCTTTAGATGCTTTACGCTTAGCATAAAGTTTAATTAAATCGAATGCTACCTGCTTAACACGCGTTTTAGTTTTTTGTTTAAGTGTTTGCCAATGCGTAGAACCAAGCTTATCCATGCGCGGCACTTGACCTTCCTTACCCGTATATTTTGCAATACGGTGCAGGGATGTTATGCTTACATAAACGGCATCGTTATCTTTATAAACAAGTTTAACAGCTTCTTGTGTTTTATCACCAACTTTAATTTTCTCTAAGCCAGCAAAGCGACCTATTCCATGATCTATGTGTACCACATAATCTCCCGGATTAAGACTTTGCAATTCTTTTAAAGTAAGCGCCTCACCCGTTTTTTGAAACGACTGCGGGGTTTTGTATTTATGGTAACGCTCAAAAATTTGGTGGTCGGTATAGCAAGCGAGTTTATTTGAGTAATCTATAAAACCCTCATGAATGCTAAGGTGTATGGTTTCAAATAAATTTTCGGCCACACGATTTGCATTTGAAACATCGGTTAAAATTTGACGTAAGCGTTCGGCTTGTTTCTCCGTATCAGTGAATAAAAAATTACTGTAGCCTTTTTGTTTATTTTCTAAAAGGTGCTTAAAAAGTAGTTCGAAATTTTTATTGAACGAGGGTTGCGGTTGTTGATTAAGCTCCGCCATCTCATCTGTAAAAACAGGGTTTCCGCTTGTTTCAATGATTTGTTTCTTTTGTAATGAGGTTTTTAATTCCTCCACATTACAAAATAATTTTTCAGGGGTTTGTTGGGTTGTTTCATGCAATGCCCCATAAGAAGAAACTGCTTTTTCAAAAAGTGCTTCGGTTTTTTGAATGAGATAATTTGAGTCTTTACAAAAAATTAAAGTGCTATCATCTGAAAGTGTTTCTAAAAAACACATTTTGTTTTCAGACATTCCTTCATTAGTAATGTTAGGGGTAATGTGTATTTTTTCATAACGGGCTGTTGAGAGCTGTGATAAAGCATCGAAACTTCGTATAGATTCTATTTCATCGCCAAATAATTCTATACGGTAAGGCATGTTAGCCGAAAAGGAAAAGACATCAATAATGCCCCCACGGATGGCAAACTGACCCGGTTCGGCCACAAAATCAACACGTTCAAAATGGTAAGAAAACAAAAACTCTTCTAAAAACTCAATAGACAGTTTTTCTTTAACCGCCAGTTTAAACGTGTTTTCGCTTAAAGCGGTTTTACCCGGTATTTTTTCAAAAAGAGCCTCGGTATAAGTAACAATTATGTTTTTTTTGTCGCTCGATGTAATTTTTTCCAGCGTTTCTATTCGCTGTTGCTGAGATGCCGTTTGGGTTTTCTCAAAATCATAGGCGTTAACATAGCTAAAGGGCAAATACAAAACCTTTCTATCTTGCAAAACCTGTAAATCATTTAGCACATAAAGAGCGTCTTCGTTATTATTACAAATAATAACAATGTTTTTATCAAATTCTTTAACGCATTGGGCATATAAAAAACTCCAGCCCGAACCATGTATGCCTTTTACAAAAAGATTACTTCCCTCAGCAATTTTTTCGGTAACCGCTGTAAAATCAATATGTATGTTTTGTAAAGACATGGTAAAAAGCCCACAAAAATCGGTATAAATATTGGCAAAGCAAAACCAAAAGCCATTAACAATAGGCTGTTAAAAGCCTTTTTTATTGGACTTGAAGGCTATGTTTTGTTTTCGTAACTTTGGTTATTAATGTTACGTTTTCGTTACATAGTGGTTGTGTTGCTTTTTTTGAGCGTAAATGTATTTTCTCAGCCATCTGAAAAAAAACTTACGCCCAACGATTATATTACCCGATACAAAGAAGATGCCATAAAAGAAATGTACCGATATGGTATACCGGCCAGCATTACACTTGCACAGGGCATGCTTGAAAGTGGTAATGGAAACAGCGCCCTATCGGTTTATGCAAATAACCATTTCGGAATCAAATGCCATAAGGACTGGACCGGACCTAGTTATATTTTAGATGACGATGAGAAGAATGAGTGCTTTAGAAAATATCAGGATGTTTTGGATTCTTATTCAGACCACTCTCAATTTTTAAGAAACCGCGACCGTTATGCTTTTTTGTTTGAACTCCCTAAAACTGATTATAAAGGTTGGGCAAGGGGTTTAAAAGAAGCCGGTTATGCCACCCACCCTAAATATGCCGAGCAATTAATTGATTTAATTGAACAATATAAATTGTATGAATTAGATAAAGATGTTGTGTTAACCATGCGTAATGTAAAAGAAAAAGCGCCACAGGTAAAATTAAATTTACGACAGGTTTTAAAATTTAACCACACCAAGTTTATTATAGCAAAACCCGGAGATTCTTTTTACAAAATCGCCAGCGATTTTGATTTAGAGTTAAGTGATTTATTTAAATACAACGATTTTAATAAAGGTGAAACTATAGTTGCTTACGAAAAGGTTTATGTAGAGGCCAAGCGTAGAAAAGCTTTAGAGCCTTACCATGTGGTAACCAAAGGAGAAACCATGGAAAGCATCTCACAATTGCACGGCATTAAACTAAGTTCTTTATATAAAAAGAATAGAATAAAACCATCAACCGGAGAACCAAAAGTTGGAACGGTTTTATATTTAAGAAAGCGTAAATCTAAGAGCGAGGCTGCGAAATAAAATACTGCAAAGCCAAATCGTAGCTCATTAAGCCAAAACCAGAAACAGAGCCTTTACAATGTTTACCCAGATAGGAAACATGGCGGTAATCTTCTCTCGCAAAAATGTTACTGATATGTACTTCAACCACCGGAGCAGCAATTCCGGCAACCGCATCAGCAATAGCAATTGATGTGTGTGTATAAGCACCAGCATTTAAAATAATGCCATTAACATTTTTAGCTGCTTTATGTAAAGTGTTTATTAATTCGCCTTCTACATTACTCTGAAAATAATCAAACTGAATAGTAGGAAATTTTGCTTTTAATTCGGTTAGATACTCATCAAAAGTTTGGTTTCCGTAAACAGTTGGTTCGCGTGTACCAAGCAGGTTTAAATTAGGTCCGTTAATAATTAAAATCTTCATGGGTTAAAAATACTAATTTCGGTTAATGTTGTTTAATTTCATAAACATGTTTTTGTAAGTCAGGAAAAAACAGCTTAAATTCTGCTTTATAACTATCATAATCTTTTACTAATTCTTCAGTAGCGGTTTCCATGCCCGATATAAAATGTGCTCTGCGCGACATGCCCTGCATTACTTTTTCAATGCCTTCGATCTTAGTGTAGGCAAAAAGAATATCGTACTTAATCATGTAATTATAAAACTGCTGAGAGCGTTCAGGGAAAATTGCATGGTATTTTTCTAAAAATTTATAAACCTGATTTGTATAATCTCTAAGTGAAATTGTCGAATAATCTTGCCAATGTGTTGCTAAAAAATGGTCGTAAAAAATATCGGTTATAACGGGCGCGTATTTTTTATAGCGGGGTCGTAAACGCTCTTTGCTTTTGAGCATTTCTGCATGATTATCCGTAAATGTATCAATAGCACGATGCAACTTTATTCCTTTTTGTATTTCTTCCGAAAAATTATCAGTCGCACTCCCTTTAACCGAATCGGCTATAAAATTGCCTACCATTAGTTCGCCTGGTTCGCCTGAAAGAAATAAATGCGCCAAAAAATTCATCTTATAAAGATAACAAACTAAGCAGTAAATTTGCGGTAAATAAAACACCTTGAGCAATTGGAATCTTTTTATAAAATCGTTTGAGATGTACTTATCTGCTGAACGTTCATTCAGTAAAAACTCCGTAGAAGCTTATTTAAGAGACATTAAGGGTTTGGCTGCTTTTATGGAGGGGAAAAAACCTCCTATTACACCTCAAAAAACAACCTTAAAACATTTACAAGAATATATAAAACAAATAAACGAAATAGGTTTAAGTGCTTCAACTCAAGGGCGTATTTTATCTGGTATACGAGCCTTTTTTAAATTTTTGGTTATTGAAAAAGAAATGGATAATAATCCTACTACTTTGCTTGAATGGCCCCGCACTGCCAGAAAATTGCCTGATGTTTTAAATGAAAAAGAAATAGAGGATGTTTTAAATGCCATTGATAGAAGCACCGACGATGGTGAAAGAAACCGTGCTATGCTTGAAGTGCTTTATGGTTGTGGCTTACGTGTTAGTGAGTTGGTAAATTTAAAAATAAGTGAAGTACATAAAGAAGAAGAGTTTTTAATTGTGATTGGTAAAGGTAATAAACAACGCCTTGTGCCAATAAATGGCATGGCACTTAAACACATTGATATTTATTTAAAAAACATTCGTAGTCATATTGCCGTAAAAAAAGGAAACGAAGATGTTTTGTTTTTAAACCGCAGAGGCAGTATGCTTTCGCGGGTGATGATTTTTTACATCATTAAACAATTGGTAGAAAAAACAGGTGTAAAAAAAACAATCTCTCCACATACATTCAGGCACAGTTTTGCTACCCACTTATTAGAAAATGGCGCAGATTTACGAGCCGTGCAAGAAATGTTGGGACACGAGAGCATTACAACCACCGAGATTTATACACATATAAGCAATCACACCTTAAAAGATGCGATTATAAAACATCACCCAAGAAATAAATAGATTTAGAAGCTGATTAAAAAATCAACCGTAATTATATACGTTTGGCTATTGAATCCTGTTTTGGTTACAAAAATATTATCCTGTGCATTATACATTTTACCTTCAAATCTAATCAAAGACCCTTGGTAGGGCGAAAAATCAAGATTAAGTGAAGTGCCAAATACATTTGTTCCGTATGGAGTGTTAGTGGTTACAATTACTTGTGATGGATCACTATAATATTCGCCTCTTAATGAGGTTGAAAACTTATGTGCGAATTTATATTTTAAAATAAGCGAAGACCCGAACCATTTATCGTAATGTTGGTTGCCTTTAGATTTTTGTTGAATGCCATAATCAAATGCTGCCGATAGGTAAATTTTTTTGCTAAAATGAGAAGTAAAATACATATGGTTAAAGAATCTCCATTGCTTAGCTGTATCAGGTTTTTCGTTTCCTATAAAGGTGCTGTAATTAATTTCTGTTTTATCATTTGGTCTATATAAAATTTGGGTGCAAACCGGTTTGTTGCTGTTTCCCGGCGTCTCTTGTATGTTTTGCCAACCGTTTAAAAGTAACACACTAAACAACCATTTTTTTCCGGCATCGTAGGTTAACTTAGCGCCCGTTTGATAGTACGGTGTGTTTTCAGCCATAATAGAACGGGTTAGCGTTGGATTGGTAAGTGAAAAAGCAGATTCGTTACCAATATGCGAAGCAAAAATTCCGGCATCTAACCAAAGGTGTTTTACTAACTTAATTCCGGCATTTGCTTCATATATGTTTTTCAACAAACCTTGCTCGCTGGCATAATTATATTGGGCGTAGGTTCCGGCCATTAGTCCAATTTTCGACCGTATTTTATCTCCGCTATATGAGGCGCTTAATAAAGCCAAATTAATGTTAAACTCATTATTACGTTTATAATTATAGATAAATGGGGCCGATACTTCATGGTTTGGCGGTTGATTAAAATCGTAAGAATAATAGGCATCTATAAATCCCGAAAACTGAACCGTATGCGTTTTTTTAATTGTATCTGGCTCCGCAGGGTCTGTTTGAGCAAACAAACCTGTTACACTAAACAAACAAAATAGTGTGTAAAAATTTTTTATCATATAATTGATTTCTATAACAAATATGGGTTAATTCTGTCAAAAACAAAAAGCATTTTTTATTTAACACTAATAAGAAAACAAAATTTGCTTAAGCAGGCATAAATAAATCTACCCCCTTGGCATGGGGTAATTTCTTATCTTTGTACTCTAAATTTTTAACCATGCCTGGAACAGAATTATTTGGCGCCGAAGAGCGTAAAGAGATAGACGATGTGTTATCAACCGGAGTGTTATTTCGTTATAACCACGATGCATTGCGTAACAACCATTGGAAAGCAAAAGATTTTGAAACTGAAGTAAAAAAAATAACCGGAGCAAAGTTTGCACATGCAATGAGTAGTGGTTCAACCGCTGTAACAACAGCACTTGCCGCTAGTGGAATTGGAACGGGCGACGAGGTTATTGTGCCACCTTTTACCTTTATGGCAACTATTGAAGCAGTATTATTTATTGGTGCCTTACCTGTATTTGCTGAAATTGATGAAACACTGTGTTTAAGTGCCGAAGGAATTAAAAAAGCCATTACGCCAAAAACTAAAGCGGTTTGTTTAGTACACATGTGTGGCGGAATGGCCGACATGGATAGCATTATGAAAGTTGTAAATGACCACAAGTTAATTTTAGTTGAAGATGCAGGACAATCATTTGCATCATCATACAAAGGCACTTATACCGGTTTATTTGGTAAAGCAGGCTGTTACTCATTCGACTTTTTTAAAATTGCAACTGCCGGAGAAGGTGGGGTAATGGTTACTAACGACGAGACTACATATAAAAAAGCAGATGTATATAGCGACCACGGGCACGACCATATTGGTGCTGTGCGCGGCATGGAACAACATCCATATTTAGGATTTAATTATCGTATATCCGAATTACATGCGGCGGTTGGTGTAGCACAAACACGTAGAGTGCCTCTTATAAAAGAGAAAAATCGCAAAAACAAAAAGTTTATGCAAGATTTATTGTCTAAAACCTCCGGCATATCTTTTGCAAAACTGGCCGACCCGGATGGAGATTCGGCAACTTGTTTAAATTTATTATTACCCGATACAGCAACAGCGCAACGCGTAGTTGATGAAATGAAAGCTGCCGGAGTTGTAGGATTTGATTATTGGTTTAAAAACATGTACCACTTTATTAATCAGTGGGATCATATTAAAGAATTGCGGACTGTTTCTAAACTTCCTATTGAAGTTTTAGGTGCACCTCAAGATTATAAAAATTTACAATTACCAAAAACACAAGAAGTAATTGGGCGTTTAATTTCATTTGGTATAAAATACAAATGGACTGAAGAAAACATGAAAACACTTGCTTCAAAAATTTCTGAATGTGTTACTAAAGCTATGAGGCCTGTTCATGCATAAAAATTTTAAGAACATTGATAAGGTTACTTATGGTCGCGGCTCTTTTGCACAATTAGCTGAAACGGTAGAACCTGTGCGTAAAGAGAACAATCATTATTTTGTTTATGTAGTTGATAATTATTTTAAAGGAAAGCCTTTATCAACCAAACTACAAAACAAACCCGAGGATTTAATTTATTACATAGATGTTGACCCGCATGAGCCAACTACGGAACAAATAGATACTTTGCGCAATGAAATTTTAGCAAAGAAAGGTTTACCTAGTGGTGTTATTGGCATTGGCGGTGGTAGCATTATGGATATAGCTAAAGCATTATCTTTAATGCTAACCAATACCGGTTCATCTACTTTATACCAAGGCTTAAACCTGCTAAAAAAAGCAGGCGTATATCATTTAGGTGTGCCAACTATTTCGGGCACAGGTGCCGAAGTATCAATGACAGCTGTACTTACAGGGCCTGAAAAAAAATTAGGCTTAAAATGCGATTGGACAGTTTTTAATCAGGTTATTTTAGACCCTGAATTAATTGCCAGCGTACCAAACGACTGGTGGTTTTATACCGGCATGGACACATACATACATTGTATAGAAAGTGAAACCGGTATACGCAATAATGCATTTAGTTTAGCCTATGGCGAGCAATCGCTAAAACTATGCAGAGAAATTTATTTAGGTGATAAGGCAGGTCAAACCCCTGAGAATAATGATAAACTTATGGTTGCTTCATTAATGGGTGGCTTAAGTTTAACGTATAGCGAGGTTGGTGTTTGCCACGCATTAAGTTACGGCCTATCTAAAATATTAGGCACACGTCATTGTTATGCAAACTGCATTATTTTTCAGCACCTTGGCGATATTTATTTAAAAGGGCATAGCGAGTTTATGCAAATGATTGCCAAACATAAAATTGTATTGCCGCAAAACTTAAGTAAAGATTGGAATGAAGAAACATTAACCGCTATGGCAACGGTTTCTTATAACTTGCCTTTTATGTGGCACCATGCTTTTGGTGATGATTGGCAAAAACGTGTTACTTTAAATTATATTAAAGATTTATTTAGAAGATTATGATAAACAAAAAAATAGTAAAAGTTGGAAATATTGAGTGCGGAAGCAATGAGTTGTTTTTAATCTCCGGTCCTTGTGTAATAGAAGAAGAATCTATTATGATGAAAACTGCCGAGAAACTGAAAGAAGTTTCTGAGCGCATGAAAATAAAAATCATCTACAAATCATCTTTCCAAAAAGATAACCGTAGCAGTTTAAAATATTATGATGGTCCGGGTTTAGATAAAGGTGTAAAACTATTGGCTAAAGTAAAAGAACAATTTGGTTTTCCAATTTTAACTGATATACATTACCCCGACCAAGCTGCTGCTGCAGGTGCTGTGTGCGATGTATTACAAATACCAGCCTACTTATGTATGCAATCTACTTTATTGGTAGCCGCTGCAAAAACGGGCAAAGTGGTAAACATTAAGCATGGTCAGTTTTTAGCGCCCGATAACATGAAACATCCTTTGCAAAAAGTTATCGAAGCAGGAAATGATAATGTTATTCTTACCGAACGTGGTTACACATTTGGTTATAACGATTTAATTGTTGACCCTCGTGCATTTTTCCACATGAATAATTTAGGCTATCCGGTAGTGTTTGATATTACACATTGCGTACGCAAATATGGCATTCCAAGTTCGGATGCTAAAGGTGGTGCAAGAGAATTTTTGCCTGTACTTTCAAGAGCCGGTGTTGCTAGCGGAGTTGATGGTGTATTTATTGAAACACATCCTGAACCTGAAAAAGCTTTGTGTGATGCAGCTTCTCAATTATGTGTTTACGACTTAGAAGAGTTTTTAAAACCACTAATTGAAATGCACGCTTTAGAGGTAAAATACAGAAAGTAATTCTACTAAAATTTATTACTTGCTATTTAAATGAAGGTACGTTTCTGTTCGTAGTTTTATGTTTTGGCGCAGGTTCATGTAAAATAAATTATAATCAACTACATGAAATCTTTTCTTATCGGTATAAGGGTAATCTTTTAAAGTAGCATTTGGTCGATGCGACCATAACAAACCTAAAGAGGAAATTTTTGCATCGTTTAACCCGGCATCTACTCTATTAAAAGCCTGTGGCAGCCCACCTGTATTAAGTGTTGAATCCCCATACAAAGTATCTCTTTTCCAAGTTAAAGGATTTACACATTCTAAATCGCTTACTTTAAATCCATAAAAAGTAGTTTCTCCCCAAAGTACGGTGTTCCAAGTAATAAAACAGCCAACTTGGTTTGCCGAATCAGCAGGAGGAATGGCTTTTATATTTCCTTTTTGTATAGGCCGTCCAATAATATAAGCTGCCACCAATTTCTTTTTAAGCAAGCTGTCGTTTTCAATAAAATCGTGAAGTAATCTGATGGTGTGGTCGGTGCCCTGACTGTGTGACGCAATAATAAAAGGACGGCCTTGATTATAGTTTTTTAAATAATAAGTAAAAGCTGCCTTTACATCACCATAAGCTAAATCAAATGCCTGAGAAGCATTTCCTTTTTTTTCGGCATAATGCGCGTACGAAAATAAAACAGCCTGACGATAACGAGGTGCATAAACCCTACACATTTCGTTAAATACACTTGCCTGATTGCGAACTGCTAATTGATCTGTTTTTTTATTTACTTCTTCATCAGATAGATTGGCGTTCCATTTATTGCCAATTAAATACGTAGTTGGGTGTACATAAAACACATCTATTGGTGCAGATTGTTGCCCGTCTATTATACCTGCAGCATAAACAGAAACATCAGCACTATCTTTTTTTGTTGGTAAAGCTGCCCAACAACTATCATTGGCATAATTAGGTGCTATTGGTTTTTTAGTTGCTTCGAATTTATGTACAGGCACTAAGCAAGAAGACATAAAAAGTGTACATGCACTAAAAACTAACTCTTTTTTTACAGGAAATTTTTTGTGTTTAGATAACATCGGTGCTATAAATTACAGCTAAATAAGGG
>Ga0209622_1000075_pt1 | contig 10956 bp, 4 predicted proteins | sample TexAe_OM3H0_M2_FD_187943 | JGI IMG/M metagenome (GOLD analysis project Ga0209622, IMG submission 187943) | Forest soil microbial communities from Davy Crockett National Forest, Groveton, Texas, USA - Texas A ecozone_OM3H0_M2 (SPAdes) (version 2) | ecosystem: Environmental > Terrestrial > Soil >...
CAGGTCCATTTACTTATGTATGGCAACCTTTTGGAGGAAATGGGCCTACGGCAACCGGGCTTACGGCCGGAACTTATACCGTTACAGTTGTAGATGTTAATGGATGCACCTCTTTAGCTACAACAAGCCCTGCAATAACTCAGCCTACACAAGTTCAAATTAATATAACTAAAAATAATGTTTCTTGTTTTGGAGGCTCTGATGGTTCTGCTTTTTCAAGTGTAAGTGGCGGAACGCCCGGTTATACATATACCTGGTCTCCGGGTGGAACAAATGGTACATCAGTCGGAGGGCTTTCAAACGGAACTTATACTTTGCAAGTAACGGATGCTAATAGTTGTCTACAAACACAACAAGTAACTATTGCACAACCAACTGTACTTACTACAACCATAACGTTGTTTACAAATGTATCTTGTTTTGGAGGCTCTAATGGTTCAGCTTCTGCTTCGGTTAGTGGCGGTACAGCACCTTATCATTATAATTGGACCTCAGGTAGCATTAGCCAAACCGCATTAGGTCTTTCAGCTGGAACGTATACTGTTTTTGTTACCGATGCCAAAGGATGTTCAGCTAATGCAAGCATAACCATTACAGAGCCTTCGCAAGCTCTGTCAGTAACTGCCATTTCAACTCCGGTAAGTTGTTTTGGTGGAAGCGACGGAACAGCCACTGCAACACCTACTGGCGGTACACCGGGTTACTCCTATAACTGGTCGGGTGCAGGCTCAACACAAACAGTCAGTAATTTAAACGCAGGCACGCATTTTGTAACAGTAACCGATAATAATGGATGCACGGCAATTAATTCTATCAGTGTAGGTCAACCATCAGCCATAACAGCAACACTGGCTTTTACAAATGCAACTTGTGGAAATGCTAACGGAAATATTTCTGCTCAGGTAACAGGAGGTACAAATCCTTATACATATAGTTGGTCACCAATTAGTTCTACTAACTCCTCAGTGAATGGATTAGCCACCGGAACTTATAGTGTTTTGGTTACTGATGTAAAAAATTGTACCGCAACATTTACTGCTTCTATCATAAATGTACCGGGTCCAACAGTAAGTATAGCAAGCAGTTCTAATGTTTCTTGTTTTGGTGGAAATGATGGAACAGCAACTGTCAATATAATTGGTGGAACACTTCCTTATTCTTATAACTGGCAACCTTATGGAGGAATAACTACAACAGCATCAGGATTATCTGTTGGGACATTTACAGTTTTAGTTAACGATGCAAATGGCTGCTCATCTTCAATATCGGTAATTATAACTCAACCAAATGTTCTTTCCGTTTCAATTGCAAGTCAAACGCAGCCCTCCTGTTTTGGTGGAAATAACGGGAGCATTACAGCAACTGTTTCAGGAGGCACTTCATCTTATGTATACAACTGGTCGCCTTCGGGTGGCAATGCAGCTACCGGTATAAATTTATCTCAAGGCACATATACATTAACTGTTACCGATCAAAAAGGTTGCACCGATATGATAACATCATCTTTAACACAACCAACCCTTTTACAATCTTCCATTCTTTCCACTGTAAATCCAACTTGTTATAATGGAACCAACGGAAGTATAACAGCAGGTGCTAGTGGCGGAACACCTACGTATCAATTTACATGGCAAACAACTCCGCAGCAAACAACTCCACAAGCAACAGGTTTATCACAAGGAACGTATACTGTAATTGTTACCGATACTAAAAGTTGTACATCCACCGTTACGGCAACACTTACGCAACCCCAGCAAGTAATTACTTTGGGTGGAAACAATGATTCTATTTGCCTCGGGCAAAGTGCTGTTTTATCAGTAAGCGCAAGCGGAGGTTCAGGTAACTATTTTTACTACTGGTTTCCTTCCATAAATGGTACCGCTTCTTCACAAACAGTAAGCCCTGTAAGCAATACAAATTATGCAGTTACTGCATATGATATGAATGGCTGTGCAGGAAAGGCAGATACACTGCATGTAAAAGTATTTAGTTTAGTAGCGGGCAATGTAATGGCTTTTGCAAACAGTCCAATTTGCCCGGGGCAAGGAACATTAGTTTACGCAACTGTATCTGGTAATCCGGGTCCGCTTACCTATAACTGGACAAATAATTTAGGAAACGGTCCTGGTGGCTATTGGGTAGTTCCTAATCAACCAACTAATTATGTAGTTACAGTTAGTAATTCATGTGGAACAACTGTGAGAGATACAGCACGTGTAACGTTTAATCCTCCGCCCACCGTTTTAATAAACCCTGATATACTTAATGGTTGCGCTCCATTAAAAATTAATTTCAGAGATTCATCTAAAACCGGTAATCCAACTGACCCTATAACTAATTGGTCGTGGATTTTTGGAGACGGAAGCTCATCTACCCAACAAGACCCAACACATACATATAATAATGCCGGAACCTATAATGTAGTTCTTACAGTAGCTACCAGTCAAGGTTGTACTAATAATAATGGTTTAGCACCAACAGTAGTTACGATTAATCCAAAACCTATTGCATCTTTTACAGTTAACAGCCATCAGTTAGATTTACCTTATGATTTGTTACAATGTACAAACCTTTCTTCAGGGGCAACAAACTATAATTGGGATTTTGGCGACGGAGGAAACTCAGTACAGGTTGATCCAAAATATCTTTATACAACAGTAGGGAATTTTACTGTAGAGTTAATTGCAACCAGTCAGTTTGGATGTAAAGATACAGCTCGCACATTTGTAACAACAAACTCTAATGTTGTATTTCCTAATGCATTTACGCCAAGCGATAATGGCTCGGGTGGTTATTATAATAGTAGCAGTTTAGATAACGACATTTTTTTTCCTTATACAGCAGGTGTAATGGATTATCATTTGATGATTTTTAATCGTTGGGGCGAATTGATATTTGAAAGCGTTGATATTAAACAGGGCTGGGATGGCACCTATAGAGATAAGCCCTGTCAGCAAGATGTATATGTATGGAAAGCGCATATAAAATTTACAAACGGAAAAACATTTGATAAAGTTGGAGATGTTACATTGTTACGATAAAAGAAAATATTTAGTTTTTTTCTTTTTCATACTATCATTTTGCGTTTATCCGCAATTGAAAGATGGAGATAGAAAAAAGTACTTACAAAAAGCTGACGAGCTTTATGAGTACGGCGACTATTTTAATGCGTTAAAGCTTTACGATACTTTATTGATAAGCCACGAACACAATAATGAGTTAAATTTTAAAGCCGGAGTTTGTCATTATAATATTAAACGTTTCAGAAAACAATCACTTCATTATTTTGAAAAGATAGGAACTGGTTATACTAATAATGAGCTTCACTATTATCTTGGCAATCTATATCATCAGAAAAAAGATTTTGAAAGAGCCATGGAGCAGTTTCAAAAATATTTAAGCGGTATTTCAGGTGAATCGGAGCATAGTAAAAAAGAAATCTTTTTTCTTATAAATAAAGTTCTTGAGGCTAAAATTTTTGAATCGTCACCCGACCCAAGTGTTCACGTAGAGAATATGGGGGAAATTATCAATACAAAATATTCTGAGTACGGGCCACTCATTCCGGCTGATGAAAACTTTATGATATTTACTTCAAGAAGAAATAACTCAACAGGTGGGTTAAAAGACCCTTATGGAGATTATTTTGAAGACATTTATATTAGCAAAAAAATAAATAATGCATGGACAGAACCTGTTTCTATAAGTCCGAATATTAACACTCCTGGCCATGATGCAGCCACAGGTTTATCAGCTGATGGACATAAATTATTAATTTATCGCACAGACGAAAAACAAACAGGGGGCGATATTTATTATTCGCTATATGATGATATAACATGGAGTATTCCAAAGCTATTGGAAGAGGAAATCAACACAAAAGAGTATCTTGAATCAAGTGCCTGTTATGCTCCGGATGGAGAAACTATATTTTTCTCGAGCAACAGACCTGGTGGTTTTGGAGGCAAAGATTTGTATATGATAAAAAAACTTCCTAATGGAAAATGGGGTTTCCCTTTTAATTTGGGGCCTCATGTAAATACAATATACGATGAAGACGCTCCCTTTATACATCCTAAAGGAAATATTTTATTCTTCTGTTCTCAGGGACACCAAAATATAGGCGGCTACGATATTTTTAAAACAATTTTTAATGACGAAGGAAAATTTACTGAGGCAAAAAATTTAGGCTACCCAATAAATACGGTAGAAGATGATATTTGTTTTGTACTCAACACCAACGGTAATGTAGGTTATTTTTCGTCTGAAAGGGCTAATGGCTTTGGCGATAAGGATATTTACAAAGTGAGTTTTTATAACGAAAACCTGAATATTGATGTGGTACATTCTTATTTGTTAGGCGAAGATTCTTTATATATTAAAAAAGCTGAAATCACTTTAATTGATAAAGAAAAAATGAAAGTGGAAGGAGTTTACAAGCCTAATGAGATGACAGGAAAATTTATTATGATTGTTGAACCAGGTAGAGAATATTTATTACTTATAAAAGCACCCGGCTATAAAGTATACAGCGAATCATTTATATGTGATGGCACCGAATTGGTTAAATTCAAAATGAAAAAAGACAATTAATATGAAGGAAAAGAAAAAATATTTCATTTGCCTTTTTGTTTTGGCTTGTGTGTGCATGCGAGCTCAGGATTTGCATCTTTCGCAATTTTATGCTAACCCTGTTTACTTAAACCCGGCTTTTACGGGGGCCAATGTTTGTTCTCGCGTTGTGGGAACTTATCGTAACCAATGGCCAAGTATAGGTAAAGGATATGTTTCCTATCTTTTTTCTTACGACCACTCCCTAAGTGAAGTTAACAGCGGTATTGGATTAATAGTTACAAACGATGTTGCGGGTAGTGGTAGTTTACGTACTACTTCTGTACTTGCTTCTTATGCTTACCAAATAACATTAGCTAAAAGTGTTGGTATTCGTTTTGGTTTGCAAGGCGGGATGGGTTCCAAGAGTATAAACTTTAATAATTTGTTATTTGGAGATCAGATTGCCCGAGGTGGAAATGTAGCTACAATAGAAACAGCTCCGAACCATGTAACCTATTTTGATTCAAACGCCGGACTTCTTGTTTATACTAAAAAATATTGGTTAGGGATGTCGCTTTTTCATCTTAACAAACCTAATGAAGCGCTTGTAGGAACAGATGCAACATTACCCATGATGCTTTCTATACATGGAGGATCAAAATTTTTGCTTGGCAATGGTGATGAAAACCCTGACGAAGCTAAAAGGGTTTATTTTACTCCTGCCTTTAATTACATGCACCAACGGAAATTTGACCAATTGGATATTGGCTTTTATATCAACTGGTCGGTTTTAAATATTGGTTTATGGTATAGGGGCATTCCAGTATTTAAGGCTTATAAACCTGGTTACGCTAACAACGATGCAATTGCTTTTTTAATTGGCATAACAAAAGATAAATTCAATTTTGGATATAGTTACGATGTTACTATTTCTAAGCTGGCAGGTAACACTAATGGTGCTCATGAGATAACTATCTCGTATCAATTGTGTAAACCAAAAAAGAAAAAACCAAAAATGGTGCTTCCTTGTCCAAGGTTTTAATGTTAGATTATTTCATATTTCTAAGACATCCCCGCTTAATTTAAATATAATGTATGGTCAACCAAAAAATGGTTCGAACTTAGGTCTGTAAGAGGTACAAATTACATTATAATGTAATTTTTCCCTTTTAATATAATAAGGGTTAATCCCATCTAATTTTTAAATATTTAGACTTAAGGTTCTAAGAGTGGAAAAAACTATGAACAGATGGCTACGCTGATAAAAAGAAAGATTGCGAGTTCGATTTTTCCTAAAAGGCTGATTTTTTACAAAATAATCGTCGAACTCTTTCTCTGAATAGGGTGGTGTCTCTAATTTGGTCAATGGATAATGGTATCGGAGGGAATGAAAAAAGACAGCACACTGACTTTGGTGTGCTGTCTTATGAAGTAGACTTAAAACTAAATAGTCAACTTATCAAACTTTAAAGATTTGATGCCATTAGTTGAATTTAGATAATTATATATTTTTAATTTCTACTATATATAAATTACCTAACAATAACCAATCTTCTATTTACAACACCTTCGCTACTTGTAATGCTTATGTTATAAACTCCGTCAGTTAAGTTACCTGTATCTATACTTGTTTTTCCGTTTATAATTTGACTTAATACCATTTTACCATTTATATCATACATACAAATAATTGCCTGTTTACTATTACCTGTAACTGATACTTGAAAATTGCTGCTAGCAGGATTAGGATAAACTAACACTTGCTCATTAATTACATTTTTTTCGATTCCGGTTGCCGAAGTAAAATTAATAATGCTACCAACTGGAGTACCTACATTGCTTTGAATTAAACTCGCATTATCACTTGGGTCATCCGGAGGATTTGGAACTCCACCATCTGAATTAACCCATACACCCATTCGATACATTCCATCAGGTAAATTTGAAGTCTGAGTTAAATCTACACTTTCGTTTGAATAATCTAATGCGTGCATTTGCTGCATGCCTGAAACTATATATGTTTTGGCAATAATTGGTGTGGTGCTGGTAGGTGTGCCGGTATTATCGCAAGCTAATAAATACACACTTACCTGAAAAGTAGAGATGATGTTGTTGGAATTATTACCATCAGACAGCACTTCGAAAAATAGACCCGAAACCATTTTTGTACTATTGTCGTAAGTTGAGTAACCATTGTTACTACTAAGGTTTGATATTGAAACATTGGCATCTTGTGCAAAAGCATTTACCATAAATGCCAAACTTGCTAATAAATAGATTTTTTTCATGTGGTTTTGTTTAGTTTGCCTACTCACTTTAAGGCTTTTGGGCATACTCCTTTTTTTGGTTATTAATTCTTTTACAAATCTCGCCCCGAAGCAAAAAAATCTCGTTATGCATGGTTGCAATTACATGCACTATTGTTGCATGAATAACAACTAATTGTAAATCAATTGTTTAAAATAAATATAGGAGGTTATTTTTTTACCAAATTGCTTGGCGGGTACCCAAAATAATCGGTAAAATTTTTGGTAAAATAGGATTGACTTGAAAAACCACACATATATGCAACCTCGGTTACATTTCCGCTATTGGTTTTAAGCAGGTCTTTTGCTTTTTCGAGCCTAACCGTTCGTATAAAATGTGTGGTTGATAGTCCGGTAAGTGTTTTTATTTTTCTATGAAGTTGACTTCGGCTAATAAAAAGGGCATCTGCCAGTTCGTTTACCGAAAATTCTGAATTATCTATATTACTGTCTATAATCTCTACCGCTTTACCAATATATTCGTCTTTCCCTTTTATACGCTCTTTATATGGCTTTTCATCTTCTTTTAGCTGTTCTTTATAAGTACGCTGGTTATTTTTTATTGTTTGAACCAGGTTATTAACCAGCAAAATTAACTCGTTTGGGTAAAAAGGCTTGCTTAAATAGGCATCCATTCCGGCATTTAGTCCTTGCATTTTACTTTCTTGTGCCGATTTTGCCGATAAACCAATTACAGGAATATGCGATGTTATTGGATTTGATTTTAATTTTTTGGCAAAGGCTAAGCCATCCATAACAGGCATCATTATATCTGTTATTACAACATCGGGTATAAATTGGTCAATAAGCTTAAGTCCATCTTCTCCATTTGCAGCAGCATGAACCGTAATTTTTTCTTTTTGAAGCAGCGATGTAACAAAACTTAAAACATCCTTATCATCCTCTACTAAAACAACCACACAGTTCTCCTCCCCTTCTTCTGTTTCTCCTGTTGCAACAGCAACTTCATTTTCCATTGGAATTTTTACAAACAAAGAAGTGCCTTTTCCGATTTGACTATTAATAGTAATTGTACCCTGAATTAAATCAACCAACTCTTTAGTAAGCGATAAACCCAAACCTGTTCCGCCCGTTTGTTTAGCGTTCCCTGCCTGATAAAATCGTGTAAAAATATAAGGGATATCTTTTGCGGGTATACCGCAACCCGTATCACTTACTTCAATTAACAAATTAGTTGCAGCATCTACCTGAGCTTTTATACTAATGGTTCCTCCAACATCGGTATATTTTAAGGCATTTGAAAAAAGATTGGTTATAATTTTTTCGATAGCATCGGGAGAAAATAAATGATTATGCTTTGCACGCGTTATATCAACACTAAAATTTATGCCTGCTTCTTGCGCCGGTTTTTTAAATACCGTAGTTAATTGCTCTATAAACAAAGAAACATTTCCGAAGTTTTTACTTACAATAAATTTACCCGCTTCCACTTTCGATACATCCAGTAATTGATTTACTAAAGCAAGCAATCGATTAGAATTCCGTTCAATAAATAATAAATTATTTTTTTGCTCTTCATTTACCGAGCTTGTTTTTAACTCTTCAAGCGGGCCTTTTATTAGGGTAAGAGGCGTTCTAAACTCATGCACTACATTGGAAAAGAAACGCGATTTTTCTTGCTCGATAATCTCTTTTGTTCTTTTTCTTAACCAAAATGCATATGCGGCGCCACTTAAAAGTAAAATAATGATAATAGATATCGCAATAATTAAATAGGACTTGTTTTTTTCTTTAGCTATCTGCAAATCGCTTGCTATTAACTCTATCTCTTGTTCCTTTATTTTTTGATCCTTTATAGTGCTTTTAAATTTCGCCTCAAGAGCTAAAATAGCTTCTTGTTTTTCTTGCGCTAAAGTAGAGTCTTTTATTATTGAAGCTTTTGTATAATATTCGTAAGCGTTTTTATAATCGCCTGCGTTTTTATACATCTCGCTTAGTGAGTTATAAACTACCATTTTAAAAGTTGCCCGCTTATACTTTATAGCCAAAACCAAAGCACTATCTAAATACAATTTTGCTTTTGCTGTTTTATGTCTTGCTGTTTCTATTTGCCCTAAATTATTTAATGCCCCTACAGCATACTGTTCTAATTCAGGTGTTTTAAAAATTTGAACAGCTTTTTTATAATAAAACTCGGCCGAGTCAAGATTTTTGGTGCTTGTTTGATGAATTGAACCAATTGAATTATAAAGGTTACCGAGTGTAGGGAAATCTTTTTCTTTAAGCAGCATTTTTTCAGCTATCCTGCCATAATAAAAAGCACTATCATATTGCTGCAATAATTGATACATGCCAATACAATTTGTCAGGCTCATAGCATATTCTCTGGTTCGTCCCATTTGTTTTTGTATGGCGGCGCATTTTAATATATACTCTTTAGCATTAGCATAATCTGCAAAATAATAATAGTTAATGCCAATAGCATTGTAAATAGTAGCCGTTCGCGATAATGTCTTTTCTCCTAATGATAGTGCAAGCGCCTGCATATAAAATCCAGTCGATTTATCATAAACTGATTTGTATTGAAAAGCATCTCCTAATACTATAAGAGAATTTATCTTCTGTTTTTTATTATTAAATTTAGTACAAATGGGCAAAGCAAGTTGCGCATAATAAATTCCCGAATCTGGCTGATTAAAAACAGACAAAGCCCCTAGCTTGTTGTAAATTGTCGCCTTATCTTCTTCTTTCGCAGATACTAATTGTTGTTTAAGTGAATCAACCTTACTTAAATTAGTTGCCCCACAAAATTGGGGTAGCACACAAGCAAAGTAAAATATAGGCCAAAATAAAATTACTTTATAAAATCTCATGCATTGATTTAAAGGATTAAAAATACAATAATAAATAAATGTCAATTAGAATTTTACCTCCCTTTTAAATAAAAACCAAAACCCCTTTATTTAAAGGGGTTTTATGATTGTAGACTTAATAAGAATTAAACTAATTTAAAAGCGCAATAAAACGATTTTTTTTAATTAAAATATTTATAATCGATATTGTAATTTCTTAATTAAAAAAGATGCTATAACTCTATTTAGCTCAAAGGACCAGTTAAATTATTTTGTTAGAACTGGTCAATTGTTTAATATGCTGAAAATTACCCAAAAGTTCGATAAATCCAACCTGTAGGGTACCACAAAAACAAAAGCCTTTCAGAAATGAAGGGCTTTTTTGTTTTTATCTATTACATCCCACCAAATAATCAGCTAAATCTAAACCCTGTTGTTTAGTCTGTGCGTTGTCATTTCGACCGGAGGGAGAAATCTGTATTTGCAAACAAGCTAATCCCAAATACAGATTTCTCAGTCATTCTTCCTTCGAAATGACAAGCGCTTTTTTTCATTTATAAAAAGTGTTGTAACAACAAATACATATTGTTACTTCCACTACAACAGTATATATTGTTTTTTTGTACTAACCTATTACTTGTTGGCAAGTGTTGTAACAATAACAAAGTGTATAGGAAAATTAAATTGTTATAACACATTTGGCTCGTTATTAATTTTCCAATGGCTGCCATTTTGTATAATCATTTCTCGTTAATGTCCAAATTTTTTTATGTGAATTAACTAAGCTCCTATTCAGTCTATTTTTTTATATAAATATTAAAAGTTGTTCCCCTGTTTAATTCACTAACAACTTCTACTTTGCCCCCCATGGCTTCTATTTGATTTTTAGATATAAAAAGACCTATTCCTCTGGCATCTTTATTTCCGTGAAATATTTTATACATACCAAATAATTTATCGCCATATTTTTCTAAATCAATTCCAACGCCGTTATCTGTAATTTGTAATATATTTTTATTTTCTATGTAATCAATTGAAATAATGGGTTGCCTGCCTGGATGGCTATATTTAATAGCATTTGAAAGAAAATTGAGAATGATGCTTTCTAAATACGCAACATTATAACTGATGACTGTTTTTTTTGCAACATTATTTTTTATTATTGCATTTTTCGCAAAAATTTCCTGGCTAAGCACGCTCCTGAAGGGACCTACCAGTTCCTTGGCTTCAACTACCTGATTAACCGCAAGGATTCTACCTTTGGCGAGTTCAATCACGGTATC
>Ga0209622_1000076_pt1 | contig 10934 bp, 6 predicted proteins | sample TexAe_OM3H0_M2_FD_187943 | JGI IMG/M metagenome (GOLD analysis project Ga0209622, IMG submission 187943) | Forest soil microbial communities from Davy Crockett National Forest, Groveton, Texas, USA - Texas A ecozone_OM3H0_M2 (SPAdes) (version 2) | ecosystem: Environmental > Terrestrial > Soil >...
AAGCCGATACACCAAAACCATTTAATCTATCTTCACTTGGTAAACCCATCCATTTAGCCGAGGCACCTGTAGCAATAATTACGGTATCTGCATGCACTTCGGTTGTTTCATCAATCCAAACTTTATGTATAGGTCCGCTAAAATCAACCTTGCTGGCATAACCAAAACGCACATCGGTACCAAAACGCTCAGCCTGCTCCTTAAAATCTTCCATCATTTTTGGGCCATCAATTCCCTTTGGGTAACCAGGGTAGTTTTCTACTTCGGTAGTAATGGTAAGTTGTCCACCGGGCTGCATACCGGTATACATAAGGGGTTTAAGCGCAGCACGTGCCGCATATATAGCTGCAGTATAGCCTGCAGGGCCGGAGCCTATAATTAAACAATTAACTTTTTCTATTGGGTTGCTCATAATAATATCACTTTATTTTTTCGGAGTACAAATTTACTTAAAAAGGCTTGTATTTGGCTAATGTAGATTAATTTTGAGGGATAATTATTTTGGAAATTTCTGCACAAATAGATGCTATTTTAAAAACCCTGCCTGAAAAGCCAGGAGTTTATCAATATTTTGATGCCGAGGAAACCATTTTATATGTTGGTAAGGCAAAAAATCTGAAAAAACGGGTTTCTTCCTACTTTCATAAAGAGCATGACAATGCTAGATTGAGGATACTGGTTCGGAAAATTTTCAATATTAAAACCATTGTGGTTAACACCGAGTACGATGCTTTATTATTAGAGAATAATTTAATTAAACAGTACCAGCCAAGATACAACATTGCTTTAAAAGATGATAAAACTTATCCTTGGCTTTGTATAAAAAAAGAACCCTTTCCACGATTTTTTTCTACCCGTACAAAAATTAACGATGGGTCGGAATATTTTGGTCCTTATGGGTCGGTATACGCTATGAAAGCCATGTTGGCTTTTTTGCGAGAGACATTCCCATTACGCACTTGTAGTTTAGATTTAACCGAAAAGAATATCGAGCAAAAAAAATTCCGAGCTTGTTTAGATTATTACATTGGCACTTGCAAGGGGCCTTGCATTGCTGAACAAACTGAAGCAGATTATGATAACAACATAAAGCAAATAAAAAATATTTTAAAGGGCAACATCTCATCCGTTATTCGCGATTTTAAACAACAAATGCATGCGCATGCCGAAAAATTTGAGTTTGAAAAAGCGCAGGTTTTAAAAGATAAGATAGATGCTTTCGAAAAATTTCAGGCAAAATCTATGGTGGTTAGCAACACCATTGAAAACCTTGATGTAGCTGCTTTTGTGAAGGAAAACGATGTGTATTATGTAAACTACTTCCATGTAGTTAACGGCGCCATTATTGCAAGCAAAATGCTAGAAATAAAAAAGAAACTGGACGAAACTGACAGCGAAATTCTACTATATGCTATATATGAGATTCGTAATTCTTTACAAAGCACCGCTAAAGAAATTGTAGTTCCGTTTTATCCTGAAAATGAGTTACCCGATGCTAAGTTTTTTGTACCCAAAGCAGCCGATAAAAAAATATTGTTGGATTTATGTCAACGTAACGCCGAGCAACATCGTGTAGATAAAAACAAACAGCTTGCTTTAATAAATCCCGAAGAGCACACGGAGCGCATAATGCAGCAAATGAAAAAAGATTTGCGCATGAAAGAAGAGCCGCGTCGTATTGAATGTTTTGATAACTCAAACATACAAGGGCATTTTGCGGTTAGTGCCATGACGGTTTTTATTGATGCCAAACCAGCCAAAAGAGAATATCGACACTTTAATGTAAAAACCGTTGAAGGTCCCGATGATTTTGCTACTATGGAAGAGGTAATTTACCGTAGATACAAACGCGTGCTGGAGGAAAATTTAGACATGCCTCAGCTTATCGTTATCGACGGTGGTAAAGGGCAACTGGGGGCTGCCATTAACAGCTTAAATAAATTAGACTTAATGGGAAAGGTGGCCATTATTGGCATTGCTAAGCGTTTAGAAGAAATTTATTATCCCGGAGATTCCATCCCTATGTATTTGGATAAAAAATCGGAAACCCTACGGATTATACAATATATACGCGATGAGGCGCACAGGTTTGGCATAACACATCACCGTAACAAACGCAGTAAGGGTAGCATAACTACCGAGTTAAATAATATTAAAGGCATTAGCGATAAAACAGCGCAAAAACTTTTAGGTGAGTTAAAATCGGTAAAGCAAATTAAAGAGGCCTCGCTTGAAACCCTTGAAAGTAGTATAGGTAAGGCTAAAGCTAAGTTGGTTTTCGATTACTTTAATCAGCAAGAAAAAGCGACTTAGTTTATTTTGGCCTAGTATTTGCTTACGTGACAACATAGGTTAAATTTGTAACACTTTTTAATAAAGCAGTAATATGAAAAAATTTATACAAGGCAATTTTTTTAAGTTTATTTTATCGGCAGGCCTTGCGGTGGGCTTTTATTTTATAACCCCACACTGCCTTAGTAAAACTACCGTTGCAGGTATTTTAATTACATTGGTACTATTAATTAATGCCTCAGGCTTTATAAGCAAATGGCCTTTAATTACGCATATAGCAAGGGTTTTAGTTGGTGGATTGTTTATTTTTTCGGGTTTTATTAAATCAAACGATGCGGTTGGTTTCTCTTATAAACTAGAAGAGTACTTCGAAGTTTTTAAAGGCGATACCGGATTAGCTATGTTCGATTGGATGGCACATATTTCTTTACCACTTGCCATAATAATTTGCGTAAGCGAGGTAGCATTGGGTTTTATGTTGCTTATTGGCTTTAAAAAAGAACTTACCCTTTGGTTGCTTTTAGCACAAATTGTATTCTTTACTTTTTTAACTTTTTACTCGGCCTGCTATAATAAGGTTACGCATTGTGGTTGCTTTGGCGATGCCATTAAACTTACACCTTGGGAAAGTTTTTGGAAAGATATAACTCTCCTTATACTCATTACGCTTTTATTTTCTGGTAAAGACCATATCAACCCCCTATTTGGTGGAACGATTAGCAATATACTTACTGTCTTTGCCATTGCAGCTTCTATATGGTTCCCAATCCATTGCTATCGCAATTTACCTATGATTGATTTTCGCGCTTATGCGCCCGGCTTAAGCATTTGCGAGGGCAAAAAACCAGGATCCAATTATAAACCTGCCGTTTACGAATCGCACTTTATGTATAAAAATATTCAGAGTGGAGATACCACTGAGTTTACCGATAAAAACTATCCTTGGCAAGATACTCTGCATTGGAAATTCCATCGTGCTTTACCCTCTGTAGTAATTAGCCCGGAAGTAGACGCTCCAAAAATTCCTGATTTTACCATTACCGATTTAGACGGCAATAATGTTACCGACAGTATTTTAGGCAACAAAAATTATCACTTCTTTTTAGTTTGTTACGATTTAAATAAAACAGCTCAGGATGCCGAACTGATGGAAAAGATTAATGATTTTTATACCATGTGCCAAAACAACAAAATCAACTTTATTGCTTTAACCGCATCAAGCAATGAGCAAATAAATGATTTTAAACACAAGTACAACGCCTTGTACGATTTTTATAACATGGATGGCATTGTGTTAAAAACCATGATACGCTCTAACCCCGGTTTAATGTTAATGAAAGATTGTCGTGTGGTTGGCAATTGGCATTATAACAACTTGCCCGTGTTCTCTGATGTTAAAAACAAGATGATGAAGTAGTATGAAAAAAGTAGAAATTTTAAACACACAGCAAATACATCAAAAGCTTAACCGCTTAGCCTACGAAATTTACGAGCACACCCTAGAAGAAAAAGAAATTATGCTAACCGGCATTGAGGGTAATGGTTATTTGGTGGCAAAAAAATTAAGTGCTATTATAAAAAAAATAGCTCCTTATAAAGTTACATTGGGTAAAATTACACTCGACAAAAAAAATCCCTTATCTAAAAAACCTGTTGTAGATTTTACCGAGAAAGATTATAAAAACAAAACCATTTTTGTTGTTGATGACGTGTTAAACAGTGGTAAAACGCTTATTTACGCAGTTCAACTTTTTTTAAACCAACCCATAAAAAAACTACATACGGTTATTTTGGTTGACAGAAGCCACACGCAGTACCCAGTAAAGGCCGATTTTGTTGGACTTTCGCTTTCTACCACTTTGCAAGAGCATATTGTTGCTGATTTTTCTACCAGCGGAAAAGAGACTGTTTATTTAGAGTAAAAAAGCTATTTTTGCCCGTCATGACAGCAAATATATCTTCTATTAAATTTTCTGGTGATGATAAAAAAGCGCTGTGGTTAACACTGGTAGTTTTTTTAGCTTACGTTGCTTATTCTTTTCTTGCCACCGGATTTTACCAGCACGACGAAATTGGGCACTACTTTAACATGCGTGAATTTTGGAGTAATCCAAACATCATTTTAGGTAACTCGCCCAAAACAGGTTACAAACTTATTTATGTTATTCCTGCTCTTTTAGGTAATAAGTTTTTGGTTTATTTTAATGCCGCCTTTGCCGCCTTTGCTTGTTTCTTAACCTATAAAGTAGCGCAGCGCATTGGTAGTAAATTTGCCTGGTTGGCGTTTTTTATGCTGGCACTGCAACCATACTGGATACAACTTTCATTTCGTAATTATGCCGATACGTTTAGCGGATTTGTACTATTGCTTGCACTTTATTATCATTCAGAAAAAAAATATGTTGCATCTTCTTTGATACTCTCTTTTGCAGGAATTATCAGACAAGAGTTTTTATTACTCATTCCCATTTACGGTGTTTGGCAAGCTTTAAATAAACGATGGGTTTGTTTTTTTCTGTTAGGTACATTCCCATTACTAAATAACATTTGGGGCTTCATTGCAACCGGAGAGCCTTTATACCTGCTTACATCAAGTAGTAAAACCGCCGCACGATATGCCGAAGAGTATCCTCGTCAGGGTTTTGACCATTACTTTAAAATGGGCATTACTATTTGGGGCGCCGTACAATATTTTTTATTGGTTATATATATTCTTTTATTTTTTGCTAAACGCGCCAAATTATTTAACCAAGCCGATTATTTAAAAGAGTATCCGCAACAAAAAGAAACTGCCGGTTCACTATTATTTATTTCCCTTCCTGTTTTAATTTATTTTTTAATTCACTGTGTTTTTAATTGGAACGAAATGAAAATAGGGGCATCAACAGGTGGCAACTTGCGTTACATGACCGCTGTTTCTCCTTTAGTAGCCTTGCTTTGCGCTGTAGTTTGCGATAGATACAAATATCTAAACAAAAAAACTTTTGTATATGTAGGTGCTGCTATTTATATAATTGTGGTGGCGGTGTTTTTATCTTACCCAAACAACAACATTAAATTAATAGATGAAATAAACAAACAAACAGGCGAAGAACCTAAACATGATTATGTTTCGCTTTTATTTACACTTGGCTCGGTTGCCAGTTTATTAATTATTACCAAACAAAAACAACTTACCACAGCTTTTACTATTATAGCGCTATTATTTGCTTTATTCTCTGTTCGTCCGTTTAAGGCCTCTCCCGAAGATATAACCATGGAAACCGTTACAAACTCTATTATTGCAAAAGGTTACACCGATAAAGAGATTCCTATTTACACCAACCACGTTTTATTTAAATATTTTTACGATAAAAAGAAACACCACATTTATGATAAACAAATTTATACCGATAGTTTATCTTTGCAAACGGCACCTGTTGGCTCTATTATCTTATGGGAAAGTCATTATGGATATCGCCCAAAGTTGAATCCGAATACAGTTAATCCCGGTTATTTTGAGCGTAGGCCAAACCAGTATACTTTATTGCAAAATCGCATTTCTTCTAATCAACGGTTTCAGGCGCTTGTGTTTGAAAAAACTGCACCCTAATGAGTAATACAACTCGTAAAAAACAATTTCTGTACTCATTGTCGTTTATTGAAGGCGGTGTTGTAATGAGTACCGAATTGGTTGGTGCAAAAATTTTAGCTCCTTATTTTGGAACATCGTTATATGTATGGGCTTGTGTAATGGCACTTACATTAGGCGGTTTAGCCTGCGGTTATTTTGTGGGCGGAAGATTATCTGTGCAAAAAAATCATGAGAAAATTTTAATGACAAGCGTGTTATGCGCCGCCATTTATATTTGTTGTTTACCCATGCTTACATTTTTATTTGTTTACTTAGCCAGTAATTTTTCGTTAATTCCGGCAGTACTTGTAAGTAGTTCGGTTGTTTTGTTTCCTCCTGTTTTTATTATGGGCATGGTGTCTCCACTTATTATTAAATCCATTACCACAACACACGAAGAAGTTGGAAAAAAATCGGGAGAGATTTATGCCACCTCAACCCTTGGCGGTATTTGCTTTACATTTATAACTGCTTTTTACAGTATACCACAATGGGGCTTAACAATAGCTCTTATAGTTAATGCAGGCTTATTAGCAGTTTTTTCTGTTGTTTATTTCGCTAAACGAAAAACATTTTTTCCTGTCTTATTTTTTTTAGCAAGTATTTTTTTTTCTTTTAAAACTATCCATAAAAATCCATCAACACTTTATTTAGAAGAGGGGCTGCTTGGCAAATTAGAGGTTGAAGACAGAATTTACAAAACAGATACAAGTAGTGACATGGTTAGATATCTGCTAATTAATAACATTATACAGTCATGTGTTGATGCAAAAACCAATCAATCAAAACTACCTTACTCAAATGTGTTAGCTCAAAACTTATCGCTTATAAATTCCAATGCAAAAACCGCTTTAGTATTGGGCTTAGGTGGTGGGATAATTAGCAACATGTTCGCTGAAAAAAACATACAAGTTACCGCTGTGGAGTTAGATGGCCGTGTTATTGATGTGGCAAAAAAATATTTTAAGCTGTCTGCCGATATAAATATTATTGAAGATGATGCACGTCACGCTTTATATAAATTAAACAACAAATACGATATAGTTGTGATTGATTTATTTGCCGGGGAGGTCACTCCATCAAACGTTTTAAGCGAAGAATGTTTTTTGAAAATAAAATCTTTACTAAACCCCAATGGATTTATTTTCATTAACACATACGGGTATCTTACGGGCAAAACCGGGCGAGGAAATCAGATTTTACTAAACACCTTGAAACAAGCAGGATTTGCATCCACTATTTGTTATTCGGGAGATGTTGAACATGAAGATTACAGAAACCTTTTATTATTTGCCTCCGTAAAACAACAAGTAGTTTTAAATGCTTCTCTTCCAAAAAATAAAATCCCGGTTTTTGAAACAAACCTGACAACAACCGATGATAAGCCAATTATTGAGTTTGCCAATGCTAATGCTGTTAAGCGTTGGCGTTTCTCGTATCTGAGAAATTTTATTTTGTATAAAAATCCATAATGGCATTATAAAAACTTTGCGCCGCAAGCACTACGCGCTTGTTAGTTTTTACGCCGTAAACCGTTTCTGTATTTTGTAAAAGATTATAACACTCGTTTTCACAATCTTGATATAAACACTCACCATACACAAGCGGCGTTCGTACCATTCTGCATAAAGCCAAATTACGACTATATACTCCATTTGTAGGGGCAGCCATACAGTGCTCACTTAAATACGTAGCATCTGTTTTATTTGCTACCGGAATTTTTAATTGTTGCGAAAGTTGGTTAACCACTAATCCAGAAATCTTCTCGCTCGCATCTAAATCATCTGTAAGTAGCAAACGTAATAAATTTAATTTCCCCTGGGTGGTTTTTATATTATCTGCAATTACACACCCGGGTATAAAAGTCATGCAAAAGTTTTTATCGCTGGGTTTTTTCCAATCAGTATTTTTTTCATCTACATTGTAATGAATAATTACAGTCATATCAGGCTTAAACGCATTAACAACACGAGCTCGTTGCTGCAATTCATAATCTTTAAAAAAATACACAAAAAACTTTGAAGGATTTTCACTTACAAGTTGTTTGTGTTTTTGCGCTGTAATCTTTTTTACTGCAAGCAAACTATCTAAAGTTTTCTTTTTAAAGTTTTTAATCCACTCCTCATAAGTGCATCCAAACGAGGTACTGTTTTCTTTTCTTGTAAGTGCCACTGTCACACCTTTTTCTTGCAACATGTTTTTTAAAACACTGGCAGTTTGAAAAGTCAGCACACCTTCTGCAATATCAACGCTATCTTGTTTTAGCGCAGGATGGTTTTGTTTGGTAAAGTGTAAAAATTTTTGTTCGGTGTGTGCCATGCTGAGATTGCCTGCAATATGACCCGGGTCAATCATTATTTTTAATTCAGATACGTTTTTTTTAATCGAATTGGTAGCAGGTGTTTGATAATTTTTCAGCGTAATTTCATTCAAGAAAATTTTCTCCAGCGAATCTTCAGGCAACGTTTTTAATAAAATAGCCATTTTTTGCCAATCCTCTTTTAAAAGAATAAACACAATTTGCTTTTGCGTGTTGCAAAAAATAATTTTATTCGTCTCAATTTGTACTTGTCCGGTTAAACCACCATGATAATTAAGATAATTATCAAATCGGTTTTTTACTTGTTGGTAGGTTTGGGCAAAACCCAAAATCTGTAAAAAACATAAAAAAAGCACCCCCTTAAAACGCATAGCTAAAAGTATAGTTAACCACTAGTTAAAGAGTGGCACATAAAATTTAGTTTCTAACACAAAAGCGTTAAACATATATTGCATAAAAAGGGCTTATTTTATCGGTTAATCCTAAAGGAATTGTTAAAACAAATAGATAGTTTGTATTCGTCGGCAAATAGGCTTATTTAACCGATAAATAATCGCCTTTATTTGTATTAAATGTATGAAAAACATTAAATTAGCCCCAAATCAACCACTCATGAAAAAGCTGTTTCTTTTTTCGTTAACCTTTTTAATAGGCACATCTATTTTTGCTCAACAAGGTAAAGATGGTCCGGGTAACATTTCTACAGCAAATACTATTGTAAATAATGTAAGTACTACTCTTACATCTAATGCTTCCATTGGCACCTCAACTATTGCTGTTGCATCGGTAGCAGGTTTATCGCCGGGAGATTTATTGTTTATTATGCAGGCTCAAGGAGCTACGGTATATGATTCTACTAATTACTGGGGAAATCCCAATCAAGCTTTTCCCTTAGATACTAGTGGAGGTAAAATTCATAAATATAATGGGGCAGGAAATAACGAATTTGCAGAAATAAATTCTATAGCAGGAAATGTTATAACACTAAATTGCACTTTAAGCGATAGCTTCAGAGGAACCTCAACTGCAGGGGATATTACTACACAAGTTGTGCGCGTGCAGCGTTACACAACATTAGCATTAACAGGTGCAGGCTCTATAACTTGTAATGCCTGGAATGGTTTGACAGGTGGAGTTGTTGTTATTGAAGTGCAAGGTAACACTACACTTGCAAACGGAACTTCCATTAATGCAACAGGTAAAGGTTTTAGAGGAGGCTCGCCTTTGCAGGCAACCGGATTTGGATCAAATAGTGTTGGATATAATTACGGAAGCCCCGGCAGTAATAATGGAGCTCATAAAGGTGAAAGTATAGTGGGAGATACCAACATATATAAAAGACAAGGGCTACTTGTTCCATCTACTGCACCTACCGCACCTACTCCTGCCCCTAATGGCAATATGGATCCTGCTTCTCAATGGTGGAATTCGACTCCGCTTGCTATTTGCAAAGGTAACGTAGCCAATGGTGGTGGTGGTGGAAATTCTATGAATTGTGGTGGTGGTGGTGGATCTAATGGTGGAATTATAAGTCAATGGAACGGAATGGGAAATCCAGATATGACAACAGCTAATAATATTGCAGCTTGGAATCTCGAATCAAACGCCCCAGCAACTGGCACACAACGTCCAACTTCTTCCTCAGGCGGAGGAAGAGGGGGTTACGCTTTTTCGGCTCATTCAATTCCGGTAACCGCTAATGCAGACCCCACAGTAACTGGACCAAATAATGCTCTTTGGGCCGGAGATGACAGACATAATGATGGTGGATGGGGTGGAACCCCATTGGATTACTCTACCGGAAAAATATTTTTTGGTGGTGGTGGTGGTGCCGGAGACGGTAATGATGGTCACGCATCCGGTGGTGCTAATGGAGGTGGAATTATTTACTTGTTAAGTTATGGCACCGTTACAGGCGCAGGACAAATTATTGCTGATGGTGGCTCTCCTTTATCCACGGCCAATTTTGGGGCAGGTGCTCCAAATTCAAATGGTGATGATGGTGCGGGCGGCGGCGGCGGCGGCGGTGCTGTGCTGATTAAATCTGTCGGCGCAATTACTTTAACGGCAGCAACTCCTATTTCTGCACAAGGTGGTAAAGGTGGTGATCAATTTAATAAAAGCGGGGTTAATTCTAATGCTTTTGGGCCCGGCGGCGGCGGCGGTGGCGGCTATGTTGCTACATCAAACGCAGTGGCAGGTACTACAGTAAATGCCGGTGCAAATGGCATAGTTACAGGAAACACCACTTCAAGTATAAAAACCAAATTTCCGCCAAATGGTGCTACTAGTGGTGGCGTAGGAAGCACAACAACTTCTGTTGCTCCTTTTTATTTAACAGCAAAAAATGATACAGTTTGTACATCAAGTGCAGCTTCTTTATCTGTCACTGTAAATGGTACCGCACCGGGTGGGCTTGCTGTTAGTTGGTACACAGTTGCTACTGGTGGTACTCCGGTTTCTCCTAATAACCCTTACACTTTTACTTCTCCGGCCACAGCAGGTACATATACTTACTACGCAGGCACTTGCCCTGGCACATATCGTATTCCAGTTCTGTTGGTAGTAAATCCTTCTACTCCTCCAACATTAACAGTCAGTGCAACAAATACATTAGTTTGTTCGGGTGCAACGGTTACACTTACGGTAAGCGGTGCAACATCTTACACATGGGATGCTAATGCAGGTAACGCCACTACAAACACGGTT
>Ga0209622_1000077_pt1 | contig 10885 bp, 8 predicted proteins | sample TexAe_OM3H0_M2_FD_187943 | JGI IMG/M metagenome (GOLD analysis project Ga0209622, IMG submission 187943) | Forest soil microbial communities from Davy Crockett National Forest, Groveton, Texas, USA - Texas A ecozone_OM3H0_M2 (SPAdes) (version 2) | ecosystem: Environmental > Terrestrial > Soil >...
GGCGCTGCAACACCAGAGGCGTACACCACCTTACTGCTCGACGCCATGCGTGGTGACGCTACACTCTTCACGCGCGGAGATGAAGTGGAAGCCGAATGGCGCATCATCACGCCCATCGAAGAAGCGTGGGCGCAATTGCCTCCGCCATCGTTCCCGAATTATGCGGCTGGGAGCAGCGGTCCGGCGGAAGCCGACACTCTCATCGCCGGCGAGCAACGTCGGTGGCGTCGCCTCGAACAGTCGGTGCAAAAGGCCGCATGAAAATATGGTCGACTTACCTCCCAATCTTGACCTCCTGCGAAACGCTGAAAGCAGACGATCCGAACATCTACACGCTCGGTTTGGCAAATCAGGTGCTCCACAATCCTCGAACAAGATTGCATTAACGATAGAGGAAGAACCGGAGAAGAGTGTCATCGAACAATCTGTTTCTACGAGCGATTGTCTCAGCGAATCTGACCTGGCGCCTCGATGCAAGTCATCCAAGAATACTGAACATGAAAACTAATTTCACTCACGGCGAGATGGCGGAGGCTGTTGCTCATAAGATGCATGGGATGTCGAGCGACCAACCGATGAATGCGGTCGCACATTCGGGTCACGCTCAGCACTCCGGCCACTCGGCGGCAATGTTTCGGGACAAATTCTGGCTGAGCCTGACGCTTACTCTTCCGGTGGTGTTCTGGTCAGCTGACGTACAGCACTGGCTTGGTTACCGCGCCCCCACTTTCCTCGGATCACGATTGATTCCCGCCATTCTCGGCACGATCATTTTCGTGTACGGCGGAAGCGTTTTTATTCAGGGTGCGCGCGGGGAACTTTCCCGCCGTCAGCCCAGCATGATGACCCTGATCAGCCTGGCCATCGTCGTCGCTTTTACTGCTTCCATGGCTGCGGCTCTCGGTTTTTTCCAAGTTGACGTGTGGTGGGAGCTCAGCACGTTGATCAGTGTAATGCTTCTAGGCCACTGGCTGGAGATGAACGCAGTCACCCAGGCCCAGGGAGCGCTCCATGCGCTGGCCGCATTGCTGCCGGACAGCGCCGAGCGGGTGACCGAGTCAGTCGTGGAAAAAGTGCCTCTTACAGAGTTGCGTGTCGGCGATGTCGTCCTTGTTCGGCCTGGATCTCGTGTGCCTGCGGACGGCACCGTATTGGAAGGCACGGCCGATGTCGATGAGTCGTTGATCACCGGCGAGTCACGAGCGATTCCTAAAGAGCCAGGCGCGGCAGTAGTGGGCGGAGCCGTTGCCACCGGGGGAAGCCTCCGGGTGCGTGTGAGAGCTGTCGGTGAGGAGACGTCACTGTCGGGCATCATGCGCCTGGTGGCTGCGGCGCAGGCTTCCGGCTCGCGCGCACAGGCGCTCGCCGACCGCGCAGCCGCACTTCTTTTCTACATTGCGGTTGCAGCGGGCACGCTTACGTTCGCCTATTGGTGGCTGGCGGGTGACAGACAACACGCACTCATCCGAACAGCCACATTACTCGTCATTGCCTGTCCGCACGCGCTTGGGCTTGCAATCCCGCTGGTGATTGCGATCTCGACGGCCATCGGCGCACGCAATGGTTTACTCGTGAAAGATCGCCTGGCACTCGAACGGGCCCGCAATTTGGATGTGGTGATCTTCGATAAGACAGGAACGCTTACGCGTGGCGCGCCTGTTCTTTCTGGAGTCGCCGTTGTTACGGGTGTGGACGAAGAAGAAATGTTGGGACTTGCTTCAGCGGTGGAGGCAGACTCCGAACACCCGATCGCGAAAGCCATCGTGAGCGGCGCAAGTCGTCGTGGCGTCAGACTTCAGGAATCGGCAAACTTCAAGGCACTGCCGGGGCGAGGAGCGGGCGCGACTGTGAACGGACATAGTGTGGTCGTCGGCGGCCCGAGAATGCTAGTGGACGCCAAAGCAGCCATTCCAGCCGAACTCGATAAGACTGTGCGGATCTGGGAGTCCGAGGGACAGACAGTACTCTATGTCCTTCGAGACCGCGCCGTGATCGGTGGGCTCGCGGTCGAAGACCAGATTCGTCCTGAGTCCGCTGAGGCAGTCAGGGCGCTGCACCAGCTTGGCATCCGAGTGGCGATGATTACCGGGGATTCACAAACGGTAGCAGATTCGGTTGCGAAGCGCCTCGTGGTTGACGAAGTCGCGGCAGAGGTTTTGCCTGCTGACAAGGCATCTGCAGTCAAGCAGTTCCAGGGCGGTGGCAAGAGAGTGGCAATGGTCGGCGATGGCGTGAACGATGCGCCAGCGCTGGCCACGGCGGACGTTGGAATTGCAATCGGCGCCGGCACAGACGTCGCAGTGGAATCTGCCGGAATTGTTCTCGTGCGCAGTGATCCCCGTGACGTTGTTCGTGCGATCACACTTTCGCGGGCCGCGTATCAAAAAATGGTGCAAAATCTGCTGTGGGCAACAGTCTATAACGTGATTGCCATCCCGGCGGCTGCTGGGATGTTTATCCGATGGGGAGTTAATCTGCCCATGAGCGTGGGCGCAATCGCGATGAATCTTTCCACGATCATTGTGGCACTCAACGCGCAGCTTCTCCGTCGCGTAAAACTTGGACCTTGAGGGCTATGCAGGCTTCTTAGCGTCGGCGCAGAAAGGTGGGTTGGCGGCCTGGAAGGCGAAGGGCTACCCAATACCAGAAGATCGACGATTTCTGGCTTCCGCTAAGAGATATGACCTTTGTCGACGTTCGACTGTATGGCAAGAAGGTTCTGACAATTGATCACCGCGATTACAGCGTAAATTCGTCGCTCGCTGTCGATTCGTCCGTCGAGAAAGCGCAAAGTCTTTGAGATTTGTTTTTAGCTTGAGCAAATTTCCGCCGCCGCGGCATTGGAACCGACGGCTCATTCCATTGACTGCCACAAGATCTTATGGCTTAAGTATTTAAATACTCAGCCGAACTGAACCCTGCGACAGTCTTGCACCATCAAAAGAAAACGCGTCTCATGAACTCCAAAGCTGGGAAACTGTTGGTGGTGGAATCCGACGATGCTCTCAGGGAGCAGATCGTCGCTGTGCTGCGTGATGCGGGATATGAAGTCTCAACCAACTACCAGCATGGAATGAAAGCGGTTCTCGCCTTCGATCCTGACGCCGTTGTCCTAGGCGCGGATCCGCCCCAGCTCGATTGCTGTGACCTTCTATCCGAAATTAAGGGTTCTGACCAGACTAACCATATTCGCGTAGTGATGCTGTCGCCGGGAGGATCTGCTGAGCGTACTCGAGGTCTCGATCTCGGCGCAGATGATGTTTTGTCACTGCCCTTCGACCCACACGAATTGCTATCGCGGGTGCGTTCCCAACTGCGAGATAAATCCGTTGCGGACGGATTTCGAGAGCGGATGCGCCTTGCCGAGGAGAATCGAAACGCTACCCAGCAGGTGGTGACCGCGGTCAACGAGGAACGGCAAACGCTCCGGGTGGGCGGGCTGACAGCCATTGCCGTGCTTGCGGTCGCTGCGCTGGTCTTATTCCTCCTGTATCGCCACAACCAACAACAAAACACCAGGGTCTACGCTGCGATTACTCGGTTGCAAACCGGCATGCTGACCGAACAACGGTTGATGGAGAGCTCGCGCCGCGGTCTTGAGACGCGCGAACACGGTCCCTCCCCGGCGAGCGATCCACAAAACGTCCAACTTCAGAAGAAGAGCGAGGACTTGCGCTCCCAGATTGCAGCGAGCAAGGCGGAAGACACTTCTGTTTTGCAAAACCAGTTAGCGGCCGTTGAGACCCGTCTTCAGAAGCTCGAGACCGAGGGCAAGGTCGCACAGACGATTATCCGCTCGTATGAGCCGAGCGTCTGTCTGATCCATGTCGTGCTAGCCTTCCGGGAGCACGCCACCGGACTGAGATTGCACTACGCTGAGATGACCAGCAGTGGCGCCCCAAAGACTGACGAACATAACAACCCGCTCTTGAGCCTGACCGGCAGCGGACCGGAAGTGCACCTGGATGTTTTTGGTACGGGATTTCTGGCCTCCGCCAGTGGGCAAATCCTCACCAATCATCACGTGGCCGAGCCCTGGTGGCAGAACGATGACTTGAAGGAAATGCTCGATCAAGGCCTTGAGCCGGTCGTCGTGGAGATGACTGCGTATTTCCCCGCCGTTCCGCATGGCATTGCCATCAACACCGAAAGGATTTCCTCTGCTGCGGACGTTGCTGTCGTAAGAGCCGATGTCTCACAACTCGGAATCAAACCGATAGTCCTTGCCGACGGCCGCGGTTCGGCAGTTAGCGGTGTCCCTGTCGTGCTGCTCGGATATCCTACGGCTCTGGATGCAATCCTGGCTCGGGCAGGCACGGACACTCTTCAGTCTATCGCCGCAGCATCCAAAGGGGACCCAAAGCAGGTAATGGAAGAACTCGCCCGCCGTCACCTGATCAGGCCAGTCACTACTCAGGGGCACATCGGCGACGTACTAGCGGACAAGATCGTCTATGACGCTCAAACCACTTCGGGCGGCTCTGGTGGGCCTCTTTTCAATGACCAGGGCAAAGTTATCGGAATAAACTTTGCAATGGTGCGGGAATTCGGCGGCTCGAATTTCGCCATTCCTGTTGGCTATGGGACGTCACTTCTGAACCTCAAGCCGCAGTCGCAGAAACCATGAAGCGCAGGCTTTCTCGGAGCCGATTACGTATTTCATCAGTGTGTGACCAGCCCACAGCAACAGTTCAGAGCTTGGGGAGCATATCAGGCTCTCGGCCAGTTCCACTCCGCTACGGGTGCAATGGGATGCACGGGAAACATGGCGAGTACTCGGCAACGGTCTGTGACGTGATTGCCATTCGGGTGGTGGAATGTTATCCGATGCCGAGTTAATCTGCCCATGAGCGTGGGCGCAATCGCTATGAGTCTTCCGCGGTCAATGTGGCACTCAACGCGCAGCTTCTGCGTCGCATAAAACTGGGACCTTGAGGACTATGCAGGCTTCTTAGCCTCGGCGCAGAACACCACGACCTTTCCCTTCTGCGACTGCGCAATGAGCGGCTTTCTTCTTTGGAATTTCGCAGGTACGTAGAACTCAATTATACGGGCCATTAGCGCCTCCTTCCCTCTTGAAATCCTTTGCCTTTTGGCGTACCAATCGCACATTGGTTTGGAGCAGAGAAGCTAGCCACCAGCGACGAACAGAATCATGCAAAACGACTCTTCCCATAAATGGCTTCTGTCGAGCGTCCAGCCTCATCCTGATGTCATTCTCCAATTGACGATTCTCCAAGACAGTGTGTAGCACTTGGGTTGCCACAGGCCAGCACAGGAGCCTGTAGATGGAGAGCGAATTGCTAGCGCATTAAGTCGTAACACATCGATGAAAGGTTTTAAGCAACTCATCGTTGAGATAGAGGGATGAGTGTTAGGTAGCATATATGTCGGACCGAACTCCAACCGCGTGGTTTCACAGCAACCGTTACAGTGCTCAAACCGCGTGTGAGCACTGCGGCAGTGCCGTTCACCACGAGCCCTGGTGCATGACACTCAACACAGAGACTTTTTATGCCTACAAGATTGTGATGGATCCCACCGCGCTGACTGTAGGCGATGCCCTCATACTGCACTCGCTCGGCGCCGCGTGGTCGAAACAAGGTTGCCAGGGTTGATTGCGCCCAGCAATCCGTAACCCGGTAATTCCTCAGAACCTTCCGACCGCAGAGGAATTTTCCTTAACCCAGAAGGCCAACGTGCGCATGCAAGAGGGAGCCCGAGAATGGAGGCCAAATTGCCAGGCAACAGGTTATGAAACTTCGAGCGCGAACCATCCTCGACCGGCTCTTTGGGTGCTGGCATCGCAACGTAAGCCGTCCATTCACGATCTCGGGCCGGACGTACGAAGTGTGCCTCGATTGTGGAAGGCAGTTTGCGTACGCTCGCGTTGACTTTCAGCACAATGCACTGGGCCAAACCCGATGACTTGTTGAAGTCGTCAAAGGTCCCCAGACCGACATCGCCATTTGCTCTAACACCCTCAACTGACTGAGCTCTCTGAAAAACGCCCTCAGCAGAGCGCCTGAAGTAGATACATGGAAGAGCGTATGCAACGGATGCTTCAAGAACTGCGATAGTGCCTGAGTCACCACAGCCGAGACAGACTTCTGCGTACGTTCGATGTACCTGTCGAGAGCGATTCCCAGGGGGGAACGCTCTTGCGATGGGACTCGTCACGGCATCGGGCCATATCAAGACACGTTCAATCACCCACAGACCTAATGTGAGTCTGCGCGGAAGCTGAAGTGAGACTTCGGGAGGTCTCAGGCAGAATTTGAAGGTGGTCGATTGCGGCTCATCACAGTAGGCAAATCGAAAATGATCCGAGTCGAAATCGCGTCACTGAGTCGCTATCTCAACCCGCACACCGGAAGATGCCAAACGAGGGTGCTGGCGTAATTTTCTGAATAGCGACCTCAGCACGTTGAATCCGTTTGCGAAAGGACCGATCGCTGGATGACTCCGACCGCTTCTCCGGTGTTGGAACGCCAGTTGCTCCTCGAGGGGTTAGCGGATTGCAGTTCCAAACGCAGCGTGAAACTCATCGATGACCCCTGCTTTAGGGCAGGCATTCACCAACCAACAAATTACAGGAGCAACGCCGAACAAGACAAGTTGAGAAGGAGTCAAAAACAATGGCTGCAATGAGCAATGTGTCGGTTATGGGCATTCGCAAAGAGACAGATAGCCTGGGTGAGGTCGGCGTACCTAGCGACAAGCTCTGGGGAGCGCAAACCCAGCGCTCGCTCGAACACTTCAGTATCGGTCAAGATCTGATCCCGCGCGAGATGATCACCGCATATGCCACTTTAAAGAAGGCCGCCGCCCGTGCGAACCATGCAGGTGGAAGACTGGAAGACAAACGATACGGGCTCATTGTTCAGGTCTGCGACGAAATCCTCTCCGGTCAACATCAAGACATGTTCCCCTTGCACGTGTGGATGACCGGCAGCGGTACGCAATTCAATATGAACGTAAATGAAGTGATTTCCAACCGCTGCTGTCAGCTCGCGGGCACGGCGCTTGGCAGCAAGACCCCTGTTCACCCTAACGATCACGTCAACATGTCGCAGTCGTCCAACGATTCGTTTCCTACTGCCATGAACATTGCGGCGGCAGTAAGCGTCAAGGAAAGACTTTTGCCTGCTGTAAAAGCGCTTCGGGACGCCATTGCGGCAAAGTCGAAAGAGTGGCAGGACGTCGTCAAGATAGGCCGCACGCACATGCAGGATGCGACTCCCATCACTCTTGGTGAAGAATGGTCAGGTTACGTCGGCATGCTCAGCGACAATCTCGACCGCATCGAGGATGCGCTGAAGGGTGTCTACCAACTCGCTCTCGGGGGTACTGCCGTTGGGACTGGGATCAATGCAGCCCCTGGGTTCGGCGAAGCTGCCGCGGCTGAAATCGCGAAGCTAACGAATCTTCCGTTCGTCAGCGCCTCAAATAAGTACACGGTGCAGGGCGCTCATGATGCCCAGGTTCAGCTCTCCGGCACACTGCGAACCCTCGCGGTTTCTCTTTACAAGATCGCGAATGACGTTCGGCTGATGTCGTGCGGTCCGCGTGCCGGTTTCGCCGAATTGATAATTCCGGCAAACGAACCGGGTTCTTCCATCATGCCGGGCAAAGTGAACCCGACACAGGCCGAGGCGTTGACCATGATCGCAGTGCAGGTCATGGCGAACGATGTAGCCGTCGGATTTGGTGGTGCCGGAGGATATCTGGAGATGAATGTCTACAAACCTCTCATCATCTTCAACATCGCCCATGCCGTGACCATCATGACTGATGGCTGCACGAACTTCCGCAAATTCCTGGTTGAAGGCACGAAGCCGAATTTGAAAACAATAAGGGAATACGTGGACCGCTCCCTGATGTTGGTAACGGCGCTTTCGCCAGTAATCGGATATGACAAGGCCTCCAAAATTGCACACTATGCGCTGGATAACGACCTCACCCTAAAGCAGGCTGCACTGCAGCTGGGATTTGTAACTGAAGACGAATTCGAGCGAGTGGTCGATCCGGCCAAGATGGTGCACCCATACGTGGCAAACGCCGGCTGAGAGAAACAACACCTTTGATTCGTCTTACATGAGCAGAGGTTTAGCAAGATAAAGGAGGGTCATCATGACGACAAATAAGCGTGGAATCGAACTACTGCAAGACCCAGCGCTCAACAAATCCACCGCCTTCACGGAAGCCGAGAAGCAAGTACTCGAATTGGTGGGCCTCGTACCTGACGCGATCGAGACCGAAGATCTGCAGTTAAGCAGGGTGATGATGCAGCTCGGCCATAAAAACACAGATCTCGAACGCTACATCTACCTTATTAATCTGCTCGACCATAACGAGACACTCTTTTATCGCACCGTCATGTCAGACCCGGCGCGTTTTCTTCCGATCGTCTACGACCCAACGATCGCGGAGGCCTGTCTCAAATTTGGCCACATTTACCGTCAGGCCCGTGGCATGTATCTCTCAATCACACGCCGGGGCAAAGTGAAGGAAGTTTTGCAGAACTGGCCACAGAAAGATGTGCGGTTCATCTGTGTGACCGATGGCGGACGCATTTTAGGACTGGGCGACATTGGCGCAAACGGCATGGGCATTCCGATTGGAAAGCTGCAACTGTACACCGCCTGCGCCGGAGTACCGCCGCAGTACCTGCTTCCCATGTATCTGGATGCCGGCACCAACAACGAGCAGTACCTTCACGATCCACTGTACCTAGGCTTACGAAAGACCCGTCCCGCAACTGAGGAGCTCTATTCTTTTGTCGATGAATTCGTGGAAGCGGTGCAAGAACTTTACCCGAGATGCTGCATTCATTTCGAAGATTGGACCGGCGTGGATGCCGTTCATCTGTTGCAGCGCTACCGCGACAAATATTGCGTTTACAACGACGATGTCCAGGGCACCGCGGGAATTGTGCTGGCGGGCATGATCAATGCCGCGAAGATCAAGGGAACCAAACTGAGCGACGAAAAGTATCTGTTCTTGGGTGCAGGGTCGGCTGGAATTGGTCTTGCCAATCTCTTGTGCTCAGCGATGGTTCAGGAAGGGCTGAGACTGAAACAGGCGCAGGACCGCGTTTCCATGTTCGACATTAATGGACTATTGGAAACGACGCGCACCGACCTGGTCGATTTCCAAAAGCCCTATGCCCACAAGCACGCGCCGACCCGGGATTTCATCGCCGCTATCGAGAGCATTAAACCGACAACGATCATCGGTGTCAGCACCATAGGTGGTGCGTTTACGCAAAATGTTGTCGAGAGCTTGTCGAGAATAAATCAACGGCCAGTGATCCTGGCACTTTCAAACCCTACCGACCATGCAGAATGCACAGCAGAGCAAGCCTATACCTGGTCAAAAGGCAAAGCGATCTATGCTGCTGGCGTCCAATTTGCACCAGTGCACTTACATGGACAGATATTTCTCCCGGGGCAGGCCAACAACTTTTATATCTTTCCAGCCATTGGGATGGCAATCTTCGCGACGCAGGCCTCGCGCATCACGGATGAGATGTTTATCGAAGCGGCACGTGCAGTTGCCGATCAGGTGCCTTCGGATCTGCTGAACCAGGGGCTGATCTACCCGTTGCAGTCGAACATTCTGGAGACAGAGATCCAGACAGCTGCACGTGTCACGAAGCTTGTCTTCGATTCGGGACTTGCCCGCGTTCCCCGTCCCGCTGATATGGTCTCGTTCATTCGTGAACATGTCTATAAGCCGGCGTACGCAAGGCAGACGGGCACAAAATCCCAGCCAGCAACGAGGGTGGCATAAAGGGGGCTCTCGCGCCGGTCGAATGCTGAGAGTTGGCCTCCCGAATGACGGAAAGCCTTCTCTCCTCCTCGTGTAGGTCATAAAGGAGTTCTAGGAAAATGCCAAAAAGGTGCCCTTATGAACACCAGTAACATTATGGGAGCGCTGTTCCCAATATTTTTCGTGCTTGCACTGGGCTATTTAGCCGGAAGGCGCAATACGTTTGACGCAGACCAGGCCGCGGGTTTCAGCAAGCTGGCCCTCTCCTTTGCTTTGCCCGCGGCACTATTCGTAAGCATGACGGATATTCCGCGGGACCTGCTATTAGGGCAAGGCCGCCTCGTTCTAGCCTTGATTCTTTCGCATGTCGGTCTCTTTCTCATCGCCTGGATCGCACTTAAGCAAATCGCGTCGCTGCACGGAGCCCCAGCGATCATCTATAGCCTCATGCTCGCCACTTCCGCCACTCCGGTATTTGGTCTGGCCGTTCTCGAACCAATATTGGGCGCGAGCAGCGCCGGCGCTGTAGCGCTTGTAGCCTTGGCTATCAATGTCACGGTTCCCCTTGCGATCGTGCTGCTGGAAATGGATGCCGCAGCGAGAAACCGAGCCGATGGGACTGCTACTTCGACATCGAACCCGGTCATCACCGGACTAAAAGCCGGACTCAAATCACCTCTGCTCTGGGGACCGCTGTTGGGAATCGCCGTTGTGGTCGCGAAGATTCACGTTTCGTCTGTCGTCACCAGCAGTTTGGAGCTAATTGGCTCCGCCACTTCGGGCGTAGCCGTTTTCAGTGTAGGGCTCGTGCTCGCTGCACACCCAGTTCGGCTTTCTGCTGGAGTCCTCGCTGGTTCCCTGGCTCGTGTCGCTGTGCAAGCCGCGATACTGTTCACCCTACTGCGCTTACTACTGGTGCAAAGTCCGTTCTCACGCGGGGCGTTGATTTCCTGCAGCTTCCCGCTGGCTACCGTTGTAGTGCTCTTTGCTGCGCGGTATAAAGCAGCCCAATCTGACGCTGCATCGATGCTCTTGATCTCAACACTCGCTCTCTCCATCACTGTACCAGCGATGCTTTGGATCACGGGGTGACGCGAGATCTGAGTAATCA
>Ga0209622_1000078_pt1 | contig 10720 bp, 13 predicted proteins | sample TexAe_OM3H0_M2_FD_187943 | JGI IMG/M metagenome (GOLD analysis project Ga0209622, IMG submission 187943) | Forest soil microbial communities from Davy Crockett National Forest, Groveton, Texas, USA - Texas A ecozone_OM3H0_M2 (SPAdes) (version 2) | ecosystem: Environmental > Terrestrial > Soil >...
ATTTAAGTTTGGCAATTTTAGAACGTGCCATGTTGCATGCCGATAGCAGTTACTTTATTGAAAATATGGAAGTTATTGGTAAAGCATATAAAACAAACTTACCATCAAACACAGCGTTTAGAGGTTTTGGTGGTCCGCAAGGAATGGCGGCTATGGAAAGTGTGATTGACAGGATTGCGCGCCACTTGAAAAAAGATGCGGTTGATGTGCGTGAATTAAATTTTTACGGAACCGATAAAGATAACATTACGCATTACGGACAAGAAGTTGAATTGAATCGTTTGGATACGATGTATGAGCAGTTGATGAAATCATCTGACTATAGAAATAGAAGAAAAGCCGTTGATGCGTTTAATGCTGCGAATGAATTTTATAAAAAAGGGTTAGCCTTAACGCCGGTAAAATTTGGTATATCGTTTACCACTTCATTTTTAAATCAGGCGGGTGCTTTGGTAAACATTTATAAAGACGGAACTATTTTGGTAAACCATGGCGGTACCGAAATGGGTCAGGGACTTAACACCAAAATTGCACAAATAGCTGCTGCAGAGTTGGGAGTAAGTTTATCGAAAATAAAAGTGAATGCTACCAACACATCAAAAGTGCCAAACACATCGGCCACGGCAGCATCGGCAGGGACTGATTTGAACGGTATGGCTGTGAAAGTGGCCATTGATAAACTGAAAAACAGAATAACAGAATTGTTTGCCAAAGAGTTTAGTAAGGCACATGCAGATAAACCAAGTGAGAAAGAAAACATTGTTATTGAAAATGATTTAATTTTTGACAGCAAACACCCCGATAGAAAAATTGATTTTGGTGAAGCAATGACAGTTTGCCATTTTAACCAGATAAGTTTAAGTGCTACGGGTTTTTACCGCACACCAAATATTGGTTGGGATAAAGCAACCGGTTGGGGCAAGCCTTTTAATTATTTTGCTTTTGGAATGTGTGTGAGCGAAGTGATGGTTGACACACTAACAGGTTTTTATAAAAATTTACGCACCGATATTTTGCATGATGTGGGCGATTCGATTAATGCGGGACTTGATATTGGACAAGTAGAAGGTGGTTACATACAAGGGGTGGGCTGGTGCACTACCGAAGAAGTGAAGTGGAATGATAAAGGGCATTTGCTAAATCATTCTCCTGACACATACAAGATACCATCTGTACAGGATATACCCGCTGATTTTAGAACGCATTTATTGCAAAGTGCGCCAAACCCAAATGCTATACGTAAAAGTAAAGCGGTTGCCGAACCACCTTTAATGCTTGCCTTTGCAACATGGCTGGCTATTAAAGATGCGATATCATCTGTTGCTAATCATCAGTTTGAACCTGCCTTTAAATTACCTGCTACTAATGAGGTTATTTTATTTAGTGTTGAAGATTTGAAGAAAAGGGTGAAGAAGTAGTTTTTTATTTGTTGGTGGTAACATGAACAAGGGCAGAATAATTAAATAACACCATATTTTTTTAATTCCTGTTTTATGTTGTGGTTTATTACACTCATAACCACCAACGATATTATATAAGAAATTGCAAAGGTTAGGCCTACACCTATGCCAATTATATTTAAGTGTTGATAATAACTGCCCTTTAGGTTATACAGTGTTATGCCCAAAAAGAAACCGGGCCAGCAAAACATAAAAAGAAATACCGCAATATTTGAAAAACCTGTTTGTAAAGTAAGTTGGTTTTCAAAAAGACTTATATTACTATATATCATTTCAATATCAAAATTGCCTGCCAGTATATTTGCGTGTAGTTGATTGTTGTTTAATTTAAACTCATACTTGTGGCTGTTGTTTATTTTTTTTGATACAACTTTAAGGTTGGGTAATTGGGTGGATAGTTTGTTGCTAATTGCAAATGGGTTACGCATAGTTTAAATATACAAAAATTTTTTACCTCACGTTAGGGATGGCAACGGAAATCCTTTACTGTAATCGGTAAAGATTGAAGTGTACAGCCCGACGGTGTAAACACCGTAACACCCTAATGATGTTTATTTTTTTGCCGTCTTATTTCCACGCATAAATAAGCAGGTACAAAAAGCCTATAACTGCTATAAGGGCATGGCCTACGGCTAACCAAGGGGGCAGTGATTTTTTGGTAATGTCGCGCACAATTAATGTTATGCCACCAAGGGCAGCTATTACTAATATGATAATGGTTTCGGCTAAATCGGGGTGGCCATTGCAGGCGTAGTACATTAATAACACCAATGCCGAGGCTACAAATGCGCCATGTATAAAGGCAACAAATTTTGGGGTTTCTTTTTTTTGCAGTACCAAACTTAACAGGTACATGCCTACTAATGCGCCTAAACCAAACAGGCTGATGATAATGTAAAGTGTACTCATGCGTTTTTTGTTTTATTATTTGTTTTTTGTGTAACCACAAAACCATGTTTAGCTGTTGAATGGGGCAACATACTAAATACATGGTTTTGGGCTAACATAATATGTGTTTAAAAATTTTATGCCAGTAATTGTGTTTCGTGAACCTGATTTTCGACTACGGCTTTTAATTTTTTTAAAACGGCTTTCCAGTTTTGGGTTGAGTGTTCTTTTTCCTCTTCGGTGGCATTATTATCCTGCGTAAGGGTTAGGATGGTTTTGTGATTTGCTTTTTTTAGTGTGTAAGTAACCAGGTTGTAGTTTTTTGGTTTATCTTCTTTACCCGACAAGGAGCTTAGGTAGGTGCTTTGCAATAGGTGCGGAGGGTTTACTTTTTTTATAATTCCTTTATCGTGGTATTTTTTACCCGCATACTCGCCTGTATAATTTATTGGGCTACCCTCTTGCCAGGTTGTGCTAACATCGGTACCCATTAAATATTTTTTTATTAACGCGGGCGTGGTTAAGGCGTGCCACACTTGTTTGGGACTTGCATTAATACTGATGGTTGTTTTGGTGAGAAGCTTGTTTTGCATTTTAACTACTATTTTTAAAAAATTGCTTCAAAAAAACATGCCTGCAGGGGAGTTGTGGAAATTAATCTACGCAAAAAAATAAAGAGGGTAAAACTTGTATTAAATTAGCAACCGGGTGTAGTTATTTTTTTCCAGTAAATAATCGGGTCTTTATTTTCAATTGAAAATAAATTTTTTGTTTGTCGAACTTCAAAACCCATTTTGGCAGCGTTGTATACGGCAATGTAATTAACGCCATTAACGGATATTAAAACCTCTTCGCCATGTTGAGGAAGCTCATCTATCGTTGAATTTTTCCAGCCCATATGTAAACTTAACGATAAGTTAACCTAGTAAATTGTGCAAATATTTTATTTAACTTTTTTATACAAGTGCCAAAAACCTTATGTGGTTGCCAATTATTAACCCAAAGTTACTTTATGGTATTTGGTAATAAAAAAAAACAAAATATACTGGCAACAAAATTTAGTATACCAAGGTTGAGAGTTGCTTTTATGCAACAACCAATAAATTATTTATTAACGAATAAAAACAAAAAAAACAAATGAACAAACACTTAATTTTTGATTTTTTGGTAGACAAAACAAATAAAACCATTGTTGTTAACCGGGAGTTTGACGCCGAAGTGGATTTGGTTTGGAATGCTTTTACTGAAAAAGAATTGCTTGACCAATGGTGGGCACCCAAACCCTGGAAAGCAAAAACTAAAACCATGGATTTTAGAGAGGGCGGAAAATGGTTTTATGCTATGGTTGGCCCTATGGGCGATAAAAATTGGGCAGTTACCAATTACATAGTAATTAAACCCGAAAAAAAATATGTGGGACTTGATGCTTTTACGGATGCCGAGGGTAAGGTTAATAAAAACATGCCGCAAAGCAAACGAGAAATAAAATTTACTGATAAAGGACCGCACACTTTAGTAGAAATTAAAACAACTTACGATGATGTGAGAGACCTTGATATTATTATTAAGATGGGTTTTAGAGAAGGCATAACAGCCGCTTTAGAAAATTTAGACGACTTGTTGCCTAAGTTAAAAGAATAAATTGTAAATTGTATATAACAAAAAAGCCCCTTGTTACCATCGGGCTTTTTTTGTATTTGTGCTAGGGGTGCTAAAAATAATTAACGACCATAACGGCGGAAATTATGACTGACTCTATACATAAAAAACTTAGTGCAAAGGGAATGCTTATTACCCTGGGCATTATTTTTGGAGATATAGGTACATCGCCGCTTTATGTAATGAAATCAATTATTGGGACAAGTGCTATAAGCCAGGATTTAGTGTTGGGAGGACTTTCGTGTATTGTGTGGACACTTACTTTACAAACTACTTTTAAATATGTTATGCTAACACTTGAAGCCGATAATAAAGGAGAGGGAGGAATATTTTCTCTTTACTCGTTAGTGCGCAGGTATAAAAAATGGCTTTACCTGCCCGCTATGATAGGTGCCGGTACTTTGCTGGCCGATGGCATTATTACGCCACCCATTTCGGTTTCGTCGGCTATTGAAGGGCTTAGAATAATTAAGCCAAACATTCCTGTAATTCCTATTGTGCTTACTATACTAACCTTGCTTTTTATTTTTCAGCAGTTTGGTACTAAGGTGGTTGGTTCAGCTTTTGGACCTATTATGATTGTTTGGTTTTTTATGCTGCTTGCCATTGGCATTTATCATATTTCATTTATGCCTTCTATTTTAAAAGCACTTAGCCCTGTTTACGCTTTTAATTTTTTAACCAAGCACCCACATGGTTTTTGGATTTTAGGGGCGGTGTTTTTAGCTACCACGGGTGCCGAGGCTTTATATTCGGACCTGGGGCATTGCGGAAGAAAAAATATACGCGTTACCTGGATTTTTGTAAAAACAGCTTTGCTGGCAAATTATTTTGGACAGGGTGCGTGGTTGCTTAATAGAGAAAATACTTATTTGAGCGATGTAAATCCGTTTTATGCTGTGTTTCCGCAAGGGTTTTTAATTCCGGCAATTATTATTGCAACAGCGGCTACCATTATAGCCAGTCAGGCACTTATAAGCGGTTCGTTTACTTTAATAAGCGAAGCGGTGAGTTTAGATTTTTGGCCGAGGGTGAAAATAAAATTTCCGACCGATATAAAAGGGCAATTATATATACCCAGTGTAAACTGGATACTTTTTGCAGGCTGTGTGGCAACGGTTTTGTATTTTAAAGAATCGAGCCACATGGAAGCGGCTTACGGTTTTTCTATTACGATTGCGATGCTTATGACAACCTTATTGATGAGTTACTTTTTGTTGCAGGTAAAAAAATTTCCGCTTTGGGTGGTTATTTTAATACTGCTGGTATTTGTAACTGTTGAAACTTCTTTTTTTATAGCAAACCTGGCTAAGATTAAACAACGGTGGATGTTTTTGATATTTGAGTTTGGCATTATTTTTACTATGTACACCTGGTTTAACGCACGGAAAATGCTGCACAGGTTTATTAAACTGGTTTCTATTAAAGATTATATACCAACATTAACAGCGTTAAGTAATGATAAAAGTATTTCTAAATTTTCGACCCACCTGATTTATTTAAGTAAAGCAAAAAACCCGAACGATATTGAGGAAAGAATTATGCACTCAATATTAAGTCGCAATCCTAAACGGGCAGATGTGTATTGGTTTATACATATAACCCGAACCGATGAACCTTATACATTGGAATACACAGTTGATGAAGTGGCTAATGATAAAGTGATACATGTAAACTTTGATATTGGATTTAGAATACAACCACGCATCAATATTTTTTTCAGGCGGGTTATTGAGGATATGGTAGCTAATAAGGAATTGGATATTACAAGCCGGTACGATTCGTTAAGCAAATATAAATTGCCCGCCGATTTTAAATTTGTGATACTAGACCGATTTTTATCGATAGAAAATGAACTATCGTTTAAAAATGGTTTTTTACTTGGGTCGTATTTCAGGTTACGGAGTTGGGCGCAGCCCGATACTGAAACATTTGGGCTAGATGCAAATGATGTTGTGGTAGAAAAAATTCCGTTAATAATAACGCCGGCACATCATATAAAATTAACGAGAAAAAAAATAAAATAGGAAATCATGATAAGGAAGGATTATTCGCAGGAGATTTACCTGAAGTATTTTAGTACCGATGGAAAATTAATTAAAGTGACTTTACATAACGATAAAGTAATGGAAGGGATTTTTGTTGGATTTTTTCACCCCGATGATACATCAGAAAATATTTTTAAATGGCATTTTATACCGAAGAATGAACTGGAAAGATTTAGAAAAGCCATAATCCCTGAAGAGAAAGAAGGATTAGGCCTAATGATTTTACAGGAAGAAATTAAGAATGTTGAGTTTAAGTAGTTTTTTACCCTTGTTGGTGATAATAGCAACAAGGGCGGAGTGGGATTGCTTCGCTGTGCTCGCAATGACTGGAAGTAGAAATTAGTTAGCCAGTTTTTTACGACGGTTCTCCAATATTTTTAAGAAAGAGCGTGTTCTTATTTCTTCCATAGTTAGGCCTGTTGCCAATAAATCGTCGGAAGAGATGGCACCGCAATTCATGGCACGAAGGAAATAATTTAAAAGTCCTTGTCCGGTGGCAGCATCGTCAAATACATCATCCGTTAAAGTTGCACGGGCAGCTTTTTCTACAAAAGCTTTCAGGCGTTTAGCAGCATCTTCGTAACTCTCTAAAAAGAAAGAGTATACGGCTGCATAACGCATTGGAAATTGCGCGGGGTTTAAATCCCAACCTTGGTAAAGACCTTTCCATAAAGAGTAGCGTGTATGGTTGTACGCTTTTTTCCAAGAGCGTTGTACCACCATTTTATTTTCGGCAATTTGTTCGGGGGTTAATTTATTGCCACGGTGCGGACCAATAGGCATTACGTTTGTTGCCCCATCGGACAACCAAATGCCTGTTGCGCCTAAAGATACTTTCATAAAATGATGTGCGAAATCGCAAACAGCATGTCCCATATCCTGATACTTGGCAGTGATGTTGCAAGCTGCGGTGTAATCATAAGTTCCAAATGCAGTTGCTATCATACGGCCTTTGCTTGCTTCAACAAAAGCACGCAGTGGATTTTTACCATCTTTATCGATAACGGCTTGGGTGGTTTCAACCATCATTTCCATTTTAAGTGCGCCGCTTGGAATTTGTGTGTTGGCTTCGATGGTTTCGAATAATTTTACAAGAGCACTTACCTGTTCAGGAATGCTAACCTTTGGTAACATAACAACAAAGTTGTTGGGTAGTTTGCCATTGGTTTGCTCGGACAAGGTGGTTAAGAAAATATCGAGTGTGCGAACGCCGCGTTCTTTTAAATCTTCGGTAAAAGGTTTTATGCGTATGCCAATGAAAGGCGAAAGCGAATTTACTTTCATGCCCTTGGCTACTTCGGTAGCAGCTTGTACGGCAGTTGCATCTTCTTCATCCCAAGAGCGGTTACCGAAACCATCTTCAAAATCGATACGGAAATCTTCTAAGGCTTCAGATTTTAATTTTGCAATTACTTTATTGTAGGTTGTGTATGATAACCAAGCAGTTTCTTTTTTGCGGTCGGTTTCACTAAGGCCGTCCATTTTTTTGATTAGCTTTTCTATTTCGGCAGCGTTGCTTGGCAATGTTTCGTGACCTGATAACTCGATAGCTTTTGCAAACTCAACAAAGTTGGGTGCGTTGTTTACCAAAGTTTTTAAGGCTGCTTGTCCCATTTTTTCGGCAGAATCGGCAGTGAATAAATCGGCACCGCCATACACAGTGTGCACGGGTTGACGATCGGGTTTATCGCCGGGATAAATTTTTTGGAAAGCTTTGTTTGCTTTGCCTAATTCGTTTAAGATACTTTCTTTCTCTTGAGCAGGAATAGATTGTTTCATATGATGTGTGGTTTAAATATTTTGTTGCGATTTTTTTTAATTTGATTAGCTGCCACGATAGGTTGAGTAACCGTAGGGGTTTAATAAAAGCGGTACGTGATAGTGTGATTGATCGGTGGTTTGGAAAACGATGGTTACCGAAGGGTAAAATGCTTTTACGCCTTGCGCTTTGAAATAAGATTCGGTATCAAAAACCAAACGATAGATGCCGGGTTGCAGTTTTATATCATCGGCCAACAAGCCGGGCAGACGACCATCGGCATTTGTTTGGCCTTTACCTAAGAGAGACCAAGTGCCATCTGCATTTGGTTTCTCTAAAACGATGGAAACATTTTGTGCAGGCTTGCCTATGGAAGTATCTAATATGTGCGTTGTTATTTGGCTCATTTTTTTCTCTTGTTTCTTTTTTGCTTCGCCGAATGCTAAAGCATTTTACTCATTGATTAATTTTTCTAAACGTATGTGAGTTATTTTATTTTGTTCGGCCATGGCAATTTTAATTTCAGTTTCGGGCGTGTTGCCTAAGCGTGTGTTTAGTAAAGCTAACATTTCTTCGGCGGTTTTGCCTGTGGCACAAACAATAAATATATAACCAAATTTTTTTAAATAAGCTTCGTTACCATTGGCCAAGGCGACTAATGTATTTTGTGTGGCAGTGTTAACGCCTGCTTGTTCGCCACCGGCCCAATCTTTAGTAGCGGCGAATTTTTTTTCGAGGCTTTTTAAATCACCAATTTTTGGATGATGCGTAAAAGCCTCTAAGGCATCGCGTACTGTGCAGTTTTGCCAAATCCAATCGGAGTTGTGTAATAAACTTGTTTTGCTTTCAAATGGTTTTTTAGTTGCCAGTTGTTTTGCCCATGTGGTAGAGCCGCAGCATTTGAACAACTCTTCGAAAGTTTTATCGGGCGGGAGATTATTTAATTCTTGTATTGTCATTTACTTTTTAATGTTACCAAATAAACGTAAACGACTAACACCACCATCAGGAAAAATGTTTAAACGAATATGTGTGAAAGGACCATGATTGACAATTTCTTTTTCGAAATAATGTTCGTGGTCGGCTTGCAGTTTTTGTTTGGGTAAAATTTCTGTCCACTTAATATCGGGTGAGTTGATATTTATTTCATCCAAGGCAACGGTTTCAATTTCGATGTTTGCACTGGTAGGTAAAACCTCAGCACGCGATAAACCCAAAGAGCTTGCACCAAGGTCTACAGTTTCTAAATCTATTCCTTCAATAGAACAGGTATCAGGATAATTGCCTTTAAAGTGACAAGTATCTACTAAAATTTTATTGATGTTGCCTTGGTGTGCCAGTTTTACAATTACCCAATCGCGGTTATTAGGTGTGCGGTTACGTTTGGTTTCCCAACCATCGCCCATGTTAACACCACGACCCGGCATAATTAAATTATCCATATGGCTAAAAAACATATCGTTGCAGAGAACAGATTTTGCGCCGTTAGTTGCAGCGGCTAAATCAACCACATCGGTTTCTTTTACTGCATCCCAATTTTTGTAGACCTCGCCATAAACTTTTAAACGTGCTACACCACCATCGGGGTAAATGTTTAAACGCAGGTGAGTCCAAACTACATCACTATCTACTTCATAAAAATTTTGACTGCCCGGGTTTAATGGAGACTTAGGTAAAATTTCTGTCCAGCTTGCTTTTTGCAAAGCATCAGCCGTGGCATCATCAGCCATGTTGCAAGCCTCTATAGAAGCATGCGGCGGGTGATTGCCCAAAAAGAAATTAGTATCTATATCAAAACCTTTTATGATGCCCGAAGCGCCCAGTTTAATAATGCACCAATCGTAACCGGGGACACGCTTTCTGCGCGATTCCCAACCATCCATCCATTTACCACGCTCGGTATATTTATCGGCAATAAAAATTCCGCGGCCTGGTTTAAGTAAGTTTTCTTTCTCGGCAAAAAAATCATCGCTGCAAATAATGGCTTTACCACCCAGGCGCTCTGCGGCTAAATCTATTAATGATGTAAATGCGGGACTATTTGTTTTAGTGTTTTCCATATAATTTCTAAAATTAATTTCCTTTAAATTTTTGTTTGCCTAATAGTATTTCAAAATACAATTTAAAATCACCTTTAAGCGACATCCACGGATATTTGAAAGTAGCGGGTTTATTTTTTTCGATAAAGAAATGACCTATCCATGCAAAAAAATAAGCTGATATAACCCCGGCTAAAAGAAACTGAGCGTTACCTTTTATGATGGCTGTAATTGCCAAGATGAAAAAAAGACTGGTGCCAATAAAATGCGTAACACGTGTACCAAGCTTACGATGCTCGTTTAAGTAATAGGGATAAAATTCCCCGAATGTTTTATACTCTTTATCAGCCATTAAGCTTACTATTTTTTTAAAAGGACTTTGCCTTGTGGTAAAGATATGAAATTCCCGTTTTCAAATACTTTTTTGCCTGCTAGGTACGTTTGCTTAACAACACCGTTTAATTGCTCACCCACGTAAGGACTTATTTTGTGACGATAATGTATATCGGAGCTTTGTACTGTAAACTTTTCGTTAGGGTTCCAAACAACAATATCGGCATCGTAACCTTTTTTTAATTGTCCTTTTGAGTTTTGAAAGCCAATAAATTTAGCTACATGCTCGCTCATTAAAGCGGCAACTTCGATAACACCTAAACCTCTTTTTTGCGCTGCGGTAAAAACCACCGGCAACGAAAACTGAATAGAGGCAATGCCGCCCCAGGCTTCTTTTAAATTACCTGATTCTATTTTTTTTAAATCGGGTGTAGCGGGGGAATGGTCGGTAACTACAAAATCAATTAAGTTGCTTTTTAGCGCCTGCCATAATTTTTCGTTATTGGCACGTTCGCGGATTGGAGGCGCACATTT
>Ga0209622_1000079_pt1 | contig 10660 bp, 10 predicted proteins | sample TexAe_OM3H0_M2_FD_187943 | JGI IMG/M metagenome (GOLD analysis project Ga0209622, IMG submission 187943) | Forest soil microbial communities from Davy Crockett National Forest, Groveton, Texas, USA - Texas A ecozone_OM3H0_M2 (SPAdes) (version 2) | ecosystem: Environmental > Terrestrial > Soil >...
CTACGAGGGGGTATCCTGCTGCCATGGCGACAGACGCCGTGCAGACCGCCGAGACACGCGGCCGGCCGCGTATACGAGACGACGACGAGATTCTGCGGGCCGCGTTACACGCCTTTGCCGAGCACGGCTACGACGGAATGTCGCTGCGCACACTCAACTCCGAGATGGGACTCAGCCGCGGCACCATCAACCAGCGGTTCCGTTCAAAAGAGCGGCTCTGGTACGCCGCGGTCGATCATGAGTTTCGCCGCCTGACCGACGATCTCAACGCCGAGCTGCAACGCCGAACGGTTCCCGACGACGATCTGTCGCGGGTACGCGAGGGCATTCGCGCATTCCTGATCGCCTCGGCCCGTCGCCCGGAACTCGTCAGGTTGATGAACCAGGAAGGCCTGCATTCGACCAGCCGCCTCGACTACATCATGACGTCGTTCACTCTGCCGACGCTGACTCCGGCATGGCAGGCCCTGAACCGGCTCGCCGACGCCGGCATGGTCCGACGGGTGCCCGCCCGAACTTTGCTGTTCCTCATCGCCCACGGCGCCGCCGCGCCGTTCACCCTCGGCCCCCTCTCGGATCGATTCGACCCCGTTGACGGCCCCCTAGACCTCGTCGACCACATCGAGACGGTCACCGACATCATCGTCTCCGGGCTCCGCATCGCCCGGCCCGACGCCGCCGCCGGCGCCAACGGCCGGTCACGCCCGTCCAGAACTAAACGGCGAGCCTAGCTTCGCTATAGGTGGCACCGCAGGCATCGTGGCGCAACACCATTGCCGACAACAACGGTCTTATTGCCTCTGATTTCACGGTGGGTTGGCACCACTTTACCGTGCTAATCTCACCGACAGCACCGTTGACTGCCACTATGGTAGAACATGATAGTCATCTAGGTAGACCTCAGTGGGCGTTCTTCGAATGAGTTGCGCGAAGCAGCGCGTGAAGGTCTGGCGTTGGCCGTCAGAAAGAGAACGACGTGAGCGCGAAGGAAGTGATGACTGATCTGGCGGGCGGAAGCCGCGCGTGCACATACGAGCGTGATGGCCTGACGTTGGGGTACTCCGTGGTGGGCGATGGCCAGCCCATCCTGTTCGTCCACGGTGCAACGGCCACTGGGGAGTTCGAGTGGGGGCCGCTGGCGGCCAGGCTGGCGTCCGACTATCAATGCGTCCTGCCTGATTTGCGTGGCCACGGCCGATCGGAATTCCGCGAGTCAGTCGACATGGGGCAGGCCATCTGCGTGGATCTGCGAAGTCTCATCGAGCACCTGGGCCTCGACCACCCCCACGTCGTGGGCTTCTCTTACGGTGCCGAGATCTCGCTCATGCTCGAACTGTCAGCGCCCGGTACGGCGCGATCTCTTGTGCTCGTAAGTCCGGGCACCGGGCGCCCCAGCGACTACCGGGCTCCCCGCCTCGAGCACCTGTATCGCACCTGGCCGTTCGCCTTGCGCCGCCTGCACGAGGCCCACCACGGACCGGAGCACTGGCGTCGGCTCGTTACCGCTCTGCATGGGGACAGTGTTGGTCGACCCGAGCTTTCGGCGGAAGCACTCGGCGGTGTCAGGTGTCCGGTGTTATTGGTGGCCGGCGCCCTCGATGAGTCGACGCGACGGGCCCAAGGGCGACGGTTCGCCGAGGTCAACGCTCTAGCGCGCTACGTGGAACTCGACGGCGCGGCACACGCCGTGCACCATAAGTGCGCCGATAGGTTTGTACAAGTCATCAGTGCCTTCCTGGCTGAAGTCGACAACGAGAGAGCGGGGAGCCATGGCGCGACAGAAGACTGCTGAGCGCAAACCTGCTGTCGAGCCGGCCGAGCAATACGTGCCGAGTTGGCAGCAAGACAGTGTCGACCGATCACTACGGAACGCGATCGAACGCGCGCGTAAGCGCAGCGATCGGTTCGTTGAGGCCGCCGTTGAACTGCTGTCCGAACGTGACGAGAGCGACTTCTCCATCCAGGACGTGGTGGATCGCTCCGGTCAGTCGCAGCGCACCTTCTATACCTTCTTCGACAGCAAAGACAGCCTTATGCTCGCGGTGTACGAGACGATCCTGCGCAAAACCGCGATGCCGATGCTGCAACAGCGGTGCGAGGGCATCGACGATCCGGTGCTAAGGCTTCGGGCTCTGCTGGACGCATTGTCCGAAATCACCGAGATGCCGGCGCGGTTAGCCCGGGGACTGAGTGTTCTCCACCTGCGGCTCGCGGAGACGCGGCCGAACGACCTTGCCAGCGCATTAGAGCCCTTGCACGCCTTCATCGTCGAACTTCTGACCGCAGTCGCCAAGGCGGGCCGCCTGCGGGAGGACCTCGGGCTGCACACGCAAGCGGCGCTGCTTCAGGAATTGTTGCTCGCCTCGACGCACTCCCGGGTGCTGACGGGAGGCAGCCAGACCAGCGTCGACGATCTGTGGGCGTTCTGTTCGGCCGCGATATTGCGTCGCGGGGACTGACCGCCGGCGCTTCGTCGCAGGACCGAGTTCACGTCACGGCACCGGCGACCTTGAGGCCGATTAGCTCGTCGTCCGATTTTCCGAGTCCACGCAGTATTTCGTCGGTGTGTTCGGCGAATTGCGGCGCCCGGGTAAGGCTGGCTGGCGTCTCGTCGAATTGCACCGGGTTGGCGACCAGTTCGCGTCGTGCGCCGTCGATGTCGATAACTTCGGCGATCATTCCGTTGGCCCGCAGGGCGGGGTCTTGTCCTACCTCCCAGGGATCCTGCGCGACGCCCCATTGCCCTTCCATGCCGCTGAACTGCAATGTCCACTCGGACAGCGTCCGGCCGGCAATCTCGCTCTGAAGAATCTCCGCCGCCTCGGCCGTGTTGTCCATGAGCGCCTCGACGGTCGAGAACCGCTCGTCGGTGATCAGGTCCTCGCGGTCGATACGCCGGCAGAATTCGGGCCAGTAGCGCCCCGGTTGCAGCATCGCCAGCACGATCCAGCGATTGTCGGCGGTGCGATAGTTCCCGACCAGCGGATTAGTGCGTGCCGATCTGGTGCTGGGCATACGCTCCGGCGCCGCACCGGTCAGCAACGCAAAGCCGACCGACAGGGCGTTCGCCCACGCTCCCACACCGAGCAGGGAGACGTCGACCACCGAGGCTTCACCTGTCCGTTCGCGCGCCAGGAGCGCCGCGGCGATGCCTCCGGCGATGGTCATCCCGCCGAGCGAGTCACCGTACGCGCCGGCGGGCATCTTGCACAGCCCGTCGAACTCCATCGGGGTCGTTCCCAGCGCCGAGCCGCCCCGGGCCCAGAAGGCCGTGCTGTCATAACCGCCTTTCTCACTGTCGGGGCCGCTGCTGCCGAAGCCCGAACCGCGCACATAGATGATGTCGGGATTGATCTTGCGTACGTCGTCGAGCTCGATGCCCAGCCTTTGGCGCGCCGCGGGCAGGAAGTTCGTCAGGAACACATCGCTGGTTCGGATCAGCTCGTGCAGGACGTCCAACGCCTCTTTCCGCTCCAGCGCGAGGCCGATGCTGCGCTTCCCGCGGTTCGGGTGCTCCATCAGGGGCGCGAAGGAGCCGCTCCCGACCGGCATGTCCATCACCGCGCTGAGGCCGCGTTGGGCGTCACCCCTTTCTGCGTGCTCGACTTTGATCACGTCGGCACCCCAGTCCGCCAGCACCGCGCCGGCAGACGGGACAAAGGTGAACTGGGCGACCTCCAGGACCCGCACGCCCGCCATGGGTCGGATCATCAGCTGCTCGCCGGACGAACGTGAATCACGTCTGTCATCAGTTCGCGCGGGCGGCCCACAACGTCGTAGAGGACGTCGGCCACCATCGGCGGGGTCAGCAGTTTAGTTCCGCTCATCCGCGTCAGGTAGCCATCGGCTTCCCAGATCGGCCAGGCCCGCTCCAGGTCGCCCGGTCCGAAGTTCTCGTGGATTCCGGTATCGGCGACGGCGCCCAGGACTAGCAGGGTCACCCGGATCGAGTCGCGGCGCAGTTCCTTGTTCATCGCCTTGGTGAAACCGCTGAGGCCGTGCTTGGTGGCGGCATACAGAGTCATCAACGGCATGTCATCGAGGGTGATCTCCGAGGAGATGTTGATAATGTCGCCACCCCCGGCCGCACGCAGCAACGGGATCGCCGCGCGGGTGGTGTAGATCGCTGCGACCAGGTTGGTGTTCACCGTCACGGCGATGTCATCGTCGCTGGCTTCCTCGATCAGCCGGATCCGGCTGGCGCCGGCCGAGTTGACCAGCACGTCCACCCGACCGAACTGCGCCGCCACCTGCTCGAACGCGGCGCACACATCGGCGCTGCACGTCACGTCGGTGACGATCGGAACGGCGTTGACGCCGATGGTTTCGGCAACCTCGTCAAGCAACAGCTTGCGACGGGCCAGCAATACCACCGTCGCGCCGTCCCGCGCAAAACGTTGAGCCGTGGCCTTGCCGACGCCCATCGAGGCACCGGAGACGACCACAACCTTGCCCTCCAAGCTGTAAGACATCCGGGCCTCGATTCCTTAGTCGAGCACAGCACCGAGTGAAAGTCCGGGCTGCTGTTTGTGTGCACACCACGTTTGCGTACCACGCATATGTCGTTCTACCATGGCGCGCACACGGTAGTCATCATCTTTTGCGCGAGAACTCGTGGCGGCGACAGCCGGGAAGGGAGCGTGACTCGTGGCCACGCCCGTCACAGGTAAAGAAGCCAAGGACTGGGCCTCGCAGCATTTGTGGGGCAATTGCAGCTCGCTGTACACGCCGTTCTCTGGCACAGACGGCGATGACATCGACTACGACGCACTACGTGCGCTGGTGCGACACTGCCTGGTGGACCTCGACCAGGACGGCATCTGGCTCACCGGTGGGATCGGCGAGTTCTGGTCGCTGACCACCGACGAGCTCAAGTCGGTCGTCGCCGTCGCCACCGCGGAGGCTCGCAAGGTCAAGCCAGGCGCGCTGGTGCAGGTGATGTCGAGCACCGACACCGCCAAGCAATGCGTCGAACTCACCCTGCACGCCCAGGCCCTCGGGGTCGACATCTGCTACATCCTGACCCCGTACTTCGAGTGCTCAGGCAAGCCCGGCGTGCTGCAGTACCTGCGGTACGTGGCCGACCGCACCGACATGCCGCTGGGATTCTTCAATTCCCACTCCACCGGACTGGTGCTGACACCGAGCGAATGCGTTGAGCTCTACCGTGAGATTCCCGCACTGTGCGGGCTGAAGAACGGCTTGCTCGACGCGCTACACAGCCTGGCCGTACACCAGCTGGCGCCGGAAATGGTGCTGTGGGAAGCCGACGACGAGGCCGGCATCCGCCTCGGCATACCGCATCCGGGCGCGCTGGGGTCAGCGCTGTACCTCTACGAAAAGCCGGGACTCCCGTTGTTCTCGCAGTGGCGTGCCCTTCTGATTGCCCAGGACTTCGAACGCGCCGAAAAGTTCGCCGCCGAAACGGGTTTGGCGGATATGAAGGCCGCGAGCCGACGCTATCAGGCCCACCCGGCACGGCCCGGCACCTTCACGCACTGGGGCTCGGGGTTCAAATTCGGTGCCTCATTGCTGGGCCTTCCGGTCGGTGACTACCCGCATTCACGGCCGCCGCAGACGGCCTTTCCTGACGAGCTCAAGGGCCCGATTCAAGAGGCCTATGCCGCATCCGGATTCATCACGTCGTGAGAACGGAGCACTGCGGTGCAGGTGCGTGATTTCCGCGCCGGGTTGGTGACCTGGATCGACGAGCATGGCGAGCAACTTGACCACCAGCGCCGGCTGGTCGAGTTGTGAGCAACGACGAGCGTTCCGCAGCAATCGCCGACGCGGCCGTCCGCGTGACGCGCGACGGGCCGGTGGCGTTGGTGATGCTTGCCCGGCCGGCGAAGTCCAACGCGATGGATGGCGAGGTCACCTACGCACTACTGGACGCCGTGCGGTCGCTCTGCGACAGCGGCGACGTACGCGCAATGGTGCTCACCGGCGACGGCACGGCTTTCAGCGCCGGCGGCGACATCCAGACGATCCGAGAGATGGGCGCGGACAGGGGAGTTCGCGACGCGATCCTCGACGCGCACCAGGAGCTGTTCTGGGCCATGAACAGGCTGCCGTTCGCGAGCGTCGCGGCGGTCAACGGCGCCGCAGTTGGGGCAGGTGTCACCGTCGCACTGCTATGCGACCTGGTTGTCATGGCACAAGACGCTTTCGTGTCCGACCCGCGCGTCGCGCTCGGCCTGCTCGACGGCGCGGGCGGAATTGTGTTGTGGCCGTTGCTGGCCGGTCTCTCCGCGGCAAAGGAGCACCTGTTGCTCGGCGATCGGGTTCCGAGCACCGAAGCCCACCGGCTCGGCCTGGCCAACCGCGTCGTTCCCACCGAAGAAACGGTGGCGGTGGCCCTCGACCTGGCCCGCCGGCTGGCAGCCCTACCGCCGCACGCGGTGCGGGAGGCGCGGCGCTTGCTGAACTCGCACATCGAGCGGGCGGCCCCGGTGCTGTCCGAGTGCGCACGGGCTGAGAGCGAATGCTTTGAGACCGACGAGCACCGTGCCGCGCTGGACCGATTGAGTGTGCGACTTGCCACGAGATCGCCAGGGGAGCCGTAGTGGTCGTATGCAACCGTGTCGCGCTGGTGACGGGAGGCACCCGCGGGATCGGGCGCGCCGTTACCGAGAGGCTGGCCGACTCTGGGGTCGATGTGGCCGCCGGATACGCCACCGATTGCTCTTCAGCAGAATCGGTCCGGGACCGGTGCGAGAAGGGCGGTGCCCGCGTGACCCTGCACCGGGTGGACGTGGGTGACCCGGTCTCTTGCCGGCGCCTCGTCGACGAGGTCCTGGACCAACACGGGCGACTTGACTACCTCGTCAACAACGCCGGCACGGTCACCGAGCAGCGTTACGGCGACATCACACCAGACGACTGGCAGCGGCACCTGGCGGTCAACCTGTCGGCCGCGTTCTTCCTCTCGCAGGCGGCCATGGGGACCATGATCGAGCGCAGCTTCGGGCGCATCGTCAACATCGGCTCGGTGTCCGCGACGATGGGCAGCCCAGTGCAGATCGCTTACGCCGCAGCTAAATCGGGACTCATCGGATTGACGCGGTCGACCGCCCGCGCCGTTGCACGAAAAGGAATAACGGTGAACTGCGTGATCCCGGGCAGCTTCGACACCGATCTGTCGGACGGGCTGGCGTTCACGGCCCGCGACGTCGTGACGTCGATGATCCCGGTCGGCCGCTGGGGGCGGCCCGAGGAACTTGCCCACGCGGTCAGTTTCCTGCTTGACGACCTGGCCTCCTATGTCACCGGGGCCGTCCTGACCGTGGACGGCGGAATGAGTATGGGCGGATGACCCCGACGCCGTTGACGGCCGCGCGCATCGTTGCCCCCGGTGTACCGGAGGACCGGAGGGATGAGTACCGGAGGCTGGGCTACGTCAGCGATATGACCATGAGCTCGTCGGTCGAACGTGCCGCGCGGTTATGGGGCTCCCGCCCGGCGGTGGCCGAGGCAGGCGTGCAGATGACGCACCGCGACGTGCTGTGGCTCGTCGAGCGCGCCGCGGCGTGGCTGAGCGGGGTCGGAATTCGACCGGGCGACGTCGTATGTTGGCAGACGCCGAACTGGTGGGAGGCCCATCTTCTCGGTCTGGCCGTTTGGCACGTCGGGGCGGTGAGCGCCCCTATAGCTCCGTTCTACCGGGAGCATGAGTTGCGGCAGGTGATCGAGGATGTGCAGCCGGCGGCGGTCATTTCGGCCGAGTCGTTCCGCGGTTTCGAGCACGCCGAGGCCTTCGACGACCTGCTCGCCGACAACGGGCTCGACGAGATTCCGCGGATCCTCCTGCGCGGATCACGGTGGGGCTGGACGCCGTTCGATGACGTCGTGGGGCACCATCGACGCCTGCCGTCTGCCAAACTCGGAGCGGACGAGCCTTGTCTGGTCCTGTTCACCTCCGGCACCACGTCGCGGGCCAAGGCCGCCGTGCACTCGTCGCGCACGTTGTTGGCCGAAACCCGGCAGCTCGCTGATGCGTGGGGGCTGCGCTGGGACGATGTCGCCTACATGGCCGCCCCGCTGCAACACATCACTGGACTGCTCAACGCGATGACGATCCCATTGCTGGTGGGCGCCTGCGCAGTGCTCGCCGAGCGGTGGGAACCATGCCAGGCGGTGCAGGACATCGCGGCGCACCGGGTGACCTACTCGGCCGGCGCAACGGTGTTCCTGCAGGAGCTGACCGACGCTGCGGGAGATGCTCGGATCCGATTGCCGCTGAGGATGTTTGCCTGTGGGGGAGCCTCGGTGCCGCGCGCGGTGATGGAGCGCAGCGAGGAGCAGGGTATCCCCGCGGCACGCGTATACGGCATGACCGAGTTACCGACCGTGACGGTCATGAACGGTGCCGACCCTTTCGATCTGCGCGCGACTACCGACGGCGCCGCGGCACCCGGGGTCGAGGTCCGAGTCCTCGGCGACGACTGTCGACCGCTGCCAACGGGTTTCGCGGGCGAGCTTGCGGTGCGGGGACCCGAGCGGATGCTCGGCTATCTGGAGCCGGAGGCCAACCGGGCCGCACTCGACGACGCCGGCTGGTTCCGGACCGGCGACGTCGGCATCCTCGACGACGACGGATTCCTCACGATCACCGGCCGAATCAAAGACGTCATCAATCGCGGTGGCGAGAAATTCTCCGCACGAGACATCGAGGACCTCCTCGCATCGCACCCGTCAGTGTGCCAGGCCGCTGTTGTCCCGGGTCCCGACCCAAGGTTCGGTGAGGTGCCGGTCGCCTTCGTCGTGCTCCACGGCGGCCGGGAATCCTCAGTCGGCGAACTGGCCGCACACCTGCACACCGCTGGCCTGGCGCGCCAAAAGACCCCGGCCGCATGGTATTTCGTGGATGCGCTGCCGATGACACCCTCTGGCAAGGTCAAGAAGTTCGAGCTACTCGCAACTGTGGCCGCGGCAAGGGGCTCATGATGAACACCGATCAATTCGGCGTGGTGCTCGCCGCGGAATTTGCACCGGCGCGGTCTATATCCGAAGCGGCTCGCCCGTCGCCTCATTCGCTCAGGAGAGCGTGATCAGAAGTTTCAGATGAAGGAGACAGCAATGGCAGCAGAACATTTCGTTCGGTACGAGACGGACGGGTCGGTGGCGGTGATTACCCTCGACCGGCCGCAGGCCGCAAACGCGCAGACACCGGGCATTCTCAAGGACCTCGACGACGCCTGGCGGCGCGCCGACGAAGACCCGGAGGTGCGGGTGATCGTGTTCACCACGACAGGTAAACATTTCTCGGCCGGCCACGACATGTCGGGCAGCGATCCATCTGCCGACGGCCGCAGCCTTCGTCCCAAACGCACCGAGGACGGAAAGCTAGTGGCCGAGGATTACTACGACTGGGAGACCCGAGGCTACCTGGAATACGCCAAGCGCTGGCGTGACATCCCGAAACCCACGATCGCGGCCGTGCAGGGTAAGTGCATCGCCGCCGGGCTGATGTTGTGCTGGCCCTGCGACTTGATCGTCGCCGCCGACAACGCCCAGTTCTCCGATCCCGTCGGCCTGATGGGCATCATGGGCGTTGAATTCCATGCTCACACGTGGGAATTAGGTCCGCGCAAGGCCAAGGAGATGTTGTTCACCGCCAGCTCGGTGAGCGCTGCGGAGGCGTTACAGACCGGGATGGTCAATCACGTGGTGCCCCTGGACGAGCTGCACGACTTCACGATGCGGCTCGCAAGGCGGATCGCGCAGACTGACCCATGGGCGCTGCGGATGGCCAAGCGCGCAGTCAACCACACGATGGACACCATGGGTTTCTCCACGGCGATCGCGGCCTGCTTCGACATGCATCACCTCGGTCATACCCGCGCATTGGCCGCCACCGGCGGTCAGACAGTTGTAATGGCCGACCTGCAGCGGATGAAAGCCGCCGGACACTCCGGCGCGTAACGGGACCGCGCCGACGCCGCCAACGACACCACACCGAAAACCAAGCGAATAGGAGGAAGCATGACAAGCACTGCGAATGGGACCATCCGGAGTCAATCAGCGGTCAGTTACCGAAGTGTTGTCGTTGGCCTTATCGTGCTGGTCATACTATCGCTAGTCGGTTGTTGGTCCGCCACCGCGCTTTACGGCGTTGATAAAGTCACCTCGTCCAACGTGTTCGTCACTATCTCGACGACGGCCATCGTGACTGTGCTTCTACTGCCGTGGCTCAATCTCAAAGGGCAAGAGAATTTTGACCACGAGCAGCGCATGGAGAAAATGGCTGCGTCGTGGTTAGTGGTCCTTGCTGCGGCGCATCTAACCTGGGAAATGCCCTGGGTCCGGTTTCACACCTACTTGATGGGCAACGAAGGTAAAGGACAGCTATGGAGCTATCTCTGGTGGATTTATGCCGATGGTGGGGACACCCGCTACATTCACCCCGATGGCACTCTGCTTGCGTTTGAGACCGCAGCATCGTTCATGGGTATCACTGCAGCTGCTCTCGCATATTTACGCAAGAAGGCAGGGCGGTTCACCGATAGTCAGCTCGTGGCCGTCATAGCGTTGATGGCATGCGAATTCTATCCGACGACCCTTTATCTGCTCTCCGAGGTCTACGAGGGCATGCCGCACGTAGATGGGCCAATCAACCTGGTGGTGAAATTCATCTACGGAAATATTCTTTGGCTTGTTG
>Ga0209622_1000080_pt1 | contig 10551 bp, 11 predicted proteins | sample TexAe_OM3H0_M2_FD_187943 | JGI IMG/M metagenome (GOLD analysis project Ga0209622, IMG submission 187943) | Forest soil microbial communities from Davy Crockett National Forest, Groveton, Texas, USA - Texas A ecozone_OM3H0_M2 (SPAdes) (version 2) | ecosystem: Environmental > Terrestrial > Soil >...
CGATTCCTCCCACTCCACCAGCAGGTTTTGCGTCGTCGCCGGACTGGCGTCGATCAGGACTTGCGCCGCCGCGGCGGCACTCCGCACATAGGTCGGCGCGAGCGCGTTCAATGCGGCGATCAGCGTGGCGCCGGTATCGGTGCGCCAGACGCGGCCCGGCGGCAGCAGGCGCGACATGGCCTGGCCGTAGTCGGCGTCGTCGAAGATCGGGGGCGCCGGCATCAGGAGACCGTGCCGAGGGTGAATAGATAGCCGGTCGGTGACGTGATCGGCCAGGACGACGGCGATGTGACGGCGAAGGACGGCAGGCCGCCGATTGCGGTGATCGCCGCGTTGACGTCGCTCTGTTCAATCGACGTTGTGCCGAGCGGCGTGTCTTTTTCGAGGAACAACCCCGCCAGCGCCGCGGAAACTTGCGTCTGCTGCGCGGTGGATAGCGACGACCAAACGTCGATGACGAAATTCTGCGTCTGCGCGATCGGCGCGACCGCATAGACGATCGTGGTCACGGGCCGGAGTGGATAGATGAAGTTTGCCACTGCAAGCTGGTCGCCGGTCGCAGCGGTCCCGCGCGTCTCCAGCGTCGCAACGCCGTTCGACCCCTGCGGAAACCCCCCATAGGCCGCCTCGGCGACGTCCAGCATCATATAAACCGTGACGGTCCCGGCGCCTCCAGGGGCGCACCAGGCGCGCGTGACGCCCGTCACCTCCAGCGCCCACGTCACGTAATCCGCCTGATTGCCGCCATGCGGGGGTTCGGCGTAGCTCTCCAGCATGCGGGTTCGCATCGGCGCGTCTTGTTCGAGGTCCGCGCCGCCGGTGATCGCTCCCGCCGTTCCGGTCGGGTTGATGCCCGGCACCGTCGTGGCGAGTGTCAGTGGGGTGCCGCTGTCGGTGTTGCCGTTCGAGCCCGCGACCACCGCGATGACCGTTGCAGTGACCGTGCCGCCGCCGCTCACGGTGGCCTCGGCGACCGTGGCGTATTGCGTCTGATCGGGGCGGCTGCAAAGCGTTCCGGCGGGCAGCGCGGACGTCGCGACGCCGCTCCAGGTCGCTGACCCGCCGGCATACGTCGGGGCCTCGCGCAGAACCGGCGTGGGTGCCAGCGCGGCCCATGCCTCCAGGTATTCGTCGGTCGAGGTGAACGGCGTCGATTGCAGGCTGATCCAGTCGAGATAGCCGTAGTGGAGATACGCGAGGCCGGCCTGAACCCATGCCAGCACGCGCACGACAGAGCGGCGCAGGAAGCCGTCAGCGTTCGGAAGATCGGATGCAGTGATGTCCTGCATCGCACTGGAGCGGAGACTCGTTAGCGTTGGGCGCGGAAATGGCACCGATCAAGTCTCCTGCGCCCAGGCGTAATCGTAGACATTCGCCACGCCGTTCGGCGCGGTGATCACAGGGATCACGCCGATGCCGCCGTTGCTGGTGAAGTAGGCCGTCGCCGTGACCGATGCCGCCACGCCATCGGCGATCATCCATGACAGCGCGGAAATGACCTCGTTGGCCGCCCAGTTCAGCGTGTCCTGGTTCCGGATGCGCGCGAACGCCTGCCAGAGCTTGGAGCCGAACCGGTCGTTGGCGATAACCGGAAGCGCCGGGTCCTCCAGCGCGGAATAGGTGTCGAACCAAACGCCACGCGGATCAGCGGTGTCCGGCACGATGTCGCCTGGATCGGCCTGTGCGTCGGAGAACAATGACAGCAGGACGGCGGTTTCGAGATCGAAGCCGGTCTCGAGATCGCCGGTCGAGGCCATCGCGAAATCGGCGGTGCCGGTTGCCGCGTTCCAGACGAGCCTGATGTCCATGCGTCAGGTCCCAGCCTTCGGAGGTCCGCTGGTGCCGCCGCCGCCCGAGACGCCGGTTGTGAGGTGCGTCTGCAATCCGACCTGATCGGCACCGCCGTTGCCGGCCGTGACCTCGCCCTTGACGGCGAGATTGCCGCTGCTGTCCAGCGTCGAATTGCTGGCGGTCCACGTCAGCGCGCCCGTCGTGTGGAGGACCGGACCGGACGGCGTCAGCCAGAGGTAGGTCCCGCGGCTGTCGTAGAGTGCGGCGTCACCCGGCGCGAGGCCGGTCAGCCGGTATGTCTGATGCCCACTGGCGACCGCCACGGCTTTCGACCGTAGGCCGTCGAGGTAGGCAACGTGGAAATCCGCACCGATCGGCGGGCAGCCGGTCACGCCATAGCCGTAGAGGACCGGCACATTGTCGCGGTTGGATAGCGGGTCGAGCTGGAGTTGCACGGTCTGCACCGGCCCGGTGTCCACCGGCGCCAGCGTCGAGCGCGCCAGGCTGAAGGGTGATCCGAGTAGGCGATAGAGCGCCGCCACCTGACGTTCGAGCGCGGCAATCCGGATGTCGGCCGCGGTCATGTCAACCCTCCCGCCGGCGCTACAGTCTGTTGCCCGGCGAGGTTCGGATTCTGCGGTGCGGTCGATGGCGGGGCTGGGGATTGCGACGATTGCGGCGAATTCGCCAGTTCGTTGTCGAACAGGTTGAGCGGGTTCGGCTCCGGGTTGAACGCGTCGGGCGGCATCAGGATCAGGTCGGCGTGTGTGCCGCTCATGTCCTTGCGGTAGGTGACGCTGCCGATGATCCAGTTCGCGCCGGTGATGTCGGCGGCCGGGGCCTCGATCGGCGCGAGGTAGTTGGGCTGCCAGAGGTTGCCGGCGGTGTCGCGCCACGAATCACAGGTGATCGAGGCGGCCTGACTACGGCCAAGGCGTCGGGCCATCTCCCAATTCGCCATCGCTTGGCCGACGTCATAGGCTGGCACGATCTGCGCCGAAACGCGGATCAGCGGGCGATACTCCGGCATCGTCTGGTCGATGACGGTCGCGCGCTGGTTGGCGATGGCGCTGACCTCGGCCAGTTGGTTGATCGCGTACCAGACGACGGTGTAGTGCGAATAACGTCCGTCCTCCGACCGCTCGGCGCTGATCGCCTCGATGTTGCCAGGCATCGTGAAGCCGGACGCCATTGAATTCGTGCCGACGCGATCGAGGACGAGGTTGCCGTTCTGGTCTTCGTAAACGAGATAGCCCGCATAGCGCGCAACAGACTCAATGATCTCGTATGGCGTTTCGCCAAGCGAGACCTGGAAATTCGGGATCGAGATGCCGAGGTCCGAAACCGCGGATCGGGCGGTGATCCCGAACGCCTTGCACAGCCGCTGCGCCAGGTCCCGCGTGTTGGCGGCGTTGATCATGCCGCCCTTCAGGCCGGGGTCGTTCACCAGGTCGGCGGAACAGTCCACCAGGTTGCGGGTGATGCCGCGGCCGGAGATCGCGACGCCGTGGTTGTGGCCGTCCGCGGTGATGGTGCGACGGTCGATCCATCCAGTGATGACAAGATTCTGGCCGACGTAGATGCTGCACGCTTGGCCGGGTCGTGTGCCGGCAATCGCCGGGCCTTGCATGAATTCGGTCGATGCCGTCAGGGCGAAGCTGTTCGGCATCGATTCGCACGAGCGGGTGATGCTGACGGATTGCCAGCCCTGGAAACGGGTGCTGCCGACCTGGATGCTGACCTCGTTCGGGTCGGGTGTGGCGTAACTCATAGACTTACGTCCCTGCCCAGTCGTATCGTTTCGGGCTACATCCCCGCCAGGAGGCGTCAATGAAACTAGACAGAGAGGCGGCGGGACCGTTCCCGTGGGGTTCGCTGATCGTGGCGATCATCGGCGGCTGCGTCGCCGCATTCTTCTGGGGCGTTCCGGCGCTCAATCACGCCTGGCGCGCTTATCTGGGCCATTAGGCCGACAACGCCATAAACGACAACGGACAGAACGCCGGATGGATCGCCCCGGACTCCGCCGCGATCTGATCGGACCGCGAGGCATCCGTGTAGAGCCGCTGCGCGATCGCCAGCGACGGCAGGTTGGTTGGCAGCGTGACGGTGACGACGGTCGGCAGCGACGCGCCGCGCACGGTCAGATCCTGGATCACCGATGCCCGCAGCGCCTTCAGCGCCGTGTAGGTCGCGTCGTTTCCGGCATCGCCCGCTATGGTGATCTGCTGCCCTAGGGCGGCCGACAGCTCCTCGCGCAGGTTGGCAGCGTCGTTGTAGCTGGACGGCTGGTAGGACGCCGAGGCGCGCGCCAGGCTGATCACGGCGGCTTGCTGGCAAGCGGCGGTCATCGCGTCACGCATCGTCGCCTGTGCCGCGCCGATGCCCACCGTGCCGCCGGCGTTGTCCGTGTAGGTGAACGCGGCGAGGTTGAGCAGCACCCGCACCTGGTTGGCCGGATCGGTGATGCCGGCCCGCATCGCCTCCACGATGGCCGCCAGGGGGTCCATCATGTCGGTGCTGGCGCTGTATGATCCTGCGGCGGCAATGGCGCCTGTGGTCGCCGTGGCGACCGCGGCGCGCTGGTTGGCAAGCTGTGCCTGAAGCGTGGCGACCGTCGTGCCGGCCGGTAGCATCGTGGTGGCCGAGCCGGCGCCATACCGGCCATAGGTGGTGTTCGCGTCCGGTGGCGGCAGCGCCGCGGCCATGCTGACAATCCCGGTCGGGTCCGCGCCGCCGAGCGCCGTTGCCGCGGCGAAGCTGGTCACGACCGCCCGCCCCTCGCCGATGACGGTGGGGCCGATCGCGGCGACCGGGCCCGCGGTGCCGCCGAGGTCGGAATTCGCGGCGGTCAGGGCGTTGCCGGCCGCCAGCAGGACGGCGATGCCGGTGGCGATGATCGCGGATGGGAAGACGGTGCCGCCCTGTTCGATGAACTCGAACGCGACCTCGATCACCCGCATCTTGTCTTTGTGGATCGCGGTGCTGGACGACAGCACGGCGACCTGAACCGCGCCGATCGTCGGGTGGATCAGCAGGCCCGGTCCCTTGGTCTCGACCGCGTTGTCGAGCAGCAACTGCATGACCGGAGCGGCGTCGCCGATCAGGTAGCCGCTGAATGAATAGACCCGGAGCGCGCGGCCCATGTCCTCGGGCCAGCCGCCGTCGCGGAACGGATATTCGTGAATCGCTTGGCGCCGGCCTTTCTTGACCCGGGCCGCGATCACCTTGAACGGCACGCCGCGGAAGCTGGCCGCCTGGAGTAGCCCCATGAACCCGGCGATGGTGGTCGGCGGGGCGAATCCCGTTATGCCGGTGAAGCCGCTCATTGAATGCCCGCCATACTGGTCTGCACCCGTGGCGGCGATGCCGTTGCCACGCCGGATGCAACGGCGGTTGCGGTGGTTCCGGGGGGAGCGCCCTTCAGATCGACGGTCACGTGAACGGCGCCGTTTTGTGCGGCGGCGTCGGTCTGCCCAAACCGCTGCATCCAGGTCTCGGCGTATTGTCCCCGCAGCGAGGCGTTCATGCCAACGTCCTGCGGGCGTTCGTAATCGCGGGAGAACACCGCGCCAGCCTCGCGCGCCGAGGTGGTGTTGCGTAGCGCATCGCCGGCCGCGCGCTCGGTGTGTGTCAATTCCCATTGGGTGAATTGCGCCTGTTCGAGCGGCGTGCCTTGCGTGACATCGTGGCCGAACATCAGCCGGAATGACTTGCGCCGGTCGTCGCGCCACATGCCGAGGCCGCCGGCCGCGCCTTGATCGCCGACCGCGCCGGCATCGAGGCCGCTTTCGCCCTGGTAGTTCGCGAGGATGCCCGCGACTTGCGGGTCGGTCCAGCCTTGGGATTTGAAATAGCTGCGGAGTTGGGAGGGGTCGGCGGGGGTTTTGCGGGACGACGATGCGCCGCCGAGCCATGACGGTGCGTGCCGCCCCCACCAGTGCGCGATGGGGCCGTTGTTGCCGAACAACTCGGAGCCGGGCGCTTCCTGATAGTCGGGGCCGGCTGGCGTGTCCCCGCTGAGCGCGAGGGGCGCAGCAAGCGGGGCGACGGTCGCGGCCGTTTCGAGGCCACCAGCAACGGCGCCCATCCCAAGCCAGCGGGCCAACCACGCGGCGGGCTTGATCATGCCGAGGGCAAGAACGGCCGTGCCGACCTGGGCAAACGAATCCGACAGGCCCTTGTTATGCTCGATCCAGTCGCTTGTCGCTTTCAGCACCTTCGTTTCAGTGCCAGCCCAGCTATCCGAGATCCGATTGTTGATGCCTTCGATATCCAGGCCGAGGCGGTTCCACGCCTCACTCAGCCTCTTGGCGTTCTCGGTCATGCCGTGCGTCATGCCGGCGCCGGTCTTCTGTGCCTTCTCCACGTAGGCGTCGAAGCCCTTGGCGCCCTCGCGCAGCATGGGGTCGAGGTCGGTGTCGATCCCGAACGCCGTCTCCGCGCGCATCCGGGCGTGCGGGGTCATGTTCTTGGTGGCTTCGGCGAATTGACGCAGCAACTCGTCCGGCTCGATCGGCTTGCCGTCCGGTCCTACCGGCTGAATGCCAAGCTGCTGCCAGAGTGGCGAGGCGGCATCGGCGCGGTGAAATTGCGCGTCCTTGATAACCTCGTTCGCGCCCTGGAGGCTTTTCGTCATTGCCTCGACGGACGATCCGGCCAGTTTGGCGCCGTTCTGAAGCGACGACATGCGCTCGACTGGCATGGATAGTGCATAGGCGACGTTGCCGATCGAATTGCCGGCCTTGGCCCATTGGCGCGACAATTCGATCACGCCGCCGATTGTCGCGGCGCTGGTAAGCGCGGCCATCGGCGACGCGGCGCGTTCGATGCTGCGCGCGAAACCGAGCGTGCGGTCGCCGAGGGTGGACATGCCCTCGGAGAGGCGGTTGATGCCGCTGGTATCGGCGAACTTGGCGAGCGATTTATTGAACCGTTCGGCCGGCGCGCGCATCGCGGCGATGCGTTTATTCAGCGCGTCGAGTTTGGCGGAGGCTTGGTCCACCACACCAATCGAGATTGCGAACCCGTTACTGGCCACGTTCGCGCCTCACGATTTCCGGAATCAGCGCGGCGCGGCGCAGGAGTTGCGGGAGCGGCATCGCCTCTGCCCAGCGCACGCCCTCACCGTAGAAGCGGCCGACGCGGGCGGTCAGGATCTCTACCTCACCCGATTGCAGCGCGCCAATCAGGCTGCTGGCGTCGCCCCAGCGGCGTCTGCGGCGAGCGCGTCCCTGCGCGCCTGGCGCCACGCTTCCAAAGGGTCGGGGTCCGGTGCCCCCGCGAAAAGGGACATGTAGCCGTCCATCTTCTCGATCATCCACCAGGGCAGTTTCTTGACCACGTCATACGGCACCTTCTCAGCCGACACTTCGGCAATGAGCCGATGCGTGACGTCGGTGGCAGATGCGCCGGGGATCGCCATCGCCTTCAGCAGTTGCTCGCCGGTTGGCGCGCGCAACGTGACGGTCTGATAGGTCACGCCGTTATTCGCGATTGGATCCGGCATTTGCCAGGTGACCGGTTCGGGGACGGGAATCCAGGCGGCCATTACGATGGCCCTCCGGTTTCCAGCACGGACCCGGCGACGCCCTCGAACTTGAAGTCGAACGTTGCCTCGGCGCCGGACGTGCCGGGCCGGCCCGTATACCACATATTATGACCCTGAATCTGCTTGCCGTTGGCGAGCTGCACAACAACGGTCGCGTTGTTCAGGTTGGTGAACGCGGTGACGCTTACCGCCGAACTGTCGCGGAACTTGCCGGAGATGAACGGCGCCACCGGCTTCTGGGAATAGCCGTCCACACCCGACAGACTCGTCATCGTCTCATTCTCGACGATCGCCGGGTCCCAGACGAATTCGGTCACCGGGAACGCCGAGCCGTTCACGCTGAAGGCCGTGATGCCCGCGAGCCGCCGGTTGGTCGGCGTCGTGGGCGCAAGTGTGCCTGACATGGATCAGTCCTTACGTGGTCTGCTGGAACTGCGCGAGGATGCCGACGTTCACGACCTGGTCGGAAAAGTTCAGCGGCAGATACATAAGCACCTGCCCTTTCGTTCCGGTGGTCGCGTAGGCATTCGCCGCAAAGGTCTGCGGCCCCTGCACGATGAAGATGCTGCACAGGTAGGCGTAGATCGCATTGACCGCGCCCATCATCGCGTTCGGCGTCGTCGCCGGCGAGCCGGGACCGATCGGCGTGCCGTTCTGAACGAGGATCTTGCCCGAGGCGATGAACTGGCTGGTGATCTGCGCGATGATGTAGCGCGCCGCGTACATGGCCTGGAACATGATGTTCGTATTGAGATACGAATTGTCCGGCTGCCCGCTGGCGTTCTGCTGATAGGTGGTGATCGACCGGTCAATCCGGCATGTGTTCGACGCGTCCACCGTGAACGTGCTGACGCCATCGAATAGCAGCGTGTTGCGCTCGCCGGGCGTGTCCTGGTTCGCGAGGGGCGGCGGCAGCATCCCGAGCGCCTGGGTCGAGATGCCCTGCGCCGGGTTGACCTTCAGCCGCACCGCATGGACGGCGCACCAGTCGGCCGCCTCGATCCACGATGCGGTCGGGCTGTCGAAGTATCCCAGGCATGTGGCGTGCTGGTCGTTGCGCGACGTGCCGAACGTGCCGCGCGCGGAGACTGTGCCGCGGTATGTGTAGAAGACATGCCCGTAGAGTTCGATCTCGGCCGACCACCGGCCCGACTGGTCCGACAGGAAGGACTGCAACGCATTCAGCGAGGTGACGTCCGAATACGGCAACGCGATGAAATCGAACAACTGCACGCCGAGGTTCGCAAGCAGCGTCGTCAGCGTCGGGTTGGTTGCGCCGCCCGAGAACGTGCCGGCCGTTGAGCCTGTGACCGGGTTCGAGAATGCTACCGACACGCTGGCCGGCAGGACTTCGCCGTTCTGGGCGCCGCGGTAATTCACCCGCAGGTCGATGTCGTTTTGCGCCAGCCCTTTGTGGTTGGCCGTCAGCGTGACGACGCCAGCGGATGACGTCGCGGTGGCGCTGATGCCAACTGCGGCGGTGATGGCGGTCACGATGTTGCCGGCAATGACGGTCGGCGTGTCGCCGAGGTTCACGGCCACGGGCACCGAGACGCCCATGATGTAGAGCGCCAGCGTGCCGGCCGCGGTCGCGGTGCCCGTGACGGTGATGGTGCCGGACGCAGCCGTGCCGCCGGACGCGTCGGAGACTGGGCCGAGCCACACCTCGCCGAAAGGGTCCTGCGCGCGGTAGGCCGCATACATCAACGCCAGCATGGAATTGATGCCGCACAGGCCGTTCACCTGGTTCTGGCTGTAGCCCATAACCGCGGTGTTCGGCGTTGCGGTGCCGCTGCTCAGGATCTGCCCGATCAGGAGCGCGCGCTGGTTCTGCGTCGCGGTGTTGGCCTGGCTGGCGTCAAACTCGATGTTGACGCCAGACGGCCGCCACTGGCTCGGGAAGTATTTGAACGCGAGGGTGCCGCTCATTGGGCCGGTCCTTCCTCAATAGGTAGCGGCTCGGCCAGCACGACGTCGCCACGCGCCAAAGCGCGATGCCAGTCCTGCGTCTCCGGCACTTCCTCGCCGAGCACCGATAGAAAGCGGGCTCGCGCGTGGCAGAGGCGCACGACAAGGGGCCGGCTCGGATCGTCCGGGCGCGGCGCAGGTTTTACGAACATCGTGTTACCCCACGCTGGATTCGATGGTGATGACGTCGCCGATACCAATGGTGCCGCTCGGGTAGATCGAGCCGGTCAGGTTCGTCAGCGGATCGCCGGAAATCTGGAAGCCGTCGGCATCGGTGATCGAGGCGTCGAAGCTGTAGCGGAACATCCAGAACAGCCGGGCGCGGTCGAACGTCAGCAGCTCGCCGCCGGCGTAATAGAGGCCCCGCGCGCTGCGGGTCGGATCGATGTGCCAGTTCAGCAGCGCGCTGTGCAGGGCGTATTTCATGGCCTCGACCTGGCTCACGGCGCCTTGGCCTCGGCGGTCGGCGGTCGCGTCGAACTCGACGACGACGCCGATGGTCTCGGTGACGGTCTGTTGCAGGCCGTCCATCAGTTCGTTGTCCTGCGCGTCGTCCTCCAGCGGAATCACGACGGCGGACGGATAGGCGAGTTTGCCGGTGGTTGGATCGGTGAACGCGATCACGCTTTCCGTGCCGGTTTCGAAGTCGGCGGCGCCGCCGACCCGGCCGGCCAAGGCGGTGCAGTAGGTGCGGACCTGTTGGATGACGGCGGTCAGATCCATTATTTCGCGCCGCGCCGGAACGCCATGCCGCTCATCACCGCCTCGCGCACGCGATCTGCCAGGCCGTTCGCGACAACTGCATCGAGCGCCGGTTCCATGACCGGCCGCGGCTGAAGGATGCGGGAGCCGACAACCGCGCCGCGCTTGTTGCGTTGGCCCTTCACGCCCTTCTTGCCGGAGCCGACGCCGCCCATGGCGCCCTTCTCCAGGAACAGCGAATAGAAAGCGGTGTTGCGGACGGTGACGCCCTGTGCACCGATGGCCGTCGCGATCGGCCCGAAGTCGGGCCAGTCGAGGGTGGTGCACGCGGGGTCCATCCCCCGATTGGCCAGATGCACGTACTCCGCGCCGTAGGCGCCGTCGTTGAGCAACAGCACGATGATGTTGCGCCGCTGCATGACTGCGGTCACCAGTTCGGACAGCCCGCCCTCGGCGAAGCCGCCGTCACCGCACGCCAGCAGCACCGGGCTGTCGGGTGCGGCGTAGGACGCGCCCAGCGCGGCGCCTATACCCAGCCC
>Ga0209622_1000081_pt1 | contig 10491 bp, 8 predicted proteins | sample TexAe_OM3H0_M2_FD_187943 | JGI IMG/M metagenome (GOLD analysis project Ga0209622, IMG submission 187943) | Forest soil microbial communities from Davy Crockett National Forest, Groveton, Texas, USA - Texas A ecozone_OM3H0_M2 (SPAdes) (version 2) | ecosystem: Environmental > Terrestrial > Soil >...
ATGATTTCCGCGTGAATTGGCGCACGTCGCCCGTCGGGCATGACAAGGCGATCGAATCGCAACATCATGCTGGTATGGCCTTTGATTTTTCCGGACATGTCGATTTGCGCGACGTGGCCGTAGACTCGAGCGTTCTGGTAATCGCCTTTGTCGACGACCGTCGCGCTGAAGGGATCACCGATCTGGGAATCGGTGCTGGTCAGCGTGTCGTCTAGCCGAATCCGCACCGCTACGTCATCGGGAACGCTGAAGGGCTTATTCGTCGCGAGCAGCGGTAAACCGGTAAGGCCGATGAGACCGACAACCAAACTGAAAGTTGCCGCGGCCTGAGGAAATCCAAACCTTTTCACGTTGCTGCCCATGAGTGATTCTCCTTTTACCCACCTGCAAAACCTGACCCGCAAGCCTGAGAGTGGCATTTCGGCGTTGCGTCTGCTGAACCCAAAGCTTGCCCGCAGCAAGCTTTCGTGGCCCAGCGCATCTGTTTCTTTTCGGACATCAGCTGGTTTCAAGATTTCTGCCTGCACCTATTCAGCTATTCCCTTTCGTTCTCGATGAAATCGCTGCCGTAATCTCCATCACGGTGTTGTGACGACCTCTGCTGATGCACTTCCCCTGCCAATTTCGTCTAGGTGTGTATTGCACGAAAACTTCCCTTCGGTTCTTGTGAAGAGGCCGATCTTGACCGTCCGATTTAGAGCGATCCGGTAAAACAGGCTTTGCAACGCTGCGCCCGGATCCTTTCATCCTGCTCTGACACGGCGCGCTCAGTGTCGCGATTGACTCTCTTTCGACTAGGGGTGTCGATGTGTCGATGTGAAGGCAGTCGTTCTTTTTCACCAGCACCTATTTAGTTGAATAAGTCGGTATCCAGGGCCCAGATGACCCGCTATTCCATTCGAAGAACCGCTGCTCGCGTCACCCGAACAGATGGCGATGGATTTGCACTACCGAGTTTGGGAGCGCGGTCAATGAATGCCGATGAAATGAACTGGCTGTTGCAAACGATCGAGGAGCCGGAGACGGCAAAGCGCTTCGTTCAGGAACAGTACGAACTCGGAAGAATTCCCTATCAGCTCGTTGTGGATCTAGCTCGGCAACGGGGTTGGACTGACTACCCACCAGTTCGAGTCTGGACAGCGCCTCCCACTTCAGTCGAATACACCACACCGCACGCAGTGATTTTCGGTGCCGTGGGACCAATTTCATGAAATCACAACCTTTTATCAAAGGTTTGGAGATCTAAACCATGGCTAAGAACAAAGTGGCCGACGTGCTGGTAGAAGTCTTGGAGCAGGCGGGAGTCGAGCGAATTTACGGAGTCACGGGTGACTCCCTCAACGGAATAGCGGATTCGATCCGGCGTAGCAAGCAAATCAAATGGATTCACGTCAGACACGAGGAGACGGCAGCGTTCGCGGCCGGTGCTGAGGCTCATCTGACTGGCAAGTTGGCAGTGTGCGCCGGGAGTTCCGGCCCCGGGAACATGCACTTGATTAACGGTCTCTACGACTGTCATCGCAACCGGGTTCCAGTCCTTGCCATCGCGGCTCAGATTCCAAGCCATGAAATCGGCAGCGGATATTTTCAGGAAACTCGCCCGGAACATCTCTTCGCGCAGTGCAGCCATTACTGCGAGCTCGTCTCGCAACCGGAGCAGATGCCCCGGGTCCTGGAGATCGCCATACAGTCAGCACTTGCGCGACGCGGCGTTTCGGTAGTTGCCCTGCCCGGCGACGTGGCATTGCGCGACGCCGTCGAAAAAGGCCCACGCCTGCACTTCCCTGAGCCGAAGCCGACCGTGCGTCCCTCAGAGGAGGAATTCAAAATCCTCGCCGAGATTTTCAACCGCTCGAAGAAAATAACGATCCTGGGAGGCGCAGGCTGCGCTGGAGCTCACGCTGAGCTGATCGAGCTGGCGGGCAAGCTAAATGCTCCCATCGTTCATGCCATGCGCGGAAAAGAGTTCATCGAGTACGACAACCCTTTTAGCGTGGGTATGACTGGTCTGCTCGGATTCTCTTCCGGCTATCACGCGATGATGAATTGCGAAACGTTGCTGATGATTGGAACGGACTTCCCGTATCAGCAGTTCTTTCCTAAGAACGCAACCATCGTGCAGATCGATCTTCGCGGGGAACAGCTCGGGCGCCGCACGAAGGTTGACTTCGGGTTTGTTGGGGACACGAAGACTACTCTCCGGGGGCTTTTGCCGAAGTTGGAACAAAATCGGGACGACCATCATTTGAAGGAATCGCTAGAGCACTATCGAAAGACCCGCAACGGCCTGGACGAACTTGCCACAGGCGATTCCGGGAAGAAGCCGATCCATCCTCAATATGTCGCCCGGGTGCTCGATCAACTCGCGGCGGAGGACGCGATTTTCACATGCGACGTAGGAACTCCGACGATCTGGGCCGCGCGCTACCTCACCATGAATGGCAAGCGTCGACTCGTCGGTTCCTTCACGCATGGATCGATGGCGAATGCATTGCCTCAGGCCATCGGGGCGCAGGCAAGCTATCCCGGCCGGCAAGTAATCACCATGTCGGGCGATGGCGGTTTCGCGATGTTAATGGGGGATGTGCTCACGCTGAGACAACACAAATTGCCGATAAAGATCATTGTCTTCAAGAATGATTCCCTCGCCTTTGTCGAGTTGGAACTCAAGGCCGCAGGCGTTCTCGGCTCCGGAACGGACCTGCATAATCCGGACTTTAAAAAAATCGCGGAGGGAGCCGGTCTTATCGGCCTTACAGCGGAAACTCCGGACCAGGTAGCGCCCATGATCGCGCAAGCTCTCAAACATGACGGTCCTGCCTTAGTCGAAGTCCTCGTCTCACGTCAAGAACTCTCGATGCCACCAACGATCACCTACGAAGAAGCCAAGGGCTTCAGCCTTTTCATGCTCCAAGCAGTTCTCAACGGGCGCGGCGACGAAATTATCGACTTAGCACGAGTCAATCTACTTCGCTGACTACCCAAATCGACCGACACAAACAGAAAGGAACACAGCAAATGGCCACAGCACGAACAATCACTCAGTCAGGTGGGTCGGATATTCCTCGTGGGATGAATCTCCTTGACGCTCCTTTGCTGAACAAAGGTACGGCTTTCACGCAAACGGAGCGCACAGGATTTGGTCTGCACGGGCTCCTTCCAGCAGAAGTAGAAACGCTTGAACAGCAAGTGGTGCGTGCTTACGAGGCTTACCAGAGAAAAGACGAGGATCTCGAGCGGCACATCTATTTACGGGCGCTGCAGGACACGAATGAGGTCCTCTTTTACAAACTTCTTCTAGATCACATTGAAGAAATGACGCCGATCGTTTACACCCCCACAGTTGCGCTGGCGTGCGAACAATTCAGCCACATCTATCGACGACCTCGCGGACTATTCATCTCTTATCCTCTCCGCGATTCCTTGGCCGAATTGCTACGGAATCGTCTCAATAAAGACGTTGACGTAATCGTCGTGACCGATGGCGAACGCATTCTGGGGATCGGTGACCAGGGCGCGGGCGGACTCGGCATCCCCATCGGCAAGCTTTCGTTGTACACGCTCATCGGCGGCATTCGCCCCGAACGTACGCTACCGATCGTCTTGGATGTGGGGACCAACAATTCGGAACGACTCAACGATCCTGAGTACCTTGGCTGGCGCCATGAACGAATCACGGGTCAAGCCTACTTTGATTTCGTAGATCAGTTCGTGCAAGCGGTGAAGCAAGAACTTCCCGGCACCTGCCTGCAATGGGAAGATTTCGCGACTCCACATGCACGGCCGATCCTCCAGCGATACCGCGACGAACTGTTGACCTTTAACGACGATATCCAGGGGACCGCCGCGGTCGCCCTTGGAGCAGCTCTGGGCGCCGTGAAAGTCACCGGAAAGACTTTGAAAGAGCAACAGATCGTCATGCTCGGTGCAGGTTCCGCGGGCATTGGTGTTGCTGATGGACTGCGTGCGGCGATGAAGGGAGAGGGACTAACTGAAGACGAGGCGCGCAGCCGCTTCTGGGTTATCGACAAGAATGGACTCCTACAATCAGGCCGAAAGGACCTGACTTCGGAGCAAAGCGTTTATGCTCAGCCGGAGGGTCGCGTTTCCGCCTGGCCTCGAACTTCCAACGGGCACATCGGTCTGGCCGACGTGATTGGACAGATCAAAGCAACAATTCTCATCGGCCTCTCGACGGTTGGCGGTGCGTTTTCAGAACCGATTGTTCGTGAAATGGCCCGCAAGGTCGACCGGCCCATCATCTTCCCCCTCTCGAATCCGACTTCAAAATCGGAAGCGAAGGCCGAGGATCTGATTCTTTGGACCGACGGACGCGCTCTGGTGGCCTCAGGTTCTCCATTCGCCCCCGTTAGCTTCAAGGGACGCAAGATTCCGATTGCGCAATGCAACAACGTCTACATCTTCCCCGCCATGGGGCTCGCCGTTGTCGCATCCGGCGCTCGCCGCGTCACCGAGCCGATGATGCTCGCAGCTGCACGGGCGCTCGGTGCCAATTCACCTGCGCTTAAAGACCCTTCGGCATCCCTGCTTCCCCCGCTGCCAGACATCAGGCGGGTAGCCGCGGATATCGCGGTCACCGTTGGCATCGAGGCACAAAGAGACGGCGTTGCCCCGAACCTCAGTGAGGATGAACTGCGTCGGCGAGTGCAGGAGACGCAGTGGACTCCCATTTACCCGAATTTTGCGGAATGAGCCGAGGATTCCATGAACGCTAGCAAAAAGTTCCTGCTTTCGGCTCTGCTGCTTCTTGTCCCAGGTGGCTCTTCTTGGGCTCAAGCGCCGGACCCGACGCCCCCGTGTCCCAAGCTTCCGCAAATGACGTACGACGAGGACGCGCAGTTTCTGCGGTCTGATTGCCGAACCAGCTTCCCGGACCCGATCCAATTCATTTCGCTCGGTCAAAACGAGAAAGATTATCTTTCGTTTGGCTTCTGGATTCGGGAGCGCGGCGAATTCGTCAGCAACCCGAACTGGTCAGACCAGCCTTCAGGGAACGCCTATCTGCTGCAGCGTTACTTTCTGCATATGGACCTGCACCTCGGCGATCGTTTCCGCTTCTTCGGCGAAGTGGCGAGTAGCCTTGAAAACGGCAGGAACGGGGGCCCACGGCCGGCGATCGACGAAGAGAAAATGTACGTTCATCAAGGCTTCGTCGACCTCGGTCTCTGGAATTCCGGTCACGATAACCTGACTTTACGAGTTGGTCGTCAGGAGGCTGCGTTCGGATCAGAAAACTTGCTGTCAACACGTGACGGCCGCAATATCCGGCGCAGCCTCGATGGGGCTCGTCTTACCTGGGTGAAGGGGGATTGGATTGTCGACCTGCTCGCCGTGCGGCCGACTTTGGACACTCCCGGCTACTTCGATGATCCTCCCAATCACGGAAGCGGTTTTTGGAGCGTCTACGCGGTTCACCCGTTTCGACTTCTGCCAAAGGGAAACGTGGATCTCTACTACATGGGGCTCGATAACAAAAGCGTTCCGTTCGACGGTGAAGGGACGGGCCGGGAACAAAGGGAAACCATCGGCACACGGCTTTGGGGAACCACGGATCACTGGGATTACAACGACGAGTTTGCCTTTCAATGGGGCTCCTTTCGTTCCGATGACATTCGCGCCTGGGCTGTTTCGACAGAGACTGGTTATCGTACTGACGCGATACCCTTGAGTCCGCGGTTTGGACTTCGCGCCGTTTTTTTCAGCGGGAATCAGAATCCATCCAGCCGTACTGTAGGGACGTTCAATTCGATATACGAGAAGGGCCCTTATTTCAGCTACGCGGAGCTGTTCGCGCGGCGCAACTTGATCGCCTTGCAACCATCTGCCGAGCTGAAACTCACGAACTCCGTCTCTCTCAGGTTTAATCCCGCCTTTTTCTGGCGCGAGAGTACAGCAGACGGGCTCTACAACATCAGCGGTTCGGTGATCGTTTCAGGCCTGCACAGTAACGCGCGGTATATCGCCAGCCAGGCTTCCACCCAAGTCCACTGGCAAATGACCCGCAACCTGAGCTGGTTCACGGAATATGGTCACTTCTTTCCAGGCGACTTCCTAAAACAGGCGACGCCTGGCAAAAACCTCAATTACTGGACTGGATGGCTCGACATCCGGTATTGAGGCCCGAATGGATCACTTCCCTTTTGAAAGGAAATGAAAAGTGGGGACAGAAATTTCAACCGCGATTTTGAGCGCCAAACAGGCGAGCCCGCCCCGTGAGAGTATCGCAAGACCAAGCGGAAGCCCCGCGTGGAAGGCGCTAGCGCCACTCGCTGCAACGGTCGTTCTCGCAATAATTCCCGCACCAGCGGGTCTGCCTCACCATGCGTGGTATTTCTTTTCCATTTTTGTTGGGGTCATCGTCGGTCTGGTTCTTGAGCCTCTACCCGGCGCTGCCATCGCCGTCATCGGCATAACGCTAATCACTGCGCTCGACCGTTTTGCTCTGTTCAGTCCGCAACAGTTGTCCGAGCCTGGCTTTCGCCCCGCGAGCGCTGCCCTTGGCTGGGCGTTGTCCGGATACAGTAATCCAACCGTCTGGCTGATATTTGGAGCCTTCCTGCTCGCACTTGGCTATGAGCGAACGGGTTTGGGCCAGCGCATTGCTCTCGTGATCGTCAAGCGCATGGGCAAAAACACTCTGCTCCTTGGCTATGGCGTCGCATTGGCCGATACCCTTTTGGCCCCATTTATACCCTCCCCAACCGCGCGCAGCGGCGGAATCATTTACCCCATAGCGAATGATCTCGCGCTCGATTATGGGTCGAAACCAAACGATGTTTCCTCGCGTCGTGTCGGCTCTTATGTTATGTGGGTCGCGATCGCCACTACATGTGTAACAAGCTCTCTGTTCCTAACTGGGGCCTCCTTTAATTTGCTGGCCGCCGGATTCCTGGAAAAGCTTTCCCAAATCGACGTGCACTGGACCGACTGGTTTGTGACGGCCGCGCCAGCCCTCATTCCTCTTCTACTTCTGATCCCATTACTCACCTACTGGCTCTATCCTCCCGAAGTAAAGCAATGCCCCGAAGTTACTGCGTGGGCGGCGGCACAACTCGAAAAGGCCGGACCTCTCACGCGACGCGAAATCATTCTGGCCGTCATTGTCGTCCTCTCCCTTGTCCTTTGGGTCCTGGGAGGCGCCTACGTCAGCGCCGCAACCGTTGCGTTGATCGCTGTTTCTCTGATGTTGCTAGCGGGTGTAGTGACCTGGAGCGACGTTGCGGAGCACAAACGGGCGTGGACTACCTTCGCGTGGCTGGGAGCGTTGATTGCGCTGAGTGATGGACTAAACCGAGTCGGTTTCATCAAGTGGTTCGCCGATGGCATCGCCACACACATGCTCGGATTGTCGCCCCGTCTTGCCATGATCATCCTGCTGGTCGTGTTCTTCGTCGCCCACTATCTGTTCGCTAGCGTCGATGCGTACACGACGGCCTTGCTGCCCGTGATTTTGTTTACGGGCGCTGCCATTCCCGGAATTCCAGTGAAGCCATTCGCCCTTCTCCTTTGCATGGAGCTGGGAATCATGGGAATCATTACGCCATTCGCGGATGCCGCCAGTCCGATCTATGCGAACAGCGGCTACCTGCCGGCGAAAGACTATTGGCGTCTCGGCACCATTTTCGGCGCAGTCTACCTCATCGTCTTTCTCGCCATCGGAGTGCCCTGGGGATCCCTGCTGTGGGGGCGATAGCCCCTTCCGAGAAAGCACAAAACTATGAAACTCAAACACGCAAATCCGTTCCGCAACGAACAGGGTGCGTTAGGAATCGCTCCCGCAGATGGCTCATCCATTGCGAGGGCGAACAAACCCTGGAAGGTGGTTATCGTAGGTGGCGGGTTTGGGGGACTTTCTGCAGCCAAGCGCCTAGAGTCCGGTTCGGTGGACGTGACGCTCATCGACCGCAGGAACTACCATCTTTTCCAACCCCTCCTGTACCAGGTTGCAACTGGCTCGCTCTCGCCGGGAGAAATCGCCTACCCACTGCGGGGCGTGCTGAGTCGGCAGAAAAATGCGCGTGTGTGGCTTGGTACCGTGGCGGACATTGATCCTGATTCGAAACGCGTCTTTCTTTCCGACGGGGCCGTCATTCCTTACGATTCGCTAATTGTTGCTGCCGGGTCTGAGACGTCTTATTACGGACACAACGAGTGGCAAAAGTGCGCACCCGGTCTGAAGAGCATTGAAGAAGCCACCGCCATCCGCCACAAGATTCTCTACGCATTCGAAGTTGCCGAACGCATTTGTGATCCGGTGCAGCGCCGCGCTTGGCTCACGTTCGTAATCGTTGGTGCCGGCCCCACTGGAGTTGAACTCTCTGGGGCGATAGCTGAGATCGCGAGGCAAACGCTGAAGAAGGACTTCCGTTCCATACACCCCGACGAGGCGCAGATCATTCTGTTAGATGGCGCGCCTCGCATATTAATGCCTTTTGCCGAAGACTTGTCTGACAAGGCGAGCCGTTCGCTTGCCAAGCTCGGCGTCCAGGTGAATTGTGGAACGATGGTCAAGCACGTGGACGAAGCGGGTTTGACGGTCGAATCTGGCCAGCGAACCCATTCGATCGTTGCGAAAACCGTAATCTGGGCGGGCGGCATTACGGCCTCGCCATTGGGAAGAATTCTGGCGGGACGCACGAGAGTTGAAACCGACAGGGGAGGGAGAATTAAGGTAAAACCCGACCTGACTGTTCCCAATTACCCAGACATCTACGTCATCGGCGATTTGGCTGCGGCGATGGACCCCAACGGCAAGCCCCTGCCGGGATTGGCCCAGGTAGCCATGCAGGGAGGAACCTACGCAGCAAAAGCGATATTGCGAAAGGTGAAGGGCCAGCCGCAGCTTCGCCCGTTTCATTATTTTGACAAGGGGTCGTTAGCAGTGGTCGGGCGCGCAGCTGCAGTTGCCGACGTCTTCGGCCTTCGCATTTCGGGGTTTCTCGCGTGGATCGTCTGGGCATTCATCCATCTGATGTATCTGGTTACATTTCAGAGTCGCCTTCTGGTGTTTTTTCAGTGGGCGATCCAAGATCTGACATTTAGTCGCAGCGCCCGGTTGATCACCGGTGCTGTTCCCTCCGACTTCAATTTCAATGAGGAGCTGTCGGAACTACGTACTGCGCCAGAAATAAAAGCTGAGCCAACACCTACGTCGGTTTGAACGCAGAGCCGAGCGAGTCCCCCAGAGCAGAGAATCATGCCCGGATGATGTGCAGGGCTCTGCCATGATTCCGCTCGTCGCACTTTGCTGCCTCGCGGATTCCCGCCCGCGCGCGATCTCAGCGGCTCGTTTGTTTGAGACCGCCTCGATTGTAAGCAGTGTTCCGGAAGAAGCTGAGATTCGCTAACCGATTCAGAGCTTTGATCCGCCGTCCACCGGAATGTTCGCGCCCGTGATCCAGCGGGCTCCGTCCGAGGCCAAAAACGCAATTACATCCGCGACATCGTCCGGTTTGCCGATGCGCTTCAATGCCTGCATTTCAAGCGCGAGGTCACGACCGACCTCCGTTTTAGTAAAGTTCGACATGTCCGTGTCGATCACACCTGGCGCAACGGTATTCACGCGGATGCCACGAGGCCCCAGAATCGCAGCGAGATGTTTTGCGAGGGCTTCGACGGCGCCCTTTGTCGATGCATAAGCGGGGATGAATGGCGCACCGGGTTGGCCCGGACTCGCTGGGACGGCGCGGGCAACGAGCGAAGAAACGAGAATGATATTTGAGCCTTCACCAAGCAGTGGCAGAAGCTCCTGTACAAGAAAGAATGGGCTACGGACGTTCGTCGCAAAGAGGTTATCGAAATCCTGCATGGTTTGTTTTTCAACGGGTGCAGGTTTCGAAATCGCTGCATTCAGCACAAGGATATCGAGCCGGCCGTCAAGGAACTCACGCGCGTCTTGCGTCAGCACCGCCGGCCCGTCTGCCGCGCCGAGATCGGCTTTTAGTGCATGCGCACGCCCTCCCGCATTCCGAATATGTGCGACAACTGCATTGGCTTCCTCAGCGGCACTACGATAGTGCACGAGCACGCTTGCGCCAGCATCGGCAAGCGCCAGCGCGGTCGCTCGCCCAATACCGCGCGACGCACCTGTGACAAGAGCAGTTTTGCCTTGGATGGTATTCATGGTTGTCATGGCTCCTAATTTAGACGAATGAGATTCAGGCGACCTGGCGCGTCTTAGTCTTCAGTGCCCGCAACACGTTGAGCGTGTCGGAAGGCTCAGGTCGGGTTGTATAGTCCGCGCTCACATCGGCTGCACGAATGATCCCGTGTTTGTCGATCACGTACCGCGCGGGCATCGGCAACCGGAATTCTGGCTCGTCGTGGAACCTGTCCAGCGCGTTTCCAACAGACCTGTAAAGCTCGCGCAAATACTCGGGCAAGACATACAGAAGGTGAAACTGCTCCGCAATCTTGAGGTGAAGGTCGGTCAGGATGTCGAAAGTCAAGTTCAGTTTCTTGTGCAGAGCG
>Ga0209622_1000082_pt1 | contig 10469 bp, 6 predicted proteins | sample TexAe_OM3H0_M2_FD_187943 | JGI IMG/M metagenome (GOLD analysis project Ga0209622, IMG submission 187943) | Forest soil microbial communities from Davy Crockett National Forest, Groveton, Texas, USA - Texas A ecozone_OM3H0_M2 (SPAdes) (version 2) | ecosystem: Environmental > Terrestrial > Soil >...
CCACTATCTTTAACCCCCGCCATGCGTTTAAGCATAGATTCTACCAAATCGCCCAAAGTACCAAAAACAGCTACAATAACCGAAATAGCTATCCAATGCATTTGCGCCAATTGCGGAAACATATTGGCTACTACAAAAGATAAACCAATGCAAAAGGCAATGCCTCCCAAAGTGCCTTCCCAGGTTTTATTGGGCGATATTTTTTCGTAAAGCTTATGTTTGCCAAAAAAACTTCCCACAAAATAGGCTCCTGTATCGTTTAACCAGATAAAGAAAATCATGCCCAATACTCTTTGAGGTTGAAAAACGTTTCTTACTTCTGCATAATCAAAATGCATAACCATTGAAATTAACATGCAGCAAGGCACAGTTACGTATAGTAATGATAATAAGAGATAGGCTACATTTTGTAATGAAGATGTTTCTCTAAATAACTCCACAACAAATAAACAGAAGCATAGAGCAACAAATAAATGCGGCAGAAATCTGAGATAGTTTGGCATTTGTATAAAGGGATACCATATGGTAATTACTATGGCGAGCAGGTTTAGTACATAGCCCACTATTTTAGCAGGATATGCGTTTAAGTTTTCACTTAGCTTAAAAAATTCGTGTAGACCAATAAAGCTAACTGCTGTGAAAAAAAGAATAAACGATAAATAATTATACCAAACACAACCCAACAACAACGCCACAAATACTAATGCAGTTGTGGCGCGTGTGTAAAAGGTTTTAACGTTAAATGCCATTAAGCCTCGGTTGGTGTGCTGTTTATGGCGGCAGCCACTTCTTCTTTATCAAAAGGGCGTTTACCAAAAATAAGCTCTAAATCATCGCGAAAAATAACTTCTTTCTCCAATAATTTTTCGGCCAGTAAAGTTAATTTAGCCTTATGCTCGGTTAAAAGCTCTTTGGTTTTAACATAAGCTTTATCAATTAATTTTTTTATTTCTTCATCAATTGTTTGTGCTGTATGTTCGCTATAAGGTTTACCAAACTGATATTCTTGCTGCCCGCTACTATCGTAGTAACTTACATTACCAATTTTATCATTTAGGCCATAATATACCACAGATGCAAATGCTTGTTTAGTAATTTTTTCTAAATCGCTTAAAGCACCTGTACTAACGCGGCCAAACATAATTTCTTCCGCAGCACGTCCACCAAGAGCAGCGCACATTTCATCAAAAATCTGATCCATTGTATTTAACTGCCTCTCTTCAGGCAAGTACCAGGCTGCGCCTAACGAACGACCACGAGGTACAATGGTTACTTTTACCAAGGGAGACGCGTGTTCAAGCATCCAACTAACGGTAGCATGTCCTGCTTCGTGAAAAGCAATAACGCGTTTTTCTTGCGGAGTAATAATTTTATTTTTCTTCTCTAAACCTGCAATAATGCGGTCTACGGCATCTAAAAAATCTTGTTTTTCAACAAACTTTTTATCGTTACGTGCAGCAATTAAAGCTGCCTCGTTACAAATGTTGGCAATATCGGCACCACTAAAACCAGGTGTTTGTTTAGCCAAGAAGTCAATATCTAAGTCTTTATCTAATTTAATTGGTTTTAAATGTACTTGGAAAATCTCTCTGCGTTCGTTCAAATCAGGTAAATCAACATGTATCTGCCTATCAAAACGACCTGCACGCATTAAAGCTTTATCTAAAATATCGGCACGGTTAGTTGCGGCTAAAATAATTACGCCACTATTAGATCCGAAACCATCCATTTCGGTTAAAAGCTGATTTAGTGTATTTTCACGCTCATCATTTCCTCCAAAAGAGGCATTTTTACCACGTGCGCGCCCGATAGCATCAATCTCATCTATAAAAATAATGCAAGGTGATTTTTCTTTTGCCTGACGGAATAAATCTCTAACACGCGATGCACCAACACCTACAAACATCTCTACAAAATCAGAACCTGATAAAGAAAAGAAAGGGACTTTAGCCTCACCTGCAACCGCTTTTGCTAATAAAGTTTTACCGGTACCCGGAGGGCCAACTAATAAAGCACCTTTAGGTATTTTGGCGCCTAAATCAGTATATTTTTTTGGTGTTTTTAAAAAGTCAACAATCTCTTTAATCTCAACTTTTGCGCCTTCTAAACCAGCAACATCGCTAAACGTAATGTTTACATTAATGTCTTTATCAAACAAAACCGCTTTGCTTTTTCCAATATTAAAAATTTGTCCGCCACCGGCACCGCCATTCATACGACGCATAATAAACATCCATACAACAATCATCAAAACAATAGGCCATATCCAACCAAAATATTCGCCCCATTCGGTACGGTCTTCGCGTGTTGGGCTAATCATTTTATCTTCGGCAATTCCCGCTTTTTCTTGTACAGCATGTACCTTATCCAAAAATTTGTCTACACTCGGAATGTTGCCCTGCAATACAAACTGAGGACCTTGAATTGATTTTGGATTAGTGATATTATATTTACTGTACCTAAAAAGTGTTAAGCTATCAGGGTTTACACGTATCTCAACTGTTTTTTCGTTAACAATTGTAATAGATGTAACATCGCCTTTTGCAAGCATGTTTTGTTCAAAAAAAGTTTCGTTTACCTTACGGGTACCACCGCCAAAGCCGGCATCTCCCAATAAAGTAATTGAAATAAGCACAATAATAATGATAGCATATATCCAATAAAAATTGAAACCACCACCACCACCACCTTTGTTTGATGGCATGCCACCTTTGCGTAAACGCTCGCGCATTTTTTCGAACTGGTCTTTTAGTTCTTCGTTATTTTTTTGCGAAGAAGGCTGAGGGGGCTTATTAGCAGGCGAGCTGTTTTCGGCAGATTTAGGTTCTTCTTTAATGTTTTCGCTCATAATTTTTTATATGAATATTTTTTATTTAAGTCTGGTTATTTCCGCGTCAGCCCACAAATCCTCTAAACGATAAAAGTCACGTGTTTGTTGCTGAAACACATGCACCATAATATCCACGTAGTCTAACAAAATCCACTCAGAGTTTTCCCAACCTTCTGTATGGAAAGGACGTTCATTTAATTGTTTTTTTACAGTTTCTTCAACCGACGAGGCAATAGAGTCAACGTGTGTAGAAGATTCAGCATCGGCAATCACAAAAAAATCAAACGACCTGTTTTTAATGTTACTAAGGTCTAAAATGGTTATGTTTTTTGCTTTTCGCTCTTCTAAACCATCTATAATGCTATCTAATAATGGGTTTTTAATTTTTAATTTAGGCTCTTCTTTTTTAATTACAACTTTTTTAGCAACTGGTTTTTTTATAGCCACTTTTTTTGCTACAACCTTTTTAACAGGAACTTTTTTAACTACAATTTTTTTTGCAGAAGCAGTCTTTTTAGTTGCTACTTTTTTTACCGAAACCTTTTTAGCAACCTTTTTTACCGATGCTTTTTTTACTGCCTTTTTAGCTGCAGTTTTTTTAGTGACTTTTGCCATATAATTTTTTAAAAAAACTTTATTTTTCGTGCCAACGCGTATCATGCAAAGATAACATTATTTTTGCCGTTATATGGATACACTCTTTATTGGTCAGCATATACTTGAGTTAGATGAAATAGAGTCTACCAATACTTATGCCACTAATTTAATTAAAGAGATACAAGTTGCCGAAGGGACTATCGTTTTAACTCATAAACAAACCAAAGGGCGTGGGCAAGTTGGCAACACATGGCAGGCTGAAAGTGGTAAAAACCTTACATTTTCACTAGTTTTACACCCCAGTTTTCTGTCGGTAGATAAGCAGTTTTATTTAAGTAAAATTACATCATTAGCCGTTTTCGGCATGCTGACAGATTTTTTAAATACAAGCCTTTATGACATAAAAATTAAATGGCCTAATGACATTCTGGTAAATGATAAAAAGATAGCCGGCATCTTGATTGAGAATATTTTGCGGGGCAATTTCTTGCAAAATTCGGTTATTGGCGTAGGAATAAATATTAATCAGCAGAGTTTTAATAATGTAGATAAATTGGCTACCTCACTTGGTATTTTGCTCCAAAAAGATTTTGATTTAAAGGAAATGCTTTATGTTTTTTGTAAGCATTTTGAAGCACTTTATTTATCTCTCAAGCAAAATAATTTTAGTAAAATAAGTCATGCTTATTTTAAGCAACTGTATAAGTTTGATGAATGGGCTGTTTACCAATCAAAAAACCAAAAATTTACCGCAAAAATTACTAGGGTTGAAGAAAATGGTTTATTAGTACTCACTACCGAGCAGAATGAACTGTTAAAATTTAATTTTAAAGAGGTTCAGTTAATTGGGTAGCTTAAAGTTTGCATAAAATTTCGGCAGCTTTTTCTAAGGTTTCATCTTTTTTGGCAAAACAAAAACGCAGTAGTTTATTATCAATATTTTCATGATAAAAAACAGAAAGAGGTATAGAAGCCAATTTATGTTCTTTGGTTAAACGTATAGCAAAATCAACATCTTTTTCATTACTTATACCATCATATTTTAATAACTGAAAGTAGGTTCCGGTACTTTGCTCGTATGAAAATTTAGAACCTTTAATCAGTTTAATAAAATAATCTCGTTTTTGTTTGTAGAAATTTTTTACCTCCAAATAAGTGTCTCTGTCTTTTAAAAAATCAGCCAAAGCTAATTGTATAGGGTGGTTAACAGCAAACACCAAAAACTGATGTACTTTTCTAAATTCCGTCATTAAATTACTTGGCGCACATACATAACCAATTTTCCAGCCGGTAGTGTGTACTGTTTTGCCAAAAGAAGATACCAAAATACTACGGTCGGCTAAACCTTTATAACGCGCCACACTTTGATGAGATTCTGTAGTAAAACACATATGTTCATACACTTCATCACTCAAAATAATAATATCAGTATCGTTAGTCAATTTTTCTAGTTCAGCCATATCTTTGGCTGAAAGTACTGTTCCGCTTGGGTTATGTGGACTATTAATAATTATCATTCGGGTACGATGATTAATTATTTTTTTAACGGCATTCCAATCAATAGAAAAATCTTTTGGATTTAATTGAACAAAAATAGGTGTCCCTCCATTCATTTCAATGGCAGGTGTATAGCAATCGTAAGCCGGTTCAAATACAATTACTTCATCTTCTTCCTTTACAAAGGCAGAAATGGCAGTATATATGGCTTGTGTTGCTCCGGCAGTAACAGTTATTTCGCTGTCGGGATTGTAAGAGGTTTTATATAAGTCTTCAACTATGGTAGAAATTTGCTCGCGTAAAGGTAAAACACCCTGCATAGGCGCATATTGGTTAAAACCACTTTTCATATAATGATTAACCAATTCAACTAACTTATCTGAGCATGAAAAATCAGGAAACCCCTGAGAAAGGTTTATGGCTTTGTTTTCTTGTGCCAGTTTACCCATAGTTGTAAAAATGGTGGTACCAACATTAGGTAACTTAGAGTTTATAAGGTTTTTATATGAAATCATTCTAAATATATAAAACACCAATATTAAATATTTGCTTTGTATTTAGCATTAAATTTTTAATAAACCTTATTATTTAGAGGAGGCATTTACTTTATTTAGTAGCCAATAACTAAAGTCTGTATGCCTTCAAAAATAATTCGGCTAAATTAAACATGCGGCGTGTTTTTTTCTTTTACATTTGTGCTTGAAAAATTAACTCCACTGTGAGCACAACCCATACCGACCACATCAACAAAGTTTCACTCGGCGGTCTTATAGTTACTTTAGGAATCATTTACGGAGATATAGGTACATCACCCTTATACGTAATGAATGCCATTATTGGTAATGAAGCCATTCAAACCGATATTATTTTAGGTGGTATATCCTGTATCTTTTGGACACTTACTTTACAAACCACTATTAAATATGTTTTTTTAACTCTTAATGCTGATAACAAAGGTGAGGGAGGAATTTTTGCTCTTTATGCATTAGTGCGTCGTTTTAAAATTAAATGGTTAATTGCCCCAGCCATTATTGGCGGAAGTGCTTTGTTAGCTGATGGCATTATTACCCCCCCCATCTCTATAGCATCTGCCGTTGAGGGTTTACGAGCCTTTAAACCGGAAATAAATACGGTTCCTATTGTTATTGGAATTTTAATTGGCTTATTTTCTATACAACAATTCGGAACAAAATTTTTAGGTCGTTTTTTTGGGCCTATGATGCTCACCTGGTTTCTAATGTTAGGGGTGCTAGGTTTAATGCAACTTGTTACAGATATAAGTGTGCTAAAAGCTTTTAATCCATATTACGCTATTCATTTACTATCTATACACCACGAAGGTTTCTTTGTTTTAGGTGCCGTCTTTCTTTGTACAACTGGTGCTGAGGCATTGTATTCCGATATGGGGCATTGCGGCCGTAATAACATTCGTGTAAGTTGGATATTTGTAAAAAGCATGTTAGTGCTTAATTATTTTGGGCAAGGAGCTTTTTTAATTAAGCATAGCGGACAAACATTAGCCGAAATTGGTGGGGCATCTATCAACCCGTTTTATTTAATAATGCCCGAAAAGTTTCTACCTATTGGCATTGTTATAGCAACTGTATCTGCGGTAATTGCATCACAGGCATTAATTAGTGGTGCGTATACATTAATTAACGAGGCCATGCGATTAAATCTTTGGCCAAAAGCTTTAGTAAAATATCCTACCGAGTTACGTGGACAACTTTACATTCCATCAATCAATTGGTTATTGTTAGCTGGTTGTATTATGGTGGTGTTAAAGTTTAGAGAGTCTGCAAATATGGATGCGGCGTACGGCTTATCCATTATTGTCTGTATGCTTATGACAACTCTGCTTCTCTTCCATTATATGTGGATGAAAAAATACAATCACTTCCTGGCAATAATGGTCATTAGTGTTTACATGCTTATTGAGCTTAGTTTCTTATACGCTAATTTGGCTAAATTTATGCATGGCGGATATGTAACATTGCTTATTGCTTCTATTTTAATTTCTATAATGGCTATATGGCATGCGGCCAAAAAAATTGGAAGTCGTTATACTGAGTTTGTTAAAGTAGATAAATACAAACATGTATTGGCAGAATTAAGCAGAGATTTAACCATTCCAAAATATGCGACCCATTTAGTTTATTTAACCAGTGCGGGACATTACGATGAAATAGAATCGAAAGTTATTTATTCTATTTTACAAAAACGCCCTAAGCGTGCCGATTTATATTGGTTTGTACATGTTGATGTAGTTGATGAACCTTATAGAATGGAGTATCGTGTACACGAAATAATGAAGGATGATGTTATACGTGTTGATTTTAAATTAGGTTTCAGGGTTGCTCCAAAAATTAATTTAATGTTCAGAAAAGTAGTACAAGATTTGGTTAAAGCTAATGAAGTTGATATAACCAGTCGTTATGAATCGCTTAATAGAAATAATGTGATAGGTGATTTTAAATTCGTACTTACTGAGAAATTCCTTTCTTACGATAACGATTTACCTTGGAAAGAGCGTATCATTTTAGATATCTACTTCTTCTTACGTAAATTTAGCGTGGGCGAATCGCGTGCATTTGGTTTAGATAGCAGTTCTGTTAAAATCGAAAAATTCCCATTAGTGCTTACACCTACCAGAGATTTTCCTCTTAAGCGTATCGATTAATTAATCGTTTCCCAGCCTTTATAAGTGCTGAGGTTCATAAATGAGTCAGCTCATACAATTTTACTATTTTAGCACACCTTAATTTTTTATGTATGAAGAAATTTTTTCTTGCCCTTATAATTATATCGTCGTGTTTTAAAGTTGTGGCAGATGAAGGCATGTGGTTGCCTTTTTTATTGCAACAGCTTAATGAAAAAGATATGAAAAAAAATGGTTGCAAACTTTCAGCTAAAGATATTTATGATGTAAATAACACATCATTAAAAGATGCCATTGTACAGTTTGGTGGTGGTTGTACTGCTGAAATAATTTCGGATAAAGGATTAATTTTAACTAACCACCATTGCGGATTTTCATCTATTGCAGCACATAGCAGTGTTGATAAAGATTATTTAACCAATGGTTTTTGGGCTATGAATGGTAGCGAAGAATTAACCAACCCTGGCTTAACTGCCATGCTTATTATAAAAATTGAAGATGTAACAACGCAAGTAAATGTAGGGGTTACGGCTGGTTTAAATGAAAAAGATTTAGATGCATTACAACAAAAAAATATAAAACAAATTGTCGTTGATATCACAAAAGGCACAAAGTATGAGGCTTTTATAAAGCCATTTTTTTATGGTAATCAGTTTATTTTATTTGTAACACAAACTTTTAAAGATGTGCGTTTGGTAGGTGCACCACCATCATTTATTGGCAAGTTTGGTGGTGATACAGATAATTGGATGTGGCCTCGCCATACAGGTGATTTTTCGATATTCAGAATATATGCCGATAAAAATAATGAACCTGCGGAGTTTGCAACAGATAATGTGCCCTATAAACCAAAAAAATCTTTAACTATTTCTATGAAAGGGGTTAACGAAGGTGATTTTACCATGGTATATGGTTTTCCGGGGCGCACACAAGAGTATCTTTTTAGCGATGCGGTTGATATTACTATGAACGAAAGTGACCCTACTAAAGTTGCCTTGCGCGAAAAAAGACTGGGAATCATGAATCAGTTTATGAAAACGAATGATACTACAAGAATTGCTTATGCATCTAATTACGCATCGGTTGCCAATTACTGGAAAAAATGGTTGGGCGAAATGCAGGGCTTAAAAAAGTTTGACGCGGTAAATAAAAAAATTGAATTTGAAAAAAAGTTTTTAGAACTGCTTTCATATGACCCTGCTGAAAAAGAAAAGTTTAATAAAGTGTTTACCGATTTTCACTCGCTATATGCAAATTACCGTGTTTATCAAAAACAAATGGATTATTATAGCGAATGTTTGCTGGGTATAAATGCTTTAACGGCGGCTCGTGCAGGAGAGAAATTTGTATCCTCCCTTAAAGGAAAAACAGATGATGAAAAACAAAAGGAGTTTACCAAAACTATAGAAAGCATGGATAAGTTTTTTAAAACCTATAACAAAGCCATGGATAAAACCATTTGCAAAGCCATGTTAGAAATGTATGTGCAAGGTGTAGATAAAAAACTACGTGTCCCTGCGCTTGATTCTTTATTAGGGGTGTATCAAAATAAATATGATGTTGTTACCGATAAAATTTATAACGAGTGTGTTTTTATTAATAAAGATAAATATTTAACTGCGTTAAAAAATGCTTCGGTAAGTGAATTGGAAAATGATATGGTTTATAAAATTTGGAAAAGTATCGCAGCTTATTATAATACAAATGTAATTCCGCAATACGCGTCTTTAGATGCGCAACTAAATGCGCTTTATAAACTATATGTAGATAAACTTACAAAGGTGTATAAAGACAAAAAATTTTATCCTGATGCAAACTCAACTTTACGTATAACCTACGGAAAGGTAAAAGGATATAAACCCAGAGATGGTGTTGTTTACACTTACTATACAACATTAGATGGTATGATGGAAAAAGAAAACCCTAATGATGATGAATTCATCATCTTCCCTAAAATGAAAGATTTGTATAATAAAAAAGATTATGGGAAATATGCGGATAAAGATGGTACATTACATATATCGTTTGTAGCTACAAATCATACAACGGGTGGTAACAGTGGCAGTCCTGTACTAAATGCGAACGGAGAATTAATTGGCACTAATTACGATAGGGTGTGGGAAGGAACCATGAGTGATATTATGTACAACCCAAACATTTGCCGTAATATTACGTTAGATGTTCGATATACTTTATTTGTAGTTGATAAATATGCAGGAGCCGGTTACTTGCTGAATGAAATGAAACTGGTACAATGAGTTGGTTGCAAAAAATAGCAACAACCGATAAAGGAATAAACCTTACAAACATAGCTTTAATGTTATTGAGTACTGGTATATCCTTTATTATTCCGTTTAAACTTTTTTTGTTTGTGTATGCAGTACTTGGCCCACTTCACTATCTTACCGAAATTTCCTGGCTTGATAAAAGAAACTTTTTTATCAAGCAAAAAACACAAATATGGCCTTATATAGTTATAGCCTTACTACTTACCGTTGCTATATTTAATGAAAAATCGATATTAAGATACTATTCGGTAAGCTTAATTATCTGTGTGGTAGTTTATACGTTATGTTTGGTTTTCTCCGGTAAAAACAGTGTGTCATTATTAGTGTCACTTTTTGTTTTAATTATTGCGCTAGCTATAAAAGCAGATAAGATTATGTTTTTAATTCTGGCTTTCGGTATTTTTTTGCCGACCATAATACATGTGTTTTTATTTACCGGACTATTTGTTTTACAAGGCGCGCTTAAAAATAAAAGTGTTACAGCTTTTATTTCATTAGGGGTTTTTATTGCTTGTGCTGTAAGTTTTGTATTTATCCATATACCAAATTCGGAAATATTATCGGTAGCAGAAAAAGGATACATACAAAAATATTTCAG
>Ga0209622_1000083_pt1 | contig 10441 bp, 10 predicted proteins | sample TexAe_OM3H0_M2_FD_187943 | JGI IMG/M metagenome (GOLD analysis project Ga0209622, IMG submission 187943) | Forest soil microbial communities from Davy Crockett National Forest, Groveton, Texas, USA - Texas A ecozone_OM3H0_M2 (SPAdes) (version 2) | ecosystem: Environmental > Terrestrial > Soil >...
CCATATCGCAAAACCTAAAATGCTCTTTTTTTTGCTTATCCTTAAAAATGGTGGTGGGCACTCCTCTCTTTTCTCGCTTACATTCAAATGGTTCGGTCCAACCAACAGTTTGTAACAACTCCTTAATATACTTATTTAAGTATACTTTATGGTAATAAGGCAGCAAACGGGTTTTGGTTTTATGTTTTTCAATAATATCAACCGCATAACTTGGTAGTTTAACTCTAGTATATGTTTGTGTTTTTTTTGATTGTACGTTAAGATACCAGGTGCGGTTTATTTGCTCTAAATTGGTTGGCTTTAAAGCCATGAGGTCGGAAAAACGGAGAGCCACCGTGCAACCAAATACAAAAATATCTTTTACGTTAAGTAAACGCGGCGATAAGGTTTTATCTAAGCCTTTGGCGTGTATTAGGTAGTTTAACCTTTCGGGCGACACTACAACAATTTGTATTTCTTCGCTACGGGTATAAAACACCTGATGAAAACTACCTACGTTAAGCGCTTGCTTGGTGTTAAGCCAATTCATAAACGAGCGCAGGTGTTTTGCCTGCACCCCCACGTAATTGTCATAATGGTCTAAATCGTTATATAAATAATCGGTAAATTTTTTGTAAAATTTTTCCCAATAGTTTTGTTCAGTTTTAAGTTCTTTAGTATTTAAACGGCTTACCGACCTTATGCGCAAAGGAAATTGTTTTTCGACAGAGAAATTACAAAGCAATTTGTAGAGATAAGTATAATTTTCGACCGTGCTGGCTTTAAGGCGGTTTCCGTTTTTTTGCAAGCGTTTACCGCGCTTACTCTCGGCCATAAAGCGCTCAAAGAGTTTTAAAAAGTCGTATTCCTTTTTTTTACCCTTTTCCATTACGATACACTTGTACTAAGTTGAAATAATGGCAAGTACATGGCAATAAGTATAAAAGCTACAATGCCGCCAATTAAAACAATCATAATAGGCTCGAGTAAACTGCCAATAAGCGAGGTTTCGTGTTCTATTTCTTCGGTAAGTTGTTTGCCAATTTTATCAAACATGTTATCTAACTGGTTTACCTCTTCAGCAATTTTTAAAAGCGAAATCATACGCGTTGGGTAAATAGGATAAGCCGCCATACTTTGGTTTAAGGATTTACCTTTTTCTATATTTTGCTGTATTTGCTCTAAAGACACTTCGATAGGGTAAAAACCAACCATTTTTTTAACCAAAGAAATTGAGGTAACTAATGGGGTTTTAGACGAGATAAGTAAATTCATAGAATGGCAAAAACGCGCCAGATATATTTTTGTTACTAAGGATCCAAAAATTGGGAACCGCATACCGATAGAAGACATTATTTTTCGATACAAAGGATTGTTACGTTGTGTATAAGCCAGTATACCAATTGATAATGGCACCAAAAAAATAACTAAAGAATATTTGCCCAAAAAATCGGACATTTTAATAATTAACTTGGTAACAGCTGGCAGCTCGCCTTTAAAGCGTTTAAAAACATCCTCAAACATTGGTACCATAAAACGCATCATAAAAAACACCGCACCAAATGCCGAACATAAAACCAATATAGGATACGAAAGTGCATTCATCACCTGTCTTTTTTGCTTAATTTTTGAGGCGTAAAATTTGGCAAGCTCTCTTAGCACATCAGGTAATTTCCCACTCTCTTCTCCAATTTGTATGCTGTAAAACTCATAGGCAGAAAATTTTTCTGTTTTCTGCATAGCTCCGGAAAGACTACCGCCCTGAAGTATGATGTCTTTAATTTGAGTGAAAACCTTTTTTTCTTTTTCTTTTTTTTGTTGTTCGATAATTATCTCTAACGAACTTCGAATATCGACACCTGATGAAAACAAAATTGTAAGCTCGGAATAAAAACGTTCTTTTATTTTATCATTAATTTCTTTAGAAAATAATGTAATATCCTTATTTAAAAAATCGAACGCACTCTTTTCATCGCCAATTGATTTTTCTTTTACCGACGCCTTTTTTACTGTATTATCTATTTTAATTCCCTGCATTACTATTTGCTTGTGCTTCAGCCTGCATTAGTTTATCGGCATCATATTGCTTGTTAAAAATACAAACTTCTTTTTCACCATCTAATATATAATTTAAAACAATTTTATTGATGTATGTGCTATTTGCTGTTCCACTGGTATCTTGGATATATAAAAACTCAACGCTTTCATTTTTAAGAAAAAAAGTATCTTTTTCATCTCTATATAAGCGTAATGTATACGTTGGGTTAATTTCATACGTAAGCTCTTTACCGCTGCAATTTATTTTAAAACTATTGTCGCTTTCATTTTTTAAAATAATATCTGCATTTAATACATCAATAGTTAAAAGGGTGCTAAGTCTTTGAATATTGGCAGTGGTTTTATTTATTTTTTTAAAGCTTATGGTTTTATTTACAAATATTTCGAAAGCAAAGCCAGCAGCAGTAATAACTATAGCACCTATAATCATAGCCACTAGTACTTCCATTAAAGTAAGGCCTTTAACTTTTTTCATTGTGTAACAACAAGCATTTTTTGATTTGCAACTAATCTTTTATCGGAGTTAAAAATTTTTATTTCTAATACACTAATGTTTTTTTCGCTTTTGTAAGGAGATACTTTTTTTTCTATTGTGTATGTTTCGGTAGCTATAGATTGATCGAGAAACTCATTTTTATCAATAGTTTCAGCTAATGTTTTTTGAATTAGCATATCGGCATGTATCCGTTGTCGGTTATTAGAAGAAAGCATAACCTCATTAAATATCATTAGACCAACACTAAAAGTTATTAAAATAATAATCATTCCTACTAATGATTCTACCAAGCTAAAGGCTTTATGTTTACGTTTTAATTTAACCATTTAGCTATTTTATTTGAATTTTCAGTTTTAAATAAGTTAATGCCTACAAAATATTTAGATAACTTAGTTCTATCTATAGTTGCATTTAATAAGTGATTTTCATATACACCAGATTTGGTTTTAAGCATTATTTTTTGTACCCAAGCTGCCCCATAAATAGATCCTTGAACATCTAAAATTCCGTTTGAATATACCGTACCCATTATCTCTGCATCTTTTTTTATAATTATGGAAACTGGGTTTTCTGCCTGAACAATCTCTGTAAAAGCCAATAAGAAGCCATTAAATTTTGTTTTTTCTGAAATGGTTATAGTAGGCAATGATTTTGAATTTGCCGTTTTTGAAATACATAACATTGAAGGGTAAGTAAAATTACATTCTTCTTCTACCATAATTGAGTCTGTTGACAGTGCTTGTAATGAACCAATAAATTTTTTTTGAAAAATAATTGCTTTAGCAACTACAATTACATCTTCAATTTTATTGCTAGCACTTATTGTAAGATTGTTTTTTGAATAAATAACTACATTTCCTTTTATAAATTTATTATCAATTGTTTTTTCGGAAGAACAATCAATAAATAAGGTGCCATTAGTAAAACTATTTACAATTGTGTCTCTATTACTAAATTCAGAATAAGATAGAAGGCTATCTGTTGCCGTTTTTTCATTCAATAGTTGTTGCATTTGATCTAAAATATTTTTATTTATTTCAGGCAGAGCAGAACTAATATTTATGTTTCCATAGACAGGTTTATCTCCTGTAAAAACTTCTCCCTCAATAAAAGCTTGTTTAACATCTTTTATTGGAAGAAAACAATTCCCCCTTATAATGGTTTTTCCTGATACTGATAAAGGTTTATTATTATTTGCTAAATATAAAGCAAGATTGGTATCAGATACCAAATCATTTCCTGTTAAAGCATATTTATGAAGTTGTTCTTTTTTGCTAGTTACGGATACTCCGATTAAACAAAAAGCTCCCCAGTTTTTTCTTTCTAATAATACCGAATCTTGACCATCATCATACAAGTCATAACTAGTTTTTTCATTCTCCGAAATGATATTTGGGTCAGCTAATAATAAAGTAATTCCTGCTTGTAAATCTCTTATTGCTTTTTTTTGAAGTAAATCATGCTCAAAAATAATAGATTGAAAATGATTACTTAGTAATAAAAAACCAGTAAGCATAGAAATTATAAGAGAAATAGCTATGGCATAAATTAATGTACCTCCTTTTAAAGTTGCCTTCTTATTTAGTTGTGCTTTCAGTTGGTTTATCTTTTTTACGCTTTAGTAAATGAAGTTTTGGTTTATCTTTTTCTTTAGTCTCCTTTCTAGGCTCTTCTTTCTTTTCTTTTTTCTTAAATAGGGTTTTTAAAAAAGGTTTTTTTTCAGATTTACTCTGAGTTGAAGAGTCAGCTGATTTTATTTCCTTTTTAGATTCCTTCTTTTTTTCTTTTTCAGGTAATTCTTCCTTTTTCTTTTTAATTATTTCAACACCGTCTTTATATTTAGCAGATGCCACAACTTGACCATCTTGATATGTACTTAAACGCCCATTTAATTTATTATTTTTAAAAGTTGCGTTTATCAGTCTTATTCCTTGTTCACTAAATGCTTCGTACCGACCATTTTTCTTTCCATCTTTCCAATTAATGACTTCGCTTATTTTCCCATTAACGTGCCAATAAACCCATTTGCCTGTTTTCACCCCTTTTTTAAACCCACCTTTTTCTCTTAAACTTTTATTTGAATAATAAGAAGTATAGGCGCCATCTAACAATCGCCCATCATATCCGCCTTGAGTATTTAATATTTTATTAGAAGCATACCAATAGTAAGTTTGATCTTCTTGTGGAGTGAAATTTTGTTTCTCATAAAGCACCTCACATTTAATAGCAGTATCTCTTTTTTCTATGTTTACCGTATAAGTTGGCTTATCTTGATTTTTTTGTCCATAAGAAGAGTTTATTAAAAAAAAGAAGGGGAGAAAGAAGTAATAAACTGCTTTTTTTAAAAAAGAACTATCTATGTATTTTATCTCCATAATTTAATTTGACTTCTTATAATAATGTTTTTCTTTTTCTTTACTAAATTCTATAGAATCTTTATATACTCTACAAAGAGTAAGCCCTTCTGCTCTATCACCCTCTTTTAAAATCATTTCTTTGCCATTAAGCTGAACTAAGATAGTTTGCTTGCTTGATTTTTTATTTTTTATAATGCCAACATAATTTATTGAAGGCCAAGGCGCAATTATTTTAGCAAAAGACTGTGTATTTTTAGGAACTATATTACTTATATTGTTTTTTCTTTCAATTTGTTGCTCACTTACAATTTTATCTAAAAAAGGATCCCGATACGAAGCCACTATAACAAATGTATCTAATTCATGCTTTGCAGATGTTACCAGCCCATCTTGCATATGGAAAACGGGGTTTTCTTTATTACCATTTATCGTTTTATATACTTTATAAATAATCATAACCCATATACCTAATACTAGCGGAAGCATAATATATACTCCTTTTTTTCCTTTCATTTTACTGCGTCTTAAATGTCCATCGCTTACTAAAATTACTGCGATTTCCTGCGGCATCTATAGCTACAATATTCCAATAATATGTTGTTGCCGGGCTTGCAGTTGTATAGTTATATGAAGTATTGATAGAAGGGATAGTTAAAACTGCACTATTACCTAAAGAATCATTCGCATTAGTATAAATATAAACTGAATAAGTAACCGAAGGTGATAAATTATCGGTAGAAGCATTCCAAGATAATGATAAACTCGAAGTTGCAACGGTTGTAGTAGCTGAATTAGCGGGAGTTAAAAGAGTTGGACGCGAGGGACGAGTGGTATCTATAGTCACAGCCCAAGAATTGGAATAAGGGCTTGAACTGGTATTATTAATGGCCTTTACCTGCCAATTATAAAGACCTTCTGCCGGAAGTAATGGATTAGTTGAATTTGATAAGATTGTATCATGAATGACAGTTGCTCCATTTAAAGTAAGATAAAACTCATATTTAGTAGCTGTAAATATAGAACCCCAGCTAAAATTAGTGGCAAACGATTTACTAAAACTATTATTAGCAGGTGTATTTAATGTAATTATTTGAGAAGCAAGATTAGAAGTAGTATCGATTGTAATTGTTCTTGTTATATAAGCAGTACTACCTGCATTATTAGTTGCATTTACTCTCCATTGATAAGTACCAGGCGGCAGGGTGAAATAGTATTTTACAGTAGTTGCTGTTTGAGAGGCCGCAATATTTGTATCTACAATAAGTTGTTGAATATTAGAAAAACTTGGTTTTACAATTTGGAAATTATATTTATCTGCTCCGGAAATTGCATCCCACCAAAATAATACGGAATAAGTTGTGGTACTGTCTTTATCAATTGGAGTGATAACATTAATTGTTTTTTTTGTAATATCTGTTGCGATAATATCTTTTGAACAGGAATTAATTAAAATTGCCCCCGCCAAAACAAAAATCACACGGCTAATAATTCTCATTTTATATTTTCTTTATGTTTTGAATATAAATAGTTGCTATTAATACATAACTCTTAAGTTTGGAATCATTTTTTGCATGAAACTTTACCGATACAATTTTACCTATTTTTTCCTTTGTTTCAAGCAAATATACTAATTTCAATAACGTTGTAAAAACACCTTGTATTTCAATATTATTAATCTCAATAAGGTACCCATTTTGTTTGGTTATATTGGGTTGAGGAAACTCCCTTAAAACCAAATTATTTTCTTTTGAAAAGGGCGCAATAACAGATAGAATAGCTTGCTGAATATTTGTATCGGTATGCTGTTGGTTTTTTAGTTTTTCATCTAAATCAATTAATTGAGTTAATAATTCTTTGTTTTTTTGTGGTGCTATTTCGGCAGCCTGCAATTGTTTTTCAAACGAAGTACATTCACTATATAATAAAAATGTATTTTTAAAAACAACAAACCACAAAATGATTAAAATCAAAAAAAATCCAATTAAAAGGAAAGTATTTTTTTGTTTATATGATATATTTTGAAGCTTTTTTTTCACAGTAAATATATTTCAAAAATAAACTCTCCCGGGTCGGATGATTTTAGCTGGCTATAATTAACCATATGAACATTTTTAATCCATTTTTTTTTCTCTAACTTTTTAATCCATTCATTTAAAACAACTGTTTGTGTACATAATCCCTTTACCTTAATAAGTTTATTTGTAGAATTTAAAATATCACCATTTGGTGTTACGTTTTTTATTATTGGATTAACATTTAATTCAATAAGTGTTATAGATGGGGATAAATCTATAGCCATTTGGTCTAAATAATAAGACAAACGAGAATTTTCTAACAGCCCCGCATTAGATAAAAATTCCTTTTTTTGTTGCACTTCTTTCAATAAAGTGTCGTGCTGTTGCAGCTGGTTTTGTACCAGACTCATTTGAGTACTTAATGTATTTTTTTTAGAAAAGAAAGAAGAAAACAACATGAAATTAATTATCATCAATAAAAATAAAACCGCAAGCATACTTCCTAAACGAAGTTTAAATACTTTTTTTTGATAAAATTCTTCGTTATTAATTTCAACAGAGTTGATATTGTTTTTTATATCAGTTTGATTGGGTAAAAAAACAGATAAAGCTGCAGAGAAACTAAGGATAAGAGAGGAGTTTACTTTATTACCTGAGAAATTATATTCCTTTTCAATTTTTTCAGAAGATAAATTATAGTTAACTAATAACTGGTTTTGATATTCAAGTTGGTATGTTAAAAAATCGATTATTGTATTTTCTTCTTGATCAGTTACTAATAGAGAGAGTAAAGTACTTGCTATAAAAGGGCCTGACGATACAAATACAATTTGAGTTGATAAAAATAAAATTTCATCATAAGCTAATTGAAATTGATCTTTACGGATAAGTGAAGCAATTATTTTATCGTCTAAATGAATTTTCTGAATATAAAAATCATCTATTTGCGCATTAGGTAAAACTTTTTGCAGTAACGTAATTTCTGTATCTTTTTCATTAACAGATATTGTTTTATGTAAAATTCCTTTACCATTTAACACTAAAGAAATTGGAACGTTTTTAGGGATACGATTTTTTAAATCCTCTATGCTTGTAATTTTTTCTTTACTGTTTTCAATAAATAAAGCGCCTTTATCTTTTTTTAATAAAATGAAGTTATACACTTTTGTGTTATCGGGTTGAAAGATAATTTCAATCCCTACAGACTGTTTGTCTTTATATAAATCCTGAAAAAACGAAGCCATTTAATTTAATAAATAACGGTAGGTCTAATAAATACAGCCAACTTATTATCGCTTTTATTACGTGTACGGGTGCTGAAAAACCATTTTATAATTGGTATTCTGCTAAGAAATGGAATTCCTGAACCTGATTCGTTTGTCGAGTTCTGTTCAAGTCCACCAAGAAGTATCATTTCCTGGTTTTTTACTCGCATCATTGATTTTAAATCTCTGGTTACAGTTCCAGGGGGGGCAAGTGAACTAATTCTTGCTGTAAAACTAGATTGCTTTACTGTTATTTCCATTGTAATTTGCTCATCAGATGAAACAGTTGGGCTTACTGTAATAGCAAGGTCGGCATTTACTGATTTATAATTTTGAGTGATATTATTTTGTGGATTTTGAGCACCTATTACGGTGTTTGTTGTTTCTAAATAATACTGAGTTTCGCCTATGCTTATTTTTGCTTCGTGACCATTTAAAGTAGATATTTTAGGAGTAGAACGTATTTTAATTAAGCCTCTTGAATCAAGTGCATTTAATGTAATATAAAAATTTGGCATTACTCGCCCGAGGTTAATACCCCCAAAACTTAATCCGGAAAGAATATTATTTATGCTGCTCGAGTTTAACGTCATGTTTAATGGTAGAACCGTACCGCCGGTAACAGCAGGAGCAGTTCCTATGCCAGCTGATATCCCTGTTGCTAAGGTTTTGGTATCCTGTACATCAATAATAATTACTTCAATAGCAATAACCGGAACAACTTTATCTATATCAAATAAAAAGTTTTCTATTTCCTCAATTCTTGGCTGAGAGCCGCTTATAATGATACTATTTAAATCTCCAAAAGTTTTTATTTCAACTCCTTTTTTTAATTCAGGCGGTATGAAATCAATAACCTTATCAACAGCACGATGTTTCATTGGAATTGTTTTGGTAATTCGTAACCCTTCAATATTTCTATCGCCTATTAAGTAAACATCTCCCTGTTTTTTAAATGTATAATCAGTTCCATTTAATAACAATTTCAAAAAATCGGAAAAAGGAACATTATTTACTCGTAAGGTTGTGTTACCCTTTATTTCAGAAAATAAAAAATAAGGATGATTCACGTCTTTAAAAACATTTGAAATAACATCTGAAATAGGAACATTTACTGCATCCACAAAAAGAAGATCGCTGTATTCGTCCTTTTTTATACTTAAACCTGCAGGTAAATTCCCTTGTTGTTTGCCAGGTTTAATTCCTCCATTTGCATTTGCGTCACCTCCCCCTTTTACTACAACATCCTTTTTCCCCAATAAATATATGCCATCTTCCGTAAGAGTTACATTTAAATCATTAGCAAAAGCCATTTTTTCAATCGCCTTACTAAAGGGTAAGTTTTCAATATAACCACTAATTAATTTTCCGCTTAAATCTGGTGAAAAAACTACATTTTTTTGTGATGCTTTAGTTAAAGCTTTAACAATTTGTGCAATGCTATCATTAGAAAAATCAAATGTAATTAAGTCGGTATTTTTGTCGTAATTTATTTTTAATTCTTTGGGAGTATAAGTAATAGGAGTAGGTTTAGCCTGCTGTATAGCTGTAAAGGACATAATGTTTCCAATAAACGTAATATCTAAATCATATTTTTTACATAGAAAAAGGAAAACATCGGCTACGGTTACGTTAGTAAAATTGTTATATATTTTCATTGACAAGGTAGGGTCTACGCTTACATTAATGCTATTTGTAATGGCAATTCCTCTTATAAATTCTTGAATAGATGAGCCGTTTACAGAAAGCTCTACTTTTTCTTGTAAACCAGGAGTTTCTTTTGAAATCTCTTTTAATTTGGTTTCAATTTTTGTTATTCTCTCATCCTGAGCTTTGCCATATGAGAATAAAGCAATTAGAATATAGAATAGAATTAATTTGCGTGTTTTCATAAATTTAAAAATTATTCATTAACATGGGATATACTTCTTCAATAGTTGTTTTTCCTTGTTCAAATAAAGCAAAAGCATTATCTGATAAGGTTTGTATGTTATGTTCTTTTAATTTTCCGCTAATATCAAGTTCATTATTTTTAATGCACGTTGCTAAATCATAATCAATGGGTATAACTTCATAAATAGCTTTTCTTCCCTTATAGCCCGTGTAATGACAATGCTCACAACCTTTGCCTATCCAATGTGTTTGTAACGCTTTGGGCGCTTTATAATTTCTGGGTAAGATTTTTTTATCGAATTCTTTTTCTTCTTTACATTCCTCGCAAAGCATTCGCACTAATCGTTGAGCAACTGTTGTGTTTAAGGTGCTGGCAAG
>Ga0209622_1000084_pt1 | contig 10396 bp, 3 predicted proteins | sample TexAe_OM3H0_M2_FD_187943 | JGI IMG/M metagenome (GOLD analysis project Ga0209622, IMG submission 187943) | Forest soil microbial communities from Davy Crockett National Forest, Groveton, Texas, USA - Texas A ecozone_OM3H0_M2 (SPAdes) (version 2) | ecosystem: Environmental > Terrestrial > Soil >...
CTACCCAAAATAGCAGACTCACATAAAGGCGTATTACGCACTCTATCTTTACCAAACTCTTCAACAAAACCATCTGTAATTTTAAACACACCACCATATTCGGCAATGTCTTGCCCCATTAACACCAAGTTTTTATGTTTACGCATAGCTAAACGCATGCCATCAGAAACCGCATCAATCAATCTTTTTGAGGATGTGTTACTTGATGGCTTAGTTTCATTTAACTGAAAGGGCGCATACATTTCTTTCAACTCCTTAGCTGTATTTACTTCAGGCATTGGCTCGGCAAAGGTTTGCTCTAAGCCGGTATCTATATCGTGTTTTATTTCATTACGAATATTATCAATCAAATCTTCAGTAAGTACACCTTCTTCTAAAAGGAAGCGTTCGAAATTATTTACCGGATCTTTTTTACCCCACACTTCAAACAATTCTTTAGGCACATATTTTGTACCCGACGCTTCCTCATGTCCACGCATACGAAATGTAATACACTCTAATAATACAGGGCGAGGGTTCTCTCTAATATCTTCCGCAATTTTCTTTACGGTTTCGTAAACCTTCAGCACATTATTTCCGTCTACCTGTACTCCTTCAATTCCGTAACCAATGGCTTTATCTATAAACTGTTTGCATCTAAATTGTTCGTTACTTGGTGTAGATAAACCGTAACCGTTATTTTCTATAACAAAAATTACAGGCAAATTCCACACTGCAGCTACATTTATACTTTCGTGAAAATCTCCTTCAGATGAACCGCCATCGCCACTAAAAACAGCCACCGCTTTTTTATCGCTGCGTAATTTATTTGCTAATGCAATGCCATCTGCTACACCCATTTGCGGACCAAGGTGCGATATCATGCCCACAATTTTATACTCCTGCGTGCCAAAGTGAAAACTTCTGTCGCGACCACTAGTAAAGCCACTTAGCTTACCGGTAAACTGAGAAAACAAACGATGTAAGGGAATGCCACGTGTAGTGAACACACCTAGGTTACGATGCATGGGTAAAATATACTCGTCTTGCTCAAAAGCAGTTGCCACCCCAACCGAAATAGCCTCTTGCCCAATGCCACTAAACCATTTGGCAATGCGCCCCTGACGAAGAAGAATCAACATTTTCTCCTCTATTAACCGAGGCTTTAAAATATTTTTATAAAGTGTAAGTAAGGTGTCGTCTTTATGTTTTTTGCGTTCGTAACGAACAGGTGCTTCAGCAGTTATCATGCAATAATTTTATATTTATTTTACTGTACTTCCGTTATTTACATTCTCTTTTGTTGGAGAAACCAAACTCAATTCGCCCTTATCATTCTCGGCCATTAAAATCATCCCCTGGCTTTCGATGCCTTTTATTTTACGCGGAGCCAAGTTTACCAAAATGCTTACTTGTTTATTAATCATTTCTTCAGGTGAGTAATGCAATGCAATGCCGCTAACAACCGTGCGTACATCTATGCCCGTATCAATTTTTAATTTTAAAAGTTTATCGGCACCTTTAACTTTTTCGGCTTCTAAAACAGTACCAATGCGTATATCCATTTTACCAAAATCATCGAATGTAATTTCGGCTTTTTGAGCTTCCACCATTTTTACTTCAGTTTGTTCGTTCAGTTTTTTTGAATCTTGCAGTTTTTGAATTTGAGCATCCATCTCTGCATCTTCAACTTTACTAAATAATAATTCTTCCTTATTTATTTTATGTCCTGCATGCATGTTACTGCTTTGTTTTGCCCCGTTCCATTTTATTGGATTGATATTTAGAATAGTAAACAGTTTATTAGAAGTAAACGGCAAAAACGGTTCGCACAAAATAGCCAGGTTAACGGTAATTTGCAGCGAGATGTTCATGATTGTTTTTACACGTTTCTCATCTGTCTTAATTAATTTCCAAGGCTCTGTTTCGGCTAAATATTTGTTACCCGTGCGTGCCAAATTCATTAACTCGGCAAGGGCTTCTCTAAATCTAAATTGCTCTATAGATGCCGCAATTTTATCCGGTGCTTTGGTTATTTCTTCCAGTATCAATAAATCTTCTTTGCTATACTCAATAGCATCGGGTACCACACCTTCATAATATTTATGTGTAAGTACTAAAGTACGGTTTACAAAATTGCCTAAAATGGCAACTAACTCATTATTGTTTTTTGCCTGAAAATCTTTCCAGGTAAAATCATTGTCTTTTGTTTCAGGCGCATTAGCGCACAAAGTATAACGCAAAACATCCTGCCTGTCTTTAAACTCTAACAAATATTCGTGCAACCAAACAGCCCAATTGCGGGATGTAGAAATTTTATCGCCTTCTAAATTTAAAAACTCGTTTGCCGGTACATTATCGGGCAACACAAATTCATCATGTTCCATTAACATAGCCGGAAAAATTATGCAATGAAAAACAATATTATCTTTTCCTATAAAATGAATTAAACGACTGTCTTTGTCTTTCCAATATTTTTCCCAATCGTTAGGAATTAAATCTTTAGTAGCCGAAATATATCCTATAGGTGCATCAAACCAAACGTATAAAACTTTTCCTTCGGCATCTTTTACAGGCACAGGCACACCCCAATCTAAATCGCGGGTCATGGCACGTGGTTGTAAGCCATCGCCACTATCTAACCAGCTTTTACATTGACCATATACATTAGGCTTCCAATCCTTATGTTGTTCTATGTAGTTTTTTATTTTAGGCGATAATTTATCGAGCGGTAAAAACCAATTTTTAGTTTGCTTTATTACAGGCTTTGAACCAGATAGCATAGAGTGCGGATTGATTAACTCCATTGGAGATAAAGAAGTCCCACATTTTTCGCACTGGTCGCCATACGCATTTTCGTTGGCGCATTTAGGGCAAGTGCCCACAATGTATCTATCAGCCAAAAATTGTTTAGCCTCATCATCGTAATATTGTTCGGTTACCTGTTCGGTAAAAGAGCCATTATCGTATAATTTTTTAAAAAAATCGGAAGCTGTTTGGTGATGTGTTTTGCTTGATGTGCGCGAAAAAATATCGAACGAGATGCCAAATTCTTTAAACGAATCGCCCATTATTTTGTGATACTTATCTACCACCTGCTGAGGCGTTATGCCTTCTTTTTTTGCTTTAATGGTAATGGGTACACCATGCTCATCGCTTCCGCAAATAAATTTTACATCCTGACCTTTGCTGCGTAAGTAACGCACATAAATATCGGCCGGGAGATAACAGCCCGCTAAATGCCCTATGTGCACCGGACCATTAGCATAAGGCAGTGCGGCAGTAATTAAATGTCTTTTAAATGTCATAAATTAAAGTGCGTAAAGATACAATATGAATTAAGAATTTGGGCTTAAAAGGTGTTACATTTTAAGGCCGATAAACAACAAGTCATCTACCTGCTCGTAACCTTGCATCCAAGTGTTAATGGTATTTTTAATAATGCTTTCTTGTTCAGGTATCCCTATATTTCTTATAGAAAGAATAAGTTTTTTTAAGTTTTTTGTCATGAATTTTTTACCCTCTGCTCCACCAAATTGATCAGGGTAACCGTCGGAAGTTATATAAACCAAGTCTCCTGAATCTAATTGCATTTCATGTCCTGTGTATTTAAAGTCAAGTGCCGTAAAACTGGCTATACTGGCTTTAGTTGGTTTTATTTCTTCAATGTCTTCAGCCTGTTTTTTCAAAATCCACAACAAGCGATTAGCACCCGAATACCAAAGTTTTTTAGTGGCAAAATTAACTCGTATAAGGGCTATTTCCATGCCATCTTTATTTACATTAGCATCTGACGTTTCAGTTTGACGTAAGGCTTTTTTTACGTTGTTATTTACATGAAATAAAATCTCAGCCGGGTCTAATGTTTTTTGTACGGCATCGTTTAGTTTATCTGAACAAATCATGCTCATAAAGCCACCCGGCACACCATGCCCCGTACAATCGGCGCAAGCAATTAGTATTTCGGTGTCGCTAATTTTATGAAACCAATAAAAATCGCCACTCACAATATCTTTAGGTTGAAAAAACACAAATAGGTTTTGATACACTCTTTTTATGTCGGCAACGGGTGGCAAAATAGCTTGTTGTATGCGTTTGGCATAGTTTATACTATCTGTAATTTCTTTGTTTTTATGCTCAATTTCCTCCTTTTGGTGCTCTACCGTTTTTGTACGCTCGGTAATAATTTTCTCCAATTTAATATTTTGCTCTTTTAAACGCTTAGTGTTATATCGTACAATAAAGGTTATTAAAGAAATTGCACCTACTAAATATATAATATAGGCCCAAATAGTACGATACCAAGGTGCTGATATAGTAAAAGCAAAACTCACCGGTTTACCTTCAACGCCTAATATATTTCGGCTTTTTAAATGAAAAACATAATGCCCCTCATGTAAGTTATTATATGAAATTTTTTCTGTTTTTAGATAAGTACCGTAATTATCCTCCATGCCTTCCAAATAGTATGAAAATTCCAACTCATTTTTATCATAATAATCAGATGCAGCCGGATCAAATCTTATTTCATTGTTTTTATACGAAAAAACAGGTTCAGTATATTTTTCGCCTTCATAAAAGTTTTCTAAAATTATGCTGGTATCTGTTCTTTGCACAATTTTATTGATAAATGTATTGAATGTGTAATTTACATTCTCTTGTTTTAAATTATAAGAGATTAAACCATCGTTGGTACCAATATATACTTTACTGCTATCTACTAAAAAGCAATGCGCTTTTAATGATTTTATTTGTTTAAAAAATTTATACTCTTTTGTAAAACCATCGCCTGTTTTTTTAAGCACACATAACCCATCTCCATCAGGACTAACGAGATCTTCTGAAATATTTATTAAGGCAAGCCAAATATCATCACCCACTTGTGCAGCCTTTTGCATTTGAAAATGACCCTTAAATATATTGAACTTTGGGTCTTTTATAAATTCAGCTTTAGGTTTCTCTTGAAACCGCAATAATCCACCTTCGGTAGCTACAAAAACCTCACCATTATATGTAAATACATAATTTTCAGTATTGGGGTTAATTCCGGCAGACTCTGAATAAACAGTTAGTGTATCGGGCTTAGCAGGGTCAAACATATATACATCATCATAGCCAAAAAACACTCTTCCCTGTTTATCGGCCACAATACTCCTTATACTTGGTGCATAATCAAACTCTTTTATTGTAGTTATTTTATGGTCGGCATACTTTGCCAATATTAAAGAATTTTCAGCGGCAATAAATAGTTGTTCTTTATTGGTTGGATTTATAAAAACCTTATAAGCTCCATCAGGCACATCAAATATTTTTTGAACAGAAGATGCTGTTATCTCATAAATTCCGGTAGTAGTAGCTGCCAACAATAAATCTTTATAAGGCATTAAACCCCAACTAACATCTTTTATGCCTATTGGTTCAAAAATATTTGTAACTGTATTAAGTTTATTAACCCCCTTATCACTTGCAATATAGAGGGTGTTAGCAAGTTTAGCTACCGATTCAATAGTGCCTCGTATGCCGTTAATTTTATTCCAATGCTTAAGAGGTGTGTTTGTTTGTACATGGCTCAACCCTTTGTTTAACGCCAACCAAATGTTTCCGGCATAATCTAAATAAATACATTTTACAGCATCTTCCTGTAAACCACTTTGACTATAGTTGATGTGATTTACCGGAGTAAATGTATTATCAACCAAAAGCACCCCGTTTTTTATTGAACCTAATGCATATAAATTATCATTTATTTTTGCTCCACAATAAATATCATTTTCAATCATCCATTTATCTGCATCGGGGGCGCTAATTTTAGAAGCAGAACTTTGTTCGGGGTTGCGCCTATTGTATTTTAAAATGTACACCCCTTTACGAGAACACACCCAATACAAATTATTTTTAAACGGTAAAATAGAGTAAACCCTAATATCAGCAAACTCTTCGGTATTTTTAATTTTTTTTAATTCTCCGTTTTTAAAAAACAAAAAGCCCACGCCTTGCTCTCGTACAAACAAAGTGTTATCTACGGTAAAAAAAGTATGAAATTTTTCGCCGGTAGGTGCAAATGATTTTTTAAACTTATTGCCCACATACCAAAATATTTTTTCGTTTGCGCAATAAAACTGGTTACTATCGATACTATGTATAGCCCATATTTTTGAAAATTCTTTTTCTTTTTGAGGCAATGAAACACTTAGTGAAACATATTTTATTTTACCTGCATTTTTAGAGTTTAGATAGCCAAACTCTCCTTCGGCACCCACTAAAATAACATTATTCTTGGTTTTTGAAATTGATAAAACTGTTTTTCCTCCTAAAACAGGAATTGTTGGCCAATATTTGCCATCATACATCATAACGGCATCGTTATTTGCCACAAAAAGTCTACCTAAACTATCTTGAACAATGCCCCAGTTTTGGTCGCCAACACCGTACATGGAAGGGGTATAATTGTTTATATAATAACTACCCTCTTGTGCGAAAGAAACAAACCTGCCTAAAAAACAAAAAGCGACTATAAAGATGATTTTTTTCACCGAAGTTTAACACAAATTAAAGTGTTTAAATGTAATGCTTTTTGTTTTACTGCCCTATATATGATTTTAACTATTTGCTAAAACTATTGTTTATAATTTTTAGGGGTAAAAATGTAATAAAACCGATAAAACAGGGCGAAATAAATAATTATTAAAATAAATACATGTTTTAACGTACAATCAATTAAAAAAATTCCTATATCTTTACTATCAAATTATTAAAACAAGCTATATGAAGAAAAAATTACTATCCATTATGGCCATTTTAGCCTCAGGGCTTGCATTTGGTCAAACTATACCCAACGGAGGCTTTGAAAACTGGACAACTACTCAATATGAAGAGCCAACGGGTTTTCAAACATCTAATTCACACAATGATGGTGTGCAAAACCCGGGCAATGTTATTAAAACAACTGATGCTCATCATGGGACTTACGCTATTCAATTAAATACAGTTTTAATAGGCGCTGATACTACTTTTGCTTATTTTGCTAATGGAGACCCGGGACAAACCCCTGCTGCAGGTGGTATCCCCTATACTCAAAAACCAACCGGTTTAAGGCTTTATTATAAAAGCAACATTGTTGGTACAGATTCTGCCATTATTTTAGTCATGTTTAAAAAAGCCGGGGTTGCCATTGGCAGCTATTTTTATAAAATAGGCACTACCAAAACTTCGTATACACTTTTTAACCCAACTTTTAGCCCTGCGTTAACTACTACACCCGATAGTGTAGTATTTGGAGCAGCTTCAAGTAATGCCATGGTTAACAAAGGAATTCCGGGTAACATGTTTCAGGTTGACAGCATATCGTTTACCGGAGTAACACAACAGCCTGCCGGTTTTAATGGCGATTTAGAATTATGGCAAACACATACTACAAGCTCAATAAATGGTTGGGTAACTGATGGCGGCGATGGTAGCGGTGTAAACCAAACTACTGATAAATATACAGGGAATTATGCTTTAGAGCTTCAAACCATGGGGCCAAGTTTTGGCGGAAATAACCAAGTTCAACCTACTCAATTAATAACCGGTTTCCCTACACGTAATGGTCCACCAACCGGAGGGCATCCTTACACTAATCAAACAGATACTTTAGTTTTTTATTATAAATATATACCTGCCGACCCTAGTGATAGTGCAAATGTTTCTATCAGTTTTTCTAAAAATCATGTTGGTATAGGGGGGTATCGTATACTTTTAGGTACAGCAGTAGGGAACTATGCAAAAGCTATGATTCCTATTAATTTAGGATCAGTACCCGATACGGCTATAATAAATTTATCATCATCAAGTTATACAAACTGGCCTTACCCAAATTCATTCGTAGGTTCTAATTTTAAAGTAGACCACATGTATTTAACTTCGCAAGAAAAACCGGTAACAAATTTTTCTTTACCACTAAGCGGTTGTGTTGGTCAGCCTGTACAACTTGTAGATAGTTCATTAAACATGGTAACCGGCTGGACATGGATAATGGGTGGAGGCACTCCATCAAGTTCGGGTGTTGAAAACCCTACTGTAACTTATAATAGTGCAGGAAGTCATACTATTAGTATGATTGCAACCAACTCGTTTGGTAATGGAGTTCAGGTTTTTAAGCATATTACTATTTATAGTTTACCTACGGTATCAGCTACATCGCCTAGTGTTTGTCAAGGACATCAAGCTGTTGTTAGTGCAAGTGGTGCCAACACATATTCGTGGAGTACAGGTGATACTACAGCAAGTATTGCTGTTACCCCAACAACAACAACAACTTATACTGTTGTAGGAACTGATGTACACGGTTGCTCTAATACCAGCACAGGTTCGGTTATTGTTTTAACTGCTCCAACACCTGATATTTGTATGGTTACTGTAGATACTCTTTCGATTAATAATATTATTTATTGGGATAAAACAGCTTACACAAATGTGGATAGTTTTATTGCTTATAGAGAGGTTTCATCAAACGTATATAAACGAATTGGCACACAACCATATAGCGCACTTAGCCAGTTTATTGATACGGCAAGAAGTGTTGGCGGGCCTAATGGAGGAAATCCGAATACAGGCACGTATCGCTATAAATTGCAAACAGTAGATACTTGTGGAAATTATAGTGCACTTAGCCCTTATCATAATACAATTTTTATTACGCATAACGGGGGACAATTTTCTTGGACAACACCTTATCAAATAGAAGGACAGGCATCGCCGGACACCAACTATGTGCTTTCTTGCGATACAGCTAATACAAATGTTTGGACAGGTGTGGCTAGTGTATCGGGTTCGCAACAAACCATAGCTGACCCGGGTTATGCAAACCACTCAAACATTGCTAATTGGCGCGTAGATGCTTTAGGATTTAACTGTAACCCAACTTTAAGGCTTAATGGCAATAACAGCACTTATGCAGCTAAAGTAAAATCGCATAGTAACCAAAACAATAACAGAATGTCGGGCATTAACAAAATTGCCAGCACTAATAATGCAAGCGTTTACCCTAACCCTGCAAACAATGCCCTGAATATTAGTTTTGCAAGTGCCGTAAATAAGGCAAGTGTAAAAATATTTTCGGTGATTGGCAGTGAGGTTTTAAGCACTAACCAAACATCGGTTAGCACTAATTTATTGGTTGATATCAGCAATTTAGCAGCCGGTACTTATATGGTACAAATTACTACTGATAACGGTGTAGAAACTAAAAAGATAGTTAAACAGTAATTTAAAGATAATTATAAACGGAACGGCGGGCATTTTGTTCGCCGTTTTTTGTTTTTAGTTTATCTCAAGTGGTGTACTGGTTTAATTTGCCTATACACCTTAGACTAGTACACCACTTTTATAAATAATAAGTTAGTACAACAAACTGGTTGGTTGGTATAGTTTTCCTATACACCCCTATACCAACCAACCACTTTTTATAGACTCAGGCTATGTCATTTCGACCAGAAGGAGAAATCTGTATTTGGGATTAGATTGCTTACAAATACAGATTTCTCAGTCATTCTTCCTTCGAAATGACAAGGATATAAAAAGTGGTGTAATAGTATAGTTTCCCTATACACTTTATACTATTATACCAGTTATATATATACTTTTTATTATAAAAGCAGAGAGTGGTGTAACAAAAAACTTGTATAGGGCTTTTGTTATTATTACACCACTTTATACAGGTACAAGTTTAGTAGCCCCCCTCACACCCTTCACTAACCACACGTTTAAAAAAAGTAATAAAATAATAATAAATATATATTGATATAATCAACTGGTACAGGGTATAGCTTTTGGTATACTAAACTAAACCTTGTACTGGTTGTTTGCTATTCAGTATTTATAAAAAGTGGTTGGTTGGTGTAGGGGTGTATAGGAAAACTATACCAACCAACCACTTTGATAAATTAATACTAATGCAAAAAGTGGTATAATAATAACAAAAACCCTATAGGTTTTGTTTTATTATACCACTTTTAGTAAGTGATAAGCTAATTATATTTTTAATTAAAAAGTACTTTTTTGGTATCTTCTAAAATATCAAAAGCCTCGGCTTTATTAACCCCTTCGGCATATATACGTAAAACAGGTTCGGTACCGCTGGCACGCAACATCATCCAATGGTTATCATCAAAAAAGAATTTATGCCCATCTAAATCTTCTACATGCTTTACTTTATACTTACCAAACTCCTTATAAACGTTGTTATTGCAGTTTTGTATAATTTGTTGTTTTAGTTTTTCATCAATGTGCATGTCGTTACGCTCAAACCAAAACTCGCCGGTTATAGCATACACTTCCTGTATAAGCTCATTTAGTGTTTTTTTGGTTTTAGCCATAAACTCCCATATAACTAAGCCCATCCAAATGCCATCGCGCTCAGGTATATGGCCTTTAATGG
>Ga0209622_1000085_pt1 | contig 10368 bp, 7 predicted proteins | sample TexAe_OM3H0_M2_FD_187943 | JGI IMG/M metagenome (GOLD analysis project Ga0209622, IMG submission 187943) | Forest soil microbial communities from Davy Crockett National Forest, Groveton, Texas, USA - Texas A ecozone_OM3H0_M2 (SPAdes) (version 2) | ecosystem: Environmental > Terrestrial > Soil >...
TCGGCATCGGTTATACAAATGTTGGAGCAGGCACATGGGTTTAAAAACCTGTATAATTTAAAAGGCGGCATACTTGCCTGGGCCGATGAAATAGATAATTCGCTTGCCAAATATTAAATCATTAAACTTATTTTATGTTAGAACTGTTTACGCATATTTTGCACTTAGATTTTGATTGGTTGTTTGCCAATTACAACACATCTATTTACGTAATTTTATTTTTAGTAATTTTTGTTGAAACAGGTTTAGTGGCTATGCCTTTTTTACCCGGAGATTCGCTTTTATTTACAGCAGGTTTGTTTGCTCGCACGGGGCATTTAAATTTATCGTACGTTTTAATTTTGTTATTTATAGCAGCAGTTTTGGGCGATAACACAAACTATTGGATTGGAAGAATAATTGGTTTACGTGTGTTTCATTTAAAACTAAAAGGCAAACCCATTGTAAAAGAAGAGTACTTAACTAAAACACATTCGTTCTACGAAAAATATGGCACTAAGGCAATCATCATGGCACGCTTTGTTCCGTTTGTAAGAACCTTTGCACCCTTTGCAGCAGGCATTGCAGAAATGAATTATAAAAAATTCCTGAGTTTTGATGTGTTAGGCGGTGCTCTGTGGATTTTTTCTTTAACCATTGCAGGTTACCTGTTAGGCGAAGTAGAATTCATCAGAAAGCATATTGATTTAGTTTGCTTAGGCATTATTTTTATTTCTGTAATACCAGTTATATTGGGCATTCTAAAAGGAAAAAAAGAGGCGGCTTAATAAACTAAAACAGGTTGCTTAAACCTTTTTATACTAAAGCTTAAATCGTCAAAGTATATTTTTTCTTTAGTGGGGTTCCAAACGTAAAACTTCAGCTTAGCGTTTTTACATTTTTTAGTCATTAGTAATTTGCTGTATAACCTGCCCCAACCCGTTTCATCATAATAATAAAGCTCATCGTTTTGGTAATATTGTTTTGTACAACTATTGTCATCACTTGCTACAACAAGTTGTCCGCCTTTGCCTTTTTGCCAAACAGTTACTTCAAGCAAATCGCCGTAATTTAAATTATCAAATGTAAAGGTGTAGCCATAAGGAGCTTGCTCTGATAATACAAGAGAGGATTTACCTGTGTGTGCAATTGAATCTGTTTTTAATGCTCCGCCTTGTAAAAAAACAGCCGGGTTTGATGTGGTGAATAAACCTGCTGCATTAACCGTTTCAGTATCGCAAGTAAATTCATCTTGCCCTATGCAAGTGCCTATGTGATATCGGTCAACAATTTTGTATGTACTAAAACTATACAGCACAATTAATGTGCCTGTAATAATCAAGCCATAATTAATATTTAGGTTCAATTTAAAATTACCGATTATAATAAATAAAATAGGGAACAGCGGTATCATGTATCGTCCTTGTATCATATCAACTACACCTTCGCCAACGGCATCCCAGGTTAAATGCTGAGAAAGCAACAATAAAACAAAGGCGCAAAAAACCGAACCAACTAAAATTATTTTTTGAAGAATAGTAAACTTGAAATTATTTTTTTCGAATAGTGCGATGAAAAGTAATACTACATAACCTAACACTACAAGCCAGTTGGGCAGCAGTACATCACCATTACCAAACACACCTATATAACCCCGTAAATAAAAATACGGATGATTAAAAATAGAACGGAAAATTACTTTTAAAAAATACGTACCATGACTTAATATATATGCCTTTTGCTGATAGTAGTTAGAGTAATTGGTTAAGCAAACCCAATCTCTGTATTCGGGGTTATAATCTACATAAGGCGTGTAATGACTCATTACCACACCCGACCAATAAGATGAAACAATAAAGGCAACGGAAAATAAAATACCCGCAAATAAAAAAAACTGTTTCTTGTTTTTAAACTTACTAATGGGTATAGCTAAAAAAGATAACACCAAACCTACATACACCACTTTTGCCAAAGCAAGCAAAGCAGTAATTAATAGTAAGGGGAGTAAATTTTTTAATTGAAACTGGTTTTCAGAAAAAATATGTTTTAGCACTAAGGCTATAAACAAAAACGATAAAATATTGCTTACCGTATCGGCACTAAACGAATTTGCCAGGTAAATGTTCATGGGCAGTAAACAAATAAATGTAAACAGCCATTTGTATATAGGCACAGTTTTTATAACAAAAAACATATACAGCAACCATACTAAAAAAGTAAGCAGTCTGGCGGCATAATGCATAGTGCCAACCGAACAATGCAAATTTTTTGTAATAACAAGGGCTACTGTTTGTGGTAAATAAGAGATAAGAGAATAATAGGAAGTATTGGGGAAGTCTTTAAACTGAGTAGTATCTTTTGTGTACTTAATTTTAAACCCATCAATAATTTCTTGTTTGGGTATAGTAAGTCGCCACTCGGTAGCAGCGTTGTTGTAGGGGAAAATAAATTTATTAACGCTATTGGGTACTTCGCAGCCTAAGCGGTTATCAATTTTATTGGGTAAAAATTGCCCTTCAGATAATTGGTAGGCTCTGTAAAAATGATTGAACTCATCAGGTACTTGTAAAGGCGGAGTAACAATATTAAAAACGATAAAGAAAAATATGGCAGCGTAAACAAAAAAAAGTTGCGGCTTTATATTTTTAAATTTATCGAACATATTTTATTTAATGCTTCTTTCCAAAATGCGGACAAGTATCGCATTTGTTTTTCGGACGGAAAATAAAACAACCATTCACTAATAACGATGTTGCCAGTAACAGAAAAAGTATTTTATATCGTTTTATCATTTTTTGTCTTTTATTTTAGTTTGATAGTATTTGCACCATTTAGTTAAAGCACATTTTTCGCACAAAGGTTTACGTGCCAGGCAAACATATCTGCCATGCAAAATTAACCAATGATGTGCTTTGGGCACCAATTCTGTAGGAATAAATTTTATTAATTGTTTTTCTGATTGTAAAACGTTTTTTGCATTAGTGGTTAACCCTAAGCGATTCGACACCCTGAAAACATGTGTATCTACAGCCATAGTAGGCTTATCATACACAACTGATGCTATTACATTGGCTGTTTTTCTGCCAACCCCGGGTAGTTTAACAAGTTCATCAACCTCACTCGGCATTTTACCTTTAAAATCTTTTAACAGCATTTGTGCCATGCCCACCAAATGTTTGGCTTTATTGTTTGGGTAACTTATGCTTCGTATGTAGGTAAAAATAGTTTCGGGGGTGCTTGCGGCAAGTGCTTCGGGTGTGGGGTAATCGGCAAATAATTTTGGAGTAATTAGGTTTACACGTTTATCGGTACACTGGGCAGAAAGTATAACGGCTACCAACAGTTGAAACGGATTTTTATAATGTAACTCTGTTTCAGCAGGTAAATCGTTTTGCTGAAAGTAATTTAATATCGCATCGTATCGCTCTTGCTTGGTCATTAATAGTAGTAGTTACTCATTACACACCACAAATCTAGGTAACTTTTTAAGTAAAAATAACTTTTTAGTAAGCTTTGTATCTCCCAATAAAAACTAATTTTATAGCTTATCTATATAAAGTATGTTTAAAAAAGTATTTGCTATTATTTCGATAGGGGTAATTTTTTTCTTTTCAGCCTGTTCTCCTAAAGCCATGTATCAAACCAGTTGGCAAACTAAGCCCGTTGTTGCAGATGGCGACCCGTCAGAATGGTTTATTCCCCTTCGGTTTTATGATGCTGATACCAAATTGAATTACACCCTATCAAACGACAATGAAAAAATATATTTATGCGTGCGCATTGTAGATGAGTTATCGCAGGCAAAAGTTATACGTAATGGCTTAAATATTTGGTTTGATACATTAGCTAAGAGAAACAAACAATGTGGCATTTTATTTCCGGTACCCGATAAGGGTGCTGATGAGTATCAAGATGGAGCATCGGGCGATGGCGGTGGACATCACCGTGGTGATGGTGGCGGAAGACATGGCGGCGGAGATAATGATGCGGTAAAGAAAAAATTTTTACGTCAGGCAAATCAAATGCAGCTTATTGGGTTTAAAAAAGGAATTCCTGATTATTTAGCGCCTGAAAACGAATATGGAATAAACGTAAACATTAATTGGGATGTAAATAATATTATGATTTACGAAGCGGCCATTCCGTTTAAAACATTTTTCAAACCTGTTTTGGAAGGCAAAGACAGTTTAAGGAATTTTGATTTTTCGATGACCATACATGGTTTTCCTGCACCCGAGAAAAAAGATGATGGAAGTAACTCAGGTGGAGGCGGCGGTGGAGGTGGCATGGGCAGCGGAATGCCGGGTGGTGGTGGAATGGGTGGTGGAATGCCTGGCGGTGGCGGCATGGGTGGTGGTGGAAGAGGTGGAATGGGCGGCGGCGGCGGTGGAGGTCGTGGTGGTGGAATGCGTAGTACAGTCGAAGCAGATCCTAAATACGAAACAAAAAGTTTTTGGGTTAAAGTAAGGTTATCAGCTAAGTAAAATAGCTTCATCATCAAAAAAATAATTTTCATATCGCTTTTTGTAATTGCTTTTACGCAAGCGTTTTCGCAAACGGTAAAAGTTAGCGGACAGTTACTTGATGCGGCAGATAAATCACCTCTTATTGGGGCGGTTGTAGTATTAGTTAACCAAGCAGATACAACACAACAAACAGGAGTGGCAGTTGATATGAATGGTAGTTTTATATTTAACGCAACACCCGGTATTTATAAACTGAGAGCAGAACTTATTACGTATAAAAGTCTGGAACTAAAAATCACAGTAAACAGTACAGATATAAATTTAGGAAACCTTACCCTGCAACAGGCTGCAACAACCTTAAAGGAAACAGTTATTGAGGCGAAGCAAACACGTGTTGAACAATTAGGAGATACTACACAAATACATGCTGATGCATATAAAACGCACCCCGATGCAACGGCCGATGACCTTGTAAATAAAATGCCCGGCATATCTACAACAACAGGCTCGGTTACGGTTAATGGCGAGCAGGTTAAACAAATTTTAGTTGATGGAAAACCTTTTTTTGGTGATGACCCAAATCTTGCCATGAAAAATTTACCGGCTGATATTATTGATAAAATACAAGTGTTTGATAAAGCTACCGACCAGGCGCAGTTTACGGGTTTTGATGATGGCAATGCGCAAAAAACCATAAACATTATTACTAAGAAAGGAAAAAACAACGGACAGTTTGGTAAAATATATGCAGGTGGTGGTGTGGGTGATAATATTACTGATGATAAATATAATGCAGGCGGAAATATGAATTTTTTTAACGGCGCAAGAAGAATTTCAATCGTAGAATTATCTAACAACATTAATCAGCAAAATTTTTCATCGCAAGATTTGTTGGGCATCAGCAGTGGCTCAAGTGGTGGTGGGGGAGGTCGAGGTGGTGGTGGTAATGCAGCCAATAACTTTTTGGTTAGTCAGCAAGGTGGTATAACAACTACACATGCAGCGGGTTTAAATTATAGCGATGAGTGGGGTAAAAAAATAAAAATTACGGGTAGCTACTTTTTTAACAATGCCGATAACTCAAATAACTCAACCCTTAGCAGAAATTACATTATAGCTAAAGAAAACGGATTGCACTATGACCAAACAGCGAATGCAGGAAGTGTAAACCAAAACCACCGAGTAAATATTAGATTTGAATATACGATTGATTCGATGAACTCATTAATTATCGTTCCTAAATTTAGTGTTCAGCAAAACAGATCTAACTCTGGTTTGGCAGGCGTAAACTTAATAAGCAACGATACTTTACAAAGTAAAACGGCCACCAGTAATTTTTCGAAGAATTTTGGATATGATTTTGCCAACACCATTACATTTAGACATAAATTTAAAAAACCACGCCGAACAATTTCCTTAGGTGTATCTACCGATTATAATCCTACAAATAATAATGGTAGTTTATACTCAACAAATATTTATTATCAATTAAATTATAGTACGTTGCTTAATCAGCAAAACACGGGCAACAACCTTGGCTTAACTATTTCGCCTAACTTATCATATACAGAACCTATCGGAAAAAAATCGCAATTAATGCTTACATATAATCCTTCTATTAATAAAAGTACCATTGATAAAAGAACATTCAGTAAAGATAGTTTGGATGTGGGATATAATCAGTTAGATACTATACTATCAAATCAATATAGCAACACATACACCTATCAGCGTGGCGGATTGAGTTATCGTTTTACCGATAAAAAACTAAACTTTATGCTGGGTGTTAATGCTCAGTATGCTATGCTTTCGGGCACCGAACAATTTCCTTATGCATTAAGTATCAATAAAAATTTTGAAAGCATTTTGCCGCAAGTAATGTTTAACTATAAATTTTCGAAAACAAAAAACCTGCGCATTACTTATAGAACAAACACATCGCCACCGGGTATTTCGCAATTGCAAAATGTTATTAATAACAGTAACCCACTTTTACTAAGCACCGGAAACCCCGATTTGAAGCAAGATTACGAGCACACCGTTAATTTACGTTATGGAAGTGTAAACGCAACAAAGGCTACCAACTTTATGATATACGCTATGGCTAATTACATACAAAATTATGTAGCTAACTCTACTTTAATTCCTTCGCGACCTGACACAATATCGCACAGTGTTATTTTGCGTCCGGGTTCTCAGTTAACAAAGCCGGTGAACTTGAACGGTTATTGGAATGCGCGTTCGTTTATTACATACGGATTTCCGCTGTCTAAAATTAAAATGAACCTTAATTTAAATACAGGGTTTACCTATAACCTTATTCCTGATTTAATTAATGAGCAAGAAAATTTAGCCAACAATTATAATTTTAGCGAAGGCTTGGTGTTGAGCAGTAACATTAGTCAGAAGGTTGATTTTAGTTTATCCTACACGGGCAATTACAGTATTGTAAAAAACACCCTGCAAAAGCAATCAGACAATAATTATTTTAATCAGGTTACTACATTTAAGTTTAACTGGTTACCCTACAAGGGCATTATTTTTAATACAAATATTACACACACTTTGTTTACAGGCTTAGCACAAAGCTATAACCAAAATTATTTTTTATGGAATGTTGCCTTGGGCTACAAATTTTTAAAGAGTCAGGCATTGGATGTGCGTGTATCTGTTTTCGATGCGCTTAAACAAAACAACAGCATCAATCGTAATGTAACTGATACGTATATTGAAGACAGTCATACGCAAGTGCTAACCCGCTACTATATGCTAACAGTTACTTACACTATTAAGAATTTTAAAAACGGAGCTACTGCCCCAACAGAAAATACAGAGAAGCAAGATGGTTTCCGTCCGGGTGGTGGAGGTGGATATCAGCGCGATGGTGGTGGGGGTGGTAACCGAGGTGGTGGTGGCTGGAATGGCTCACCACAAGGTGGAGGAGGACAATAACAGGTTTAGTATTTCAAACAAAAATGCTCTTTCTGCTTATTTTCTTTCCTAAAAAAAACTAATCCTACTTTATACAAATCTATACTAAGCGTTACTGCAGGATGTGCTTTTATTTCTTCCCAGGCTTTTGTCATGCCAGCTGTCCAATAAATATCATCAAAAATTAAAACAGAGTTTTCGTCGGTGCTTTTAAGCAACTCATTAAAGTATTTTATAGTTGCCTCATACGTGTGGTTGCCATCTATATAAACCAAATCAAATTTTTTGTTTTTTAATGTGGTTTCAAAAGCATCATCAAACGATTGGTTTATGGTTTGAATATTTGTTGCTCCGTTACTTGCAATTAATTGCTTGGCAAAAGTGTATGTATTAGGACAGCCTTCTACACTTATAATATTAGCTTTAGGCGCAGCTTGCGACAGGTATAAGGAAGAAAGACCTAAAGATGTTCCTAGTTCTAAAACAGTTTCAGGTTTAAAATAATTGCATAATCTAAAAAGTAATTCGGCGTATTTTTTATTGGCTATGCTGTACTTGGCTATATCGGCTATTTTACGGGTGCTGCTCATTTTTTTAGAACCTGCTCCCAAATCAACCACCTCAATAGTTTGCTGATTGTTTAATAATTGTTTGCGTATTTTATCTAATTCGTCAAAAGCGTAGTAGTTATTATTGTTGCTAATAACCTCGATATATAATTTAAAAACAAAAGGCGAGTGAATTGAATGCTCATCTTTAGCATTCAATTTATACTGTACATATTTTTTTAACTGATAGGTGGCCGACATAATAGAGTATAAAGGTGCAAAAATTGTTTTATTTATATTTACTTATTGTACCTTTAAAGTCTAATTAAAATTATGATTAAAAAATTAATTGTACTGTTATTAATATCAGTTTCTGCAACAGCCCAAATTCATATAAATGATGGCTTGTGGCGTGGTGTTTTAACGCTTGATACAAAAAAGCAAATTGAACTGCCTTTTATTTTTAATGTTTATTATGCCGATGGCGACCCATCCATTACCATTTTTAATGCTGATGAAAAAATAGTGATAGATGAGATAGAGGTAAAAAACGATTCGGTATTTTTTAAAATGCCAGTGTTTGATACAGAGTTTAAATGCAAGTTTTTTCCGGGCTTAATGCAGGGAGTTTGGATTAACCATTCGAAAACAGAAAACAATGTTATTCCATTCTCTGCTGTTTTTGGTCAAACCGATAGATTTAAAGCGCGCGTAATTACACGTGCTGATTTTGCCGGCAGATGGGAAACCACCTTTGGTGTTGGCACACCTGATAGTAGTAAAGCCATTGGTGTGTTTAAACAAAAAATGCAAGTGGTTACAGGTACTTTTTTAAGCGAGAGTGGCGATTACAGATATTTGGAGGGAATTGCCGATGGGAAAAATTTATACCTGTCAACTTTTGATGGTGCACACGCTTATTTATTTACCGGTGTAGTAGATGAAAAAGGAGTGGTAAATGGTGATTTTTATTCGGGCTTAACAGGACGTGAAAAATTTAGAGCTGTACCAAATACGCGCTTTGAATTGAGAGACCCTTACTCCATTACTAAAACAGTAAAAGGCGAGCCTGTAAATTTTTCGTTTGTAAATTTAGAAGGCGTTAAAATTTCTTTATCAGATGAAAAGTATAAAAACAAAGTTGTTATTGTACAAATAATGGGTAGCTGGTGTCCTAATTGTATGGATGAAACAGCTTACTTAAGCAATATATACAATCAGTATCAGAGCAAAGGAGTAGAAATAATTGCCTTAGCGTATGAAAGAACTACGGATATGGAAAAAGCAAAAAGCAACGTAAACCGTTTAAGAAGTAAGTACGGTGCCCAGTACGAATTTTTAATTACAGGTTTAAGCGGCGCGGTTAACGCACAAAAAAGTTTGCCGTTTTTATCATCTGTGTCGGCATTTCCTACAACTTTATACTTAAACAAAAAACACGAGATTGAAAAAATCTACACAGGCTATTCCGGCCCTGCAACGGGCGCAGCTTATATAAAAATGAAAGAAAGTGTCGAAAATTTATTGAACGAATTAATTAAGTAATACTTCTAATAACATTAATTTAACGTTATGAATTGGCTTAGCGACTAAATATTCAAAATCCTTACAGAATTTATTTTTAACCTTGCGGGTTATACTAAATTGAAATTATGAAGGAAAAAGTTACTCTGAAATTTAAAAAGATACGTGCGTTTGTTTTTTTGCTGATTACACCGTTTTTTGTTTTTGCACAAACAAATATAACACCCAATACTTCAGCTACTACACTTGCACAAACCATTGTAGGAAGCGGCGTTACTGTATCTGGCGCACACTTTAATAAATGCGGTGGTGTGCCAACAGGCTCGGTTGTATCGGCAGGTACTTTTACCAGTGTAAGTGGTGATTTAGGCGCCGGCATGACCAGTGGTGTTGTACTAACAACCGGTTATGCAACTGATGCGGGTAAAGCCCAAACATTTTTTTCGAACACACAACTTAACTATACATATACAGCTACGAACTTGCAAACTATAAACACCAACGCCAAATATGATGTTTGCTCGCTTTCATTTACGTTTACCCCAATTTGCAGTGAGTTGAGCATCACTTTTGTTTTTGGTTCAGAAGAGTTGCCAAAATATGTATGCGGAACCTATAACGATGCTTTTGGTATATTTTTAAACGGACCAAACCCGGGTGGTGGAAATTATGTGGCGCAGAATATTGCTGTGCTACCTAACCCGCAACACACGCCGGTTGAGATTGATAGCATAAATAATAATTACCAAAACAATTGTTTTCCGGCTCCAAACCCGGGGCCAAATGTTTCTTATTATGTTGATAATCTTGGTACTTATAATTATACTGATGTTGCTTACGATGGATTTACAAAACCCGTTACTTCAGTAACCAATGTTGTGCCTTGCAGTACTTATGTAATGGAAATTGCTATTGGAGAA
>Ga0209622_1000086_pt1 | contig 10335 bp, 13 predicted proteins | sample TexAe_OM3H0_M2_FD_187943 | JGI IMG/M metagenome (GOLD analysis project Ga0209622, IMG submission 187943) | Forest soil microbial communities from Davy Crockett National Forest, Groveton, Texas, USA - Texas A ecozone_OM3H0_M2 (SPAdes) (version 2) | ecosystem: Environmental > Terrestrial > Soil >...
TTTTTGCCTTTTTTTGTTTTGAAAAACAAAATAATGCGTAACTGGTTATACTAAGTTTTTAGCTAAAAACACGCTGGTATAATTGGTTGTTGACCAATTAGTAGTATCTATAACTTTATAGCCCTTGCCTATATAGTAGTTAACTAATTGAGTGTTGTTTTGGGCGGTATCAATAATTATTTGGGTTGACTTATCTTGTTTGGCAAGTTGTTCGACAAACTTAATAATGGCTGAGGCAATGCCCTGCTTTTGAAAGTTTGGATGTACGGCCAATTGCCCATAGGTTGCTATATTGGGCTGTTTATATAAGGGATGCTCGCTATTTATTTTTGAAAGCGGTTTGTAATAAGTGACGGTCGCAATTATTTGTTCTTGATTTTTCAGGATAAAACATTGCGCATTTTGAATTCTTTTTTTTGTGATATCGGCAGTTTGAGTGGCAGCTAAATAATTGAAACCTGCATCTTGCCATTTTTTGTAGGCAAGGTTTAGTAGTTGGGTTAATACATATATATCATCAGCGTTAGTAAATAACTGAAGGTTTATGTTTTGTTGGGGAGTCATTATCGGAACGCCTTAATATGCTTACTTACCCTTTATTAATTTGTTTAAGCTGTTGGCTATATATTTTTCGGGTGTAATTAAAGCGCGTTGTATGCGCTTGGCATAGTGTATGCTATCCATTACTTCTTTATTTTTTTCGTGCAGTTGTTCGTAGGCTCTATCTACACGTTGTTTTTGTTTTTCGATAATTACTTTTTGTTTGTTGGTTATACGGAAACGGTTATACATAAATATGGCAAACACGACTACAAGTAACAGGACGCAGGTAACAAGTATAAGGAAAATATGTTGCTTTTCTTTCTCTTCGGCGTTTATGGCATCTAACTTATCTTGCGCAGCTTTGGTGGCAATTTCTTTTTTATCAAACTCGTACTGCATGCTTGCTTGCAAGCTTTGTTTTTTTGTTTCTTCGTTATTTAAACTATCGCGGTAGATAATAAATAACTTTTCGTGTGCAAGGGCAGCTTGGTAGTTACCAATAGTACTATCTAAAGTAATTTGGTTTGCGTAACAATCTTTCATTACATCTTTACTGCCAATTTCTTGCCCAAGTTGCAGGGCTTTGTTTAGGTAACTTTGTGCTTCGGTTATTTTATGCAATTTGGTATATATCTGCCCCAGATTTATGTAAGATGCTGCTATGCCTTCTTTATCCTCAAGCTCCTGCTGTATTTTTAAGCCGGCAAAAAAGTTTTGCAAAGCGAGAGGATAGTTGCCTTGGGCATAATAAATATTACCGATGTTGTTGTATGAATAAGCAATGCCCTGTTGGTTATTAATTTGCTGATACATTTTTAAACCCGCAAAATGGTTTTGCAAGGCCAAAGCCAGTTTGCCCTGCAAATAATAAATAAGGGCAATGTTGTTGTAGGTTGTTGCAAGGTTAGAAGTATCTTTTAGTTGTTGAAATAATTTTAACGATGCAAAATAATTTTGTAAGGCTAAAGGGTAATTAACCTGATACATATATATAATGGCTATGTTGTTGTACGAAGTTGCAATGCCTTGTTTATCGTTTATTTGCTCGCGTATTTTTAAGGCGGCAAAATGGTTTTGCAAAGCCAAGGGGTAATTGCCCTGTGAATCGTAAATAAGCCCAATGTTGTTGTACGAACCTGCAATGCCTTGTTTATCATTTAGTTCTTGTCGGGCTTTTAAGGCAGCTGTGTGCATTTTTAAAGCTTCGGGATAGTTGCTTGTGCTGAAATAAATAAGTCCCAAGTTGTTGTACGAGTATGCCAAACCTTTTTTAAACCCGAGGCTTTGTGCCAATACTAAGGACTGTTTACCATAGATTAAAGCTGTATCAAACTCGTTAATTGAAATATACTCGCGGCATAATCTGTAAAGGTGTATGTCTTTGGTAGTATCCTCTTTATCTACTTTGATGAGATTAGAAAGAGAATCTATTTTTTGATTTTGAGCAAATAAAAAACTACTTATAAAAAGAGACAGAAGTAGTAATTTATTTTTCATAAAGTTAGCGATTAGCCTTTTTTCTTTTTCTTGTCTTTTAAAAATGCCATAAGGCCGTCGTTTACTTTGGTTAACAAAGCTACTTGCTGACGCAGGTGTTCAATTTCTTTATGCAGGGGGTCGTACTCGTTGGCAAGTTTGTAATCGATTTTTAATTTTAGTTTTTTAATTTTTTCTTTAAATACGGGTTTTATAATTTCTTGTTTGTAGAGGTTGTATAATTGCCCGCGTGATATGCCGGTTATATCAATTACCTCATCGATGGTGTAGCTGCTAAAGTCTACTGCTTGTTTAAATATTTCGCCTTCTCTCATGATAGTTATTTATTTAATTGTTGTTATTTAATATGTATATGTTAGCGTTGCTGCAATCGTTACAATTGGGTGTATTGCTATTAAAGCCCCGGCTTTCGCCTGGGTTAAGTTCATTATCATCAACCACATAAATTTTGTTGGCTTTAATAATTTGATTTTTTTGGTTTGTGTATTTTATTTCGGCTTCGATAAATTTCACGGGGTAGCTTGCATTGTTTTTAATAACGCCTGTGCCCAACACATTGCCATTATTTATACGGTACTGCCAATCGACGATTTGAAGATTATTGGGAAGATCTTTTAACGCTTCTGTTTTTTGGAGGTCGGTGGCATCAGTAGGAAAAACAATTTTACCATCGTGAACGATTAGTAAGTTATAAGTGTCGATTATTTTATATTGGTCGTAATTTTTCTGTACCAACACGCCTGCCTGCTGACTAATCCATGCGCCTTTGTTATTGTGCCCGCTTATGTTGGCATATACAATATATTGATTGTTGTTTGCACGTTTTATATTTTGTATGCTATAGTGGGCAATTTGTGGAAATATGCTTTGTTTGGTTTCTGTTATATAATTTGTTTGGGTTAGGTTACTATCTAAACTGCCGGCTTGTACGCTGTTTAAAAACTGCCGGGCAATTGCCTCCTCGCCATAAATGTATTTGGGTACTATATATAAATAGCAGGTTAAGCAAATTAACATAACAATCAACATAATGATTGCTGAAGCCATTTGCAATTTTCGCTTGGTTGATGCCTCAATTATTATTGTATCCTGATTTTGGTCGCCTAGAAGTTTTTGTTTTTGCCCATCAAACTCTTCGTCGGTTAAAACGCCATTTTTGCGTAATTGGTTTAGTTTTTCTAACTGAGCAAGGGTGTTGTCGTTTATGTTGCTTTGAACCTGGCTAAGTTTTTTTTGTTTTTTTAAAGCCCGAATAAATAAAATTATCCAACCTAATATAGTCCAGCCAAGTAATAGATTGAGGAAAAAATATTTTAATACATGGTGTTTTTTACGCACTAGGATGGTTGGCAAAAAATAAATTAGCAATGACACCAGCAGTGCTACAATAAAAACTATCCAGGTGGTTGGTTTGATCATTGCTTTGTGTTACTTATTTGCCATCGTTAGTGGCTGTTTTTACTGTAAAAGTTGTATCCATTACCAGCATTTGCCAACCATTTGTTGTAGCATTTTTTGATTTGTTTATATAATTAATAACATAGTATTTTGTTTTTGGCGATGTAAGCAGGGCATCGTATTTTTTTTGGTTTTCGACAGTATCTTGTTTTAATAATAGTTGGCGCTGGGTTTCGGCTATTTGGCGTAAAACACCATCGGCATAATCACTAACACTATCCAATTTACTAAACTGTATGCTTTGCGCATCGGTAATTTTTAGATAAACCTGGGCGGCTTGCATAACTCTATCCTTATTGGTTACGGATTTGCTGCAAGCAAATACAATTAGTGATAATAATAGGATGGTTTTTTTCATGTAGCTAATATAATTAATTGGTGTCGATTATTTTAAAAGTGGTATCCATTTCGTAATTAATAGTGTTTCCCTCCATAATGCCTTGTTTGTTTTTTGCGCGGTGTTTATCGCTTATATAATAGTGCTTTTGTTTAGGATTTGCCAAAAGGGCGTTTAATTGATTTTGATACCGGGTAAGTTTGTCTTTAAATTTTGAATTGTTGGTGTCGTTTTTTTTGGGGGCTATGCCCATTTGACTAAGCTGAGCTTGTATAGCTGACTGAACACTATCAGCTTGATGTTCGATTAAAATGGCTTCGCGCAGGTCTTCTATTTGTATGTCTAAAGTGTCGGGGTACTCGTAAGCGCTATCTAAGCTACCGTACTTTATATTTTGGTAACTATCGGGGTTTGGGAAATTAGCTTTTACATACTGCTGTATGGCTTGTATAGCTTTATCGTGATTGCTTGTGGGTTTGCTACAGGCCATTATAAAGACAGATAGTAATAAGATGGCTTTTTTCACCGGATTTTTGTTTTTGATAAAGGTAAAAATTAAACAATTACTTAACAGAAGTTTTTATATTTTTTTGTACTTGTATGGAATGGTTTTATTTTTTTGCCTGCCCAAAGAAATGAAACAACTGATAAAATTTAAAAACCATTCCCTGACATTATTGGGGATAAATAAAAAAACTCTCTCCACACCACAAACTAAAGTGTGAAGAGAGTAAACCAAAAAAACACCTCTATTTTTAGGTTTATAGCACAAACTCATGCGCATGCTCATGCTTTTTTTCGGCAATGGCACGCAACGTTTTAACAATGTTTTCTTCGCCGGCATGTTCAAGTTCAGGTCTTTCTTTGCCAACCACATCGCGTACAATAGCATTTAAACTAAGCAAACCCCTTAACCTGCCATCTTTATCAACTACAGGCAAACGATGCACCCTTTTAGTACGCATTATTTTTAATGCGGTACGGGTGTCGTCTTCGGGTTTACAAACATGCGCGTCTTTAGTCATTACATCGTCAACTTTAAGCTCAGTAATCGTTCTGTTTGTTCTGCCCAATGCAGCGCAAACATCTCGGTTAGTAATAATGCCCACCACTTTTTTGTCGACATCAATTACCGGTAACGAGCCAATGTTAGCTTTTGATAACTCCTTAACAGCGTTTTGCAGGCTGTCGTTTTTTGTACAGTATCTAGGCGAACTGTACATAATTTCTTTTACGGTTTTCATGGCTTTAATTTTTTATTTTTTCTACCCGATGTGTAATGGAACCGGGTTTACCATTTTATAATTTCTAACAAAATCTGCTTTAAATCTTTATTATTTTTTATTTGGTTGGCTACATTGCAATATCAAAATTAAACACACTTTATCCGTTTTGTTATAGCGCAAAAGCAAGTTGAAAGTTTTAGCTTGTGAGTTGTAAAACTAAAATGGTAAAAAAAATTGCCTCTACACCCTTGTAAGTTTATCTCCAATAGTGCATAAAAAAACCTCTTAATTGCTTAAGAGGTTTTACAATAAACTAATTAGCTAAAATTATTGTACCGCAGCCGATGTGTTTACAGCTGTGCTGCTAAGGGCAGTAAAAACAGTTTGTCCGGTAGTCCAGTCAACATAACTCGATGCACTAGTGTTGCCACCAACAACGTACGCTGCAAAGTAAACTGTGTTACCGGTTACAAAACCTAAATCATATAAACTCGCAGTTGGTATATTTATTTTAAAACTTGTTGCACCCGGTGCTATAGTAGTTGTATAGTACGAAGCAAAATTACCCGGCGTACTGCTAGTCGAAGTCATACCCGGTATAGATACATATACAATTACAGTACTTCCTGCACTCGAAACAGGTACATAACCTCTAACCTTCACATAATTTTCAACGGGAGCCGTTGGCCCTCCAACCGAAGCAAAACTAGTATCTACTGCCGCAGCCGAACTAACAGTAGTAGTTGGCACAACCGATAAAGAAAAATTTCTGTTAGCGGTTCCACCTCCAACAAACTGAACACCTTGTGCTATAACACTGCCATAACCTGTTAAGCTAACTGTTATGCTATATGTGCCTGTAGTAAGGTTGCCAAACGAATAACTTCCGGCACCTGTAGTGGCCTCTGTAGTTGTTGCACCCGTACTATTGTTAGTAATTACTACTGCCGCGCCTTGCAAACTTACTGCACCTGTAGGTAATTGTTTTGCACCGCTGGCATCATACAAAAAAACCGTACCCTGCATGTTACCTGTTAAACTCGGACCCGCAGGACCCGTTCCGCCGCTCGGACCCGCAGGTCCTGTTTTTGTACACGATGTAGCTACCACCAACGCAATTGATAAAGCCGAAATTTTAATAAATACTTTTTTCATGTTTTTGTTTTTATATATTTTTGAATTGGATACAAATCTTGTTAAAAGGTTTAGTCTATAAAACATTCTGTAGTTTTTTTTAACTTTTTTTACGAATTTAATTGTTAATTAAATATATCATAACCTAAAACAACCCTTTAATTAACAGCATGTTACAAGCATTTTAACAAGCAAAAAATTTATCGCCAAAAAACAGCTCCTTTATTTCTTAAAAAAATATTTGTCGAAATTTAATTGACATCGCCTCTTTCAAATCGTATATTGTAATTAACAACAGTAGGCGAACACCTTAAAGGACATTGGAGACACTCACCTTATCCAAACATTCCTTAACCGTCTTTAAAGTATTTTAATTAATAACCTTTAAAGTAATGGTTCGTTTTAAATCAACACGTAAAACAAATTCTAACTGCAAAGGTTTATTAGTTAAATCTACTGGTAAACGTTGTAAATTTTTTAGTGTTTTTTAATTAACCCGTAAAGCAAAACTCATGAAAGCAAAAAAACTATCTATCACTAAACTTATTGCAAAGTCAAACTCGTTATTTGGCTTTAAAGTTTTTAATTTATTTCTTTTCGCATCGTTATTATCAGCTAATGTAACATTAGCACAAAACAATCGCGAAAAAGAAGAAGACGAAGAAGGAGAGGTTGAACAAACTATGTGCGGCGGTACCGAGCGTTGGTCACAAAAAGTGTTGGTAGATAACCTTGTAAGCACCATTAATTTTACACCTATAAGCACTACTGTAAACAACTTAATAAATATTGTTACACCAACACCAAGCACTACTATGCCTCGTCAACCGGGCATCGAAGATAAAAGTTACACCTTTACTTGCAACGTAACCGTAAAAAAAGCCGAAACCGATAACGATTACCATTTAGTGTTAAGCGATGGCACACACACTTTGATTGGTGAAATTCCTGATCCCGTTTGTTCGGCAGCAGCATCTTCAAATTATGTTCCGCAATATACAGCTGCTCGTAATTTTGTCGACACCTATATTGGTTCAGGCACTTATTCAAGTGTACACATTGCAGCCGTGCAAGTTTATGGCGTAGCTTTTGTTGACCCACCACACGGGCAAACCGGTGCAGCACCCAACAACCTGGAAATTCATCCTATACTGCGCATTAATTTTTTAGGAACAACCGGTATAGAAGCCGAACCCGAAAAACAAATGGATGTAAACATTTTTCCAAATCCGTTTAAAGATAACATAACCGTAAACCTTACAACCAAAACAGCTAACTTAAAAAATTGCAGTATTCAGCTTTTTGATGTGATGGCTAACAAAGTGGCTGAGTTCGATTTAAAAGTTAAAAACAAAAATCAAATTGCCCAAACTATAAACACATCTCAGGTTGCGGCCGGTTCTTATATCTATCGCATCATCAGCGATGGTAAACCAATTTACGATGGCCGCATAATAGCGCTTCCAAATAATTAAAATTTGTAAAAGTTTAACCCCATATCAAATACAGCGTGTGTTAGTGGTTTGGTTTAGCTACGCTGTATAGATAAGTAAAAAGCCCTGCTAGTCAGGGTTTTTTTATGTTAAAATCATGCTTTTTAACTACAAAAAACGCAAAAATCTTACATGTGTAAGTTTGCAAAAGTGTTTGTATTTTTTTTATACGTTAAAGCGTTTAGTTTTGGCAAAACAAACATGAACGCATTTCAACCATTTATCGAATTAGTAGGCACTAGTAAAAAACTAAACGTTTGGGACGATGTGCATAAAAAATTAGTAGCGGCTCATTTTGTTTCCTGTGTCGATAATTATGAACTACACCAAATTATCAGCGATTTAAAAATCACGTATAAAGGCAATCGTAGTACACAACAAATAGCCGATGCTATAATAGCTTGTTGCAAACAGCGTGAGAAAAAAATTAGCAGCCAACTTTTTTTAATGTTTGTGTTAACCAAACTAAATTAAAAACTACAAAAAAATTATTTCACTACTAACTACCACCCAATGGAAAAAATTAAAAGCAGTAATCAAACAATACATAAAATTAAAAACATTAATGCGCATCCGGCAAGTGGCACCATTTGCAAATGCGGCAGCTGGCTTAAACACTGGCAAAATTATGGTGGGGGTAATCGTCCGGTTTTTTGCATTGTTTGTAACCCCGATTGTTTAGAAAAAGCCACCGTAGGTGCCCATGTACAAAAACCAAACGACGACAAATGGTACATCGCTCCTCTGTGTGTATTACATTCTGCTGATAGCGAAGCCGAGTTAACCATTGCACCTACCTGGCCTTTAGTTGAAGCCGATACAGAAACAACCTGCGAAGCAAAACAACAACGCACTTACTTATAATAAACCACCAATTAAAAAACATGAAAGTTCAAATACTACATAAACTACAGGCACGCCTGGAGGTGATATCGGTCACCACAAAAAACTTGTCCTTAGATATTGCTAAACTACGCGACCTTGAGTATAGTATTAAAAGCCAAAGCACCATGCATGCCGAAGTAATTAACCAAACAAAATCAAACCTTAAAACCAATTTAGATACTATAATTGTTGAACTACACGATATAAAACAACTAGTAGATTAGATGAATGTAAAAAAACTAGCCAAAAAATTAAACCCCACCAACTTATACCCCGCCAAAAGCTCTGGTAGTAATTGATTTTTGTTTTTTTGATTGCATGTGGTGGGGCGGCTGGTTTTTTTTCACTGATAACTGACCACTTAATTGTTAAAGTCAACCGTTTAAAAATAAAGTACAACCATTTAAAAACTTCAGTGTCTTTTAACATTATATAAATTACATTTGTTAAAAATTTTTTAACTATGAAAAAACTCCTTACTCTTTTAGCTGCCGCATTTTTTGTAAACGCAAATGCGCAAATATGCCTTACTCGTTTAGATAGTATTACAGTAGCACAAAAATCAAGCTCAGTTTGTCATGGCGATTTTAATGCCGATGGCAAACCCGATTTAGCCGTTGCAAGCATTAATGGCAACATATCTGTTATGCTTGGTGCAGGCAGCGGAACTTTTGGCGCCATCACTTCTTTCACTGTAAATTCAGGTGGTGCTGGTTGCTCTATTATCACGGCAGATTTTAATAGCGATGGAAAAGCCGATTTAGCCACAGCAAACTTTGCCAATCAAAATGTATCGGTACTATTAGGCGATGGCGCAGGCAACTTTGCTACTCCTACTAATTTCACACTCAATGTTAATGTGATGCCGATGCAAATTATCAGTGCCGATTTTAATGGCGATGGTAAATCCGATTTAGCAACAACTTGCCCTATATATAGTGGCCCGTCAACTGATAACATAAGTATTTTAACCAACAATGGCGCGGCAAGTTTTTCGCTTACCGATACTATTACTTCGGGCGGAGGTTTCCCCACAGACCCCTATTCACTTACCGCCGCCGATTTTAATGGTGATGGCAAAATGGATATAGCCTGTGCTAACATATATCAAAATTCTGTGGGAGTGTTTTTAGGTACCGGCACCGGTACTTTTGGAGCAGTAACTAATTTTGCTGTGGGCTACATGCCTTGTTCAATTACCGCTGCCGATTTTAATAACGATGGAAAAACAGATATAGCAACCGTTAACTCAGGTGGCACAAACGATATATCATTACTAATAGGCAATGGTGTAGGCAGCTTTGCTGCCGCAACATCTTTCCCTATTTTTTCTACACCTAAACAAATTATAAGTGGCGATTTTAATAACGATGGCAACATAGATGTAGTTTTTACTAACCCTGCCAGTTTAGGCATTTATGAAGGCAATGGTGCAGGTAGTTTCATTAACTACCATCAAATTATATTAGGTTCACAATATGGGTGGAGCACAAGAAGACCCCTTACAGCTGCTGATTTTAATGCCGACGGAAGATTGGATATTGCCGTTGCAGATTCTGCCACATCTGAGTTAATAATATTATTAAACACAATTGTACCAACGCTTTCTATTAGTGCAACATCAACCAATGTTTGCAGTGGTGGTGGCAATATTATTTTAACTGCAAGTGGTTCTAATAGTGGTTACGTTTGGAGCACAAGCGCAACAACCAACACAATTGCGGTTACACCAACCATCACAACAACCTATTCTGTTTCCGAC
>Ga0209622_1000087_pt1 | contig 10325 bp, 8 predicted proteins | sample TexAe_OM3H0_M2_FD_187943 | JGI IMG/M metagenome (GOLD analysis project Ga0209622, IMG submission 187943) | Forest soil microbial communities from Davy Crockett National Forest, Groveton, Texas, USA - Texas A ecozone_OM3H0_M2 (SPAdes) (version 2) | ecosystem: Environmental > Terrestrial > Soil >...
CGTTTACCTAATAAGTTCTGACGGAAACGGCCTTGTTTTCCTTTTAATGAATCTGATAATGATTTTAAAGCACGGTTACTTTCTGTTTTAACTGCATTTGCTTTACGTGAGTTGTCAAACAATGAGTCAACAGATTCTTGTAACATACGTTTTTCGTTACGTAAAATTACATCCGGAGCTTTAATTTCAATAAGTCGTTTTAAACGGTTGTTACGTATAATAACACGACGATATAAATCATTTAAATCCGAAGTGGCAAAACGGCCACCATCCAATGGAACGAGTGGGCGTAATTCTGGTGGAATAACCGGAACAGTTTTAATAATCATCCACTCAGGACGATTAACTACGTTTTCGTTTGCATGTCTAAACGCTTCAATTACTTGCAAACGTTTTAGCGCTTCGTTTTTACGTTGTTGAGAAGTTTCAGTATTTGCTTTATGACGTAATTCAAAAGATAAAGAATCTAAATCGGTACGTTGTAATAAATCATATAATGCTTCACCACCCATTTTAGCAATAAATTTGTTAGGATCTGAATCATCTAACAAAGCATTTTCTTTAGGAAGTGTATCAACAATGTTTAAATATTCTTCTTCAGTTAAGAAGTCTAAAGTATTTACTTGTGATGCTGCACCTGCGTTGATTACTACATAACGCTCATAATACACAATCATTTCAAGTTTTTTGGTAGGTAAACCCAACAAATAACCAATTTTGCTTGGTAACGAACGGAAGTACCAAATGTGCGCAACAGGAACAACTAAACTAATGTGTCCCATGCGCTCACGACGTACTTTCTTTTCTGTAACCTCAACACCGCAACGATCGCAAATAATGCCTTTGTAACGGATACGTTTGTATTTACCGCAATGGCACTCGTAATCTTTTACAGGGCCAAAAATACGCTCGCAGAATAATCCGTCGCGCTCTGGCTTATATGTTCTGTAATTTATGGTTTCAGGTTTTAAAACCTCTCCGCTCGAACGATTTAATATCGCTTCAGGCGAGGCAAGGCTTATGGTAACCTTTGTAAAGTTTGATTTTAATTTTGTTTCTTTTCTGAAAGCCATGTTTTATCTTTTCTTTATTTAAAATTTAGCTCAAATTATAAAATCCTACTCTGCTAAATTTAGCAGAGTAGGAATTAAAAAAGTATTAGTCTAAGGTAACCTCTAAACCTAAGCCTCTTAACTCATGCAACAACACGTTGAATGATTCAGGAATGCCAGGTGTACCAAGGTTATCGCCTTTAACAATTGCTTCATAGGCTTTTGCACGACCTGCTACATCATCCGATTTAATAGTTAACAACTCTTGTAAGATGTTAGCTGCACCGTATGCTTCAAGTGCCCAAACCTCCATCTCACCAAAACGCTGACCACCAAACTGTGCTTTACCACCTAAAGGCTGTTGCGTAATTAATGAGTAAGGTCCGATTGAACGCGCGTGCATTTTATCGTCAACCATGTGATGTAATTTAATCATATAGATTATACCCACAGTTGCAGGTTGGTCAAAACGCTCACCTGTGCCACCATCTGTTAAGTATGTTTTACCATACTGAGGGATTTTAGCATCAGCGCAATATTTATCAAGGTCTTCTAAAGTAGCCCCGTCAAATATTGGTGTAGAGAATTTCAAACCTAATTTTTGTCCTGCCCAAGCTAACACGGTTTCATAAATCTGACCAATGTTCATACGGGAAGGTACCCCTAGTGGATTTAATACTATATCTACCGGAGTTCCATCTTCTAAGAATGGCATATCTTCTTCCTTAACGATACGAGCAACAACACCTTTGTTACCATGACGACCAGCCATTTTATCGCCTACACGTAATTTACGTTTAGATGCGATATAAACTTTTGCCATTTGAACAATTCCTGCTGGTAATTCATCACCAACTGTAATTTGGAATTTCTCGCGTTTGTGTTTACCCATTAAGTCGTTAAAACGAATCATGTAGTTATGTAACAAACGTTTAATTTGGTTATTGATGTCTTTATCAGTAGTCCAATTATCTGGATTGATTTCGCTATAGGTAAGTTTTTCAAGTAATTTTTGAGTAAACTTAGTTCCTTTAGTAATTACTTCTTCTTTTAAGTGGTTTAACACACCTTGAGAAGTTTTTCCATTAACTAAAGAGAAAAGCTTATCGATTAATTGATTCTTTAAATCGCCGATATTTTTTTGATAATCTGCATCTAATTTATCAACTAAACCTTTTTCTTCAAGTTTTGCTTTTTTATCTTTTACAGCACGAGAGTAAAGACGTTTGTCAATTACTATACCGCGAGTTGAAGGAGGTACACGTAAAGAAGCATCTTTTACATCACCGGCTTTGTCACCAAAGATAGCACGTAATAGTTTCTCTTCCGGTGAAGGATCCGTTTCTCCTTTTGGAGTAATTTTTCCAATCAGGATATCGCCTTCTTTTACCTCTGCTCCTATTCTTATCATCCCATGCTCATCCAAATCTTTGGTAGCATCTTCACTAACGTTAGGTATATCCGGAGTTAACTCTTCCATTCCACGTTTAGTGTCACGTACATCTAAAGAATATTCATCAACATGTAATGATGTAAATATATCATCGCGAACAATTTTTTCGCTGATAACGATAGCATCCTCAAAGTTGTAACCTTTCCATGGCATAAATGCCACTTTTAAGTTTATACCTAAAGCAAGTTCTCCACCTTCGGTAGCATAACCTTCAGTTAAAATTTGTCCTTTAGTAACTTTATCACCTTTTCTTACAATTGGTTTTAAGTTTACACAAGTGCTTTGGTTGGTTTTTTTGAATTTGGTTAACGCATAACGTTTAACATCTCCTTCAAAACTTACCAAGCGCTCGTCTTCAGAACGGTTATATTTTATAACAACTTCGTTAGAGTCAACATACTCAACAACACCATCTCCTTCTGCATTAATAAGTACACGAGAATCGCGAGCTACACGAGCTTCGATACCGGTACCTACAATTGGAGCTTGTGCACGCATAAGCGGAACTGCCTGACGTTGCATGTTAGATCCCATTAGTGCACGGTTAGCATCATCATGCTCAAGGAACGGAATTAAGTTTGCCGCTACTGATGCAATTTGATTTGGTGCAACATCCATCATTTGAACTTTTTCAGGCTCAACGATTGGGAAATCACTTTCGTTACGACATTTCACTTTATCTTCAGCAAAGTTTCCTTTGTCATCTAAAGCTTGTCCTGCTTGTGCAATAGTTTTTAAATCTTCTTCTTCAGCAGTTAAATAAGTTATTGGTTTATTAATTTCAACTTTACCATCATTAACCATGCGGTAAGGTGTTTCAATAAATCCTAAACGGTTAACTTTTGCGTAAACGCAAAGTGAAGATATCAGACCAATGTTTGGCCCCTCCGGAGTTTCGATAGTACATAAACGACCATAGTGTGTATAGTGAACGTCACGAACCTCAAAACCTGCACGCTCACGACTTAAACCTCCTGGCCCTAGTGCCGATAGGCGTCGTTTATGCGTAATCTCTGATAATGGATTGGTTTGATCCATAAACTGAGATAACTGGTTGGTACCAAAAAATGAGTTAATTACAGATGACAATGTTTTAGCATTAATCAAATCTATTGGAGTAAACACCTCGTTATCACGAACATTCATACGCTCACGAATTGTACGAGCCATACGAGCTAAACCTACACCGAACTGAGAGAACAATTGCTCGCCCACAGTGCGTACACGACGGTTTGATAAGTGATCGATATCATCAACATCTGTTTTAGAGTTGATAAGCTCAATCAGGTATTTTATAATTAAAATGATATCTTCTTTTGTAAGAACGCGAACGTTCATTGGTGTTTCGATACCCAATTTTTTGTTGATACGGAAACGACCAACTTCTCCTAAATCATAACGTTTGTCAGAGAAGAATAATTTATCAATTACACCACGTGCAGTTTCTTCATCTGGTGGCTCTGCATTACGTAACAAACGATAGATATGCTCAATCGCTTCTTTCTCAGAGTTTGTAGGATCTTTTTGAAGTGTATTGTAAATGATTGCAAAATCAGTAGTGCTTGCATCTTGTTTGTGTAAAATAATGTCTTTTACACCGGCATCAACAATCATATCAATATGAGCATCTTCTAAAATAGTTTCACGCTCAATTAACACTTCGTTACGCTCAATAGATACAACCTCTCCGGTATCTTCATCAACAAAATCTTCAGTCCATGTTTTTAACACACGTGCTGCTAATTTTCTACCAACTTCACGTTTTAATCCTGCTTTAGAAACTTTTACTTCATCAGCAAGACCAAAAATTTCAAGGATACGTTTATCACTTTCAAAACCAATTGAACGTAATAAAGTTGTTACCGGAAGTTTTTTCTTACGATCGATGTACGCGTACATCACGTTATTAATGTCAGTGGCAAACTCAATCCATGCTCCTTTGAAAGGGATAACACGTGCAGAGTATAATTTTGTTCCGTTTGCATGACGGCTTTGACCAAAGAACACACCAGGTGAACGGTGTAACTGAGATACAATAACCCTTTCTGCACCGTTTATTACAAACGAGCCACGGCTTGTCATATATGGAATTGTACCAAGATATACATCTTGTACAATGGTTTCAAAATCTTCATGTTCAGGGTCGGTACAATAAAGGCGAAGTTTCGCTTTTAAAGGCACACTGTAAGTTAAACCACGCTCAACACACTCTTCTAGTGCATAACGAGGCGGGTCAATAAAATAATCCAAAAACTCAAGCACGAATTGATTTCGTGAATCAGTTATCGGAAAATTTTCAGAAAACACACGGAATAATCCTTCTTCATTTCTGTTGTCGGCAGTGGTTTCTAATTGAAAAAAATCTTTAAATGATTGAATTTGTATATCCAATAAATCCGGATACTCTACCGGGAATTTTACTTGAGAGAAATTTATTCTCTGTGGTTTTTTTGCTGAGGCCAAAGCTTATTAGTTTTTAGGTTATACAATAAGTTACAAAAAGATGCCAATAGTTGCAGTTACAATAAATAAGGAAAGGGTGATGCCTTATAGGCTACACCCAATCCTAATTTTATGAGAAAAATTACTTAACCTCAACTTTTGCACCGGCTTCTTCAAGAGCTTTTTTAATAGACTCTGCTTCTTCTTTAGCAATTCCTTCTTTAACTGCTTTTGGAGCACCATCTACTAAATCTTTAGCTTCTTTCAAACCTAGGCCTGTAAGGTCTTTTACAACTTTTACAACACCTAATTTTGCAGCACCTGCTTCAAGCAATATTACATCAAAAGATGTTTTTGCTGCTGCAGCTTCTCCGCCACCGCCACCAGATACAACAACTGCTGCTGCTGCTGGTTCAATTCCATATTCGTCTTTTAGAACAGTTGCTAATTCTTGTACTTCTTTTACTGTAAGGTTTACAAGTGTTTCAGCGATTGATTTTACGTCTGCCATTTTATTTTTTATTTAATTGTTCTTACTTAAGTTTAATTTATTTTTTTCTTTAACAGTTGCTTATGCAGCAGCTTCTTGCTTTTTGTTTTCTAAACCACCTATTACGCGGCGTATCGGAGCTTGTAACAACGATACAACTTCTGCAATAAGTTCGTTTTTAGATTTCAATGATGCTAATGCATCTAATTGATTGTCTCCAATGTAAACGGTTTCTTCAACAAAAGCAGCCTTTAGTAAAGGTTTGTCGTTGCCTTTTTTACGGAAATCTTTAATAACCTTTGCAGGGCCATTAGAAGTTTCAGCAAACATTAAAGCAGTATTTCCTTTCAAAGCAGGTATCATTTCAGCTAAACGGCTATCGTTAGCTCTTTCCAATGCTTTTTTAAGCAAAGTGTTTTTTACTACTTGGATAGAAATATTTTTGTCGAAACAATCTTTTCTAAGCTGGTTTACTTTCTCTACTGTTAAAGAAGAACAGTCAGCCAAATAGATTTTGCTATTTTTATTTAGCTTTTCTAACAGCTGTTCTATTACTTGTGTTTTTTCTTCTTTTTTCATTTACTAATTAGTTAAAGGATTTAGTGTCTAAAGCTATACCTGCGCTCATGGTGCTGCTCATATAAACGCTTTTTACGTAAGAGCCTTTTGCCGATGAAGGCTTAAGTTTTACGATAGTGTTAAGCAATTCGTTAGCATTTTCAGCTAATTTTTGTGCATCAAAAGATACTTTGCCTACAGCTGCGTGTATAATTCCGGCTTTATCAACTTTAAAGTCAATTTTACCACCTTTTGCTTCGGTTACCGCTTTACCAATTTCCATTGTTACAGTACCTGTTTTAGGATTTGGCATTAAACCACGGGGACCTAATACACGACCTAATGCACCTAGTTTACCCATAACTTGGGGAACTGTTACAATTACGTCAATGTCTGTCCAACCGCCTTTAATTTTCTCAATATAGTCATCTAACCCAACAAAGTCTGCACCAGCTGCTTTTGCTTCTGCTTCTTTATCTGCAGGAACAAGAGCTAAAACGCGCATTGTTTTACCAGTACCGTGAGGTAAGGTTACAACACCGCGAACCATTTGGTTAGCTTTACGTGGGTCAACTCCTAAACGGATCGCAAGATCCACAGATGCATCAAACTTCGTAGTTGTAATTTCTTTTACAATTTTTGAAGCTTCTGCAACTGTATAAGACTTTGTAGAATCAAATTTGCCTACAACAGCTTTTCTTTTTTTAGTTAACGTTGCCATTTTTTGTTTTTAATTAATTGTTTTTAAAAGGAGCTTCACCTGTTACGGTTACACCCATACTACGCGCCGTTCCGGCAACCATTTTCATTGCAGATTCGATTGTAAAACAATTCATATCTACAATTTTATCAGTAGCAATAGTTTTTACTTGATCCCAAGTAATGCTACCAACTTTTTTACGGTTACTTTCGCCCGAACCTTGTTTAATTTTGCCAACTTCTAATATTTGTGCCGCTACCGGTGTACGTTTAATTACAAAATCAAACGTTTTATCAACGTAAACATTAATGATTACGGGTAATAATTTTCCGGCCTGTTCTTGCGTACGAGCATTAAACTGTTTGCAAAACTCCATAATGTTCACACCCTTTGCACCTAATGCAGGTCCAATTGGTGGCGATGGGTTTGCTGCCCCTCCTTTAATTTGTAGTTTTACCAGTGCTGATAACTCTTTTGCCATTTTATTTGTTTTTTAGTCGGCTTTTTGGTTTCAATTACTAACGTTGGAAGCAGCGATAAAGCGCCATTAATAATCTTTGCCAATTGGCCATTTGTTTTTGTTTATTCGCGCTCTACTTCTCCAAAGCCAAGCTCTACAGGAGTTTTGCGTCCGAATATTTTTACGGTTACTTTTATTTTCTTTTTCTCTTCGTTAATTTCTTCAATAACACCATTAAATCCATTAAATGGTCCGTTAATTACTTTAATAGATTCTCCAACAACATATGTGTTAGATACAGTGCCTTCTGACTCTGTTAATTCATCAACTTTACCTAAAATACGGTTAACCTCTGCAAGACGCATTGGTACCGGCTCTCCACCTTTAGTTTCACCTAAAAAACCAATAACACCGGTAATGTTTTTAATTGTATGAGGAATTTCACCCACTAAAATAGCTTCAATAAGTACATAACCAGGATAGAAAGAACGCTCTTTAGCTATCTTTTTACCATTACGCACTTGTATAATTTTTTCAGTTGGAATTAGTACTTGAGAAACATAATCGTTTAACCCAAGTCGATTAATTTCAACCTCAATATATTGTTTAACTTTTTTCTCTTGACCGCTAATAGCACGAACAACGTACCATTTAAGTACAGGAGCTTCTTTTTTAGTTGTTTTAACTTGTTCGCTCATCTTTATAGATTATTAAGCAGTTGATAAGCTAATTCCATTAATTTTTTAAATCCGGTATCCATTAAAAAGATAACCGCAGCTATCATAGCAGATGCAACCAGTACTACAACTGCACTTTCTTGCAGCTCTTTCCAGGTTGGCCAAGAAGTTTTTTGAACTAACTCGGTAGTTGTTTCTTCAATGTATGTTCTTATTTTGCTCATTACTCTTTTAGTTTAAAGTTCAAAAAAACGAACTGTTACTTTCTGCACGGGCGGAGAGATTCGAACTCCCATCAACGGTTTTGGAGACCGCTATTCTACCATTGAACTACGCCCGTAAACCGTTACCCTTTTTAAACGGCAAAATGGCAAGAGCAATTTGCCCTGCCATTTAACCGATTAAATTGTGTAATTATTTTATAATTTCAGTTACCTGACCAGCACCTACGGTACGACCACCCTCGCGGATAGCGAAACGTAAACCTTTGTCCATTGCAACCGGAACAATTAATTTAACAGTAATTGTAACGTTATCACCTGGCATAACCATCTCGCGGCCTGCTTCCAAATCAATTTCACCAGTTACGTCAGTTGTACGCATGTAAAACTGAGGACGGTATTTGTTATGGAATGGCGTGTGACGTCCACCTTCTTCTTTTTTCAAAATATACACTTCAGCTTTAAACTCAGTGTGAGGTGTAATAGAGCCTGGTTTTGCAATTACCATACCACGACGGATATCTTTTTTATCGATACCACGTAATAAAATACCTACGTTATCTCCAGCTTCACCAGTGTCAAGGATTTTACGGAACATCTCAACCCCTGTGCAAGTTGATTTTAATTTAGTTTCTTGCATTCCGATAATTTCAACCTCTTCACCTGTGTTAACAACACCTGATTCGATTTTACCAGTAGCAACTGTACCACGACCAGTAATAGTAAACACGTCTTCAACTGGCATTAAGAATGGTTTTTCTTTATCACGAACCGGAGTTGGGATATAAGAATCAACTGCATCCATTAATTCCATAATTTTTGGAACCCATTTTGGATCTTTGTTTAATCCACCTAATGCAGAACCACGGATAATTGGAGTGTTATCACCATCAAATTTATAGAAAGTTAATAATTCACGAATTTCCATTTCAACAAGGTCTAATAATTCAGGATCTTCAACCATGTCAACTTTATTCATAAATACAACGATACGAGGTACACCAACCTGACGTGCAAGTAGGATATGCTCGCGTGTTTGTGGCATAGGGCCATCAGTAGCAGCTACAACTAATATAGCGCCATCCATTTGAGCAGCACCAGTAACCATGTTTTTTACATAATCCGCGTGACCTGGACAGTCAACGTGTGCATAGTGACGTTGTGAAGTTTCATATTCAACATGTGATGTATTGATTGTAATACCACGCTCTTTTTCTTCAGGTGCGTTATCAATCGAGGAAAAGTCTCTTACTGCCGCCCAACCTTTTTCAGCTAAAACAGCAGTAATGCCAGCGGTTAATGTAGTTTTACCATGATCTACGTGACCTATAGTTCCAACATTTACGTGGGGTTTGTTACGTTCGAATTTTTCTTTAGCCATTTTTTTTGTTTTTTGATTTGTTTATTTTATTTATTACCTATTTTATTTTAATACTACTTATAGAGCTGTTGAGCAGGATTGAACTGCCGACCTCTTCCTTACCAAGGAAGTGCTCTACCACTGAGCTACAACAGCTAGTGAGGCTGCATTGCTACTTTTTGGAGCGGAAGACGGGTCTCGAACCCGCAACCTCCAGCTTGGAAGGCTGGAGCTCTACCAATTGAGCTACTTCCGCTTGCAATTGTTGACTTATTGAATTTTAGATTTGTACTAACTCTACAATTCAAAAAATGTCTAATTCAGCAATTGACCTGAGTGGGGTAAGATGGATTCGAACCACCGAAGACGAAGTCAGCAGATTTACAGTCTGCCCCATTTGGCCACTCTGGTATTACCCCGCACAAGAGCCGAAAACTGGAATCGAACCAGCGACCTACTGATTACAAGTCAGTTGCTCTACCAGCTGAGCTATTTCGGCATTTTTGGTGTGTCTTTTACAAAGAACGTAACTTTCCCTCAAAAAAGGAGTGCAAATGTAGGCATAATATTTGATTGAGTCAAAAAATATTTAAAAAAAACACTAAAAATTGTGTTTTTTTTTCTCCAAGTAATTTTGAAGTAACAAAACAGCACTTAGCATATCTATCGTTTCTTTATTCTGGCGTTGTTTTTTTGTTGTGCCAGCCGCTATCATAGCTTGTTGCGACATTACAGAAGTAAATCGTTCGTCTAACATTTCCACTTTTAGCTGCGGATATTTTTCTTTTAGTTTTCTGGTAAAACCAACTACATGTTGGGCACTATCGGATGGTGTGTTATCTAATCTTTTAGGATTTCCTATTACCACACATTCTACAACTTCTTTCTTAAAATAATCTTCTAAAAAAGCAA
>Ga0209622_1000089_pt1 | contig 10246 bp, 8 predicted proteins | sample TexAe_OM3H0_M2_FD_187943 | JGI IMG/M metagenome (GOLD analysis project Ga0209622, IMG submission 187943) | Forest soil microbial communities from Davy Crockett National Forest, Groveton, Texas, USA - Texas A ecozone_OM3H0_M2 (SPAdes) (version 2) | ecosystem: Environmental > Terrestrial > Soil >...
AATAAATTTTAATAAACCGTACTTAACTGGCAAAGAGACACAGTATATTCAAGATGCTGTTGCTTCAATGAAAATTTCGGGCGACGGAATTTATACCAAAAAGTGTAGTGATTTTTTTGAAAAAAAATATGAGTTTAAAAAAGTCCTGTTAACCACCTCGTGCACTGATGCCCTTGAGATGGCTGCTATTTTGCTAGATATTAAGGAGGGAGATGAAGTTATAGCCCCGTCTTATACATTTGTTTCTACGGTTAATGCATTTGTGTTGCGCGGCGCCAAAATTGTTTTTGTTGATTCATCAATAGATAATCCTAATGTGGATGTTAATGCTATTGAAGCATTAATAACTCCTAAAACCAAAGTCTTATTGCCTGTGCATTATGCCGGTATTGCTTGCGACATGGATAAAATAATGGAACTGGCAAAAAAGCACAATATATTTGTTGTAGAAGATGCGGCACAAGCCATAGATAGTTATTATAAGGGGAAACCGCTTGGAAGTATAGGGCATTTAGCGGCCTTTTCTTTTCATGAAACTAAAAATATTATATCTGGTGAGGGGGGGATGTTGGTTATTAATGATGAAAAATTTGTGAAGAGAGCCGAAATTATTAGAGAAAAGGGAACAAACCGATCTGCATTTTTTAGAGGCGAAATAGATAAGTACGGTTGGGTTGACATAGGATCGTCATTTTTACCATCTGACATTATTGCTGCGTTTTTGTTTGCGCAACTTGAAAATATGGATACTATCCAAAAACGGAGGAAAACAATTTGGGATATTTATAATACTAACTTATCACCGCTTAAAAAACTGGGAATTAAATTACCATATATACCAGATGAAGCAACTAATAATGCACATATGTATTATATGGTTTGCAGAAACTTGAGTGAGCGAACACAATTAATCGGGTACTTAAAAAGTCATGATATTTATGCTGTCTTTCATTATCTATCGTTGCATAAAAGCCCATTTTATATTAATAAACATGATGGAAGAGAGTTAGTTAATACTGATTTTTACTCAGGATGTTTATTGCGATTGCCCATGTATTATGATTTAACCGATGATGAAGTTTTAAAAGTCACTTCGTGTATAATTGAGTTTTATAACTTAAAGAACAAATAAAATTGATTAAAAAAGATTTATTTTTCTTTACGCAGTCATATCCTTATGGGAATGGGGAGGCCTTTATTAAAAATGAGCTTAATTATTTATCCACTTTTTTTGAAAACGTGTATCTATTTCATAAATCGAAGTCGGAAAGTAAAAGAGAAGTGCCTTCTAATGTAAGATTAATTTACATTGAGCCACCAACTACTAAATCGAAGAAATACACATTTAGGAAAAATGGTTTTCTTTTTTTGTCTTTGGTGTGTAATGAAGCTCTTTTTTCTAGGCAAAAGAAAATGTTTGTTCGGAATTTAAAATATAATCTTAGTCATATTTTAAATTGTATTTATTATTCAAATGAGATTAAAACTAAAATTGAAAACCAATCAATAAGCAATTCTTATTTTTATTCCTATTGGTTTTTTGATTGGAATTTTTCTCTATCAGTATTAAAAAGTAGTGGGATAATCAAAAAAAACTATACAAGGGCGCATGGATTTGATTTATATGAAAATAATGGAAAACCAAACTACTTGCCTTTAAGAAAGTTTTGTTTAAAACATACAGATAAAGTTTTTACAATATCTCATATGGGAGAAAACTATTTAAAGACTATTTATCCTGAGTTTAGTAATAAAATTGTTTGTTCTTATTTGGGTACAAAAGATTTTGGGATCAATCCAACACCAATGATTTCTTCTCCATTACATATAGTATCATGTTCTAATGTTAATGAGGTAAAAAGAGTCCACTTAATTATTGAAATGCTAAGACATTTAACTATCCCTGTTAAATGGACTCATATTGGTGATGGTGCTTTATTGCAAAAAATAAAAGAAAATGCTGTAAAATTGTCAAACAATGTAACAACTTATTTTAAAGGCTCTTTGTCTCAATCAGAAATATTTAATTTTTATAAAAATGAACCAATAGATGTTTTTATAAACTGCAGTGCTTCCGAAGGAATTCCTGTTTCAATTATGGAAGCAATTAGTTTTGGTATACCGATTATTGCTACAAATGTAGGTGGCACGTGCGAAATAGTAAATGAAGAAACAGGTTTTTTAATAGAAAATTTTTTTGATACTAAAGGATTAGCTAACAAAATCACAACTTTTAAAAAAAATGAGAATTTTACTAAATTGAGAAATAGTTCACGAACCTATTGGAAAGAGCATTTTTTTTCTGATACTAATTACTCTTTATTTCTTAATCATTTCAATTAAATTTCATAAAAGATGAAAGACAATCAATATATCTGTCAAATTATCAGTTTAAACGAAAGTATCGCTGATAGAAGAAAATTTCATGAAGAGTCTGGTAAATTGCTTATGCAAATGGGGCGAGATAAGGAATTTTGGTCCGAGGTTTTTAAAATGAATCTGACAGATAAGGGGTTTTTGCAGCGAGCGTGGACTATGTATGAAATTCCTTTTTTCTATATACATGAAAATAGTGATTTTTATGTTAAAGTACATCTATTCGTGCCTCTAAAGAATTATGAGCCCCATATAGTAGCATCTGCAATTCATCATCATAACAATTATATTCTTTCTTCATTTGCTGCTTATGGTTCGGGATACGAAGGAATGCTTTTTGAAAAAAACATTGAAATTGACCCTTCAACAAAGGAAGCTAAACTTAAAATTAGAGAACATTTTACGCAGGCAGAAAAACCCTTGCATATTGTTGATGCTTGGGAGCCTCACGTAGTTATTAATCCTACTTCTTTATCGGCGACTCTTGTTTTATGGAGTCCGGATAAGAAAAGAACAACCGATGCTCTAAGAAGCAATCCTATATTAAAAGCAATAAAAGCACCTTTATGTAAAATTATATATGCTTTGGGATTGGATAAAAAGGTTGGGATTGCAGCTAAAGAAACATACCAATTTTATGTAAACGATAATAAGTTTTATGCTGTATTAGAGGAAGATTATTTTGCACCTACTCGTCAACAGGATGGCGAGAATGTAAATGATTATTCTGTTCAAACCTTATTCGCTTTTATGCAACGTATAGGATTTGATGATTATGGTTTTTTAAAATCATTAAAAATAAATAAAGATGTTCCTAAATATTATTACAAGTGGATTGATATGTTATTAAATAATCAACCAATACCGGATACTTATGCAAAAGAAGTCATTAATATTCCAAATGGAAGAATGACTGTAAATGATATTTTAAATGCCCATAAAACATTAAATAATAGATAATTATTTGAATAGTTTTTTACTCTTTCATGATATACGTTACGCTGCTTGATCAGTTCCATCCTGGTATATATTCAAGTCAGGTAATAGATGTTTGCGATTATTTAAATTTAAAATATAAAGCTAAAATAAGGGTAGTGGCTTTTCTTTCCGTTCGTGAATTGGGTAGAAGCGATGCAAAAAAGCAATTGAAAAAGTTATCTCCAACTGCCATTGTTTTACCTGCGTTTCCGGGCCTTAAAAATTTTCAACAAACGGCAATTTTTCTTTTTTTTGTTTGCCTTTTTACGGGAGAGCGTATAGCTATTTGTCGAAATGTTTTTTGCACTAAAATGGCCTTGAGGGTTAAAAAAGTAGGCTTGCTTAAAAAGGTGGTATTTGATGGAAGAAGTGCGATGACTGCTGAGATAGGGGAGTACGATGTTTTTCCTGTTGATTATTTAAGAAAAAACGTAAAATCATTTGAATCGTATGTAGTTAACAATTCGGATTACAGAATGGCAGTTTCACAGCAATTGGTTAATTATTGGCAACAAAATTTTGGACATAATAAAAATAATTATGTGGTTATTCCATGTACTTTGGATAGAAAATATTTTAATAAAGAAACATATATTGTTGATAATGGAGTTGAAAAAATTAAAGAAGAGCTCGGGATAAAAGAAAGTGATATTGTTTTTGTTTATTCTGGTTCAACGGCTCCATGGCAATCATTCGAGCTTTTAGAAAAAACATTTACACCTTTTTTAAGCTCTAATCAAAATGCTAAACTTCTTTTTCTTTCAAAAAAAAATAGCGATAATCTTGGATTAAAAGCAAAGTTTCCGAAACAAGTTTTAATTAAATGGGTTGAGCATAAAGATGTACTCACCTATTTGCAGTGCTGTGATTATGGCATACTGATTAGAGAGCAATCTGAAACGAATAGAGTGGCATCTCCAACTAAATTTGCTGAATATTTGTATGCTGGTTTAAAAGTACTCATTTCAAAAAACCTTGGTGATTTTAGTTCTTTTGTGAGGGAACATGATTGTGGATATGTGGTTGATGAAAATAATGTTGATAACGATTTACTTAAAAAAGTAGATGCTGATGCTAGGAAAAGGTGTTTTGATTTAGCTAATTTATTTTTTAAAAAAGAATCGAATATAAATGACACCTCGTACAAAAGGTTGATGGACGCTGTTTTAGAAGTATAAAAAATTGCTTTTGAATAAAATGTTTAAAGAAGAGAAAAATAAAAATGTACTTATTATATCGTACATTTTTCCACCTGCACCCGGTATTGGAGGCAGGCGATGGGCCAAATTCGCAAAATATTTAAGAAAGAAAAATATAGATGTACATGTTATTTCTGCTCAAATAACAGATGATACAATATCAACTTGGGCAAAAGATGTAGAGGGTATAGAGGTTATTAGACTTAATCCAAAGTACCCAAAAATTATTTCTGCAACTCCAAAAAGCGTAATAGATAAAATCTTATATAGAATTAAACTATTTGAAGTTAAAGTAAGAATAAAAGGTAATTATTTTGATAAAGCAGCCTTTATAGAAGAAAGCCTTAAGAAGTCGGTTCTTAAAATTGTTAAAGAAAAAGAGATTAAAAATATTATAGTTTCTGGTTTTCCTTTTTACTTAAATTATTTTATTTGCAAATTAAAACCACAACTTCCGGGTGTAAAAATAATATCAGATTTTAGGGATCCTTGGACATGGAAGCATTCTTATAGCTTAGATAAAATGCCAATAAATAGGCAAAACGAAGAAAGAAAGAAAGAGGCATTTGTTGTAGAAAAGAGTGATTTGGTTACCATGCCTTCAAATATAATGGTTGAAGAGATATCCTTGCTTTATCCTAAATATAAGAGCAAATACGTAGACTTACCTCATGGATATGATATAGATAAGTCTTGTTTGAAAGCTGAAAATAGAAAAGACGCTATAATTAAATTTATAATGTTTGGTACGATGTACATAACTATTGAAAATGAGATATCTAATCTAGCAAGCGTATTTAAAAATAATATAGATGCTAGTGAACTTGATATTTATTGTTTTTCATCAAAATACGCTTCAGTTTTTGAAGAACATCATGTTTTAAATAAGAATGTGTTTTATCATAATCCAATAAGTGAATGTGATTTATATAGGAAATTAATAGAAACTAATTATTATATATTAGTTTGCCCTGATCATGCAAAGGATTATATTTTCACGAAAATATTTGAAATTATTTATTGTAAAATTCCAATTATTTATATTGGGGATAAAGGAAATATATCTGTTTTCTTAGAAAAGAATAACCTTGGAATTATTATTGAAAAAGACCAAGTGCAAAGTAAATTTCAGAAAATTTTGAATAAAGAAATTGAACTGAACTACAATTACGATTTTGATGCTAGCCATTATTCTATGGAAACCATAACAGAAAAATTAATTACTCACCTTATCTAGTTTAAAGATTTCATTTATATATGAAATATTTTTTTCCTTCATTTATTGAACGCTTTGAAGTAGAGCAAAAATCTTTGCCTCAATTAAAAATAACGGTAAACTCGGGCACAAATGCACTTCGTTTATTATTACGGAGTTTTAATTTATCGGTTAATGACAAAATTGCTATACCCGCTTTTGTTTGCGATTCTGTTAAATATGCTGTTGAGCAGGAAAAATTTACCCCAATATTATTCGATTTAAAACCTGATAACTCATTTTGGACATCTTACGATATGGATTTAATAAAATCCAGTAATATTAAGGTTGTTATTTTGGTTCATTTATATGGTTTTATTCACCCTGATACTAAAGAAATAGTTGATTTTTGTGAAAGTAATAACATTAAATTGATTCATGATGCGGCGCAAAGCTATGGCGTAGATGAGAAAAAATTAAATAAAGGAGGTGCAATTATTTACTCGTTTGGCCCTGGGAAGTCTACTACTGCGGCAGGAGGTGCTTGGATAAAGACTTTTGAAGAGAATGAAAGTTTTTTTACTTTAAGTAAACCAACACTTTTTTCTTTCCAAAATGCAAAAGCTAAATTGTTTTTGAAAACAAGAATTTTTGGGTACAAATTGAGTAAATATGACAACTTATTAAACAAAATATTAAATAAAACCCATTCTAATGTTATTTTTAGTATGAGTAGTTTTCAATTAAAAATGGCGTCTTATTCGATTTCTAGGCTAAGTGAAATAACCCCATTTCGACAAAAAAGATACCTTATAATTAAGGAAGCAGCACTAAAAAACCCATTATTAACTATTGTTAATAGTGATGCCGGTGGATTAAATTTTAAAATTATTCTGTTTATTAAAAACGACGTAAATAAGTTTAAAAACTATTTAGAAATTAATAGTGTTCCTTATTTCACATTGTTTGATAAAATTCAAAAAAATGATGAGCTTGTAAATTTTAGAAAAAACGCCCAAAAATTCGTCGAAATATCGTGTGAAGCTAGTATTCCGGAAAGCGAAGTAGAAAGAATTGCCAATTTAATAAGCGACTTTAAATAACTATAGTGAAAATTGTTAGTGTAAACGAAGTAAAGGAAGATAGTAATTGTCCTTATTTTTATTTAAAAGGGTACGCTTCTTTTATAAAAAAAACAGAAGGCAAGAATATATTTTTTTTTATAGATGAAATCGATAATGTAATTGTATGCAAAATATGGAGGAATAAATTTTTGAAATTAATTCAACCTATTTATCCACCATTATCAAGTAACAATGAGCGTTTAAGTAAACAGCAAGAATTAGATTTTTTAAATAAATGGGTTTCATTTATCGCGACTACTAACATGGCAGATAGAGTTATACAAGCTGAAAATTTTGCCATATTTAAAACGGCTCCAGCAAAAACTATTTCTGCCCCTTTTGGCACTTATTATCTTAATCTTGAGAAAAAGACAGAAGAAGATTTATTTCAAAAAATTCATGTTAAGCATAGAAATGTGATTAGGAATGCTGAAAAAAAAGGAGTTGAATTAAGATATGGAGAAGATTGTATCGAAGATTTTTATTCGTTATTTAAACAAACGATGAAACGATCAAACATGTATTGCCAAGATATTTTCTATTTCAAACAATTTTATAATTCAATCCCGCAAAATATTGTTTGTGGAGTTGTATATTCTAATAATATTCCTCAAGGAGGCTTATTTATTCCTTATACAAAATTTGGTGCGTTTTATTTGTATGGTGCTTCAAATGAAAAAGTAGAAATAAATGGATCTATAAACTACTTGCATTGGAATACAATTAAACTTTTGAAAAAAGAAGGGGTTAAACGGTATGATTTTGTTGGAGCTAGATTAAGTAATATATCTGGCACAAAACTAGAGGGGATACAACAATTTAAAAAACGCTTTGGTACTGAGCTTGAAGAAGGTTTTTTATGGAAAATAGATTTAAACAAAAATAAATGTGATATTTATGACACTTTATTAGGTGTTAAAACTAGGCTAAGGGGAAAGGAAATCTCATTGGATATTATTGATCAGGAAAATAGAAAAACTTATGCTAAGTAAAAAAAAATTATTGTTAACCTTTGATTATGAATTATTCTTAGGGGCTCGTTCAGGTACTGTAGATAATTGTATTATCATCCCAACAAAAAAGGTTTTAGAGATTCTTGAATTTCATAAAATTACAAGCGCTATATTTTTTGTAGATACTACTTATTTAATTACATTAAAAAACAGTGAAAATGAAAATTGTCAAGCAGATTTTAAGAAAATAGAAAAACAAATTAAAGAAATAAAGGGCTTAGGGCACTATATTTTCCCCCATTTACATCCACATTGGGTAGATGCAAAATATTTACCAGAAATTAATCAATGGGATTTGTCGGATACAAAAAAATATTCGTTCTCAGCATTAAATAATGAGGAAAAACAATATACTTTTTCTCATTCAATAAAAATATTGGAAGACATTATTGGTCAGCAAAAAGATTGGGGGTATAGAGCTGGAGGCTGGTGCATCCAACCATTTAGTGATTTTAAACCTTTTTTCGAGGAATATAAAATATGGTATGAGTTTAGTGTGTTAAAGGGCTATAGCTGCGTATCAGATTTTCAAAACTTTAATTTTATGAAAGCCCCTGATAAAAAAGTGTATAAATTTAGCGACGATGTTTTGTTAGAAGATGAACAGGGGAAATTTACTCAAATGCCAATATCAAATATTAAAAGATCTTTAATTACAAAAATTTTAAATAATGTTTTTATTAAATTTTTGTATAAAAAAGGAATCACAAATTATGGTGATGGGCTTAGTACTAGTTCAGCATCTGTAAAAGAATCAAAAATTGGTAATAGTGAAATGGCCTCTATAGAATTGCTTACCATAATTAATATTACAGATTATATAAGAAAAGTGGAGAAAATGGACTTTTTGCATTTCATATCTCATCCTAAAATGTTAAGTCCACATAACTTAAACTGTTTAGATGTTTTTTTGAAAAAAGTTTTATCAAAACACGAATTAATTACTGATTTTAAAAAAATGATTTACTGAGTATCAGGATATTTAGCTATGAAAAAAAATATTTTAGTTATTATTGGTACACGCCCTAATTTTATTAAAGTTACACGCTTTAATGAAGTAGCAGCTAACTATACTAACATTAATCTTAAAATTGTACATACTGGTCAGCATTATGATGCAACTATGGCTGATGTATTTTTTAAACAATTTAATTTAACACCCGATTATTTTTTAAATGTAGGTGCTGGCTCTCCTAATTTTCAAATCGCAGATATTATGCTGAAATTAGAAGAATTGATTACAACAAAATTTAAACCGGATTTAATTTTAGTAGTAGGGGATGTAAACTCTACTTTGGCAGGAGCTTTAACAGCGAACAAATTAAATATAAAGTTAGCACATGTTGAAAGTGGTTTGCGTAGTTTTGATGAAACTATGCCGGAGGAAATTAATAGGATTCTTACCGATAAGCTATGTGATTTATTTTTTGTTACTGAACAAAGTGGCATAGAAAATCTTAAAAAAGAAGGCATTCAAAACAACAAAATTAAGTTTGTAGGTAACACTATGATAGATACTTTGGTTAAATTTTCTGACAAGATAGAACAGTCAGATATTTTAGCAAAATATAACCTTGAACCTAAGCAATATGTTTTAGCAACCCTACACAGACCTGCTACAGTTGATTTTGAAGCAGGATTAAAAAAGTTAATCGAGCTTTTTGAAAACATTACAAAAAAATATAAAGCGGTTTTTCCAATTCATCCGCGTACGGTGAGTAACCTTAAAAAATTTGGGTTGTATCAACAATTGATTAAAAATAAGAGTTTAATTACAACAGAGCCACTTGATTACTTCGCTTTCCAAAAATTAATAAAATACAGTAAATTTATTGTTACAGATAGTGGAGGTATCCAAGAAGAATCTACCTTTTTGCAAGTACCCTGTTTAACCCTTAGGAATAATACAGAACGACCTGTAACTTCTACTATAGGAACAAATACATTAGCAAAATTTGATATTTCAGAGATTAATAAATTGATTTCTGAAATAGAGAATAACACCTATAAAAAGGGAAAAATTCCTGAATTATGGGATGGAAAGGCTACTGAACGTATTTTTACTGAGCTATTAAGTTTATAGCATTGACTATACTTTAAGACAATTTTAATGAATTGTCTTTCTTCATTCAAAACTCACCATTATTTAGCGCATTATTTTATACTATTAGTTAGATAGTTGACTTTGTTATGGATTATATCATAGTAACTCATAAGTGTTTAAATTTAATTTGGATTGTACCCAACCTTTTGTGTTTAGGCCTCGTATAAGTAAACGTAACCTGTGCTTTACCTATTTTAATGAATATTGAACTTGATTTAATAACAGCTTGCATTAATCGGGAGCGTAGGGCTGAATAT